>Ga0126381_100003221_pt1 | contig 17802 bp, 13 predicted proteins | sample PanSoiMetPlot_28_FD_96465 | JGI IMG/M metagenome (GOLD analysis project Ga0126381, IMG submission 96465) | Tropical forest soil microbial communities from Panama - MetaG Plot_28 | ecosystem: Environmental > Terrestrial > Soil > Tropical forest > Bulk soil | place: Panama | collected 2016-02-17 | reverse complement strand
TTGGAGCGCTCCTGCCGTCTGAGTCAAAGGCGACAGACGATTTCAACCTCAACATCCTCGGACCAAGGCCCGGATACTCACCGCAGCTGGGAGCGTTTGTCTCGGAACTCACCTGGATGCGTGAGGCGAACGGCGTAATCGTTACAACTAAGGGCCTGTCGCAAGCGGACCTCGACTATCTTTTCGACGCCCACGCTAACACCATCGGCGCGTTGATGCTGCATCTGGCGGCAACCGAAACGTACTACCAGCTCAATACGTTCGACGGGATGAAGTGGGACAGCTGGTCTGACTCCATCAAGAAGCAGTGGAATCCAGCCATGGACCTGGGAGATGCAGGACGCAAGGCAATCAAGGGTCACGATCGGGACTACTATCTGAATATTCTCAAAGGAAACACGCGCGAAGTCGCTCGCCGAGTTCGCCAAGCGCGACGACGCCTGGCTAATGTCGGTTGACAAGGACTTCCCGTGGGGACCTACCAACAATTACTGCAAGTGGTTTCACGTGTGTGAACATGAAGCGCACCACTGTGGACAAATAGCGTTCTTGAGAAAGCGCCTGCCGGGCGCAAAGCCTGACGCAGACTAGCTGGCCTGGGTGTCCGATTCCGAACAGATGATTCAAAGCATGGACATTTGCCGATCCGAACGATCGGCCTTTATTCCGCCGGATGAAGAGTTTGGCCCGTCCTTGGATTGGGCAGCAGGTTGCAGGTTTTCTTTGAGGTGTTTGCGCCTAGAGGTAAATTGCAATGCTTGCTGATGTGAAGTTCGGGTGGCGCCAGCTCAGGAAGTCACCGGGGTTCTCCCTGACGGCGGTGCTGACGCTGGCGCTCGGAATCGGTGGGGTGACGGCGGTCTTTTCGGTCGTGGAGGCGGTGCTGCTGCGGCCGCTGCCATATAAGGACTCGGCCCATCTGTTTTTACTGCGCGAGCGGGTGGAGCACCTGATGGAGGGAGACGCGAATCTTTCGGCTCCGGACGTATTGACATTTGCGCACGAGCAGAAGGCGTTCACGGGCGTTGGCGGATTTATCGGAGCCTCGTTTGAGGCGTCGGGCGCCGGGGCGCCGTTCAGGGCCAGCGCCGAGCGGCTGACGGCAGCTGTATTTCCAGTGCTCGGAATCGAGCCGGTGCTGGGCCGGACCTTTACGCAGGAGGAGGACGACGCCTCTGCGCCGGTTACGGTGATTAGCCACGCGCTTTGGCAGGAGCGTTACCAAGGCGATCCGAATGTTCTGGGTAAGACCATTGAGCTGGACCGCAGGCCGTACACCATTATCGGGGTGATGCCTCCGGAGTTTCGCACTCCAGTCGGACTTGGTGGGTTGGCGCCGCGTGATTTGTGGGTGCCGATGAGCTTTACCCCGGTCGAAAAGGGTGCCGAGGCCGACAACTTCGACTACGGAGCGGTAGCGCGATTAAAGCCCGGCGTTACGCCGGAGCAGGCACAGGAGGATGTTGACCGCGTAACGGCGATCATTCAGGCCCAACTTCCGGATATTAAGCTTCACACCTCGCTGCGCAACCTGAAGGAAGAAACCGTGCGAGAGGCGCGGCCGCTGCTGCGGGTGCTGCTGGCAGCCGTAGCGGTCATTCTTTTGATCGCATGCGCCAATCTGGCCAATCTGCAGCTGGTGCGTGCGGCCGGCCGCCGGCGCGAGTTTGGAGTAAGGCTGGCGCTGGGCGCAGCGAGGCGGACGATGCTGAGGCAGTCACTGACGGAAAGCCTACTACTCAGCGCGATCGGTGGCGTGCTGGGAGTGGCGCTGGCGGTTGTGCTCGTTCATGTAGCGACGAATCGCCTGACCGATGCGGTTCCGCGGATGAATAAAATTGTGGTGAGTTGGCCGGTGGTGCTTCTGGCAATTGGACTGACGGCGGCAACCGGGCTGCTGTGCGGACTGGCTCCCGCGCTGGCCAGCATGAAGGCCGAGGCGCTAGATACGCTGCGGGAGGGGACGCACGGAGCCGGGCACAGCCGCGGGCAGCACCGCCTGCGCAATGTTCTGGTAGTTACCGAAGCGGCGCTGGCCATGGTTCTTTTGGTTGGCGCAGGGCTGCTGTTGCGCAGCTTCGTGAGGATGCTGGCTACCGACCCCGGCGTCGAAACGACGCACGTGATGACGGCCTCGCTCGCGCTGCCGAAACACGATTATCCGTCGCAAGAACGGGTGAATGCCTTCTACAGCGAACTGCAGCGGCGTGTGGAGTCCATGCCTGGAGTGCGCGCCGTGGGATTCTCGTCGAATATTCCAGTCATCGGACGGAATTCGAGCCGCTTGTTTGCCCCGCAGGGCTATGTGAAGAAGCCGAATGAAGGGTGGCTGCTAGCTTCGAATTACCTGGTCGCAGGTAATTACTTTGACGCGCTGCACATTTCGCTCATCTCCGGGCGATATTTCGATGCTCGCGAGGAGCAGCCGGGAGCGCCGCTGACGGCAATCGTCAGCCAGTCCTTTGCGCAGCGTTTCTTTCCTGGGAGAGATGCAGTTGGCATGCACCTGAAGGTTGGGCCAAGCTACGACAGTCCAATGCCGTCGATACTGGTGGTTGGCGTGATCGCCGATATTAAGCCGAATCACATGGACCAGGACCAGATGGTGCAGATGTACGAGCCGGTATCGCAGGCTGCTGCGGATCTTGGTCCGCTGGCAGCAATGATCGGCGTGGTCGGCGACCTGCGTGTTGTGGTGCGCACGTCGGGCGATCCCGGTGCTCTGGAGGCGAATTTCACGAAGGCTGTCCGAGGGATGGATCCATTGCTGGCCATCACCGATATGCAGACCATGGAAGAGGTTGTCGCGGCGACCGAATCTTCGCGGAGGTTCAACACCATCATCCTGTCGGCATTTGCGGCAATTGCGCTGCTATTGTCGCTGCTTGGCATCTATGGGGTGCTGGCCTACACGGTCACGGAGAGAACGCGCGAGATCGCGATTCGCATGGCGCTGGGAGCAACACGGGAGGATGTTGTGCGGCGAACGATCTCTTCTGCGCTTGCGCTGGGGTCAGCAGGGATCGCAGGCGGACTGATCGCCTCTGTGGGGTTGACGCGTTTTCTCAAGAACCTGCTCTATGGAGTGCAACCGTTGGACCTGGCAGCAATTGCGGGCGCAACCGCTGTGCTGCTGCTATGTGCCGCTCTGGCGGGGTGGTTGCCTGCGCGCAGAGCGTCTGCGATTGAGCCGATGGAAGCATTGCGGAGCGAATAGAAGAGGGAGACGAGACATGCTGGCGGACTTGAAGTTTGCACTGCGGCAGTTGAAGAAATCGCCGGGGTTTGCGCTCACGGCGATATTGACGCTGGCACTCGGAATCGGCGCGAACACAGCGATCTTTTCACTGCTCGACCAGGCGCTGCTGCGATCGATGCCCGTCCGCGATCCGCACCAGCTTGTGCTGCTGGAGGCTACTCCGTACGAGATATGGAATGGAAGCACGTCAATCAACGGTGGCGATGAGAAGGCGTACTTTTCGTATCCGATGTACAAGGACCTTCGCGACCAGAACAAAGCATTCGACGGTCTGATTGCCATGGTGCAGGCACAGGCGGGCGTCGAGTGGAAGCAGCAATCCGCGCTTGTGAATGCGGAACTAGTAAGCGGCAACTACTTCGACGTGCTCGGAGTTCAGCCTGCGGTCGGCCGCCTCCTGGTGCAGCAGGATGACGTTGTTACGAATGGCAGTCCAGTGGCGGTCCTGAGCTTTGAGTACTGGAAGAATCATCTCGGCATGGACCCACACGTCGTTGGGCAGACGCTCGCGGTGAACGGCCATCCCTTTCAGATCGTCGGAGTGTCCCAGCCAGGATTCGACAGCGCGATCTGGGGCTCGCCGGCCGACCTATTTGTTCCCATGACCATGAAGCCGGTGGTGATCCCGAATGCGGGTGATCTGGACCGGCACGATTCGCGTTGGCTGAATATTCTCGGGCGGCTAAAGTCCGGCGAAACGCGCGCACAAGCGCAGGCTGCGATGGCGCCGTTGTGGCATTCGCTGCGCTCGACTGAGCTGCCGCTCTTCAAAAACAATTCACAGCGGTTTGTCGATGGTTTCGTGAATAAGAGCACGCTATTGGTTGTGGACGGGTCGCAAGGTTTCTCGTATTCGCGGGACGACCTGCGAACGCCGCTGCTGGTCGTGATGGGTATGGTGGTGTTGGTTGCCCTGATGGCCGCCGTCAACGTTGCCAGCCTGGTGCTGGTGCGATCAGCCGGGCGCATGCGCGAGTTCTCCATGCGTTATGCGTTGGGAGCGAAGCGGCGCCAGGTGTTGCGGCAACTGGTGATCGAAGGCCTACTCCTGGGAATTCTGGGAGCTGCGGCGGGTCTGTTCCTGGTTCCAGCGGTCACGCACTTTTTGGTGAGCAGAATGACGAGCGGGGAGGGTCAGCCGCCATTCTCAACCAGCATCGATGGCCGCGTATTGGCGTTTAACTTTGCGGTAGCAATTGGCGTGAGCCTGCTGTTTGCGCTGGCTCCGGCGCTGCAGTTCTGGAAGCCGGACCTTGTCGGCCAGATGAAGGAACAAAGTGCGGCGAGCACGGGTGGACGGCTAACCTTTCGACGCGCAACCGTTGCGTTGCAGATCGGTCTGAGCCTACTTCTGCTCGCGTGTTCGGGTTTGTTCGTGAAAACACTGCACAATCTGCGCAGTGTGGATGTGGGATTTGCGACGGATCATCTGATCACATTCGGGCTAGAGCCGAATCTTGCCGGATATGACGCGAAAGCTGTATGGCCGGTGCACAGGCAGGTGCTCGACCGCTTGTCGGCGTTGCCAGGTGTCGTGAGTGTCGGAGCGACGGATGATCCGGAGCTTGCAAATAACGGTGAGAGCCAAAACATCAGCGTGCAGGGCTATACGCCTACTGAGGGTGAGAACACGCACGTGGAACGGCCCTACATAACACCCGATTTCTTTACAGCGTTAAAAGTGCCGTTGCTGGCGGGGCGAACGTTCACGCAGGCGGACGATGCAACGCGACCACAAATCGCGATTGTTAATGAGACCCTGGCGAAGCGCTTCTTTGGCAGCCCACAAAACGCAATCGGACGCAGTCTGGCTAACGGTCACGGCAAAGACTTGAAATATGACACTGAGATTGTGGGCGTAGTAGGCGACTACATTCACCGCAGCATGCGCGGAGAAGTGAAAATGACTGTGTATCGGCCTGCTGCCCAGAATTCCAATGCCGCAGGCTGTGCCTACTACGTGCGCACATGGGGTGCTCCGCAAACCGCGATGGCGATGATCCGACAGACGGTGCAGCAGGTCGATTCAAAGCTGGTCATCGACGGGCTGAGCACGATGGACGAACAGATCGATCGAAACATCAACGATGTACGGATGATCGCGATGCTGGCGGTGAGTTTCGGTGTCCTTGCCGCACTGCTTGCGGGAATCGGCCTATACGGCGTGCTGGCTTATGCAACCGCGCAAAGGACACGCGAGATCGGCGTGCGCATGGCTTTGGGATCCGATCGTAGGGGGATTGTCTTTCTAGTGCTCAAGGATGTGCTGAAGCTGGCCGGAATCAGCGTCGCCGTCGCTGTCCCGGTCACCATCGTCATTACGCGTCTCCTAAAGAGCCAGCTCTTTGGCGTGTCCAACGCCGATCCCGTAGTGCTGCTACTAGCGACCATCATGGTTGCGACAGTGACCATTCTGGCAGCGGCCATACCCGCTCGCCGGGCTGCGAATGTTGAACCAATGCGGGCTCTGCGAAGCGAGTGACGGTTGAGTTTACAGTGAGCACTTTTGAGCCGCGATAGGTGATGATCGGTCATTCATAACCAAATTTTATTGAGGTCAACAAAGAATAGTTATGAATGACTCCTGGAGGTCTATTTTCGCCTTTAACGATGGGTGGCCTGTAGCCAACCCGGCCTACCCTCATCTATGAGGACTCCAGCCTGACTATAAAACAGCACTTATAGCAGTTATCGGCATTGCTGATAGGTGAATACTTTCCTCTTGAATCCCGCCAACCCGTGTCCTACGGTGGGTTATGGCAGTCATCCTCGCAGCGTTTCATCCCTCACGATTGCGTAAGAGGCAGGAATTCCTGAAGAGATGTTGATCTTCTCCATCTCCAGGTTTTCTCGAACTTGAAGGCTCCCGAGACACACAAAACACAAACTTCATAAACAACACTTTGGAGGCTAGGCATCATGTCATTCCGAAGCAGGCGACTTTTATCATTTATCTCGCTGTTTATCCTGGGGATCGCGGCATCCTTGGCTCCGAATTCCCGTGGCCAGACATTTCGCGGCGGGATGAATGGTGTCGTGACAGATCAATCCGGAGCAGTAGTTCCGGCGGCACAGGTGACCGCTACAGATACGTCGACCGGTGTCGAACACACAACTGTCACATCGACTGGCGGAGAATATTCGTTCCCCGATCTGCCGTTGAGCTCTTATACAGTTACCGCCGTTGCACCTGGATTCCAAAAGGTGCAGGTCAACAGAGTGGAAATCAAGGCCGGCTCAATCTATAGCCTGCCAATCAGACTGAGTGTGGCCCAAACGGCAACCACCATCGAAGTGAGTGCCGCTGCTTTGACCCTTGATCCAACATCCACAACACAGACGACGGTTATCGCCAGCAAGGTATTGCAGGACACGCCGCTGAATGGCCGTGATTTCACTCAGTTGATCGTTTTGTCGCCGGGCTTTTCCAATTCCGGCGCGGGCGGCTATGGATCGCTGAACGGTACTCGAGCGAACCAGATCAACTGGCAGATTGACGGTATCGATAACAACGACCTCTGGCACAATATCCCGGCAGTCAATCAGGGTGGCGTATCGGGTATCGCAGGTATCATCCTTCCGATCGATGCGGTCGACCAGTTCTCTGCGCAAACGCAGGCCTCCCCGGAATCGGGGCGCAATCCTGGCGGCAGCGTGAATCTGTCGTTGAAGTCTGGCGGCAACCAACTGCACGGCAGCCTTTACTACTACAACCGAAATGAGTTCTTTGGTGCGACGAATCCCTTCACAGCGCCAGTCAAGCAGGAAGTCCGCAACTACAACTACGGATTTTCAGCGGGCGGTCCAATTCTTCGCGACAAGCTCTTCTGGTTTGTAACCTATGAGCACCAGCGCTTTACCATTGGCGTCCCGGACCAGTCGACCCAGCCTTCGCAGCCGTGGCAAGACCAAGCCAAAGTAGCGCTGGCCAAGTTCAATGTGCCGGTCAATTCCGTATCGACCGCAATGTTAGCAACCTTGTGGCCGTCTTCGGCAATAGGCAATCTTCCTGCGGTGGCGAATAACTACTTCAGCTCAGATCCAGAGTACGGTTACAGCTACAACGGACTGGCAAAGATCGACTACACGATTAACTCGAAGAATAGCCTTTCCGCACACTGGTTTGCGGGGCAGGGCAATCAGGTAGCTCCCGTTGGATCAACCCTCAAGTACTACTACGAAGTTGCACCGATCCACGTGCAGAACTACTCGCTCGTCTTCAATCACGTCTTTACACCCACCATCACCAATCAAGTGCTCGCAGGGGTGAATTACTTCAACCAGGTATTTAACGACTTCAACAACAGTTTCGATATGGCATCGCTGGGACTGGTGACTGGCTCGTCGCTGCCCGGCGCGGCCAATATCAAGATTACTGGCTTCGATCCAATCGGCTTGACGCCCCCTGAGGGCCGTAACGATATCACGGGGCACCTCACCGACGATCTGAACTGGACGGTCGGCAAGCACACTTTCAAGTTCGGCGGTGAATTTCGGCAAGCGCAGCTGGACGAGTTCTACAAGCGTCACGCTTTGGGCAGCTTTACCTTTGACGGTTCGGTAGGACCAGTACCGGGAGGGAACATTGCATGGAACTCTGGAGATGCGCGAGTCGACGCGCTTGCTGATTTTCTGGCTGGCAACGTCAAAACGTCGTCGATTGCGCTGGGCAATCCTGACCGCCAAGTCTTCGTGAATACCTTCGCCCTTTTCGCACAGGACTCCTGGCAGCTGAGCCCAAAGCTCAACGTCAACTATGGCCTGCGTTATGACTATGAGGGTCCTCTCCACAACGACTGGAAGAACCTCTCGGTATTTCGACCGAGCCTGGGCGGTGTAGTTTATCAAGGCAACCAGATCAGTTCACTTTACGATTCCAGCTGGACGAATTTCAGCCCACGCGTTGGATTCTCCTATCAGGCAACTCCTACGACCGTGTTGCGTGCGGGCGTCGGTCTTTACTTCGATACACCCAATCTCAACCCATTCCTCGACAATCGTCCTGGAAATGGGGCGCCGAACGGCGTTGAAGGAAACCCCGGGACGGGGCCTGACTCAGTTACAACCGCCACGCGCGGAGGTTACACGATCGTATCCGGAGAGAATGTCTTCCCCACGTCGCTTGGATCTAACAGCATTTTCTCCATCGCGAAGAACTTTGTTCCTTCGCACAACATGAACTACAACATTCAGCTGGAGCAGAGCCTGACGCCCAAGATAGTCGCTCAGATCGGCTATGTTGGTAGCGAGGGAAGACATCTCCTCGCAATTCGCGATATCAACCAGGCGCAACCGGGTGTTTATGCTACTTCTGACGAACAGAATGCGACGAGGCCGTTCTATTCGCAGTTTTCGGACTACACCTTTATCAACGAAATCCAGAGCATCGGCACCTCAAACTACAATTCTCTTCAGGCTACATTGCGGGTTGCTAACTTCCATGGATTGACTGCACAGGGAGCCTACACATGGTCGCATAGCTTCGATGAAGTTACGGCTTATCGCGGGGCTTTGCCTCAGGATAGCTTCAACTTCAAGGGCGACTATGGTCCGAGCGATTTTGACGTGAGGAACACGGTAGTCGGCCTCATTACTTACGATGTGCCCGGCGGCCAGAAGTGGAAGGGACTGACCAGGGGATGGCAGCTGAACAGTCTGCTCACGTTCCATGGCGGGTTGCCGTTCTCGGTGTACAGCTCGGCTGACACGTCGGGTACCGATGACGGCAATCAGCGCGCGAACATCGTGTCGGGCGTTAACCCTTATGCCGGTTACCGCAAGGGTAAGGTAAATGCCAACTGGCTGAACCCTGCAGCCTTCGTAGACGCCGCGCCCGGTACGTGGGGTAATTCACCCCGGAATGCCTACTACGGTCCCGGCTACAGCGACGTAGATTTTTCGGTTTTCAAGAACACGCCAATCGGGGAGCGGATCATGACGCAGTTCCGTGTGGAGATGTACAACGTCTTCAACCGCACGAACTTCGCACCACCTCTGAACGGCAGCTTCAATCCTTCTTTCACCCAGGACAACGCCCTGACACTGTTCACGACGATCGGCAGCTTCAACGGCGCTCCAGGAATCGGAGTCGGCGAGCCATTCAATACGCAATTGGCTCTGAAGATAACTTTCTAACTGCCTCAGTTCTCGTGTGCGGCGCCCGTACCAACTGCGGGCGTCGTGTCATGTCCCTCGTTATCAAACGTTCTGGAGTGGAGAACTAAAGATGGGATGTACCAGACGCGAATTCTTGATGCGAGTGGGCCGCGCGGGCGGATACAGCGCGGCTTTTCTCACGATGCAGCACCTTGGATTGATGGCTGTTCCTGAAGCCGGCGCGACACCGCTGGCATTGGAAGGCGGCTCGGGGAAGGGCACAAAGGTTGTTATTCTCGGTGGCGGAATAGCCGGACTAGTAACGACTTATGAGATGGGTAAGGCCGGATATTCCTGCACCGTGCTAGAGGCGAGAGAAAGGCCAGGCGGACGTAACTGGACCATTCGCAACGGGACAAAGATTGAATTCAAAGACGGCACGTCGCAGACTGCCAACTGGGAAGGCAACAGTTACTTCAACGCGGGTCCTGCGCGGCTTCCATCGATCCATAAGACCATGCTCGGCTACTGCAAAGAGTTGGGCGTACCTCTCGAAGTTGAGGTGAACACTTCGCGCAGCTCGTTTCTGCAGAGCGATGCCGCCTTTGACGGCAGAGCGATCGAGCAGCGCCAGGCGATCAACGATACGCGCGGCCACGTATCGGAGCTGTTGGCCAAATGCATCAAGAGAGACGCGCTCGATCAAGAGATTTCGAAGGAAGATCAAGAGCGAATGCTGGCCTTTTTGCGCGCCTATGGCGACCTCAAGCCGGATTACTCCTACCAGGGATCTGAGCGCAGCGGAGTTTCAAAATCGGCGGGTGCCGGACCGGAAACGGAGGTGCTGCGGCAGCCTCTCGACATGCATTCGCTGCTGGATGCGAATTTCTGGCAAGGGATGATGTTCGAAGAGATACTCGACATGCAGGCGACGATGTTCCAACCGGTCGGCGGCATGGATCGCATCCCTTACGCATTCGCGAAGAAGCTGAGCAACACCGTGCAGTACGGCTCCTGCATCAAGGAGATTCGCAAGACGGCACAAGGAGTTAAGGTCACCTACACGGACACGAAGACGGGTTCTGCAAAGATGATCGAGGCGGACTATTGCATCTGCGCGCTGCCCCTCAGCATTCTGAAGACGATTCCGAACGATTTCGCGCCCCGTATTCAAAAGGCCATCGCCGATGTCGGATACGACTCCGCCTACAAGGTCGCATGGGAGTCGCGGCGTTTCTGGGAACAGGACTACAACCTCTACGGCGGGATCTCGTTCGTTATGAAAGGCCCCGTGAATCTGGTCTGGTATCCAAGCTGGAACCTGTTTTCGGATAGCGGCGTGGTGGTTTCCGGCTACGGAGTCGAGAACCGCACGGACTTCGGCAAGCTGCCCAACCTGCAGGCCAAGCTCGACGCCTCGAGGGGTGCGATCGAAAAGCTGCACCCTGGCTACGGCAAGGAGCTGAAGAACCCGATGTACGTGAACTGGGGCGAGATTCCGTACAACCTGGGCTCCTGGGTGGGCCGCGCGCCGACTTATGTCGCCGGACGCTCAATGGAGTATTACGAGGGGCCGTACAAGGAATTCTGTCAGCCTGACGACAGGATTTATTTCTCCGGCGACCACTGCAGCCATATCATCGGTTGGCAGGAAGGCGCAGCGCTGGCGTCGCATCGTGCAATCCGCATGATCTCCGAGCGGGTGCAAACGGCGAAGCTGAGCAGCGCGGCTACGAATGAGCAGGCATAAGCGGAAGAGGGACAGAGATGAACTGGAGGCAGAGAATTGGTGCGGCCGTAGTGGCAGCCGCTGTTTGCGCAGGAGCGGCGTCAGCCTGCGCTCAGACGACAGTGAAACATATTCAGACGGCAGCTTCGCCGATCGCGACCGCGGTGTGGGCCGGTGACACGCTCTATGTGAGCGGGCAGTTGGCTTCGCCGGTAACTCCAGCCGACACTGCAAAGGGAACGCCCGCAGTCTATGGCGACACCAAGGCACAGGCAACGAGCGAGATCCTGAAGATTCAGGCGATCCTGAAAGAGCAGGGGCTCACGCTCGGAGATGTCGTGATGATGCACGTCTTCCTGGCTGGCGATCCGGACAAGGGAGGCAAGCTGGACTTTGCAGGACTGCAGGCGGCCTATACGCAGTATTTCGGTACCGCCGACCAGCCGAACAAGCCTGCGCGCGCAGCGATGCAGGTCGCGGCGCTCGCTGCTCCGTGGGCACTGGTGGAGATCGAGGTTATCGCGGTACGTTCTAAATAACTAAGAACCATACGCGAAAAAGAGAAGTCCCGGCCTTATGGCTGGGACTTTCTCGTGCCTGATGTCCTTTCAGGACAAGTGCGTGAATGGCGTGTTGCGAAGACGCGGCGGAAGTTCTGGCAACTCGAGGCCGGCCGTGCTGGAACTCATCACCTGCTTGAATGCGGTCTGGAACTTCTGCATGTCGCTCCGGGTCCCGACCGTAATACGCACATATGTCGGCATGATAGGCCAAACTCGGCCGATATAGACTCCTTGCCTGGCCATCGCTGCCATCACTTCGCGCCCTGGGCGGTTGGTTTGAAGCATGAAGCAGTTCGTCTCTGACGGGATGAAGCTGAAGTTATTCGCTGCCAGCCATTCGAACGTTTCGTTGCGAATATCGGCGTTGATCTTCTTCCGTTGGGGAACGATGTCCTTGTCCTCAAGGCTCGCCGTCGCAGCGGCCACGGCCATGATCGGCATGGCGTTCATACCGTAGTACTGGATTCTCTCGAGTAGATCCGGACGGCCGATCGCGACTCCACAACGGACCCCCGCCATGCCATAAATCTTTGAGAAGGTCCGTAGAACGATGACATCTTTCTCAGTCTTGACGAGGTCGAGTGATGGCGAGCCGTCCGAAAGGTGAATATAAGCCTCGTCAATGAGGAGTATCGAGCCCTTGGGCTTGTTGGCCACCAGGTATTCGATATCTGCTTTCGACGTTGTTGTCCCGGTGGGGTTGTTCGGATTGCAGACATATATCACACCGGCATGCGGAGCTGCCGCAGCCATAGCCTTCGCGTCATGGGCATGCGTCGATGTAAGTGGAACCTTAACGATTTTTGCACCGTTGAGCTTGGCGGCGTGCATGCCGGCCTCGTAACCGGGATCTGCAGTGACGTAGGGCTTGTCTTTCGAGGTGAAGGCCAGGACGGTGTAGTGCAGAGGCTCACTCGATCCGGCATAGGGGAGGACGTACTCCGTTTTCAGGTCCTCGACCTGGCAGAAAGTGCTGACGAACTTTTCAGTAAGGTCGTCGTCGTAACGTCCGCCTTCAGGAATAAGGCTGGAGATGGAGGCGCATGCGCCCGAGCATGGTCCCAGCGGATTCTCATTAGCGTCGATACGCACTGCGTCGTGCGGAGGCGCGTCGTATTTGAATTTGCGGCGTTCTGCGTGAGCGAGATGCGCCTCAGTGAGAACGGGAACAGCGGTCACAGCGGAGGCTGCTGCAGCGAGGCGGAGAAAGGAACGGCGAGACAATCCGGAGAGATTCACAGCGTCAACAGGCATGGACGCCTCCTTGCAATGAGTTGGCAAATTCCGAGTGATAAGAGGATGCGGCGAAAGTCCCGGTCACCATGGCTCAATTTAGCTCCGGCCCGGAGTCGAAGACAAGAATTATCAGGTACCGGGGGTTCCTTTTATGGGCGGAATAAATACGAATTTTGAGTTGCGCGCATTCGTAGGGCCAGCATGAGACAAGAGAGATTGGCGATGACTGGTACGATTTCTCTATGGATCCGGATGCGCTCGCGATACCGAGGGGTGTTGGCGTCTGATGGAGGCGACTGCTCGTAGTACTCGCTGGGTGAACTGGTCAAGCTTCGCTTTCGCGCTTCTGCAGAGCGCCTGCACAGCGGTCTTCGCCATAAGCGGGATCAGGGTCCTGATAGGCCTTGGGGCGTTGGCCGCGGCTGCCGGAACGAATGCACCGGCGCGAGGATTTCATCAGGATGCTATCCGCATTCCGATGATGATTCTTGCTCTGGCCGGGGCCCTCATCAACCTATATGTACTGTGGCGGCAATGGAGCCTGCGCCGGCGACCTGCTGCGCAGTGGCGCATTCAGCCTTTGTCGGCGAAGGAAAAACGCTCGCAGTGGATCCAGTTTGTGCTCGCCATCGTTACTCTAGCGCTGCTCGGCCTGGAGTGGTGGATCCACCCGATGATGCACCATCCACACTAAGGTCCTATGCCGAGTGGTTCGGGATCTTCATGCTTAAGGACCTCGTCAAGCCGCGCGTGCAATCGTTTACTGAAGTCGAGTGGCAGCTCGAAGACGCGATCGTCCGCCATGAGCACGATGATATTCCGCGTGGAGTCGAGAATTGCGGAGCAGATTTCGCACGTCGCAAGGTGACGCTCGACATCAGCCCGGACTGCCGGATCGAGCGTGTTGTCGATATATCCGGAGATGCGGTCCCAGACATGGCGGCAGCTCAGAACCATGATAGCCTCCCGAAGCCGAGGCGTTTGCGTCCCGCCTTAGCGGCTAGTCGTAGCTGGGGGACAAGCTTCTTCTGTAACATCATGCGCGCCCGATGCAGGCGTACCTTAACGAGCGCAACAGAAATCCCGAGCAGCGACGCGGTGTCGTTCACGCTCAACTCTTCGACGTCGCGAAGTGTGATGATCTCGCGGTAGGCATCGGGCAGTTCTGCGACTGCCTGCTGCACGAGAGCTCGGATCTCCCGGCGTTCCAAGGCAGCAAGGGGAACCTCGCGCCAGTCTGTCAGTGCGGCAGGCGTGAAGTCGCCGCTATCATCCCTCTTCTCATCGAGGGAATCAATGGCTGCGCGATTCTCCCTCCGCAGCCGTCCGCGTGCCTCGTTGAGTGTGATGGCGATGAGCCAAGTGCTGAACTTTGCGTCTCCGCGAAAACTGGCCAGCTTGCGATAGGCCTTGAGGACCGCGTCCTGCACGACATCTTCAGCTTCCGCTTCATTCTTTACCAGCGCGAGAGCGGTGCGATAAAGCTGCTTTTCGTATGGCCGGATGAGGAGATGGAAGTTTTCGCGCTGCCCCGCGAGAATCGACGCAATGAGCTCCTGCTCCGAGGCGGTCTCATGCGGATCGACGGGCGCGCGAGTTGTCATGCGCTGGCGATTCCCCATCGGTTGAGCCATGTGCGGTCAAGAACAGCGTCGAGCGAGAAGAGCCCGGCCCCGAAGATCAGGGCGATCAGAGAAGCAAAGAGAAAGGTGAAAGGATCGGCGATATAAAACTTGCCCGGGTCGCTGAAGATGGACGTCAACGCTACGCGATCAGAAGTGATGTAGGCGACGAGCATGTTTCCGGCAAGCAGGAGGCCGATCACGCGGGTGGCAAGACCGACGATGAGAAGAATGCCTCCGAAGAATTCGAGGCAGGAGATAGCAGGGGCCATTACACCCGGTGCAGGGATGCCAAGGCTTGAGAAAAACTCGGTGACGTGCGAGAGATTGTGCAGCTTGCCCCAGCCGGTCTGCATGAACTGCCATCCCCAATAGATCCGAACAAAGAGCAGAAAGGGCGAACGCAGCAGGTGTGTGGTTGCGCAGAAGAGGCGGTAGAGACCGCCGAGCGCCGACGATTTTGTCGCGGGAAGAGAAGTAGAAGACGCACTCATGGGCGATGCCTTTCTTATCGCGTGAACCAGCCGAGAGAGGACCAGGATGCGAAGACCTGCTGCAGCCATTGGCCGCGCTCGTCTTCGGGAATGGCGCTGCCGTTGAAGGCGAAATCGATAGCCTGCCCGATCGGAACGCCTGAGAGCAACGACTTCAGGAGGCGATAGTCTTCACTCTCCAGGCGCTTATAGTAGACCGAATTCTGGTGCCGGTGAATTGCGAGGTGGATCTGCTCGGGTTCAAGTGCAGCGACACGTCGAACTCGCCGCGTCTTTCTCGCTGCGCTGGCGTTGTTGCTCGATGAATCGCTGCTTCCGCTCTCGCTGCGCAGGTCGATCAGTAGATCTTCGACTGGATATTGCAGCTCGAGCACTCGCAGGTAGGGCTGCATGCGCAATACTGAATTTTCGTCGATCGACGCGAGATCGTCAGGATCAAGCAAAGGATTTTCGCCCGCGTCGAAAGCTTCGATGTGCGCCCATTCGAGGCTGACCATATCCATCGCAAGCTGGATGCGCGGCTCGATGTAGCTGGGATGTTCCGATAGCCACGACTCCAGGCCCGAGCCCAGATTGCGCAGAGAAAAAGAGCGCGATGGGTGATCGGTCAGATAGTCGCGCATCAGCGATTCGAACTTCGCGCGTCCGATGATCGCCTCAAGGCCCGGGAAATCCTCTTCGAACGATGAGTAGAGCCGGAACCAGTATTGCCGGTTATAGATTTCGAGTCGCTCGAAGCTGCTTAGTCGATCATTCGGCTTGATGAACGCCTCAGCCTCGCTCTCGTTGGAAACGCCATCGCGGCGCCGGCGCGGCATGGTCTCGCTTTTGGTCAGCGGGTGCATGATGGCCGCAGCTACGCGGCGCTGCAGCTCGAGAAGCTCACTCATCGCGCTGCTCCATGAAGTTCGACCTCGTGGACGGTCTGAGTCGGCTGGCCAGCCACGGCATTCAGAAAACGCCTGGCCTTTAAGGCCTCTGCGTGGACTTCTTCGAAGCTGGGAATGTTGTCGTCCCATTCGAGCAGAGTGGCCGTCGGACCCGCACGCTCGATTGTGCGCGCATACAGCTGCCATACAGGTTCGAGAACCGGATGATCGTGTGTGTCGAGAATGTACTTCTCAAATTTCGAATGGCCTGCGATGTGAATCTGAGCGATGCGCTCGGCCGGGACGGCATTCACATAGGTGAACGGATCGAAGTTGTGATTCTGCGACGAGACATAAATATTGTTGACGTCGAGCAGAATGCCGCAATCGGCGCGCTCGACCACCTCGTTCAGAAACTCCCACTCCGTCATTTCTGACACGTGATACTCGGCGTAGCTTGAGACGTTTTCGACGACGACGGGAATCTCGAGGTAGTCCTGCACGTGACGGATGCGGTCCGCGGTGACTTTGACCGCTTCCCATGTATACGGCATGGGGAGTAAATCGTGCGTGTAGCGGCCGTCGACTGAGCCCCAGCAGAGATGGTCGCTGAGCCATGGGGTGTTCGTGCGCTTTACGAGCTGCTTCAGACGCCAAAGGTGCTCGGGATCGGGATCGCTGGCCGAGCCGAAATACATCGATACGCCGTGCTGCACTACTTTGTACTGATCGAGAATCTTGTCGAGGACTTCCAGTGGGCGTCCCCCATCAATCATGTAGTTTTCCGAGATGATCTCGAACCAGTCGACGACCGGCTTTCGCGTCAGGATGTGGCGATAGTGCGGGATGCGAAGCCCGATGCCCACTTCGTAGTCGGTAAAGCCGTTAAAGCGATTTGCAGGCACGAGGAGAAACTCCGGTAGGTTTGAAGTTGCAGGGGCCAGCACAATGTGCCGGCCCCAGACAAAAGGAAATGCGCTTCAGACCTAGGAAGGATGCTTGGAGCCGTCGGTAGCGCAGCCGCCCTTGCCCTTGCAGCTGTTCTTGCCCTTGCAGCCATTGTCGCTGCTCTTGCAGCCACCCTGGCCCTTGCAATCGTTCTTGCCCTTACAGGAGTGCTTGCTGGTGTCCTGATGGAGCGAGGCGCTGCCAAACGACGCTTTGCCCGCCTTGAGCACGGGGTTTGTGGTCTGAGGAGTTGCAGCCTGCAGAGTTGCAGCGCCGCTCAGCAAACCAGAAACTGCCGCAGCAACCATCAGGGTCTTCATCGAATGCTTCATGGTCATTCCTCCAGTGTCGGGTCCAGACCTGGCGTTTGGTGCCGGCGGGAGACCCGTCTACCGCATGTGAGTGCGGCAGCGCGATAAGGTTACAGCAATGAGATAACAATTTTGTGGAGAATCTTTAGTGGCAAGTCTTTTGTACGCTATGAAATCCAAAGCATCGGACCCTTCGTTATTACCGTGCACGGCATGCTGCAACCGGTGATTTTGAAGCGATTTCGTTCCGAAAGTAGCCCGTATCTCTGTGACATTTTCGCCAAACATCAGCATCAGCGGTGATCGATCAGGGACAAGCGGCATCTGCAGTCGGCTGATCGAGCAGGGCGAAAGCAACGATGGTGCCGCCGCTCCGGCCGGTCAGCCCTTCCGCGTGCGTATTCAGTGAGTCCTCAAGTTCGGTCCAATCTGTCCGCAATTCGGCGTTGAAAATTTCGTCCTCGGTCGCACCATCAAAGCACAATTCACAGACACCAATACCTTCCGCCGAACGAATGGGAGGACCAAAGATGCGGCACGTCATCGGCCGCGCTGCATAGAGGTCACAGGTTCCGGTGACAGGATCAAGGGCGGGACAAGGCTGGTCATTCGCGAAATCCGCGAAGCCGGGGTGCTCCTCGTCGAGTTCCCCAGTCTCGATGTTTCCGGGAAAAT
>Ga0126381_100003220_pt1 | contig 17803 bp, 17 predicted proteins | sample PanSoiMetPlot_28_FD_96465 | JGI IMG/M metagenome (GOLD analysis project Ga0126381, IMG submission 96465) | Tropical forest soil microbial communities from Panama - MetaG Plot_28 | ecosystem: Environmental > Terrestrial > Soil > Tropical forest > Bulk soil | place: Panama | collected 2016-02-17 | reverse complement strand
GCTCTTTCTCGATCGCCTGCATGCGGATCATCTGAAGACGAGCCTGAATCTGCATCCGGCATCGGGCATTCAGCCGTGGGAAAAGGATTATCCGGCAATGGCCAAGGCCATGGGCATCGATCCGGCAACGAAGCAGTTCGTGCCGTTCGACATCACCAACAAGAAGTTCGCTGAAAACTACTTCAACCTGGTGCTGCATCCGCTGGAGAAGCAAGGCATCGACTTCTGGTGGCTCGACTGGCAGCAGGAACCGAACACCAGGATGGCGGGCGTGACGCCGACATGGTGGTTGAACTACGTACACTTTACCGACCAGGAGCGCGAAGGCAAGCGACCGCTGCTCTTCCACCGCTGGGGCGGTCTTGGCAATCATCGCTACCAGATAGGCTTCTCAGGTGACACGGTTTCCGTGTGGGATTCGCTGGCTTTTCAGCCGTGGTTTACGTCAACGGCCGCCAATGTGGGATACGCATACTGGAGCCACGACATCGGCGGGCACATGCCGGGAGCCGTCGATCCTGAGCTGTTCACGCGCTGGGTGCAATTCGGCGCGTTCAGTCCGATTCTGAGGACGCACACGACTAAGAATCCTGAATCGGAGCGGCGCATCTGGGCGTATCCGGAGCCGTTCTCGTCCATTCTTCGTTCGACGTTCCAGTTGCGCTATGCGATGCAGCCCTACATCTACACTGAGGCGCGGCGCACCTATGACACGGGTGTAGCATTCCTGCGGCCACTCTACTATGACTGGCCCGAGGCACGCGAAGCCTACGACTACAAGAACGAGTATCTGTTTGGCGACGAGATGCTGATTGCGCCGGTTGTGACGCCGGGCGACAAAGTCAGCGGACTCGCAACACAGAAGATCTGGTTGCCCAAAGGCGAGTGGATCGAATGGCCGACAGGCAAGCACTTCAGCGGGCCGACTTCAGTAGACCGCAGCTTTTCGGTTGATCAGACGCCGGTGTACCTGAAAGCCGGCGCGATCGTTCCAATGCAGCAGGAGATGAGCTACACGGGCGAGAGGCATCTCGATCCGCTGATTGTGAATGTGTGGCCGCTCGATCCGGGAACGAGCACGAGCTACACGCTTTACGAAGACAACGGCGTGGCCGAGCAGTATCAACACGGAGTCTTTGCGCGCACCCCAATCAAGGCTACACAGACGGGCGACACGCTGCGCGTGGAGATCGGTCCTGTGGAGGGCGGCTTCGCCGGCATGCTGAAGTCGCGGGGCTACACGCTGCGGCTTCCAGCAGACTGGCCGCCGTCTTCGGTCATAGTCAATGGGACCGAAGTGAAGCAAGCAGGGCCGGCCGGCAAAGACGGCTGGAGCTTCGAGGGCAACTCGCTCACGACCGTCATTCCAGTCGCGAGCGAGAGCACAGCGGCGAGGTTCACGATCGAAGTGCATCGCGCGGCCGGACTGACGTCTCGTCGCAGCCAACTGGACGGCTTCAACGGTGCGATGGCGCGGCTGCGTGGAACCTACGATGCCCTGAACATGGCGCCGCCAGTAGCGACTCCACCCGACATGCTGGTTGAAGCAATGCAGGGCGGCGATCGCATGGGATATCACCCGGAGAACGCGCAGAAGGAGATTGCACGCTTCCACCAACTGCTGCCGCAGGTCCAGGACGCCGTGAGCAAGCGGGTTCAGGAGGCAAGGCAGCGCATGGATCTTTCCATACAGAGTCTGCGCCGGACTGGAACCGACTCCGTCGACCTTCAAGCGGAGAAGCAGAAGCGGGCAGATGCGCTCGACCGCGCGGAGAAGCTGGTAAGCGAAGCTGCAAAGTAGTGCAAAGAAGCAACTGCGGGTTCCTCCGCTCGTCGCCGCGGCGACTCGGTCGGAATGAAAGATCAAGGAGACCCTATCCACGAGAGGGACGCCGAATTGCCGGCGTCCCTCTTTTTTATCGCGTCATTGGCGGTGCTCTCCCGAGCAGCACGACGAGCTTGCCGGCTTCGGCTGCTCGTATCCCCGATTGGGGTCGACGAAGTAACCGCCGTCGTACTTGTCGTGGTGGCGAACCCACGCCATGCTGAACGCGAACCCGTCTTCATCGCGCCCCTTCGGCACCAGGTCGAGAACGTTGTAGGTACCGACGAGAATATCGAGACCGCGGGCGTAGCTCGAGTAGGTGTGGTAGATCTGCCCGTCGGGATCCTTCGAGAAGACGCTCAGGCCGGGCCTCTCTTCGCTTGGGAAGTTCATGACAGTGTAGTTGTAGTCGGCGGTCCCGGTTTTCTTTTCGGCGGGGGTCGCTGACACGTGATAATCGAAGTTGAAATCCGATCCATTCGACGAAGCCCAGTGGAACCGCCAGCCCATGCGCTTCTGGAAAGCGGCAATTTCCGCGTAGGGCGCGCGCGAAACTACTGAAAACGTCACATCGCGATGCGCCAGGTGAATGGTCATGCCATCGAAATGATCGGAGAGGTAGGAGCAGCTGGGGCATCCCTCGCTCCATCCCGGACCCAACATGAAGTGGTAAATAACCAGCTGACTGCGGCCGTCAAAGAGATCGGCCAGTGTCTGCTTGCCGCGCGGACCCTCGAACACGTACTGCTTCTCAACTCTTTCGCGCGGGAGTTCGCGGCGCTGGCGGCTCAGCTCGTCACGAAGCCGGGTGAATTCCTTTTCCTTTTCGAGAAACTGCCTGCGGGCGGTAAGCCACTCACCGTGCGACACCGTCTTCGGGGTTCCCACCGCTGTTGCTGTCGTTGCCATTTTCTGCCTCCTCTCCTTGGGGAAGAATTCTTCGCTTGTTGCGCTTCAGGATTGCGCCGGCGATGAGTGCAGTCACTGCACCGGTTCCGGTGGCAGATCCCGCGATCATCGCCGCGGTTGCAAGACAAAATGGGCACATGAGACCCTCCTGATCGACTCAGGCTTTCTGCATGAACAGCGGCGGCTCGTCTGCGCTTGGTCCCCAGCTTGCCGGTACTGGGATGCCGAGCAGGCGCAGGTAAACGCTGAACTGGCCGCGATGCTGATACCAGTGGCTGAACATGATGTCGCGCAGGAACAGCTCACGAGGCAGGGCAAGAACTTCGCGATCTCCAGCCATCAGCCGCCAGGCTTCTTGCATGGCCACGTCGTCGTAGGTGGGGAGAATCTCGCGCACGACGGTGATGCTTTCATCCAACTTGTCGAGGACTTCCTGGATGCTGGCCGGCTGGGGGAAGTTGAAGTTGCCGGCCTGCTTCGGACTGCTTTGCGCGAAGCGCACGACGCCGCCAGGAACGAACGCAAGGTGATAGGCGAGTTGGCCGGCCGTCATCGATTTCTCGTGCGGTTTCCACGTGAGCTTGTCTTCAGGAAGCCGCTCGAGGAAGCGGCGCGTGACAGGCGCCTGCGTTTCAAATTCAGCGAGGAACGCCTGGGCGATGGAGTCGGCAATAAGGGGCTGTGCGACAGACATAAAGACCTCCTTCTGTTCGTTTTGAGGAATTGAATCGCGTCAGGCGGACTTCGGACGCTCTGCGCGCTGGCGAATCTTGTCGTTGATGTTGCCCCAGCCCGCATTCACGCCTCTGCGGTGTTCCTCCTGCACCAGGCCGAACCCGGAGTGACGGAACTTGATCAGTGTTCCGCCGTTCTCTTCGCTGAGCCGGTACTGCACATTGTTGGCAACCGGATGCGACATGAACAACGGGCCGCAGAATTCGATCAGCGTAGGTCGCTTGATGGCCTGCACGTGTCCCCACAGGTGGCCGTTCTCGTTGCCGAGATCGCGATACCAGCGGCCGCCGGGCCATGCCTCGAGTACCATTGGCATCGGCCGTCCTTCGCCGCCTTCGTTGTAGGGTCCCAGTTGTTCGAGAAGCGCCTCGAAGGTGTCCCCGAGTGACGCCCGCACATGAATCTCCTGCTCGATCAGTAGAGTCAGGTCTTCAATCCCAACCCCCGGTGCATTGACGATCATTTCTCCTCCTCGTTTTTGTTGTTTGAGTCCGAATCCCCGGCCTTGGCGGCGGCCCGCTTCTCGGCACGCTCTTTCACGCGGTTCAGCTGATTGCTCCAGTAGCGCTCGAATTCGCCCGCCCACTCGTGCAGCGGGCGAATACCATCGGCATTGGTCCGATAGAGCTTCCGGCGCCCATTGCAGCGCATATGCACCAGGCCCGTGTCCCGCAGGACGCGCAGGTGCTTTGAGATTGACGGCTGATCCACACGAAGGATCGCGACGATTTCATTCACGGAGTGCTCGCGCGCCGCGAGAAGCACCAGAATCTCGCGCCTCCGAGGCTCCGCAATCGCGTTGAAAGCGTCCGATGTTGTTGCCGCCCGTGCCATGTTGAAATAATATGCCTATATCGGAATATGTCAAGTGCGTTTCCTCCAGCGGTGTGCGATTCAGCTTGGGCGGGAACCGGCTCGCAACAATTTCATCTGGCGGCAAGGTCTGCAGCCAAAATGGTTCTGCTTTTGGATTGTCATAATTTCATGGCTTGAGTAAGGAGCTCACCCTCGTGAAACTCATCAAGTGCGTGCTGTTCTTCGTCGCTTTTGGAGCGTTGCAACTACGAGGATTTCAAGGGCCGCGCAATTTTGCTGCGTTATGTCTGGCTCGATCTCTCGCCGAAATCGGTGCGGATGGAGCAGTCATTTTCCGCTGATGGCGGAAAGACATGGGAAGTGAACTGGATTTGCGAGCTCTCGCGATGACCAGACATACGCGTTAATTGTCACCGGTACTGACACACGCAGCCGAACCTGCATCGCTCCGTGGCAGCGGGCCGTTTGCGGGCACACAGGGCCGCAATTTACGATGCTGCCAAATGAATCAGATACTTTGGGTTGCTTCTGTCTTGCTGTGCAGCGGATCCATGCTTTTTGCGCAGAGCGCAACGTCAACCGATCCTCTCGCTCCTACACAAGACCTGAAGTCGGCTGAGCAGATCGATCGCGAATGGCAGCAGTCGGTCAGCAAGTATGATGCGGAGCGCAACCGGCTGTTGGTTGAGGCGGATCGCCAGGCACATGATGGGCCGTATCGGCCCGACTGGGCGACGCTGCTCAAATACGAGCAGCCGCAGTGGTACAAAGACGCGAAGTTCGGGATCTTTATCCACTGGGGCGTGTATTCGGTGCCCGCAGCGGAGAACGAATGGTATCCGCGTAACATGTACGACCCGAAGAGCGGCGCTCACAGGAACTTCAAGGAACACTTCGCGAATGGCGACGAGTCGAAGGGCTATAAGGATCTGATTCCGCTGTTCCGCGCCGAGCACTTCAATGCGGCGGAGTGGGCGCGGCTATTCAAGGAAGCTGGCGCGCAGTATGTGGTGCCGGTGGCTGAGCATCACGATGGCTTCTCGATGTATGACTCGGGCCTGTCGGACTGGACAGTGGTGAAGATGGGTCCGAAGCGCGACACGCTCGCCGAGCTCGCAACGGCGGTGCGCGCTGAAGGGCTGCACTTCGGGCTCAGTTCCCATCGCGCCGAGCACAACTTTTTCTTCTGTTTTGGCCGCACCATCCGCTCGGATGTAAACGATCCGAAGTTCGCATCGCTCTACGGTCCTGCGCACCAATGGTTCGCGGCGCCGGGCGATGCGCACGGGTTAGATGACGACTGGACCTGGGTGAGCGAGGCGTGGACGCGCGACTGGCTGGCCCGCGATACAGAGCTGGTCGAGAAGTACAAACCCGAGGTCGTGTATTTCGACTGGTGGATTGGGCAGCCGGTCTTCCGCCGCGCGGTAACGGAATTCGCGGCCTTCTACTATAACTTTGCCGCGGCGCACGGCTACACGGGCGTGATCGACTTCAAGGACTACTCGCTCAACTGGAAGTCCGGCACGCGTGACTTCGAGCGCGGACAGCAAGACCATATCATCGCCGACCACTGGCAAACCGATACCTCGATCAGCAATGCCTCGTGGGGTTACGTCGAGAATGACACCTTCAAGTCGCCGGAATTCATTGTTCACCAGCTTGTCGATATCGTGAGCAAGAATGGCAATCTGCTGCTGAACTTCGGGCCGCGGTCGGACGGCACCATTCCTGACCAGGTGCAGACGACGCTGCGCGAGATCGGCGCGTGGCTCAAGGTGAACGGCGAGGCTATCTATGCGACGACTCCCTGGAAGACGTTCGGCGAAGGCCCGACACAGGTGAAGGGCGGAGCATTTCACGACACGGATGTGAAGCCCTATACCGCACAGGATTTCCGGTTCACGGCAAAGGGCAATGCGGTTTATGCAATCGGGATGGCGTGCCCTGCGGATGGCAAGGCTTCGATCCACTCGCTTGGCTCTCCTGCGGTGCCCGTTGGGAATGTGGAATTGCTCGGTTCCACCGGAAAGGTCACGTGGAATCAGACGGCCAACGCGCTCGACGTCACCCTTCCTGCCGGCGCGGCTTGTAAATTCGCGTACGCTCTTCGACTGACCCCGAAATAGATAGGAAGACAACGCTGCGGTAATTGGATTGGCGCGGCTCGGGTATATTTGTCGCAGGAATCATTGCCCGCCCCAGAGGATCGCCAATGGCCCTTGACCGTCGAGGTTTCCTTGCCGCCTGCAGCCGCGCAGGTATCACCTCTGCGCTGTTTCCCGGAGCTCTCTACACGCTCGCCTCGCAGGCGCAGGAGTCGCCGGGCACGGACCAATCGAAGCCGCCGAAGATCACGCCCGAGATGATCGACAAGGCCGCGCTTCTGGCTGGAGTTGGCCCTTTCAATGATGACCAAAAGAAGATGATGCTCGACAACCTGGCCGAGAACGACAGTTCATTCAAGGCGATCAGGAAACTGGGCCTGCCGAACTCGATACCGCCAGCGTATGTTTTTCATCCATCTGTGGCAGCAGGTGCAGCGCCGCGCATTGTTGCGATGAGGCCGGGCGAAGCTGGCTGGAGGCCCGATCCCGATGTTACCGCTCCGTCGAACATCGAGGACCTTTCCTTCGCATCAGTGAGCGTTCTCGCCAGCCTGCTTCACGCGCGCAAGGTCACCTCTCTCGCTCTGACGCAGATGTATATTGCTCGCTTGAAGCGCTACGATCCAAAGCTTCATTTCGTCATCACGCTTACCGAGGAGCGTGCGATCGCACAGGCCAAGGCTGCCGATGCAGAGATCGCGTCTGGCAAATATCGCGGGCCCCTGCACGGAATCCCGTGGGGCGCGAAGGATCTGCTTGCGGTGAAGGGCTATCCGACCACGTGGGGCGCAGGCGGCTTCGAGCATCAATCGTTCGATGAAGACGCAACCGTGGTCAAGCGGCTGGACGAGGCGGGCGCCGTGCTCGTGGCGAAGTTCACGCTGGGCGCACTGGCGATGGGCGACTACTGGTTCGGCGGGCGCACGCGCAATCCATGGAATCCCGAGCAGGGTTCGAGCGGATCGTCGGCAGGCTCGGCCAGCGCCGTCGCCGCTGGATGTGTCGCATTTGCGATCGGATCGGAGACTTTGGGCTCGATCAGTTCGCCTTCAACCCGCTGCGGCGCAACCGGGTTGCGGCCAAGCTTCGGATTTGTGCCGCGAACCGGCGCCATGGCTCTGAGCTGGACGATGGACAAACTCGGGCCAATTACACGTTCGGCCGAAGACTGCGCGCTGGTGCTCAACATAATTCACGGACCAGACGGGCAGGACGCATCGGTGCATCCTGCGCGGTTTGACTGGAATCCGAATCTCGACATCGGTTCGCTGCGCATCGGTTATCTGAAGAGCGATTTTGACGAGCAACCGCCGGTCAAACCCTCACAGGTTCCAGCAGCTGAAACAGCCGAAGAGAAGAAGCAGCGTGAAAAACGCGATATAGAGCGGAAAGCCGCGCATGAGCGGCGCGTCTATGATCGCCGGTACGATCTGGCGGCACTCGACAAGCTGCGCTCGATGGGCGTCAAACTCATTCCAGTGGAGCTGCCTAAGCTGCCCTACGGCGCCATGGTCCCGCTGCTGACTGCGGAGGCTGCGGCGGCATTCGACGACCTCACCATGAGCGGCCGCGACCGGCTGCTCACCGAGCAGGGTGTTGACGACTGGCCGAATTCATTTCGTGTGATGCGTTTCTACCCGGCAGTGGAGTACATCCAGGCCAACCGTGCGCGCACGCTGGCGATTCAGCAGGTCTCCGCGCTCTTCGAAAAGGTCGACATCCTTGTGGCGCCCTCGGGCGGCATGCAGCTGCTGGCGACCAACCTCACCGGACACCCGGCGCTGATTGTGCCGAACGGCATTCGGGGCAATGATGCTCCAAAGCCGCCGAAGATTGACGATGGCGATAATGACGACATCGGCGGGCCGGGTACTCCGGTTTCGATCACGTTTCTGGCAGGTTTGTACGATGACGCGAAGCTCGCGGCATTCGGGCACACGTTTCAGCAGGCAACGGGGTTCAACAAGCTGCACCCGAAGCTGGACTGAGATGAATCGTTGCTACACCGGAATTTGTGTGGCAGGTTAGCTGCGTTTTGCGCGATAGCGCGTCAGCGACTTAGCGGAGCCTTTGCGATACCGGGCAATCCTTTCTTTCGCCTAAGCCGCTACGCTCTGGATGACACAAGCTTTGTTGAAGCGGCGCCCTCTCGGACCCAAAGGGTCCGCGAGCGGCGCGCAAAAGACCTGGTCTTTTCGGGTGTTGTTTCAGGGTTGCTGCTGCCTGCCTGATTCTCCGTTCAATCTCCATTTTGAAGAAATCGGAGAAATAGCCTGCAATAGTCGGCTGGCAGGAGAGCGATTCTTTGTTGGTCGTGGAGCGGGATAAGTGATTGACTGTGCCAAAAAATGGCGTTCTTTCGCCCCCTGCAAATAAAGATGCCGCGGTGCGGACACATGCGCGGGACCCTTGACAAGGATTTCGCGATCACGATTGAAGGGCGACCTTACCTGCAAGCCGGAGGAATTCGCTTCGCTCCTCAGGGGAGAGGCGGAGCAGCATGGCTCGGCAATTCAGTACGTGAGCATCACGCAATCGATATGCCAGCCTCTTGCCGCGTGCAGTCAACTGCACACACACCACACGGCGATCTTTGGCGGTGCGAGATCGACTCACTAGCCCCGACTGTTCAAGTCGATCGAGCGCCGAAGACACGGTCGAGATGGGAGCTCGAACCGAGTTTGCGATGCCTCGCACATTCCATGTGCCTGGTTCGGACAGCACCTCGAATAACCCAATATCGTTCGCATGAAGACCAGTGTACGGACTACCGGCTAGGAGTCCTGGCTCTATGCGAAACTCTCGCATGAGTGCAGCAATCGACATATGCAACTTGAACGCCTGGTCGTCGCCTTCGATAGATGTCCGTGCGGTCGCTTTTCTCTTCATGGCACACGATGCATAACTTGATGTCCATTGTAATGGACGCTATTTGACAAATATATTACGATCTTCGTATATTACGAGCAACGTAATATTATTGCACGGAAACTTCTAATGGAGAGTTCAACTTGATCTGAACCAGGGGAGGAGACATGGGGTACCGTCCGACTTTACTGGCTTTCATATTTCTCTTCGTCCTTGTACGCGTGGCGAACGCTTCCTCGTGTGCTCCGCCTCCTGGTTTTCGCGACGGCCCTCACCCAGTCATTGCTGCTCCGGACCAACTTGTATCGCACACGGAAGTGATCGTCATCCCTCGATCATTCCCGGTCGTTTCCGATGCGATGAAGAAGCCGCTGGAGGAGACCATCAAAAAGTCAGAGTCTCTCCCCGGCGTGTCCGGCGACTACATGCTGACGCAAGGGAAATTCGGCTCCCCCAAGTCCCGCCATATTGTCTGTCTCACAGACGGCACGAGCACCGAAGAGGAAGCGCTGGAACGGGAGGACGCACCGGCGTCCTCTCACTTCCGATACATCGTCTGGAACTACACGACCCCAAAGGCCAAGCCGATCGAATATGGGGTCGGAGAATTCAGAATCTCTCAATTGGATTCTGGCCACACGCGCATTACCTGGACCTATTCCTTCAAACTCAAAGGAGACGTATTTCCGGGTGAGCTCGGCGCTCTCGGCCGCTGGCTGTTCCGGGTGCAGTTCCTGGAGCACGAATATGCGGCCATGATGAAGGACGTTCTAAACGGGTACAAACAGGATGCCGAACAGCGGCAGACGACCTCTCGCTAGTTTCCCATGTCTCAGAATTGAGACGCGGGGCGGGGTGATGCGGACGGCGCGGATTGCCGTCTTTGCCGATGACCGGCTTTTAGTGGTGTAGGAGGAGTCGAACTTGTGGCCGTCGGCCGCTAACCAGCCGGTGTAAGTCACCCTGTAGATCTTGTTCGCTTCGGCATCTTTGCCGGTTCCGATGACGATGTCCTGGTAGCGAAGCGAAAACGCGGTCTGCACTACACCGTGTACAGGAGGCACGCCGGGAGGTCATTTCACGGCGTTCAGAGCGGCGGCCGCCAGAAGAAAGACGATGCACTGTTTCATTGCGAAAGGATGCTTCGGTCTGTTCTTATTCGGGAGTGTAACTGTCCCTTCCCCTCCAATGTGAAAGCCGTTTAACCTCCAATGTAAAAGCGCTTTAACCTCCGAATTTCTTATGAGGGCTTTATGCCATGCCCGCTAGAGTGACTCATGGCTGAACTGACAGCTCATCTTATTCACCTCATTTGGCTGCCCCTTGGATCTTTCCTGGCAGGGGTTCTGAACTCGATTGCGGGTGGCGGATCGTTCCTGTCGCTTCCCGCACTTTTTGACAGCGCCACGGCCCTGGGAGTGGGCGCAATTGTAGTCCAGGCCACCAATACGGTTGCACTCTGGCCGGGGCAGTTGACGGGGCTGGTGGCGTTTCGCAAGGAGCTGCGTGAGTATGGCTGGGAGCTGTTTCCGCTGGGGGTCGCGTCGGGGGTCGGCGGATGGCTTGGCGGCCTGCTGCTGCTCAGAACCGGCAACCGAATGTTCCGCGAATTGCTGCCCTGGCTGCTGCTTTTTGCGGCGGTCATGTTCGTGCTCAGCTTTCCCCTGGGCCGCTGGCTGCAGAGCCTTTCAGGCGGAAAACGTCACGGCAGACTGCTCATCATCGGGATGGTGATCGTCAGCATCTACGTAGGCTACTTCGGGGCAGGCGGCGGCTTTCTGGTGATGGCGCTATTCGGGGTTTGCGGCGTTCACGACATTCACGAGATGAATGCCCTCAAGGTGTTGACTGCAGCCGTTTCCATCGGCATCCCGGCAGTCACATTTATCGTTGCAGGCCGCGTGCAATGGGCTTTCTGCCTTGAAATGGCGTTCCTGGCCGCGCTCGGCGGCTATATCGGCGCCCACTACAGCCGGCTGATCAACCAGGTCATTATGCGCAGAACGGTTGCTGCCATCGGGTTCATCACGGCCGCTTATTTCTTCGTTCAGAACTACGCGGTGCATCCGGTCCGGTAGCGCGCCTGGTGACTCAATTCCCGACCTTCGTCTCAGATCCGGTGGCCATTCTGGTCCAGTGGACGTTGTCAGGCGAGAATTCCTGCGCGTAATCGATATGGTCCGTACCGGTAAAGACGTTCACGACGCGGAAGTAGGTGGTGGCACCCCCTTGCGTAACCTCCCATGGGAACGTCCAGACGTTGCCGACGATCTGCAACCTGCCCGCGGTAGCAGCCTCGCCATTCTGCGGAATCGGGTAGCTCGTGTACATCTTCAGCAGGTCGCTATAGGTGAAGACAAGCAGAACCTTCGATTCGCCATTCACAATCTGGCGGCATGCAACGTATTCTCCGCTCTTCCAGCATTCGTTGCGCAGGGTTGAGTCTTCCTCCCCCGCAACGCTGTATGGAGTGGCGAAGCGCGTGCCATGAACCTTCCACGTACCCGCGTAGGCCATGATGGCGTCAATCCCCGCAGTCGGTTGCTGCACAGCGACTTTAGGCGGCGGCTGAGGAGCCTGCGCCGTTACAGACTCGAGCGCGAACAGGGCCGTCATTCCGAGCACAAACGAAGAAGCAAACCTGCACATGAGCAACTGATCCCTCCAGTTCCGTCTGTCATGGTAATTGCGCGCTGTGCGAAGCATAAGTGATCAACTTGATCTCGCCAGCATGCCCGCCAGCAGCGTGGTGCGCGGTGCGACGTGCTCGATCAGGATCGACTCGTGGCTGGCATGAGCGCCTTCGCCTACCGCGCCCATGCCATCGAGCGTAGGAATCCCAAGAGCAGACGTGAAATTGCCGTCGGATGCTCCACCGGTGGATGCCTCTTCGAGCGCGATGCCGAGTTCGGCAGCAAGCATGCGCGCCCGCTGAAAGAGCTTCACCGTTCCTCGCGTGCGCTCCATGGGCGGCCGATTGATGCCGCCGGTGAGAACGAGTGAACAGCGTTTATCTCTCGTTTTGAGAGATGTAAACCTGCGGGCGATCCGCATGCCGTCGGCGATCCTTGCGATGCGAACATCGACCTCGGCGAATGCCTCGGCGGGAATGACGTTGGTTTTGCTGCCTCCGCCGGCGACGCCGGTACTCACGGTCAGCCCGCGCTTGATATCGGTCCAGCCGCTGAGGGTTTCGATGAGATAGGCAAGCTCGCTCAGGGCACTCGCACCCTTTTCGAAGTCGACGCCAGCATGCGCAGCCACACCATAGATGTCGATTCGCCAGTTGCCTGTACCCTTGCGCGCTGTTTTGTACGCCAGGCCCTGCGCAGGCTCCAGGACAAAAACAGCAGAACACTCGCTGGCAAGACGCTCCGTAATTGGCCGCGAGACCGGGCTGCCGATCTCTTCGTCGCTGTTGAGCAGGAGAATGATCTCGCGGTTAAGCAGGCCGGCCTCGCTGAGCATCTCGATGGCGGTAAGCGCCATGGCGACGCCGACCTTCATGTCGAGCGTTCCGGGTCCCCAGAAGCGGCCGTCGGCCACGCGACACGGCATACTGCGCAGCGTTCCAACCGGCCACACGGTGTCCAGGTGGCCAAGCAGCAGAATTGGTTTCCGGCCGTCGCGGCTGCGCGTTCCGAAGCGCGCTTCAAGTATGTCGCCATAGCTGCGCTGGCGATGCAGCTTGATGCGCCCACCAAGGGCACGAATGGCTTCGGCTGCGATCGCGGCACATGCGTCGACGGCAGCCTTTGTATCGCTGGGCGATTCCACCCGAACGAGCCTGCGCGCGAGATCGAGCACTGCCGGCTCTTTTTTGCGGGCTCCGGCGAGCAGGGCGCGCATGGCCACCTGCATATCCTGGCTTGAAGATGAGGAACTCACAATTCTTTAGTGTAGCGACGCCGCTGACGCTTTCGGTCCCAAAGTGTCCGTTTTCGATTCGCGCGACAACCGGAGCTGCCGGAAAGAAGCAGCGAAAACCGGATACAATCCTCGCGGAGGAACGCTTGCAATGCATTATCTGCTCTTCTACGAATTGCCTGAGGACTACATCACCCGGCGCGCGGAGTTCCGCAACGTGCATCTGAAGCTGGGCTGGGAGGCAGCCGAGCGCGGCGAACTCGTTCTGGCCGGCGCGCTGGCAAACCCTGTCGATGGGGCGGTTCTGGTGTTCAAGGGCAACTCGCCCGAGGTAGCCGAGCGGTTTGCAAAAGCGGATCCCTACGTCACCAGCGGCATCGTAAGGCGCTGGTACGTGCGCGAGTGGACGACGGTAGTCGGCGATATCGCGACGAACCCGAAGCGCCCGGATGGGAGTTCCTGAATCCGCGGGCGCGGAGGAATGGGCTCAATTGGTTTGCGAGCACGGGTGGCAGTCACTTCAACCCGAAGGTCCAGGTCAGCCCTGAGCTGGTGCCGTAGTCGCTTCCCGGGAGTGTCGGCGGCGGCTGGTTGTCCCAGTTGCCATAGAAGGTGACATTCCACTTCAGGTTGCTGACAATCTTGACGTAATAGGACGCATTGGTGCTGAAACGAAGGCGGCCTGGCTGGGTGAGCGCGGGCAGCAGCGCGGCAGTCCCATCGAAGCCGGTCTTACTGAACTTGAAGAATCGCGCCTTTCCATATATCAACGCCGCCAGGAGATTCTGATCGCTGGATTGCGGCACCGAGCTTTGATACGTCGTGCCCTGCCACGCAAGGCCGCCGACCAATTGAACTGTTGTACGGTCTGTATTCTTCAGATATCGCCCGATGCCTCCTCCGATGGTGCTCTGGTGCGCGATCTGCTGTTCTGAGCTCTGGAGGATGCCGCCGACGCCCGTATAAAACCAATTCTGGCTCGGCAACAGGTGAGCGGCGGTCAGGCTGAGCGAGTTTCGCGTCGAGGAGCTCACGCCGGCGTTGTGAGAGAGATTCGAATCGAAGGATGCGCCGGCACTCCAGCGCTCTCGCACGTACGCCGTTCCAGAGCTGAGGCTGTATTGCGTGGATTGATTGCCCTTGGTATAGATCACTCCGAAGCTCACGTCCCCGCTGAATCTCTGCCAGAACCTGTCGGAGGTCTCGACCAGGCGCACGATCTGCGAGCGCTCGACGACGGCACTCTCGTTTTCCGCAACCTCTATTACCTCAATCTTCACCGGCCGGTCCCCCTCGCTCTCGGGCGTCCTCAGTTTCCCGGTGTAGACATCGCCGCCGACCGTTTTCACAACGAACAGCTGGTTGCTTTCGAGGCGGGCGACCTTTGACCAGTCGACAGAGGCTGTCCCATCGATGTAATCGAAGCTGACGTAGAGCACGCCTCCATCAAGTCCTTTGACCTCGCAGGTCATGTGGTCACCGTTCCTCATGACCAGGACGTCGGTCTTGGCGCGGGCGAAAAGGGCAGCGGGAAATAAGATGAGAAAGGAATAAAGCCAAAGTGGGCTCTTCATGTTTTGAAGAGTGGAGATGACTGCCCCATTCGTCTACTGTCAGAACATGCACAGTGTGGAGTCGACACCGGTTCCTGTACACTGAAGTGTTCACTTATCATGCCCAACAAACACCCAATCGGCATCCTGGGCGCAACCGGAATGGTTGGCCAACGATTCATCCAGCTGTTGGAACACCATCCGTGGTTCGAGATCACATGGCTGGCGGCCAGCGACCGCTCCAGCGGCAAGCCCTATGGCGAAGCAGCCAAGTGGCGGCTCGACACTCCCCTGCCCGAGCGCATCGCTCGCATGACCGTGTCGCCCGCCGAGCCCGCGGGTGCGCCGAAAGTTATCTTTGCCGCGCTCGATGCTGCCATCGCCCGCGAGATGGAGCCGAAGTTTGCCGATGCCGGCTGCGCGGTCGTTTCGAATTCGAGCGCTTATCGCATGGCTCCGAATGTGCCGCTGGTTATTCCCGAGATCAACGCCGATCATCTCCATTTAATTGAGGAGCAGCTTTCGCGCCGCGAATCCGGCGGGTATATGGTCACCAATCCCAACTGCTCGACCATTGGACTGGTGATGGCGCTCAAGCCGATCGAAGAGCGCTTCGGCATTGAACAGATCTTCGTGACAACCATGCAGGCTGTCAGCGGCGCCGGCTATCCCGGCGTGCCGTCGATGGACATCCTCGGCAACGTCATCCCTTACATCGGCAGTGAAGAGGAAAAGATGGAAGCCGAGACCCTGAAACTTCTCGGCCGGCTCGATGGCAACCACGTTACGCCGCTTCCCGCGAAGATCACGGCGCATTGCAATCGCGTTGCGGTAGAAGACGGCCATACCGAGAGCGTGTCGATCAAGCTCGGTAACAAGTTCGGCCGTCCCGTAACGCGTGAAGACATCCTCGCCGCGTGGTCAGAGTTTAAGCCGCTCAAACCGCTGCATCTTCCCATGGCGCCAGAGCAGCCAGTGGAGTTTGCGCCGCAGCAAGACCGTCCGCAGCCCAGGCTCGACCGCAACCGCGGGCGCGGAATGGCAGTGACCGCGGGCCGTCTGCGCCCATGCAACGTGCTCGACTGGAAGTTCACGGTGCTCTCACATAACACGATTCGCGGAGCGGCAGGCGCAGCCATTCTGAATGCAGAATTGCTCCGCAATCTCGGCAAACTGGACCTCGAGCCTCCGCAGGACAAGTCCGGATCGTTGGAAAGCAAAAAGACGATCGAGACAGTTGGCGGGGTAATCGAAGGTGTTCTTAGCGTCGGCGGCAATTTGATTCTCTCGTAGTCCAGTGTGCTCCTTTGAATCATGGGAAAAACTGCATGAGCCTGGTTGTAATGAAATTTGGCGGCACTTCGGTCGAAGATCCGGCTGCCATTAACCGTACCGCCTCGATCGTCGCGGGCCGTGTAACCGCGGGCAGACAAACAGTCGTCGTGGTCAGCGCAATGGCCCGCGTCACCGACCAGCTCTTACGCGCGGCAACCGCTGCAGCCTCGGGTGACCGGACGGGCGCTCTCGCCATCAGTTCCCGGCTGCGCGCACGGCATCGCGATACTGCGTGCGCACTGATCAAAACGCCCGCCGAGGCTTCTGCGCTCTGTAACTACATTGAGCAGAAGTTCGACCAGCTCGACGAGATCCTGCGCGGTCTCTCCGCCATCCTCGAACTCACGCCCCGCATCTCCGACCTTATCGTCAGCTTCGGTGAACGCGTTTCGAGCCGCATCATCGCCTCAGCCTTCGCCGAGCGTGCAATCAGCGCCGTACACGTGGACGCACGCGATATCATCATCACCGATTCGCAGTTCCAGAAGGCTGCACCGATCGACGCACTGATTGAGAAGCGCGCAGCCGAACGCCTGCGCCCGGTTCTGAGCGATGGCAAGGTCCCTGTGATGGGTGGCTTCATCGCATCCAACGAAGCCGGCATCACAACGACGCTAGGCCGCGGCGGATCGGATTTTACCGGCGCGCTGTTGGGCGGGGCGCTCGCCGCCGATGCCATCGAGATCTGGACCGACGTCGACGGCATCATGACCAGCGATCCGCGCGTGTGCCCCGATGCTCTGCGCGTGAAAACCATCAGCTTTGAAGAAGCTGCCGAGCTGGCCTACTTTGGCGCGAAGGTGCTTCATCCGGCAACGATCCTTCCAGCGGTCAGGAAGAATATCCCGGTGCTGGTGCTCAACAGCAGGAATCCTTCGAACGAGGGCACCCGCATCATCCCGGTGGCGCCGCACTGCAGAAGTCCCTTCAAATCCATTGCGGTCAAGAAGAAGCTGAGCATCATTGACGTCGTCGCCAGCCGCATGCTGATGACGCACGGATACCTGAAGGCGATCTTCGAGATCTTCGACAAGCACCAATGCCCGGTCGATATGGTTTCGACCAGCGAGGTCTCTGTTTCGCTCACGGTCGACTCGAATGAAAAGCTACCCCAGATCGCCGCGGACCTGAGCCAACTAGCCGACGTGAAGTACGAAGGCAAGAAGGCGCTCGTTTGTATGGTCGGCGAGGATATTCGCGGGCAGAATGGGATCGCCGCGCAGGTGTTTGCTGCAATCCGTCACATCAACGTGCGCATGATTTCGCAAGGCGCCAGCGAAATCAACATGAGCTTCATGATCGAAGAGGACGACGCCGACGAGGCTGTTCGTTCGCTGCACGCCGCGTTCTTCCAGGACCCCGACCCGAGCGTCTTCGATGTGGAAGCGCGAAAGGCAGCTATTGGCTCCTAGCTTCTAGCTTTCCGCACCGTGAAAGCCTATGCTGAATCTGCTTCTGAACGTGGCTCTCATCGTCGTTGGCCTGGTCTTCATCGCGATCTCTGTTTGGGGCAAGCGCTTCTATGAAGCAAGCTGGGCGCAAGTCATTATGGGGCCGAGTCACCTCTGCGGCATTCGATGTCCTATTGCTCATTTTGGGAGTTCTGTTGCTCATCTCTGCGAAATGAACTCACTCGCATAAGATTTGGCCTCAACCATAAGCTGGAGGCTAAAAGCTAGCAGCTAGGAGCTAAGGAAATGCTTCTTCTCGTTCTGGGCAAAGGAAAGACCGGCTCCCTCGTCGCCGAGGTTGCTCGCGAGCGTGGCCACGGAGTACGCGTGTTTGAT
>Ga0126381_100003219_pt1 | contig 17805 bp, 13 predicted proteins | sample PanSoiMetPlot_28_FD_96465 | JGI IMG/M metagenome (GOLD analysis project Ga0126381, IMG submission 96465) | Tropical forest soil microbial communities from Panama - MetaG Plot_28 | ecosystem: Environmental > Terrestrial > Soil > Tropical forest > Bulk soil | place: Panama | collected 2016-02-17 | reverse complement strand
GCAGTACGTACCCAAGTAAACACCGAGCAACATACGGTTTCAGAGGAGGCGTTTGAGCATCGCTAACTGGAATCCGGCGGCGGCGTCCCTTTGGCTTGCCCGATCGGTATCGGCGAGGGCACCGCCCTTGTGGATGTACTCCAGCTCCGCCGCCTCAATTCGCGGATGCTCCTTCGGGCTGTAAATCGACCGGATGCATACCGCGGCGGTGGCAAAGCCCACTGTGCCCATGAACCAAGGGGCATACCGCCACCCCAAGGCATGTGTGATCCAGCCTATAACCGGAGCGAACATCGCCGCGGCGAAGTACTGCGACGAATTGAAGACCGCGGCGGCGGTCCCACGCTCGGCTGCCGGGAACCACGCGGCCACAATCCGGCTATTTGCCGGAAATACCGGCGCCTCGCACAAGCCCATCAGGAAGAGGAGGGAGAACAAAGCGAAGATGGCCGCTGAGGGCACGCGCAACCAGGCGACGAATCCCTGCAGGAAGATGAAGGCCGACCACAGCAAGACGCTGCAGATGTAGACGCGACGCGGGCCAAGACAATCCACGAGCCAGCCGCCGGGGACCTGCCCGATCGCATAGGCCCAGCCAAAAGCCGAGAAAAGGTAGCCCAATGCGACCGGGCTCAGATGCAGACCTTCCGACATGGCCGATCCGGTAATGGAAAGCATCGACCGATCGGCAAAGCTCACAGCGGTAGCCAGAAACAGCACGGACAGGGTCACATAGCGACCACGATTTTTCAGCCCCCCAACTAGAGCTTGCATTCCGCACACAGGAACGGGTCGACTGTCTTTTGATTCAGCTCCACGCCGAGGCCGGGCCGCTCAGAAATCGGCATGTAGCTGTTTCGGATATCCAACTCGGGCGCGTGGTCCACGATCGCCCAATGCTGCGGGGTCCGGAAGGGATAGACCTCTTGAATTGCCAGGTTCGGCAGGCCGGCATCCAGTTGCAGCGCAACGGCGGTTGCGACCGGGCTCGAACAGGTATGCAACTGAACTCTGGCGGAGTAGGTTTCCGCCATGGCCGCGATGTACTTCGTTTCCAGGATTCCTCCCGTGGCGCCCGGGTCCGGCTGGAGAATATCCACCGCGCGCATCTCGAGAGCGCGGCGGAAACCATATCGCGTATACAGGCGCTCACCTGCTGCGATGGGAATTCGCACGTGCTCCCCTACTTTCTTCAGGGCCTCTACGTCGAACGGATCGACCGGCTCCTCATAGAAGTACAGGTTGTACTTCTCCAACTCCTGGCCAATGCGAATCGCGACATCGGTAGTCAGGCAGCCACTCATGTCGGCCATGATCTCGATGTCGGGCCCTACTGCATCCCGCACCGCCCTGGTGGCGGCGATCACCCACCTTTCCGCTTCGCGATCCACCGTCCGCGCAGACACGTGCCGTATCAGACCATGGGGTCCCACAGGCTTGGCCAGCGGATAAAACTTCAACGCGGTATAACCGGCTTTAATGACCTTCTCGGCTTCCCTCGACAGTTCATCCAACGTGTGGCAACGGTACGACCAGCCGTTGGCATAGACCCAAACCTTGTCCCGAAACCGGCCGCCCAGCAATTCGTAGAGAGGAACGCCTAGCGTTCTAGCCTTGATGTCCCAGAGCGCCATCTCGATGGCGCTCACCGCCGGAAGAATAATGGAACCGCCGCCCTTCGCCCAGAAGGAATGGTCATACATCTCGTGCCAAATGGCTTCGATGTTGGCGGGATTCTTCCCCAGAACGTGTTTTCCAACCAGTTCCTCGATGAGCGCGGTGGCAGCCGTGCTGCCCGACCCGTAGGCAACCGCGGCATCTCCCAAACCAGTCACACCATCATCCGTGAACAGTTGTAAGAGGACTGGATGGCGTCCGGCAACTTCCACGCGGTATATCTTTGCGCCCATGATCTTCATAGGTGTCGATTTCGTGCCGGCCCCACATCAATATCGAGAGTCAACAGTTATTCCTTGTCTCCTCGCGCGCTCTACCGCCATGGCGAGGAAATTCATCAAAATCGCCTTCGAGGAACTGAACGGTTTGGCGATCTCGGGATGAAATTGAGATCCGTAAACCGGCCTCCCGATCGCCTTGATCATTTCATTGCAAATGAATCCCTTGCTGTCCCGCGACGTCGCCAGGACTTCCCACCCGTCCTCGACGACATGGACCATCCAGGAGTGGAACTCAGGTCCGTAGAACGGGTTATTCAGCCCGGCAAAAATAGGGTCGTTTTTCTGAATGTCGATAGACGGAATGTCGTGCTCGAGGATGTCTCTCACCTCGTTGGTCCGGTAAGACCGTCCCGTGGGCCTGGCGAAGGTGCGGTCGTACGCCATTGCCATCAACTGAAGGCCGGCGCACGCTCCATAAGTGGGAATGCCCGTCGTCTTGATCAGTTCGAACTCTCCCGCAAATTCGAAGTGCGGAATTTGACAAAACCGGTTGGGCGATCCAGTGAGAAAGATCGCTATCGGCTTCGGGTTCATGCCGTTCAGAACGTCGATTGAAAAGTCATGGGCCGGAAGTTCCAAGACATCCAGGTCCCAGGGGGGAGCAACATGGCCTCCGACGCCTTTGATCATCTGGCCGAACTCGGTTTTGACAATGCCCGGTTCTGGACTGAAGCCCAAGACATTCGAGATCACCAGAGCATAGTTCTTCTTAGGAACCTCAGGAATGGCCGGCCGCCCGTGCGCATAGAACATGACGTCGTACAACCTGGGACTGCGCCCGTGCCAGGCTTTGATGTAAAGCCTGAAGAACCGGGCAGTAACCGGTTTCTCGTCCAACTCGAAGATCTCTCTGAATGAATCGGAATTCTCGCGCTCTGTCCCCGGGATATCGGTCCATGTCCGCCCGTTGTCGCTATACTGCCACACGAAAGCGGCCAGGCGGCCACTGAGATTCGATCTGCTTAGCCATTCCACCGACTTTGGCAGCTCTGCCTTCCATCCGGCCGTGCCACTGACGAGAAAGATCCGGTGAATAGGCTGGGGGGTTCCGAGGTCAAACCGGACCCAATGGCTGGACTGGTTGGCTGCGCCTTCCCAATACGTCTCGTTCTTATCGTCGTAATCGACAATGTACTTGGTTCCGTACCCGAAGGAGGCGGTGACATCCATGATTGGGACTCGGACGTGATCCAGTCTCCTTTCCATCGGGGTGTTCACCGTGAACCGGGCGGTCACCCCGCCGCACTCAGTACTCCAGGGACTTTCGGCGCCCGCGGAATCGACCGCTTTCGCTCTCCAAAACCACCGGGTATTATCTTTCAGGGACTTCCGAAGCCGCTGAGCCGTGACGTAGACCTCCTCGGGGATGCCGCTCATCTCAATCAAGTTGCCGGTGTTGAACGAAGGGGAAGTATCTACCTGGAGGACATAAGTGCGCGGCGGCCGGCCGCCATCGCTGTTCTCCCATGCCAGGACAGGTCTGAGTCCACTAGCGATTTCATCGAGGCGCAGCGCGTCCGCCGGAGTAGGGGCTGTGAGCGCCGGGCTGGCGGAGAATCCAGTGCCGGCGATCATCAGGAACAGGACGATGGAGGGCGCACGCATAAAGCAGTTTTGGCTTCCAGTTTCCAACGCTGAACGGCAAGGCGGCGGAACGAGTGTCGCTTGTTCCGCCGCATTGCCGAGTCTTGCAGACCGCAGCTGTTAGAAGCTCAGCTTGGCTCCAACCTGGACGACCCGCTGTCCAAAGGAGCTGGTGATCTGTCCGAACGAGCCTCCGCAACCACTCTGGCCGTTGGGCTGGGTCACAATGGTGCAAGTCATATTCGGATCGTTGAAGTGGGCCGTGTTGCCCACGTTCTGGGCCTGAAACTTCATCTGTAAGTTAACCCGCTCCTTGATTTTGAAATCGCGGAACAGGCTCAGGTCGAGTTGGGTGACGCCGGGGCCGCGCAGCCAGGAGAGGCCTTCACCCGCCGTTCCGATTCGGACGGTTTGGACCGGCGTGAAAGCGCTCGGGTTGAACCAATACTGGCCCGGCCCGGTGCCGCCGATCATGTTCAGCCCCCCGGCATAATCCGGAACCTGGCTGGTGCGCGGCGTGTTCAGGTAGTTCCCGGTCTGGCTTGGAGACAACGGATCGCCGGTGAAGGCGGTGAAAATGCCGTTGGTTTGCCAGCCGCTCGCCAGCGCGTGAGCCACCCCGTTCTTTGGCAGCCAGTTGCCGAAAGGCAGGCTGTAAACGAAGCCCATCGTCAGCACCTGGGTATGGTCGAAGTTGAGGGTATGACGGTTGAGCGACAGACAGCCGTTGGGCATCGCCGGCGAGGGCGGGCACTGGAAAATCAGTCCATCCCAATAGTTGCCATCGATGTCATCCGTATATCCGATCGTCTTTGAATACGTGTAGGCGCCCTGCAGGAACAGGCCGTGAGCTACGTGTCGATTGAGCGAGACCTGAAGCGAGTTGTAGTGAGAGTCCAGGTATCCCTGAAATTGAACGTACCGTCCCGTGCGGCCGAAGGCGGCGTACTGCGGCTGTCCGGCAGTCCCCGTCCCGAGTGGAGCGGCGTTCATGTCCTGCCCGTTCAGCTCGTGAACCATGTGGTTGCCAACGTACGCCACGTTCAACAAGACCTGGCCGGGCAGCTTCCGCTCCAAGCTGAGGTTCCAGGATTCCACGTAACCGCGCTTGAATTCGCCGGGCGCCAGCCCCCCGATAGTCACGTTGCTTGGGGGGGTAAGGTTGCCCTGGTAAAAACCGTTCGGAGCATTGATGAGAGGGACGCCGACCGCGAGGCCGGAGTAACTGTTCGGGTTGCCGGTGTTGAACGTGCCGTAGGGAAGGAAACGGGTGACGTTGCTATTACCCGTCACATAGTTATCAGCCGGACTGTCGAAAGGCCAGAACTGGCGGAGCGGCCGTTCGAGCGGCATCGAGTCGTAGTTAATTCCAAACCCGCTTCGGATCACAGTATTGTCGTCGAGACGGTAGGCCAGGCCTACGCGTGGAGCGAACAACTTTTTGCTGGTGGTGGTGCCCAGGTTATTGGAATTGCCGCCCAAACCGCCCAGCGACACGATGTTCGTCGAGGGGTTGTACGACTCAAACTTCGCGGCCCCGTCGCGCATCGGCAGTGAGTAGTACTCCCAGCGAAGCCCCGCATTGATGGTCAGCTTCGGCGTTGCGCGCCAGATGTCGCCGACGTAGAGCGATTCCTCCCAGTCTTTGCTGGCCGCCTTGATGATTTCCTGGTCGTTCAACACCTCGCTGGTCAGGCCCAGGTCAAACAGCGCTACGCTGTTCCAAGCTGAGGAGTTGAAGCCCGAGGGCTGGAGCGCACCGTTCTTGAGAGTGTAGAGCTGGGCTTGCGCGCCGGTCGGATTCCCGGCCGGAGCAAGGTTCAGGGACGTATTGTCCGGGTTGTCGGTGATGGCGCCACGCAAGCAGCAGTTGCTTCCGAGCTGCCACTCGTTAATGTGATTGTGAGCGGCGTCGAAGCCGAAGGTGACCTGGTGATTGCCGTGAATCCACCTGCCATTTTCGTCCAGCGTCGCCGTCCAGTCGTTCCGCGTGAAAGGCGTCCATCCCTGGCTGCCTCCCAGAGCAGAGAACCCGGTCATTGAGATCTGCGGCATGCCGCTGTAACGCATGTCGCCCGTGGGCGTGTTGCTGTTGGCGAGCTGCAGGAGGGTCTGCCCGTAGTCGGTGCCGTAATCTGGCGGACGGCCGGATTCGCCCATGCGCGTGAAACCGATGTGTCCGGTGAATACCAGGTTCGGCGTCACGGTATAGTTGTGCCCGATGGTGGCCGTCTGCGCGGTGTCATCCGTGATCCCGGACCCGGCGCCGGTGCCGGCCACCCCAAAGTCCCCGGCATCGTTCAACAGCGCCTTCTGAATCGTATATTTCCCCCACAGAAACTGGCGGTCGCTGATGTTGTAGTCGACCTTCGTGGTGTAGATATTCCGGTTCCAAGCCTGGCTTCGAGACGCGATGTCGTTGTACGGCGTGCTCACCGAGAATGGTCCGGCAACATTGGGCGCCGGAAGCAAACCCCAATAGTTGGCCGCCCCGGCATACATACGGTTTTGGGGAATAACGTTGATCTTTCCGCCGGATGAGAACACACAACGGTTCTGACCCGTGGCCGTGTTGCCGCTGGCCGGATCGAAAACCATGCCCTGGCGGAGCTGAGTCGTTCCGCCCTCGGTGGTGCACACCGTGACGGGATTGCCGCTGGCGTCAAAGAGCGGGGTGCCCAAGTAGGAGCTGAAGTCGCCCTGCCGCATGTCCGTCGTCGGAATCAGATTGGTGTCGGTCACGGACTGGCGCTGGAAGTATCCGTCCCAGTTGCCGAAGTAGAACAATTTGTTCTTCTTGATCGGACCGCCGATGGTAACGCCGTCGTTGTTCTGAATCAGCTTCGGCGCCTTCGCCATCTTGAGGAGCGCGTTCTGGGCGTCCATCGCCTGGTCGGTGTGGAAACCGTAAGCGGAGCCGTGCAGTTGGTTGGTCCCGGACTTCGTGATGATGTCCGTCGCCGCCCCTGCCGTCAGACCTTTCTCCACGGAGTCGGTGGCCGTCTGCACATTGACTTCTTCGATGGTTGCCGCTGGAGGAACGATCACCATGTGGTCCGGCAGCCAGAGAAAGATGTTGGTAGCGCCATCCACGCGGGTCGTATTGATGTGGGCAGACAAGCCGTTGGAGTTGATCTCGTAGGAGCGGTCGGGGGCGTCCGCGAGAGAATTGGGGTAATTGTTGCTGATGGCGGAGGTCGAAAAGACTCCCGGCGCCAGCAGCTCAAGACCCTGGACGTTCTGATAAACGTTCATGGGCAGGTTCTCAACGGCGTAACCGCTGACCGTTGTGTGAATGTCCACCTTCTCGGTTTGAAGCTCCAGCGCATTCCCCTGAACCGTCACATTCTGGCTGACCGTTCCAACCTGCAATTGGAGATTCTGCTGGTTTACCTGGCCGATGACCAGACCCACGCCTTTCATCGTGAGCGGATTGAATCCGGCAGAGGACACACTAATTGTATAGGTTCCTGCCGGAACGTCCACAATCTGATACTGGCCCGTACTGTTGGTTGTAGATTGGCGCGACAGGCCGGTAGCCTGATTCGTGGCTATGACCTGAGCACCGGGCACAACGGCTCCCGTGTGGTCGGTAACCGTCCCGGTGAAAGCACCGTAAAGAACCTGCGCCCTAGCCCATTGGCCGGAGGCCAATATTGAAGCAATAACGCATAGGTTAGCGCAAAGCATCCGCAGATGGCTTGCCCTCATAACACTCTCCTTTGTTCTCCCCGTCAAGGGTAACTAACCTCTAACCTCTAACCTAAAAAGACTGCGCTTTTAGGATTACGAGCATTCTCGCATCCGATACTTCCAACGTTCAAGTAAATATGTGGATAAAAGCAGGTAAGCACAAACGTTAAGATCCAAGTTACAGCACCGGAACTTCGATCTCGAATGGCTTCGCCGTCTTCCACTTTCCCTTGGTGAAATCCGGGCACTGGACCGGAATACTGCCGCCGGCGACCGATTTTTCCGTCAGCGGGGAAATGGCGCTGCTGGTAACGGAATCATAGACATCCCAGTCAGGCATTCGGCCGGCGCGCAGGGCTGCAATCAGCCTTTCCCAGTGGACGGGAGTCGTCGAGCCGCCGCCGCCGTGTCCCCGCAAGGCGGCAGCCTGTTTCCGCGGCTTGGGTACGAAAGTCTTCAGAAACGGATGTCGGTACTCTTCGAAGTAGGGGTCGGCCGATTCCCACTCGTCTTCCTGGGGGGTCCTGCCGTCGATGTAAATCATCCCGTTGCTAATGGGCGAGCGTGGTTGTCCGGGCTCTTGCGGCGCAGGATTGAAAACGCTGTTCGGGTTCATGTAGACGCCCTTCGTGCCCTGAAGGCGGAGGAACTCCCGCGGGTGTGGGGTATCCGTGTCGAAGTTCAGGGTTACCATTTTGCCGCCGGCCGTGTGGAGCAGAGTGACATTCACGTCGCCTTGCGCGAACTTTCTGGTGGCATTGGGGGTCCCGTCGCCGTACTTGAGTGCCGCAAACCGGTTCAACATCACAGCCTTGGTGCTCATGGAAACCAGGTAATCGAACCGGTCGCCATGATTGATATCCAACAGGCGCAGGATCCGCTGCATGGGGTGATCGGGATATTGATTCCCGTTGCGTCTGGCGGAGTGCTCCAAGCGCCACGGCTCCTCGGTGGGGCTGTACTGCACCGTCCGGAGGTCGTGCACATAGCCGTTCTCGACGTGGAGCACTTCTCCGAACACTCCTTTGCGAACCATGTTCATGAGCGTCAGGTTGCCGTAACCCTCCAGCCCCAGGGTCGCCCACTTGCCGGTCTTCTCGTGGGTCTCCACCACCTCCCACGCTTCCTCGAGCGTGATGACGATTGGGACCTCACTGACCACGTTCTTGTCGTTCTTCATCCCGGCGACGCAGATTGGCGCATGGTACTCCCACGGAGTGCAGCAAATGATGCAATCCAGGGTCTCCTTCTCGCACAACTCCTTGTAGGCGGTCTTGCTGTCGCCGTACAGCCGTGGGGTGGGCTGACCCGCTTCCTCGACCCAGCGCTTGGCCCGGTAGAGCGCCTTGTCATCGATATCGCATACTGCAACCACCTCGACACCCTCCACGCCGAGAGCGCAATCCAGATGGTAAGACCCGCGACCGCCTATGCCGATAAACCCCAGGCGGATGGGTTTTCCAGTTCGAGCCGTCTGCTCCGCCAAGCCGGCTTTCGCCGCGGCTATGCCAGCGGCTGTTAAGGTGAGGAAGTCCCTGCGATTCAGTTCACTCATTGCTGCTTGTTCCAGTCCTTCGATTTCAGAGACTGCCGATTCGTGTCGACACGACCGTATTTCCGAAATCACCGGCATTCTCGCATCTGACGGCGTACACCTACAAGTAATTGGGGGATAAATGCGGTTAATGCAAGGTTAAGACTGGCAGATGATAATGCCAACTTAGCCGGATAGCCCATTGGATGGGGCCGGCGATGATACGAAACGAGCTCGGGCAGGAGATTTCGTGGTATCATCAATTTATCCCTACTTATTCTCGTCACTAATTCAAGCTGTGACGGGAAACTGTGTCATGATATCGAGATTTATCCCTCTTCTTGTAACCTTTTCCATTAGCGCCTTCGCTGCCGGCCAAGCCGGCGTCCTGGTGCACGGCTTTCCTGGTGCGGAAGGCATCGCCGCTGATTCGCAGGGTGTGCCCTTTTTCGCGGCGGGCGCCAAAATCATGCACGTCGTAGACCGGGACCTTGCGATTCCGCTGGCCGATACCGACGGGCGCCCAGCGGCAATGGCTTTCGACCGCCACGGCGATCTATATGTGGCCGATCCTGCCCGGAATGCGATTCTAAAAGTCACGCCGTGGGGCGTGGTGAGCGCGGCGGCAGGCGGTCTGAAGGCGCCCGCCGCGATCGCCATCTCTCCGGATGGCTTGGTTTATTTCGGCGACCGGTCCGGCCTCTACCAGCTGAACGGGAAACCGAATGCGCTTACCGCAGGCCTGGGCGAGGCGAAGGCGCTGGCTGCTTCCACGCAGCACATCTTCGCTTCCCAGGGCGACGCCATCTGGCGCGTGACCCTGGACGGCGGGAACTGCAAGAAGTTCGCTAGCTTCGGCGCTGCCGCGATGGCGCTCGACGAGAAGGGCAACTTATACGCCGCGAACGAAGGCAAAGTTTCCGTGCTCGACCCGGACGGCAAGATCGTCGAGACCTATCCGCTGCCCGGCAGGCATCCCACCGGCCTGGCATTCGGCGGGATCGATCTGAAGGCTGTTTACGTGACCGACGCGGAGTCGGGGTCCCTTTACAAGTTCCGGGCGCCCAATCGGTCGCAACGTCTACCCTGGGAGAGCGACCCGCCTGTCGCCATCACGGAGCCTGTGGATGGCGCGGTGCTCAATCACAATGACGGCGAGCCCACGCCCGATGGGCTGCGTATCACGGTGAAGGGCTATAGCCGCATACCGGGTCCGGTGACCATCAATGGATCCAGCGTGCCCGTGGCTGCCGGAAAGTTCGAAACACGGCTTCTGCTCCAGCATCCCGAGACGAAGGTTACCGTGCAGGCAGGTGCCGAGCGTAATACGATCACGGTCCTGTGGGACCGCCATTCGTTCAAGCGCTACCGCGTTTCGACGGACGACAACATTCTATGGCTGAAAGATATCGCCGCACACGCCGATACCTATAAGTCGCTGTTCGACAATCCGTACCTCAGATTCTGGCGGGACATGCACAACAAGTACGGTATCAAGCTCCACCAAAACATCTATTACGAAACCGAGGGCTTCAATCTTTCGCAAATGCCGGCCAAGTTCCGTTCCGAATGGCAACGCAACGCGGACTGGATGCACCTGAGTTTTCATGCGCGGGCGAACGATCCGGACCGGCCCTACGTGCAGGCCTCGGCCGAGCAGATCCTTGCCGATTATCGGGCGGTCATGAAAGAGATCGAGCGGTTCGCGGGCAAGGAAGTGATCAGCCCCGTGACCACCGTGCACTGGGGTGCGGTCACGCGGGCCGCCGCTCACGCGCTGCGCCAGGAAGGCGTACGCACGATGGTGGGCTATTTCCAGGCGCCCGACGATCTGCCCCTGGTCTGTTACTACCTCTCCGCCCCTCAGATCAAAAATCTGCAGGACCGAGATTACTGGAAGGACACCGCGGAAGACATTCTCTTTGTTCGTCACGACATCGTAATCAATACCGTTCCGCTGGCGAATATCGTGCCGTACCTGGAACGTATCGCCTCCGATCCGCACCAGAACGAAGTCATGGAACTGATGATTCACGAGCAGTATTTCTATCCGGATTACCGTGATTACGAGCCGGACTACCGGCAACGCGTGGAGGCCGCGATCAAGTTTGTGGTGGACCGCGGCTACCAGCCGGTGTTTTATGGCGATGATCTCGCCGGAGCGAAGTAGCCAGACGAAACGCAAGCAACAAAAACTTACGTTTTCTTTGCTTTCAAGTACCGATCGTATAGAATGACCGTGTGGAACCAGTTCCCGCGGAATCTGGAAAGCACCGTCTGCTCACGGAGGAGCGGAGGCAGCGAATTCAGGAAATCGTCGAACAGCACGGCCGCATTACCGTCGAAGACATCGCCGCGAAGTTCAAGGTCTCCACGGTTACCGCCCGGGGCGATCTCGACGTCCTGACCCAACGTGGCAGCGTCATCCGCTCGCATGGCGGGGCGGTCCGGCAGTTGAACCCGACGGTCGACTATCCCCTGCGGTTTAAGGAGGCCCTCCATCACCCCGAGAAGGCGCGTATCGGCCGCGCTGCCGCCCGGTTGGTCAAGCCCCACCAGACGATCATTCTGGACTCAGGCACGACGACCGCGCAGGTGGCCCGGCACGTCAAATCGGAACGCATCCAGCCCCTGACCGTCATTACCAACGCCCTGAATGTCGCCTACGAGCTGGCGGAAAGCGAAGCCGTGTCACTCATCCTGATCGGTGGGATCTTGCGACACGCGTCCAGTTCCTTCGTCGGCCCCCAAGCCGAACGCATGTTGCGGGACCTGCACGCCGACCATCTTTTTCTCGCGGTGGACGGGCTGCATCCGGACGAGGGCCTCTCGACGCCGGATATTCTCGAAGCCCAGCTCAACAACGTCATGATCCGGGTGTCGACGGAAGTCACGGTGGTCGCGGATGCCAGCAAGTTCAGCCGGCGGAGCCTTTCGCTGATCAGCAACATCCGCTCCGTGCAGCGGGTCATTACAGACGACCGGGTCGACAGACAGACCGTGACCAGACTGCGAGACCAGGGATTGGAAGTAATTCTGGTCTGAATCCGTCGGACGCGGTCGCCCTCATCAGGCCGGCCACCCCAGCAGCCGCGCGGCGTTCTCCCTGTAGACTTTGCGGAGAACCGCTTCCGGCAAACCAATGCCGTAGATACGCCACCGGCCCTGTGGTGGTACGGGCGCCGGTGCGTAATCGAAGTACTCGTCTTCTGTTTCGAGGAAGCGGTAATAGATTTCGTAGAGAGCGTCGCCGAACAACTGCTGTGGTGTGGAGGGACTGGAGCTGGAATCCGTTCCGAACACAATCCGGTCCTGGTAGCGATCGAAGAACTTGCGGGCCATCCGCGGCTGCCGCCCGAGCTCGCCAATGCGTGCGGCGATATCCACGTGCATGTTCGGATGGCTGTCCATACACTCGGAGACGTAGGGGAGGTCCTCCGCGTCGGCCACGTGGAGACAGACGAACTGGGTACGTGGATGGCGGCGCATCACGTTGCGCCGTGCCTCTTGCAGCTCGCGGTTGGCGGGGAAGTCCTTGCCATGAAACGACCAGGTTGGGTGGGCGTGCAGCTCTTCCCAACGCTCGTTGAAGCGGTCGATGGGTAGGAAGAAGGCTTCCGGGTCGGAGACGTGGATCGCCACCGGCATCTTCAGGGCGGCCGCAGCCTCCCACATGGGGTCGAACCGCCGGTCGTCCACGCGCACGAGCCGGTTGTCGCCGCGCTCGCGCAGAAACAGCCCGAGGGTCTTCAGAACCTTGATCCCGGTGGCGCCCGCGCGGTGGGCGTCGGCGATGAGGTCGGCCTGAAGCTTGGAGTAGCCTGCGTCGGAAGCCTTGGCCCACGCCGGTTCGGTGAATACGGTGAACCGGCCGGGATGCGCCGACGACAGCTTGGCGATGGCCTGGCGCAGGCCGTCTCCGTAGCCGCCGGTCAGGCTGACCATGGCACGGATGTTCTTGCGATCCATCACGTCGAGGCAGTGCGCCGGTTCCAGGCTGAAACGGATGTTCGCCGGATCGCCGGGAATGCCATTCGTGATATGAGCATGGAAATCGATGACCGGGAAGCGCGAGCGCGGCACCCGGGTCTCAGGAACGTGGAGCATGCTCTTGGGCTGGTATTGGTCGAGCGGAAGCTCAGGCGCCTCGGCCGGCGGTTGGCTTTGACCGGGTTGCGGCGCGGACGACTGCGCTCTTGAGCGGCCACCTGCCAGCGCCGCGGCGCTCAGTGCGATCCAGTTCCTGCGATTCATCGGCGGCTTCCTCCTCTTCCCGGCTGGCCCAAGCGACACTTTTCTTTTATTTCACTGACGCACGAGTGTAGCCAGCGAGGGGAACAATGTCAACGATCAGAGACATAAACAAATTAAAGTAAAATAAGTATATTGTGTTTATTATTGTTTATTGACTCTTTTCTTGTGTTTATTTTATCATCAGGACTTCCTGCTTTGAAGCGAAGGGCATTTCAGAGCACAGGGGCGGCGACCGCCGGGAGATTGCCTGACAGGAGTGAAACCTTGACCGCGACGTTGCCGCTATCCAAGCAATTGGCGCCTCGTAAGTGGCTGATCTATGCTATATTTACAACCGCTTTCTGGGGAGTGTGGGGCGCATTCATCGAAGTGCCGGAGAAGGCCGGCTTCCCCGCCACCCTCGGATACGCCGTCTGGGCGCTGACGACCATCCCGTGTGCGGTGGCTGGGATGCGCATTGCCGGCTGGGCGCTGGACCGCGATCGGCGGTCCGTCCTGTTGGGCTCGGGGGTAGGCCTTCTGGGCGCCGGGGGGCAACTCCTCCTTTTCGAGGCGCTCCGGCTGGGACCCGCGTATCTGGTGTTTCCGGTGATTTCCCTCTACCCCATGCTGACCGTGCTGCTCTCGGTAATCCTGCTGCGGGAGCGGGGCAACCGGCGCACGTGGGCCGGCATCGCCTTTGCCGCTCCCGCCCTGATCCTTCTGTCCTACCAACCGCCTTCGGCGGCCGGTTCGACCGGCTCGCGTTGGCTGGTGCTCTGCCTGGTGGTTTTCGTGATGTGGGGGATCCAGGCGTATCTGATGAAGTTCGCTAACCGGACCATGCGGGCCGAAAGCATCTTCTTCTACATGTCGGCCACCGGGCTGCTGTTGATCCCGGTAGCGCTCGCGATGACTTCCTTTGCGAACCCGATCAACTGGGGCTGGAGCGGCGCGTGGGCGGCGGCTGGCGTTCAAATCCTCAACTCGATCGGCGCTCTCTGCCTGGTGTATGCGATGCGCTACGGCAAGGCGATGATCGTAGCGCCCATGACGGCCATGGCGCCGGTCCTGACCATCGTCATTTCTCTGCTTTGGTATCACGCGATTCCTGGCGCCGTGCTGGTCGAGGGCATGGCCTTGGCCGTCATTTCCATTTACCTGATGGCGGAGTGAGGCGATGGCGATGAGAACTTGCCCGAATCCCGGCTTGTTGACAAAAAGCGAGATTTACCAGCAACCATCCTGCTGGTTGGACACGGCGGAGCGAGTGGCAGCCCGCAAAGCGAAGGGCCTCGATCTGAGTGGGCGCATCTACCTCACAGGGGCCGGAAGCTCGGCTCATGCCGCCACCGCAGTCGCGGCGTCCTGGCCCGGCTCCACAGCGATTCCGTCCACCGACCTTCTGCTACAAGGTCTGCCGGATGCCTCGAACGGAGCGCTGCTGATCTCGATCGCCCGTTCCGGCGACAGCCCGGAGAGCGCTGCCGTTATTGCCAAACTGCAACGGGAATCTCCGAGCGTCAGGCACCTGGCTCTGACGTGCAATGCCGAAGGCCATTTGGCGCATTGGCCGGGAGTCGATGTCATTGTCCTCGATCCACGCACGAACGACCGCAGCCTGGCGATGACAAGCTCGTTCTCGAACCTCCTCCTGGCCGGAGTGTGTCTGGGGAATGGAGAGTCGGTCTCGTCGAGCCTGGCCGCTATCTGTGAGCGTGCGGCGACCTGCTTACCACGGTTGGAGGAGACCGCGCGGTCCATGGCAGCCATCACGACAGAGCGGATTGCGATCCTGGCACCGCAAGCCTTGACCGGCGTGGCCCGGGAAGCCTCTCTCAAGGTTCTGGAACTCAGCGGCGGGCGGGTCGTGACTATGTGCGAAACCTACTTAGGGCTTCGCCATGGGCCTTTGAGCTACCTTCGCGAAGACACCGTCACGCTCTGTTTTGTGTCTGTGGATGAACGAGCAAGGCTATACGAGGCAGATCTGCTCGCCGAACTGCGAGAGAAACGCCTCGGCCGGCTTGTAGGCATTATTCCTGCGGGTGCTCCTGCCGACTTGTTCGATGAAGTGGTACCGGCGCTCGCGTCCGAACTTGAAGATTCCCTGCGGGGCCCTTTCGAGATTCTGTTCGCGCAGCTCCTGGCCTACCATTTGAGCCTGCGTCTCGGTCTGGATCCGGACAACCCCAGCCCCGACGGGGTCATCCATCGGGTTGTACAGGGCGTACGAATTCATCGTTAATTTCGTTGATCATTATGAAAAAAGCGATTCGAATCTTGGTGGCCGGCGAACTCAACCCGGATTTCATCCTCAGCGGTTACACGTCGTTCCCATGTCCAGGACAGGAAGTGCTCGTCGACAACGCCGTGCTGACGTTGGGAAGTTCCTCGGCCATCTGTGCGGCCGGACTCGCCAAGCTCGGAAATGCCGTTTCATTCGCGGGGCTGGTCGGGCAGGACGCCTGGGGCGAGTTCTGTCTTCATGAGCTGCAAACGGCCGGCGTAGACACCTCGCGAGTCATTCAAAGTCCGGCGGTGAAGACGGGAATCACCGTCTCTCTGACGGCGAAGTCCGACCGTGCCCTCGTGACGTATGCGGGCGCCATCGAGAAGTTCCGCTTGAGCGATATCGATCTCGGCGATCTCGACCAATTCCAGCACCTGCACATCTCGTCGTATTTCCTCCAGACCGGCCTGAGAGGGGATTGCCGTGAACTCTTTGCCGCCGCGAGACGGAAGGGGCTCACCACTTCTTTGGATCCGGGCTGCGACCCGGCCGGAGAATGGGGAAAGGACCTGCTCGAAACGCTGGAAGAGGTGGATATCTTTCTTCCCAACGAGGTGGAACTCCGAGGCATCACTCGCTGTGAGGATCCAATTGCGGGACTGCGCGCTCTCGAGGATAGGCGGGCGATGGTGGTCGCCAAACTGGGCGTTTCGGGAAGCATGCTGCTGGAGCATGGACGACTGGTTCGGGTGCCGTCGTTCCGCGTCGATGCGATCGACACCACCGGGGCGGGAGATTCTTTCAATGCAGGCTTTCTTCACGCCTGGCTACGGAAGGCCAGCCGGGTTGATGCCTTGAAGTGGGGAGCGGCTTGCGGGGCACTCGCGACGCTGGGCTATGGTGGAACCGCCAGCCAGCCCCGAGGCGATGCGGTTGAGTCGTTCCTCCACGCGATCAGCGTTTTTGCAGGAGACTGACGGCGAGCACCTGGAGAACGCTCTTCGGCTCTGGAAGTTATGATTGTCTGCGTAAGCGCCAATCCAGCCATTGACCGCCGAGTCTGTTTGCCGAACCTCCAGGTTGGAGCCGTAAACCGCGTGCGAAGTGCTACCGGGGCGGGTGGCGGCAAAGCAGCTCATGTTGCGTTGGCTTTGCGCGCCCTGGGCGTGGAAAGCATATTGGTAGGGTTCTTTGGGGGCGCGACCGGCGGGGAGTGTGAAGCAGACCTGAGGGCTGCCGGCTTGCGCGTGGTGCCGGTCGGTACGTCGGCTCCAACACGCATCAACCTTGAAATCATCGAGGGCTCTGGTGCGGTTACGGAGCTTCTGGAACCTGGCGGACCGGTCACACAGGAGGAAGCGTCGTCGTTTGTCGAGATCTACAAGGGCCTCTTGCACGGCGACGAAGCGACAGTGGTGGCGATTTCCGGAAGTCTGCCTGCGGGGCTGCCCGCCGACTTCTACGTCCGACTGACGGACTCCGCGCACGAGAGATCGCAAGCGGTGCTCGTGGACGCGAGCTCTGCGGCGCTTCAACAGGTATTGCGTGCACAGCCAGACCTGGTAAAGGTGAACCGAAGTGAAGCGGGTGTTGTGGTCGGACGAAACCTAAACGATACCGCCGACACGGTGTGGGCTGCACGCCAGCTTCAAGCAGCCGGCGCCCGGTCGGTCGCGATATCGTGCGGCGTTGACGGGCTCGTGGCCCTCGTCCACGGAGAAACGGAGCCACTCGTTGCCTACTCAGCACCTATAACTACGCACTCGGCCGTCGGGTGTGGCGATGCCACGCTGGCCGGGTTTGCAGCGGCTTATGCCCGCAAGCTGGGTACCGGGGAGATGCTGCGGCTAGCAGTCGCCTGCGGTGCGGCGAATTGTCTGGCTCCCGGGCCGGGCCTAATCGACACCGCGCAGGTGCACGCGCTGCTCGAAAAGGTGCAGATCACGACGATCGACGGCTCCGACAGTCGCCTGGCAACTACGGTCGCGCCGCCGTCCAGCAGTCGTGCGATATTCGGATGATCCAGCCCGGCAAGGATTTGCCGCTCGTGCCGAAAGCGGCGCAGAACGGCGTCGGTGTCCATGCCGCGCTCGACGAGTTTAATAGCTACTTTCCTGTCAAAAGCCAAGGTGCGTACGGCTAAATAGACGGCACCTATACCGCCTTCGCCGATCAGCTCGCGCAACCGTGCCGACCGTAACCTTCCGCGTGCTGTATTGCTTCTTTGTTATCGAGCAACAAACAGCGAGCGATCCGTCAAATAACGTTGCGATACGCCCGAACGGGTTTTGTCTACTCACGCTTGATATGATTGGAACCGGAGACGCCTATGACCCTGATCATTGACCTCCCGGAAGAGCAGACGGCAGCTCTCGCCGCCAAAGCGCGTGCCCAGGGCCTTTCGGCAGAGCAATACGCCCGGCAGGTGCTGGAACATGATCTGGCTCCCGAATGGCTTCAGAAGTCATGGGAAAGCTCTCGGCAAGCCGGTCTCGATCAGCTTTCGCCGGCCGAGATCGACGCGGAGATCGCCGCCGCGCGGAAAGCCCGGCGGGACGCTCGGCCGCTGC
>Ga0126381_100003218_pt1 | contig 17807 bp, 21 predicted proteins | sample PanSoiMetPlot_28_FD_96465 | JGI IMG/M metagenome (GOLD analysis project Ga0126381, IMG submission 96465) | Tropical forest soil microbial communities from Panama - MetaG Plot_28 | ecosystem: Environmental > Terrestrial > Soil > Tropical forest > Bulk soil | place: Panama | collected 2016-02-17 | reverse complement strand
CCTGCCCGACCTGGACGGGCCATACGCCTGCTGACGGCGCTACAGCTCGCGCGAGCGGTGGCTTACCTTGCGCAGCACAGGGAGCGAGGCGAAGTAGGTGCCTGCCAGCGAGCTTGCGCCGACCGCGAGGTCCACCGAGACCCGGCCCTCCCTGGCCCAGTAGACGTCCTTGAGGTCGAGCAGCAAGGCGAACTCGTCCACGATGAGCGCCAGGCCGCTGCCGTAGGCGATCGCGGTGACCGGGTGGCGGCGCATCCGCTCGGTGCCGCGGACGGCGACCGCGCCCACGCCGGTCAGCATCCCGATACCCCACATGTAGTGGTGCAGGTGCTCGCCGCCGAGGCTGAGGTTGCCAAATGGCCCCTTACCGGCCCTGATCGCATGGGTGATCCCGCGCACCACGCCGAACGTCGCCGTGAATGCCAGCCAGCTGACCAGCGCCGACTGCTGCCGGTCGTCGAGTTCGGTCGCGAACGCGTCCTGGACTTCCGCGATTACCGATCGTGCTCCCATGCCGGCGACGATACTCCGCGCCGCGTCACGCCAGCTGGTTCTGGCGGCCGAACACCTTGATGAACTGCGCGCAGAACGCTGGCAGATCGTCAGGCTTGCGGCTGGTGACGAGCGTGTTCGGGCCGTTCTCGCAGACCTGGACCTCGGTGTCGGTCCAGGTGCCGCCCGCGTTCCTGATGTCGGTCTGCAGGCTCGGCCAGGACGTGAGCGTCCGGCCGCGCACCACGTCGGCTTCGATGAGAATCCACGGCCCGTGGCAGATGACCGCGGCCGGCTTGCCGGTCTCGACCATCCGCTGGACGAAGCTGACCGCCGTCGGCGCCATCCGCAGGAAGTCGCCGTTGGCGACGCCGCCGGGCACGACGAGCGCGTCGTACCCGGCCGGGCCCGTGTCGCGCAGCGAGCGGTGCGCGGTGAAGATGTCGGCCCTGTCGAGATGATTGAAGGCCTGGATCTTGCCGCCGTCGGGCGTGATCAGCTCAGGGGTGCCGCCGGCCTGCGTGACCGCATGCCACGGGGCGGTCAGCTCCACCTGCTCCACGCCCTCGTTCGACGTGAGGAAGGCGACACGAAGGCCGTTCAGTTCGCTGGCCATAGGAAGAGGCCTCCTTAGGCTAGATGTCATCGGTTCCGTCCCGCCTGCCCGCGAATATCAGGGCTATACATCGGTCGGCCGTCAGATGTTACGTTGAGGACGCGAAACGGAAGGAGCCGACGATGACCGCCGACGGATACGCGCTGCTGGTAGTGGATATGCAGAATGGGTTCTGCCATCCCGACGGGTCGTTCCCGCGGATCAGCCGCGGCCTGGAGGGCGCCATGGAGGCCGTCGGCAACGCGGCCATCGCGGTCGGCCAGGCTCGTCGCGCGGGCATCCCCGTCGTGTTCACCAGGCACGTCTACCGTCCGGGGCGGCCAGACGAGGGCGCCGCGCTGATCCGCAACAGCCCGGAACTGGCCGGCGTGGCGGGCCTGGCGGTCGAGACGTGGGATGCCGCGGTGTGCGACGAGCTGGGCTGCGGCCCCGACGGCCTCGTGGTGGACAAGGTCCGCTTCGACGCCTTCCAGTGGACCTCGCTCGAGCCGCTGCTGCGCGGCCTGGGCGTCACGGACCTGATGATCTGCGGCGTGGTGACGAACATCTGCGTGGAGACGACGGCGCGTTCGGCGTTCATGCGGGACTTCTCCGTGACCCTCCTCGAGGACTGCTGCGCGGCGAAGACGCGCCGGCTGCACGAGCTGTCCGTGGAGGTGCTGAGCAGCTACGAGCTTGCCGAGATCGTCAGCATTAGCAAGGGCTTCGACGCCGGGGACCCAGGCGGCCCGGCCGGCCGCCTCCCGTCGCCGGTGATGGCCTCCGCCTAGCGCCGGATTAGCCGCGCCAGGAGCCGCCAGCCGAGTAGGAACAGGCCGAGGAACGCCAGCGCGACAAAGACGAACGCGACCTTCGTGCCCTGCCCGGCGACCACGCGCAGCAGCATGCCGACCGTGACCGCGCCAAGCCATGCGCCGATCCCGGCCGGGCGAAGAGCAACCGGGCTTCGCCAGGCCCGCGTCACGATCCAGCCGGCGCCCAGGCCGCACAGGAACGGCCAGGCCGCCGACGCGATGCCGCCGACCGTCTCGCCCTGGGTGTGGCTGGCGCGCCCGATGATCACGAAGATGAGCACGCAGCAGATGTCGAGCAGCACCGCTAGCCTGGCCGAACGCATGGAGGAAGAGTATCCGGGCGGTGCCGGAGCCGGCCCGCTCCGTTCGGGATAAAAATCTCTGCCATTACGGGGGCAAGCCTTGAAACCCCGGTCTCGGGGATCTCCCGCCAGACCCCCCGGCGCGCGATCATGGAGGCATGGGCACCTGGGTGGTCCGGCTGGACGGCAGCGGTGACGGCCCCCGGCTCGCAGTGAAGGACTGCATCGACGTAGCCGGGCTGCCGACCACTGCGGGGTGCCCGGTGGTCGCGGAGATGGCCGAGCCCGCCGCCACGGACGCGGCGGTGGTGGCGGCGGCCCGCAAGTCGGGCGCCCGGATCGTTGGCAAGACGGGGCTCACCGAGCTGTGCTGGTCGGCGAGCGGGGTGAACCACTGGGCCGGCACGCCCGTTAACCCAAGGGATCCGCGGCGCGTCCCTGGCGGCTCTTCGAGCGGGTCCGCGGTAGCTGTGGCGACGGGGGAAGCAGACATTTCACTCGGAACGGACACTGGCGGCTCCGTACGGATACCCGCCGCATGCTGCGGCGTGGCCGGGCTCAAGACCACGTGGGGCCGGGTCTCGGTGCAGGGTGTGTACTCGCTGGCGCCGTCGCTGGACAGTGTGGGCCCGATGGGCGCGGACGTCGCGGCGGTCGAACACGGCATGCGGCTGATCGAGCCGGGATTCACGGTGCCGCCGTTGAGCGGGGAGCTGACCGCGGGGCGCGTGGCGCTGACCGGCCTTGAGGACGAGGTGGACCCGGCCGTGACCGCCGCCGTAGACCGGGCCCTCGCGGCCGCGGAGGTCGCATTGACCGACGTGGAGTGCGGTGACTTCCACGCGTCGGTCGACGCCGCCGGAGTGATCATCGACGCCGAGGGGTTCCGGTCCAACGCCTACCTGATGCCGTACCTCACCCAGCTCGGCCCGCATATCAGGCGGAATATGGAACGCGGTGTCCGGCTGAGCCGCGCCGACCGCGCGGCCGCCGAGCAGACCAGGGAGCGGATCAGGGACTCCATGCACGCGCTGCTCGCGGACTTCCCGGTGCTCGTGCTGCCGACGTTGATCGGACAGCCGCCGCTGCTCGGCGAGCACGGATACGCGCTCACCATGCTGACCGCGCCCGTCAACCTGGCCGGGCTGCCCGCGCTCGCCCTGCCGGTGCCCGCGATGGACGGCGTGATCGCGTCGCTGCAGGTGATAGGGCCCGACGAGGAGACGGTCCTGGCGTTCGGCCGGGTCGTAGAGGCAGCGGTGGCCGCAGGATGAGCCACAATGGGTGGATGGAAACGGGCGTAGCACAATCTGACGCCTCGCTTCGGCGGTTCCTGCACGGGCTGCCCGGCGTCGACGAGGTCGGGGCGCGGGCGCGGGCAGACGTCCTGGCGAGCCGGTCGATCAAGACGGACAGCAAGCGGCAGGCGATAGACCTGGCGATCTCGATGATCGACCTGACCACGCTCGAGGGGCAGGACACGCCTGGCAAGGTCCGGGCGCTGTGCGGCAAGGCACGCCAGCCTGGCTATGGCGCACCGCCGGTGGCGGCGGTCTGCGTGTACCCGGACCTGGTACCGGTTGCGGTGGCCGCAGTGGCGGGCACCGGGATCCACGTGGCCAGCGTCGCGACCTCGTTCCCTTCGGGCCGGGCGGCGCTCGAGGTGAAGCTCGCGGACGTCAAGTCCGCGGTCGCCGCCGGGGCGGACGAGGTGGACATGGTCATCGACAGGGGCGCCTTCCTGTCCGGCCGGTACCTACTGGTGTACGACGAGATCGTCGCGGTCAAGGCGTCCTGTGGTGACGCCCACCTGAAGGTGATCCTGGAGACCGGCGAGCTGAGCACGTACGACAACGTGCGGCGCGCGTCCTGGCTGGCGATGCTGGCAGGCGCGGACTTCATCAAGACCTCGACCGGCAAGGTCACTCCCGCCGCCACGCTGCCGGTCACGCTGGTAATGCTCGAGGCGGTGCGTGATTTCGCCGCCGCCGGGGGTAGGCGGATCGGCGTCAAGCCCGCCGGTGGCATCCGGACGGCGAAAGACGCGATCAGGTACCTGGTGCTGGTCAACGAGACGGCGGGCGAGCCCTGGCTGGACCCGGCGCTGTTCAGGATCGGCGCCTCGAGCCTGCTGAATGACTTGCTCATGCAGCGGGCAAGGATGGCGACCGGGAGGTATTCCGGTCCTGACTACATGACGGTGGACTGAGGTTGTTATGCGGTTTGACTACGCGCCCGCGCCCGAGTCGCGCTCAATCGTGACGCTGCGCGACTCCTACGGGCTGTTCATCGGCGGCGAGTTCGTGGACGGGAGTTCGGCCTTCAAGACAATCTCGCCGGCGACCGAGGAAGTTCTCGCCGAGGTGACACACGCCGGGCCTGAGGACGTGGACCGGGCGGTCGCCGCCGCGCGGCAGGCGTACGAGCGGATCTGGTCCGTCATGCCGGGGCGGGAGCGGGGCAAGTACCTGTTCCGGATCGCCCGGCTGATCCAGGAGCGGTCCCGCGAGCTCGCCGTGCTCGAGACGATGGACAACGGCAAGCCGATCCGCGAGTCGCGGGACGTGGACATCCCGCTGGCGGCCGCGCACTTCTTCTACCACGCGGGCTGGGCGGACAAGCTGGGCTATGCGGGCTTTGGCCCGTCGCCGCGGCCGCTCGGCGTGGTCGGCCAGGTCATCCCCTGGAACTTCCCGCTGCTCATGCTGGCCTGGAAGATCGCGCCCGCGCTCGCCTGCGGCAACACGGTGGTGCTCAAGCCGGCCGAGACAACGCCGCTGACCGCGCTGCTGTTCGCCGAGATCTGCCAGCAGGCCGACCTGCCGCCAGGCGTGGTCAACATCGTGACCGGCGACGGGTCGACGGGGCAGGCGCTCGTCTCCCATCCCGGGATCGACAAGGTGGCCTTCACCGGCTCGACCGAAGTAGGCAAGGAGATCGCCCGGGTCTGCGCCGTCTCAGGCAAGCGGGTCACGCTTGAGCTCGGCGGCAAGGCCGCGAACGTCATCTTCGACGACGCGCCGGTCGACCAGGCGGTCGAGGGGATCGTCAACGGGATCTTCTTCAACCAGGGCCACGTCTGCTGCGCCGGGTCGCGGCTGCTAGTCCAGGAGAGCGTGGCCGACGAGGTGCTGTCGTCGTTGAAGCGCCGGATGGCCACCTTGCGGCTCGGCGACCCGCTGGACAAGAACACCGATGTCGGCGCGATCAACTCCCGCGCCCAGCTCGACAAGATCACCGACCTTGTTTCCTCAGGCGATGACGAGGGCGCGCTGCGGTGGTCGGCGCCGTGCCCGCTGCCCGACCGGGGCTTCTGGTTCGCGCCGACCGTGTTCACCGGAGTGTCCCAGGCGCACCGGATCGCCCGGGAGGAGATCTTCGGACCGGTGCTTTCGGTGCTCACCTTCCGCACCCCGGCCGAGGCGGTGGAGAAGGCGAACAACACGCCGTACGGGCTGTCGGCGGGCGTGTGGACCGAGAAGGGGTCGCTGATCTTGTGGATGGCGTCCCGGCTGCGGGCTGGCGTGGTGTGGGCGAACACCTTCAACCGGTTCGACCCGTCGTCGCCGTTCGGCGGCTACAAGGAGTCCGGCTTCGGCCGGGAGGGCGGTCGGCACGGCCTGGAGGCGTACCTCGACGTTCTCGGTGGCGGCGATGTCTGACGTGCCGGCTGGTCTGGGACATCAGGGAAGAGAGGCGGGCGGCCGCCTCACGGTCCGCAAGACCTACAAGCTGTACATCGGCGGGGCGTTCCCCCGCTCGGAAAGCGGGCGGTCATACGTGGTTAACGGCTCCGACGGCGGTTTCCTGGCGAACGCGGCGCTTGCCTCGCGGAAAGATGCCCGCGACGCCGTCGTCGCGGCGCGCAAGGCGTTCGGCGGCTGGTCGGGCGCGACCGCTTACAACCGCGGCCAGGTGCTCTACCGGGTCGCCGAGGTTCTGGAGGGCCGCCGCGCCCAGTTCGCCGACGAGGTTCGCCACTCGACGGGCGTGACTCTGACGAAGGCGTTCGCAGAGGTCGACGCGGCGGTGGACCGGTGGGTCTGGTACGCCGGATGGTCGGACAAGCTCGCCCAGGTGCGCGGCGGCGCGAACCCGGTGGCCGGCCCGTACTTCAACTTCTCGCTGCCCGAGCCCACCGGGGTGGTGGCCGTGCTGGCGCCGCAAGACGGCCCTGGGTCAGCGCTGCTCGGGCTGGTCTCGGTCATCGCTCCCGCGATCGTCGGCGGCAACACCGTGGTCGTGGTCGCGAGCGAGAAGTACCCGCTGCCCGCGATCACCCTGTCCGAGGTCCTCGCCACGTCGGACGTGCCCGGGGGAGTGGTGAACGTGCTCACCGGCCGGGTCGCCGAGATCGCCCCCTGGCTGGCCTCGCACATGGACGTGAACGCGATCGACCTGGCCGGGGCACTGGGCGCGCCCGGCGCGCTCGCCGACGACCTGGCCGTGGCCGCCGCGGAGAACCTCAAGCGAGTGGTCCGCCTGCCGGCCGCAGACTGGTCGGCCGAGCCGGGCGTGGAGCGGATGTTCAGCTACCTAGAGACAAAGACCGTTTGGCACCCGATGGGTGTTTAAGCGCTCTTCGCGACGCTAAGCCGTCAGCGGCGCAGCTCAGCCGGGGTCACAGTCGCGGGATGACCTCCGTGGCGATCTGCTCCATGTGCTCAGGGACCTCGTGCAGTGCCGTGAACAGGATCCGCTCGGCGCCGGCCGCCGCCGCGGTACGGACGGCCGCCACGACGTCGGAGACCGTCCCCGCGACCGCGGCCTCCTCGATGGATGGCACCCGGCGGCCGTAGAGCTTCTCCAGCTCGGCGTTCATGCGCTGTCTGGCCCGGCCGGCGTCGGAGTCGATCGCGACGTAGAGCCGCTTGGCGATCGGGAAGTCAGCCTCAGATCGCCCCTCGGCTGACAAGGCGTCCCTGATGACCGACACCTGGGAGGCAAACGCCGGCAGCGTCGACGACCCCGCGCCGAAGAACCCGTCGCCGAGCCGGACCGCCCGCCGCAGCGCGCTCTCGCCCGAGGCCCCGAACCATAGCCGCGGGTACGGCTTCTGCAGTGGCTTCGGCTCCATGGCGGCATCCTTGAGCTGCCAGAACTCGCCGTCGAACGTAACCCGTTCCTGCGTCCACAGTGCCTGCATGAGCCGTACGCCCTCGGCGAACCGCGCCACGTACCGCGAACCGTCCACGCCGAACGCGGGGAACGGCCGCTGCGGCCCGCCGGTGCCGACGCCGATCTCCAGCCGCCCCTGGCTCATCTGGTCGAGTGTGGCGAGGCTCTTGGCCAGGTGCACTGGGGTGTGCAGGGTGGACACGAACACCGTGCAGCCGAGCCGCAGCGTGGACGAAACCGCGGCCGCGTACGTCATTGCCTCCAGCGGCGACAGCTGGGGCGACGCGCTGAGCGTCATCTCCTGCGCCCACGCGCTCTCATAGCACCCGAAAGACTCAGCGCGGGCGAAATAGTCACGAAACGCCGCTGGATCGAATTCGCCGTCGGCGTAGAACTGCGGAATCGAGATCGCGAACCTCATGGCCGCATCGTAACCAGGCGCCCGCGCGCCGCGCGGACCGAACACCAACCCGAAGGCAAAGCCCCAACTGGGCGAGCGTCTCCGATATGTGATCCGTGTCCCATATCTTCCGGGTATCCCTGGCGCCGGACGCGGAATAACGTACGAAGTGATACTTCAAGGACCCCAACGGGGCGGTGCCCGGTCGGTGATCCCGGCCGTTTTGCCATGCGCGCGTCCCGCCAAATGTTGAAAGGGACGCACATGCACGACGCATCGTCCACCAACAGCTCAGTAGCGCTGCGGTACCCAGGCGGCGAGCTTGAGCTCCCGGTCAAGCACGCGACCGAGGGATCCGATGGCATCGAGGTGACGAAGCTGCTGTCATCCACCGGCCTGGTTACGCTCGACCCCGGCTTCGTCAACACCGCCGCCTGCTCGTCGGAGATCACCTACATCGACGGCGACGCCGGAATCCTCCGCTACCGCGGTTACCCGATCGAGCAGCTTGCGGAGCATTCGAACTTCCTCGAGGTCAGCTACCTGCTGATTTACGGCGAATTGCCCACCCAGGCGCAGCTGGCGAACTTTACCGGGCAGATCACTAAGCACACGCTGCTGCACGAGGACCTGAAACGTTTCTTCGACGCGTTCCCGCGCGACGCGCACCCGATGCCGGTCTTGTCGAGCGCCGTGTCCGCGCTGTCCACCTTCTACCAGGACAGCCTGAACCCGTTCGATGAGCCGAACGTGGAGTTGTCCACCGTCCGGTTGCTCGCCAAGGTGCCGACGATGGCCGCGTACGCGTACAAGAAGTCGGTCGGCCAGGCGGCGCTGTACCCGGACAACTCCCTCGGACTGGTGGAAAACTTCCTGCGGATGACGTTCGGGCTGCCGACCGAGCCGTACACGGCGGACCCGGTGGTCACCAAGGCGCTCGACCTGCTGTTCGTGCTGCACGCCGACCACGAGCAGAACTGCTCCACGTCTACCGTCCGGCTGGTTGGCTCATCGGAGGCCAACCTGTTCGCCAGCATCTCGGCGGGCATCAACGCCCTGTTCGGCCCGCTGCACGGCGGCGCCAACGCCGCGGTGCTTGAGATGCTCGAGGCCATCAGGGACGGCGGCGGCAACGTCGACCAGTTCGTCACGAGGGTGAAGAACAAGGAAGCCGGCGTGAAGCTGATGGGCTTCGGCCACCGCGTCTACAAGCACTACGACCCGCGCGCGGCGATCGTCAAGGCCACCGCGGACGAGATCCTGGCGAAGCTGGGCAGCGACGACCATCTGCTTGACATCGCCAAGCAGCTCGAGGAGCGGGCGCTGTCTGACGACTACTTCATCTCGCGCAAGCTCTACCCGAACGTGGACTTCTACACCGGGCTGATCTACCGCGCGATGGGCTTCCCGACCCGGATGTTCACGGTGCTGTTCGCGCTCGGCCGGCTGCCCGGCTGGATCGCGAACTACCGGGAGATGGTCAAGGATCCGGCGACCAAGATCGGCCGGCCGCGCCAGGTGTACACCGGCCCGGTCGAGCGGGACTTCCTGCCGATGGAAAAGCGCTAGCTCTGCTCTACCGGCCGCCCCTCTACCGTGCCGGATGCTCCGCGCGGTAGTGCGCGGCGAGGATGTCGTCGCCGAAGTCGTTCGACGGGTTCCGCCACACCGAATGAATGTGGTTCCCGCCGCCCTGCGTGTTGTCGTGCTCGATCAGCAGGTCCGGTCCCTGCACGCGGTAGTAGTGCCGCGAGCCGGGATCCGTGCTGCCCGCCCACGCGAAGGCGAGGCGCTCCGCCCCGGCCGCGAGCACGCGGGCCATCTCCGCGTCAGCGATTTCGGGCGCCACTCTTCCCGCGAACGCCGCCACCAGGTCCACCAGCGCGTCAAGCTGACCCTTGTCCAGGGCCGATCCCGGCACGCCTTTGGACCCGTCCCGCACGTAGCTAAGGATCGACCGCTCGGCGTCGTCGATGGTGTAGTCGGGCTCGGGCTCGAACACGTGGTCAGGAAGCTCCACCGCGCCGATCCGGGGGATGATGCGGGTCGCGAAGTCCGGCGGCGGCCGGTGGTAGATCACGGCCGCCGCCCGCTGTGCGCCGGACAGCGAGTTCACGAACGCGTACCCGCGCTCCTCATCGTCCGCCAGCGGCGCGAGCGTCCCGACTCCCGCGGGCACGCTGCCGAGCATGCACGGGGTGGGGGAGACGTACCGCCCGTCGGCGACGGTGAAGTTGAGCACCACGTGGTGCCCGGCTACTTGCCACCCCCACGGCTCCGTACCGCCCGGCACCCCGAACAGCCGGAAGCAGTACCGCTCAGGATCAAATAGGTGCGCGATCCGCGGCGCAGCGACGAGCATCAGCGCCCGCCGGACATGCTCCATCGCGATGATCGATACGACCTTCGCATACCCGGGCATGCTCACCGACGCCACGATCAACTGGTGCGCGAGCTTGCGCTGCGGATCAGACAGCGCCCCGATGGGTAGCCCGTCCCGCACCGGCTCAGGCAGGTACGACCACTCTCGTCGCACCCCGTCAAGCTCAAATTCGCTACTCAGAACGGAGCGTTGCTCCGCGTCAAGGCAGTCCCTGAACGCGGTCGCGGCGGCAGCCATCCTCGCCGCCGTCTCCGGCGCCAGATAGGTCTCGTCAACCGCCATCGCCGCCTCCCCGCCGACCTGCTTGTTGTAACCACTCAGCTAGCACGTATAACGTAACGCCGTGACCGAAGAGCCGACGGCGGCGGCCGAGGAACAGTCGGCTCAGCAGGCAACGGCATCCGTACCCGAGCGCGATCCGTGGGACGACCCACGGCTGCCCTGGGCGGGCAAGCCACGCCGGGTCGACATCCTCTGCTGGGCCGGGATCACGCTGAGCGGGATCTACTACCTGGTGCTGCTGCCGTTCCGCGCCAACCTCGTGGGCACCCACCCGGTGCTGCTCGAGCTGCTGAATGGGTCGACAGAGGCGATCGTGTCAGGTGCGGCCTTCGCGCGGGTGGGGCACGGCTCGCTCGCCGTGGTGCTGCTTGCCGCGATTCCAGGCTTGATGAAGTTCGACCTGCTCTACTGGTGGGCGGGCAGGCTGTGGGGAGAGCGGATCATCTTGCTGCTCTCCGGACGCCGCAAGCACGGCCCGAGGTTCATCGCGCGCGTCGGCCGCTGGGGCCGCAAGTTCACCTGGCCGCTCGTGGTGGTCACCCCGTTCTTGCCGCTGCCAAATCCGATCGTGTACGCGGTGGCCGGCTGGGCAGGCATGAGCCTGGTCACGTTCCTCATCCTTGACATGATCGGCACCCTGATGTGGGCCGGCATGCTGGCAGGCCTCGGGTACTCGCTCGGCCACCACGCGGTCGTCGTGGCACAGACGATCTCGAGATATGGGCTCTGGATATCAATCGGGCTCGTTGTTCTTGTGGTGATAGCACAAACGCGTAGCGCGAGGATGCACCGTTAGCTGCACGTTACGAATGAACGTGCATCTGGCCTTGCATCTGCATAGCCAGCTCAGGCAGGATGAGTGCTGCGTCTATGAACCGCATGACGCTGGAACCCACCACCCTCGGGGTCGCCATGAGCGTGAACCAACTGGGTCAACTGCCAACCCGGACCAGGATCGATCCGGCCGCTCGCAAGCCGCTGGACCTGTCCACGCGGCTCGAATGCGGCTCAGGGCGCCCCCGGGTTGTGCGGATGCCGGCCGACTGGTGGGACTCGCCGTCGGCCGTCAGTTGCCCGCTCGGGCGCGGTCCGCAGGCGGCGCGACTTGCGCGCCGGCTGACCAGGAACACGCTGCGCGAATGGGGTCTGGGATCGCTCGTCGAGGACGCCGAGATCATCGTCGGGGAGTTCGTCGCGAACGCCATCACACATGGGGCCGCGACGGCAGCCGGTTACCGCAAGTCTGGTGTGGAGAACCTGGGCTTGCGCCTGCTCCGCCGCACCGGCGAGGTGATCTGCGCGGTACTCGACCCGAGTGACGCGGCGCCGGTGCTCCGGGTGACCGCCGCGGGCGAAGAGGCCGGCCGTGGCCTCCAGATGGTGGATGCGCTCAGTGATGTATGGGGCTGGAGCCCGGTAGCGGGCCGGGGCAAAGCAGTCTGGGCGATCCTGTTCTGTGCCTGACCGCCTGAGCCGACGCGAGGAGGGGAGCGGCGGGTCAGGCGGTTAAACCCGCGGCGTTCAGGTCTCCGGGTGCAGGCTCATCGGACCGTATTCCTTGCGGTCGTCGTCGAGCAGCGTGACTTGGTCGACACCTGCTTCGAGCAGCCCGCGCCAGTTCTCGCCGAGCCAGCTTTCGGCATCTCCCTGGCTGGCGAAAATCGCCTCTTGCAGCCCCGCGCTGCTCACCACGGCACCGTCTGCCTTCTCGTACCGCCAGGTCCAGGGCATCCCGCTTATGCCTCCCTCTAGGTCCGTCTGCGTCAAGCGAGACTAGCACCCACCCCGCCCCGCCCACCCGGCAACGCGCGGCCGGCTACGGGCGCTTGGGCGGGCTCTCGGTGCGGGCCGGGTCGCGGGTTATCACGCCCGCTAGCTGCTCGTCGATCTTGCGCAGCAGGTCGGCGTCTAGCCGCACGCCGGCCGCGCCGGCGTTGTCCTTGACTTGCCCGGGACGGGTGGCGCCGACGATGGCCGCCGACACCGCGGGGTTCCGCAGGACCCACGCCACGGCCAGCTGGGCCGGGGTCAGCCCGGCCTCGGCGGCAAGGGCGGGCAGGCCGGACACGGCGGTAAGCACCTCGTCGTTCATCCAGCGGCTGATGAACCTGGCGCCGCTGAGCTGGTCGGTGGCCCGCGAGCCGGCCGGGGGCTCGGCGCCCGGCTTGTACTTGCCGGTCAACACGCCCTGGCCGATGGGCGAGAAGACGATCTGGCCGATGCCCTCCCGCTCGCAGAGGGGCACGACCTCGGGCTCGATGACCCGCCACACCATGTTGTACTGCGGCTGGTTGGAGACGATCCGGTTCAGGCCCATCTCGGCCGCGATACGAAGGGCGGCCGCGATCTCCTCGGCGCGCCACTCAGAAACGCCGACATACAGCACCTTCCCGGCGCGGACGAGGTCATCGAACGTGCGGAGCGTCTCCTCAAGCGGCGTCTCGTAGTCGTAGCGGTGCGCCTGGTACAGGTCCACGTAGTCGGTGCCGAGACGGCGCAGCGAGTTGTGCAGCGACTCGGTCACATGCTTGCGGGACAGCCCGCTGTTGTTCGGGCCGTCGCCAACAGGCCAGTAGACCTTGGTGCAGATCTCCAGCGATTCGCGGCGCACTCCGCGCAGCGCCCTGCCGAGCACCTCCTCGGCCCTGCCGCCCGCGTAGGCGTCGGCGGTGTCGAAGGTCGAGATGCCCTCATCGAGGGCGGCGCGCACGCAGGCCTGCGCGGCTTCCTCCTCGATCTGCGAGCCGTGGGTGATCCAGTTGCCGTACGCGATCTCGCTGACCTTCAGGCCGCTCTTGCCAAGGTGACGGTATTCCATAGGTAAAACCTATCGATACCGGTGCAGATGCCGCCCGCGCGGGCGCCTTGTCAGAACTTGTCGCCTGGCTTCAGCCGCGGCGCTGGCATCCGGAACTTGCGGATCTGCAGCGAGCGCATCACCGCGTAGGTTGTCAGGCCGCGGGTGGATTCGCCCGGGTACCGCTCGGCGACCAGCCGGCGCAGCGCGCGGCGGATGTAGTAGGCGTCCACCACGACGACGGCGATGAGCACCAGCACCAGTGGCGTCACGTAGGTGTTCAGGGTGTTGTTCCGGGTGAGCAGCACAACGAGCAGCACGACAAGCACGTACATGTAGTACTCGCTCGGCCGCCGGTGCGCGTCCACCCAGTCGCGGGCAAGCTTGCGGACCGGGCCGCGGTCGCGCGGGCCGAGCGCCCAATCCTCGCCGCGCCGCATGGCGGTCATCCGCCGATCGCGTTCGGCCCTGGCCCTGGCCTTGTCCTCGGGCGTGGCCTTACCGCGCGGTGCGGCACCCGTAGCAGGCTTGCGCCCGCTCGTGGTGGACCCGGTGATGGACCGGTACCTGTCTCGCTCTGCCTCGCTGCGCTTGGGCGTGGGCCGGCCCTTGCCCGCCTCGGCCGCTGGCTTGATCTTGTCTGGGGCATCCTGGCTCTGCTCGGCCTGGGAACCCTTGGCCTCGCCGTCGGTCGCCCCATCGCTGTTGCGTCGGAACACGGGCATAGCTTAAAACCTTCTCAGGGTGATCGGGGACCGGGTAGACAAGTGGCTACCACTCGCTGTAGCGCGTAGGGTTGATTGCGACTAGCAGGCGGCAATCGGCTGCCGCCTCGCGGCGCCGTGCCGCCCGGGGCGGCGCACAGCTTAATGAAGGGGACGGCCGCGTCTATGAGCGTGATGAAGCGAGTCTCGCTGATATTCCGGGCCAAGGCCAACAAGGCGCTGGACCGGATGGAGGACCCTCGCGAGACGCTGGACTATTCGTACCAGCAGCAGGTTGAGATGCTGACCCGGGTCCGGCGCGGGGTCGCGGACGTGGCCACGTCGCGCAAGCGGGTCGAGCTGCAGATGAACTCGCTGCAGAAGGAGGTCACCCGGCGGGAGAATCAGGCGCGCGACGCGCTTGGCAAGGGCCGGGAGGACCTGGCGAGGGCGGCGCTGCAGAACAAGGCCAGTCTGCAGGGGCAGCTCAACGATCTGCAGGGGCAGTATGCCCAGCTGCAGGACCAGGAGGAGAAGCTGACGCTCGCCTCCCAGCGGCTGCAGGCCAAGGTGGACGCCTTCCGCACTAAGAAGGAGACCATCAAGGCGACGTACACGGCCGCCGAGGCGCAGACCCGCATCAACGAGGCCTTCTCCGGCATCTCCGAAGAGATGGGCGACATCGGCCTGGCGATCCAGCGTGCCGAGGACAAGACCGCGCAGATGCAGGCGCGGGCCGGCGCGATCGACGAGCTGCTCGCATCGGGGGCGCTTGAAGACCACGTGGGCGGGCAGCAGGACCAGATCCAGGCCGAACTCGACGCCATCGGCGCCGGGTCGGACATCGACAGGGAACTGGCCCAGATGAAGGGCGAGCTTTCCGCGAACGCGCCGCGGCAGATCGAGGCCAACGCCAATGGTGGCTCGGGCGCCGCGGAGACCACCCAGGCGGCCGAGCAACCTCAGGCGGGTGACGGATCGTGATCGTGCGGATTCTCGGCGAGGGGCAGTACGAGCTGGACGAGGCAGAGGCGGCGCAGCTCGCGCCGCTCGACCTCGAGCTTGACGCTGCGGTCGATCGCGACGACGAGTCGGCGTTCCGCACGACGCTTGGCAATGCGGTGCGCCTAGTCCGGTCGGTCGGTACGCCGCTGCCGCCGGACGAGCTCGCGGCGTCGGACCTGATCCTGCCGTCGCTGGACGCGAGCGTTGACGAGGTGCGCAAGCTGCTCGCCGAGGACGGCATCCACCTCGGCTGACGCCAGGTGCGAGGAAGCCGGCCGCGATAGCGGCCGGCTCCTGTCGGCTGTGAGCGGACACGGTCGCTCTCGGCATACTCAGCGGAACTGTTCAGCATGACTTTGGCGTTCATTAGATAGATTGCTGGTGTAGCCAGGCAGGCAGGGGCAAACAGACAACCCGGGCCTGGCTCGATCGGAGGTGCCAAATGGCGCGTACGAGATATGCGCCCGACCGGGGACTGACCGTCCGGATGACCGTGACGATGTTCCTCCTCGGCCTGGTGTTTGTCGCGTTCGTCGTCGGAATCATCCTCATCCTGACCGCGGTGCACGCGTCGGGCGCCGCGATCGTGCTTTTCGCTCTCGTCTTCGGCGGCGGCAGCGCGATCGCCTCGCTGTTCTTCTCGGACAAGATCGCACTTGCCGCCGCAGGCGCCCGTGTGGTCACCCCTCAAGAGGCGCCTGAGCTGCACGGCGTGGTGGACCGGCTGTGCGCGCTCGCGAACATGGACAAGCCGCGGGTGGCGATCGCCCCGACCCGCATGCCGAACGCGTTCGCGACCGGGCGCAACAGCAAGAACTCAGTGCTGTGCGTCACCGAGGGCCTGATTGACCCCAGGCCGGGCGGGCTGGAGCTGACCAAGGAAGAGCTTGAGGGCGTGCTCGCCCACGAGCTGTCGCACGTCGCGCACAAGGACGTCCAGGTGATGACGGTCGCGTCGCTGCTGGCGATCGTGGCCGCCCTCCTGGTGCGGTTCGCGTTCTACTCAGAGCTGTTCGGCGGTGGCCGCAGGAGCAACGACCAGAACGCTATCCCGGTGATCCTGATCATCCTGGTGGTGTCGGCGGTGGTGTACGCGGTCAGCTTCCTGCTGATCCGCCTGCTGTCCAGGTACCGCGAGCTGGCCGCCGACCGCAGTGGCGCGCTGCTCACCGGGCAGCCAAGCGCGCTGGCGAGCGCGCTGGTCAAGGTGAGCAACTCGATGTCGCGTATCCCAACGCAGGACCTGCGCGCCGCCGAGGCGATGAACGCGTTCTACTTCGCCCCGGCGATGAAGCTCAACGGCCAGGGCGGGCCGAGCCTGTCCGCGGTCTTCTCCACGCACCCGTCGCTCGAGCGCCGGCTCGAGGAGCTTGCGAAGATCCAGAAGCAGCTCGGCCAGGTGAGCCCTAAGTAATGGGCTTCCTTGACACGCTGTTCGGGCGGACCAAGCCCGTTCAGCCGAAGCTGGACGACCTGTTCGCCTTGCCGTCTGCGGCCATTACGCTGCAGGCGGCAAGCGGCTTCGTGCCCACGGGTTCGGGGTCGGTGTGCTTCCGGGCAGTCGAGGGCAAGACGTTCTCGGACATCCAGGACGAGGTGCGGCAACTGCTCGACATGGACGCCGGCAAGCCAGGCGGCGGCCTGCCGGTCGAGGTGAGCAGGGACTCGTACGGCTTCACCTGGCTGGTCAGCTCGCACATGTCCGACGAGGTTGAGGCGCTCGTCACCGACTTGCATGCCGTCAACAGCGCGCTGGTGGACAACGGTTTCGGCCCGCAACTGCTGTGCACGCTGGTCGCGTTCCGGGACGCCGAGGAGCGTCGGCTCGCGCTTGTCTACCTGTACAAGCGGGGCACGTTCTACCCCTTCGCCCCGCTGAACGGAGAGCGCAGGGACAACGCGCTGGAGCTGCAGATGAAGGGCGTACTAGGCGACGACCTGAAGATCGAGCAGGACCTGACCAAGTGGTTCCCCGTCTGGGGAGCGCCCGGCCTGTAGGGGCCGGCCGGTCACCCGGGCTGTGCGGAATGCCAGGCCTGGGCATATGGTTGTTGCGTACGAAGATGCCGCGCGAGCGGCATGAACCGAGACGGGAGCCAGTCACAGATGACCGTTCAGGACGAAGCGACGCGCCAGGGCGTCATCCTCACTGAGGCGGCCGCCACCAAGGTCGGCACGCTGCTCAGCCAGGAGGGCCGCGATGACCTGCGACTGCGCGTGGCTGTGCAGCCGGGCGGATGCTCGGGACTGCGCTACCAGCTGTACTTCGACGAGCGCTCGTTCGACGGCGACATCGTCGCGGACTTCAGCGGCGTCCAGGTGGTTACCGACAAGATGAGCGCGCCCTACCTGACCGGCGCGACCATCGACTTCGTGGACACGATTGAGAAGCAGGGCTTCACGATCGACAATCCGAACGCCACCGGGTCCTGCGCCTGCGGCGACTCGTTCCACTGACGAGCCCGGCCTAGAAGCCCCCCACAATGCGCATAGCTGTCACGGGGTCGATCGCGACCGACCACCTGATGATGTTCGCGGGCAAGTTCACTGACACGCTGATCGCCGAGAAACTGGACAAGGTGTCCTTGTCGTTCCTCGTCGGCGACCTCGAGATCCGGCGCGGCGGTGTCGCGGGCAACATCTCGTTCGGGCTGGGCTGCCTGGGACTTAAGCCGCTGCTTGTCGGCAGCGTCGGCCCGGACTTCGCCGAATACCGCGCCTGGCTCGAGGCGCACGGTGTCGACACGTCCGGCGTGCAGACGTCGATGACGCGGCACACCGCGCGGTTCACCGCCACGAACGACACCGAGGGCAACCAGATCGCGTCGTTCTACCCCGGCGCGATGAGCGAGGACAGCTCGATCGACATCGCCTCCTTCGCCGCCGCCAACGGGGTGGACATGGTGCTGGTCGG
>Ga0126381_100003217_pt1 | contig 17809 bp, 13 predicted proteins | sample PanSoiMetPlot_28_FD_96465 | JGI IMG/M metagenome (GOLD analysis project Ga0126381, IMG submission 96465) | Tropical forest soil microbial communities from Panama - MetaG Plot_28 | ecosystem: Environmental > Terrestrial > Soil > Tropical forest > Bulk soil | place: Panama | collected 2016-02-17 | reverse complement strand
TGCGACGTGAGCCGGTCAGTGCACGAACTATACGTGTGAGCAATGCCTGCGGCAACTACTCGGCACTCCGTGTATGAGGGGATAACCGTTTCTAGGGAATTCGTCGACTACCTTGTCGCCGAGGACCCTGATCTTACGATGAACGGGGCTATTTCCCACGTCGTCCGCGGAGACGAAGACTAGCTCGTAGAGACTGAAAACTGATCTGGCAGCTTCTGGATGTCCACAAGACTAGGAGATCGAGGCTTTTGCGTCGGCTGTGCTGGGGCCGTAGCGGTAGTTTTTTCTTGACGTCCCCCTTAATAGAACATTTCGACCGGGTTCCACGAAATCTGATTGAATCACCCGCACCCGCAGCCGCTTCTGGACCACGATTTGGCGGTCCCCCATGCAGAAGTCCCCTTCAGGTTCTAGTGGTCATCCGGCTCAGTTCGCCCGCCCAGCCGAGGACAACCGCCATTTGCTTAGAAACCGCCCTGTCCTGATCGTCATCTTTGATCATCAGGAACCGTTTTCCATCTGGAGTTACATCGTAGTTCGAAGAAGTCGCTCCCGGCGGGCCGCACGAGCTGCTCATGCCGTGCGAGTAGTGTCCCTTCCAGAGCTCCTGCGGACGCCCGGCTTTAAACGTAGGAGCGGTCGAGACGGCGACGGCCATCATGCTATCGCCGTTGCGATAGTAAAGCTCGCTGCCATCTCGCTTCCACACCGGATCGGTGCCGCCTTCGCTCGAGATTTGGATTTTCGCGCCGGGCCCGGGATATGCGTGCACATATACTTGTGGTTTTCCGGACTCGGAGGAGCAGTACGTGACCCAGCGGCCATCCGACGAGAACTTGGGCGATCCTTCAGCAAACTTGCTGGCCTCGAGCGATCTGGGCGAGCCTCCCTTAACCGGTACGGTCATGATGCGCGGCACATCGCCAGGATCTTGCGCGGTGTAAATCAGCTCGCTGCCATCGGGAGACCAGGAGTCGGGGCTCTGGCTCAGTCCGTCCGCGTGCACGGGTCGGGCGGGAGTGCTTCCGTCGACAGGGACTTGCTGGAGCTTGAATTCGCTCATCAGCCCCTGGCGAAATGCGAGCTGCGTACTGTCGGGAGACCAGACCGGCCAGTGGCTCAGCCCATCGGTTGTGATCTTCCCAAGAACCGCGCGGTCGAAGTCGTAGACGTAGATGTCATGATTGGGACCTTCGACTTCAATGGCCAGGCGATCGCCGTTGGGCGAGAGCCGCGGATGCAGGTACGATCTGGGCGGCAATCCTAGCGGCTTTGCGTCACCGTTCCGATCCACCCACATCAGCGTCCTGGCGCCTCCGTCGCAAAGACCCGGAACATAGACGAGATCGCCGCTGGCTGAGACGTCGTAATTTACATTCCCCGTGTTGCGGCTCATCATCACGCCTTCCAAAACCGTGAAGGCCTGCCCGCTTACCTTGAGCCGGTCAGAATCAAAGCGAATCGCCAGTATCTTGCCGTCGCGCGCATATAATAGATGCCCCGTTGGCGAATAACGGGGATTCATGCCACCCTCCACCAAGATGTGCGTTTTGCCTGTATGCGGCTGAAAAGCCACGATTCGGGCATCGTCATATGTCTCGCTATCGGCGTTCGCCATCGCGAGTAGAATGGTTTTGCCTCCTGGAATGGCGCAGGGAGACTTAGGCTGACGCTCCCCATTCGTGGAGTCGACTTTCAGCACAGCCTTTGGAGGCCCGCCCCCGGCCGGGATGGCGGCCAAACCGTTCGTGTCGATAAGGTCGGCGTAGATGGTTTCGTCTTCAGCCCAGGCTCCGCCCATGAGAAGCTGGTTAGGACTGATGTTGACCGGTGGGCCGCCCTCCAGTGAAATTTTGGCGACATGCCGCAATCGACCTATGTTTGCGAAAGCGAGCCACCGACCGTCAGGAGAGAAACACGAAGTTGTACCGTAGTCCGCCACGAGGCGCGATTCCATTTCGCGAAGCGACCGGACGTATAGTGACTGTAGTCCGAGCGGAGCTAGTGACTGTGGTCCGAGCGGAGCGTTAACGAAAAACGCAACACGGCTGCTATCCGGCGACATGGCCACGCGGCGCGAGAAGCTGGACGGGATGACAGTGCCTTCTGGTGCGGCGATCGCAAAGCGCGTAAGATTTCGAGGCACCACCCCGTGATATCGCCTGATGGCGAACGGCGCCGTGATGACGACGCCCGCTGCCACGCCAGACAGCATGCTGATCGCCGTGCGTCGCGTGATCGCGGCCGGCCTGACCAAAACCGCTTCTTCCTGTGATGGCGCGGCCAGCAGATCCTCCAACTCGATCCGTGCGTCGCCGATATCCCGCAGCCGCCTGTTGGGATCCTTGCGCAAGCACTTCTTCAGCAGCAACTCAAAGCTGGGCGGCACAGCCCCGGGCAGAGCCTCCCAATCGGGCTCCCTCCCCAACACTGACGCCAAAGTCTCGGCTACCGTTGCACCCGCGAAGGGTCTCTTGCCGGTCAGCGACTCGTACAGCACGCAGCCGAATGACCAGATGTCGGTCCGCGTGTCGAGCTCCTTGCCGCTTGCCTGCTCGGGCGACATGTAGGCTGCCGTGCCGATGATGAGCATGCTTTGTGTAAGCTTCTCTGAAGAGGGCGCGGTTGATCGCGGCCCCGATAAGAGCTTGGCCAGCCCGAAGTCCAACACCTTGACTTGGCCGTTCTCGCTCACCTTGATATTTGCAGGCTTGAGATCGCGATGAATGATGCCTTGCGCATGCGCAGCCTCCAGAGCTTCGGCGATCTGCTTTCCGATGAGCATCGCCTCACGGATAGACAGCGGACCGCGGCGTAGCCGCTCCGCCAGCGTGGGGCCGGGCACGTACTCGAGCGAGAGAAAGCGGACACCGTTGTATTCCTCGAAGGCGTATATGCTGGCAATCCGCTGGTGATTTAGAGCTGCCAGCGTCCTTGCTTCGCGCTCGAATCTAGCCACACTAGCGGCATCGTTCAGCGCTTCCGGAAGAAGCAGTTTCAGGGCCACCTGCCGGCCCAGCTTCGTGTCGATGGCCTTGTAGACGGTGCCCATGCCACCGGCGCCGATCTGCTCCACGATTCGGTACTGCCCCAGGCTTGCGCCCGCGGCCAATTGCGCCGTGTTCGTTTCGGTCAGCAGCTCCGCGGCGGTCTGATCCAGAATCGCACTTTGGCTCTCTCGATCCCGCTCCAGTAGCGCCTGGACCTCGCGCTTCAATTCTTGATCCTCGCCGCAAGCTTCAGTCAGGAACGCGTCTCTGCTACTAGGCTCTCGCTCCTGGGCCGCATGGAACAGTTCCTCGATTCTGTGCCATTGTTCCCGAGTCATACCGCCTCCAGGAGAGCGCTCCTACAATATATGCGCGAACTGGATTTGGGAAGTGCCGCAGCGGGAATGCGGGAGCCATTCGAGCGGTATCCCCGGTCTAGCTGTTCTTGCTCAACTCTTCCAGCAGCCAGGCACGTGCGAGTCTCCAATTCCGCATCACCGTGCGGGGCGACACCTTTAATACTTCAGCGGTTTCTTCCGCGCTCAAGCCGCCAAAGAAGCGCAGGTCGATCACCTGCGCTTTGTGGGGATCGATTTGGGCCAGGGCGTTCAGAGCATCATCAAGAGCAATCAGCTCGCGGGCCCGTCCCGAGCCAAGATCGGGAACCTCATCCAGATTGATTTGCGGAGTTTTGCCGCCTCTCTTTCCAGCGAGGCGCCGCCGCGCCCGGTCCACAAGAATGCGTCGCATCACCGTCGCCGACACGGCGAAAAAATGAGCGCGATCCTGCCAGTCCACATTCGTAACGTTGACTAATTTAAGGTAGGCTTCGTGCACCAGCGCCGTGGTTTGGATGGTTCGTCCGGGGCGTTCATTCTGCATGCAACGGCCCGCAATGCGGCGGAGCTCATTGTAAACGCGGGGCGTTAGCCGATCCAGCGCATCCCGATCCCCGTTCGCCCAAGCTCGCAGGAGTCGTGTCGTTTCGGAGCTTTCGTCATCGGCCATAATTCGACGCAGCAAATTATAGGCCCAGATTTATCATCCGATGTAGGCTCGTTCAGCGTCCGCCTCCTGATCGGCGGCGTCGTCACTGAAGTAGAGCTCCGAGGATGGGTCAGCAAGCAGCCGCGCCAGCTCTCGCCGGCGTTCATCGAAGCGTCCGACACGTATTTCACAAAGATGGGCCGGAGGACGATGTGCTTGTACTCGGCGGCGTCCATCTGCCCCTGCAGCTTGTCCGCAGCGGCCCAAAGTTTCCTTCAGTTCCTAGCTGGTCATTACTGGAAGTGCCTGCTTGTCCTCAGTTAGGTAATTAGGTCAAAGGGGATGAGACTATGCCGCAGCAGAGCAGGCTTAGCGATGGGTTCCTTCTTGCCGGACCGACCAGCGGCTTGCTCGCGCTCATTCGGGTCTGGCCTGGAGTATATCTATTTGGGATCCTCGCCAGCGCAAGGCAATTCAATGGTAAAGGCGGCTCCAGGAGGCCAGTCCCCGTTGCCTTTCGGCTTGACCGAGATTGTGCCCCCATGACGCTCGATAATTTCCTTCGTGATCCACAGGCCCAACCCCGTGCCGGTGTCCTTCTTTGTGGTGAAAAACGGCTCGAAGATACGATTTACGTTCTCTTCGGCGATTCCGGGACCGCTGTCGGCGACGGAAATCTCAACCGCACGCTTCTTGTCCGCCGCAGAGCGACATGTGCTTACCACGATTTCCCCATTCGGCTTTACGGCGTCGATGGCGTTCGCGATCAGGTTCGAGATCGCCTGATTGATCTCTCCGTGGGCACCCTCGACAGGCGGGCAGTCCTCCAACGCGCGCGTAACCCGGATATTCTTGGCTTCCAGCTTGCCTGCATAAAGTCCGAGCGCGGATTCAATGAGAGACCGAATCTCAATCCGCTCGGGCACCTTCGATCCCCGGTAAAACCCGAGCACCTTACGAGTGACATGCGCCACGCGCTCGATCTCCTGCTCAGCAAGTGCGAGATGTTGGACAACGGCCGGAGGCGCGTCCGGAGCGGTCTTAGCGGTGAAGATCAGGTACATTATGGCTGCCAAAGGATTGTTGATCTCGTGCGCGACAGAGGCCGACAGCCGGGCCGCCGCGGCGAGTTTCTCGGCCTTACGCAGCATGTCCTGCGACCTCCTCTCTACGGATGCGTCGTGGAAGACTAGCACGACTCCTGTCAGCTCGCCCCGATCGTCGCGGATGGGCGCGGCACTATCGTCGATAGCGATCTCAGTCCCCTGGCGGGAAATGAGCACCGTGTGGTTGGCCAATCCAACCACTTTGCCTTCGCGCAGAACTTTCGCCACGGGGTTTTCTGCAGGTTTCCGGGTCTCTTCGTTAATGATCCGCAGCACCTCTTCGAGCGGGCGCCCCATTGCCTCCTCAGAGGACCACCCTGTCAGATTCTCCGCAACGGGATTGAGATAATCGACGCGGCCTGCGGTATCGGCAGCAATCACCGCATCGCCGATGCTTCGCAGCGTCACATTCAGCCGCTCGCGCTGCCGCGCCACTTCTTTCTCCGCCACCGCCTGCGCAGTGATGTCGCGGACGATCTTCGAAGCGCCGACGATTCTCCCGCTCTCGTCGCGGATGGGAGAGACCGTGATGGACACCTGAAGATCCTTACCTGCCTTGGTGCGCCTCACTGACCGAAAATGGTCCACACGTTCCCCGCGCCCGATCTGTTCCAAAATATCCATCATTTCGTTCTTGAGGTCAGGTGGAGATAGTACCGAGATCGGCTGGCCGATCATCTCTTCCGCCGAATAGCCGAAAATGCGCTCTGCGCCGCTGTTCCAGCTGGTCACGATCCCAAGCATGTCCTTGCTGACGATGCCATCGTCAGAGGACTCGACGATCAACGCCAGGAGGCCGACGGCAGACTTAGTACGGCGCTGTTCTCGCAGAATGAGCCAGGCGAGTAGCATGACCGCAAGGACGGCCGCCAACGTCGCCAGATAAAGAGGTGTGGCCGTCATGCGGACACTCCGCTTGTAGGCAATCGCCCGGAGAATCTCGACCCTTGTTTCCTTCCGCCGTATCTGGGCAAAGACAAGACGGAACTTATCCTTAAGGAGCAATGCTTTGTCCGACAAGACCACCGCCCTGCCCTGTTCCGCATGGCGCGCGCGGCAGAGCGAGATGATCCACCCCGGCTCGTCCAGCTTCGCGTGCGACAGTGAGCGCAGCTCGACAATATGATTCTCCTAGACGGATTGTAGCGGTCTTCCGCGCCAAGTCTTCAATATTCAAGCAGATATTGTCCGATGCGCCTTGGTAAGGTTCTAGCTATCTAATTTAAGTCTTAGGCTAGATTGGCGTGATGCGGCTGATCGCAACTCGGCTTCCGGACATGCGATAGAGAGGGAATGAGCCGGGGTAAATGCGGCTCCTGATCCATCCAATCTCAAGGCACTTCAGCCTTCTCATCTTGGTTTTAGTGTGCGCTAAGTCTCTCGGACGCAAGTTAGGTTTGTGGCCGCATTGTCGGCCTTCACGGACGCAAGTAGATGAGGGAGATGCCGGCGCGAGGTCGGCCGGCGCCTTCTATAGTCCCGTTGTTGTTGTAGATGACGACAGCCGATGACCTGTTCGTTCAGAACGAATATCTTCCTGGTTGCCCGATTTAGTTGACGAGATTAATTCTCTCTGTGGAAAATTAGTTCACGCTTTCCGGGTTGCCCGAACGCAGTATCGACTTTCTATCCTTCCTGCAAACCTGCTGTCTTTCAGGCCTTCGCGTGATGGACCTTGCGGCATACCGAGCCGACACGAGATTTCTGGTCTGCACATGGTGTCGGGCTTCGTCTATGAAGGTTGTTGTACCGCCGTCACTACTGCTTGCAGAGTCCTAGCTCGTTGCACAGGAAACCTCTATGCCAGAACTGCAGCCGATCGATAGCGTCGAGATCCAGGTGCTCATCGATAACGTGACGGACAGCCTTTCGTCCACTCCTGCCATTGTTGAGCGGGAGTGGACGGTGCTGCAAAAGAAGGGCCTCGCAGTAATTGCTGGTGATGGGCTGTGTTGCGCGAATCACGGGCTTTCGCTAACGATCTCCACGCGAAGGGGCGATCGCGAGCGATGCGTATTGTTCGACGCCGGCCCCGCTGATTACGCGGTGGAGAGGAATGGCACCCGTCTGGGAGTGAATTTCGGTCAGATCGAAGCGCTGATTTTGTCACACGGACACTGGGACCACGCGGGCGGCATCCCACAGGCACTCCGGTTCATTCGCCAGATGAATGGGGGAAAGTCCGTTCCACTCTATCTCCACCCAGGAATGTTCCAACAGAGAGGCACCAGGCAACCCGATCGCACAGTGCTTCCAATGCAACGTGTTCCCAGCCCGCACGAATGGGCGGTCTTAGGAGCTCAGCCTATTGTTGCTGATGAGAGTGTGCTTAGTGCGGACAGCACGATCTTCGTTAGTGGTGAAATCCCGCGTGTCACTCCGTACGAAGTAGGATTTCCGGGACATGTGTGCAAGAACGAGATCACGGGGTCGTGGGACGATGACGAACTCATCATGGATGAACGATTTGTCGTGGTTCATTTGAGCGGGAAGGGGCTCGTCGTTTTAAGTGCCTGTTCACACGCCGGGATCATCAACGTTCTGACAGAAGTCGTTCGGATTTTCCCTTCAATCCCTATTTACGCGATTATGGGCGGACTCCACCTGGCCGGCACCAGTTTTGAACGCCTTATCTCCGAGACGGTGCGCGACCTCCGCAACTTCCGTGCCCGATACATTATCCCCGCCCACTGCACCGGCTGGCGAGCAGTACATGCACTCGTTGCGGAGTTTGGAGAGACGGTGGTCCTGCCATGTGCGGTTGGCAAGCGGTTCACCCTTTGAGCCCGCAGACGACATGAAGTGCACGCCGCATTGCCGATGAATAGAGACCATCAAGTGATGTCAAATCGATTCCTCCACGATTAGGCTACCCAGAAGAAAGGGAACCGTAACGCCACTGGCCCTGGCATAGTGGCGTCACAGAAAGGCCATATTGCTGGATGCTCTTATCCAAAGCCAGCTGAAATCTCTGAAGATAATCTTGTTTCACCGATGTGTTGGACAAATATTTCGAGGGCGGGAAGACACCGGGACGGTTTCCAGCGCCTCTAACGATATTGGGTATTGGGTTGGGGATATCGGAGCCGCGCTTACATGTTCGACAGCGTTCGAAGCATAGGTTTGGCACTTGCAGCGTCGGCTGCGCTTGTGCTGACCGTGGGGTGCGCGAAGCGCGAACAGGCGGAAGGCAGGGCGTCCGCCGGTCCGATGGCGCCGCCCATGACACCGGCGCCTGCCACGCCAATTCTCGCAAAGAAGGCCGAGTTGGGGCAGCCCACACGCTGGGACATAGAGTGGGACAAGATCATCGAGCTGGCGATTCCAGCGGAGATGATCTCTCGTCAAGTCCCGCGAGATGTGCGGCGCTTCTGCCCACGCTTTTACGATATGGACGAGGCAGACAAGCGCGCGTTCTGGGCTTATTTCTTCCAGGCCTTGGCCGGGGCAGAGGCGGGACTGGAACCCGGGACACGGGTTCGGCACACGGACCCCGAGGTGGCGGTAACGGACAAGATTACCGGAAGACAGGTGCGCAGCGAGGGACTCCTGCAGCTCACCTACGAGGACAAACAGCGATATGGGTGCAACTTCGACTGGGGGCGGGACAAGGAGATGAAGGCGGACGATCCGGAGAAGACGATCCTGCAGCCGAAGAATAACTTGGAATGCGGAATTAAGATTCTGGACGGTCAGATCATCAAACACCGGAAGCCTCTGCTCTCGCAGTCGAGCTACTGGTCGACTCTACGTCCGGGAACGGTCAGCTACCGCGTGTTTGCCAAACAGATGACAAACGTTCCGATGGCCTGCGGGGTGCGTACAAGTCGCAAGATCACCGAACAATGAAGTGACCTCACAACCAATCGCCTCTGGGTAAAGGCCTTATGAAAGGTTCCACCTGGTCAAAAGGCATGTCTTGCTGAAGCTGGGCCGGCTTCTTTGCGCTTGGGGTATGAGTCGATAGAACGCCTTGGGTGCGGGTCTTTGGCTTCCGGGGGACGGGGAGCATACGGGCGAAGGTGGGGCCTGATTTGCCTAGCGGCGAAGCAGTTTCACAAAGCGGACTCAGCCGAATGTCGCAGGGTCGCCGAATGGGGAACTCGGGCAATCCCCATAGGCGTCTTCAACGCATCGTGTGGAAATGCGAGTACCGAAGTTCTATCTCATTATCTGCAACTTCACTTCATCAAAAGTACACGCACTGTGTTACCTCAAAAGAGCAGTGATCAGTTAGTGTCTTCTGTGCAAATCTGAACATCCTAATCTTCATGATTAGTGATCTTTGGTACAAGAACGCGATTGTTTACTGTCTTTCAGTTGGCACTTATATGGATGCGAATGGTGACGGCGTGGGAGATTTTCAGGGTCTGCTTCGCCGCCTTGACTATTTGCAGGGATTAGGGGTCACCGCTATTTGGCTCATGCCCTTTCAGCCTTCACCCGGGAGAGACGATGGCTACGATATCGCCGACTACTACGGCGTCAATCCACGTTACGGCACGCTTGGAGACTTCGTAGAGTTTACTCATGGCTGCAAACAACGCGGGATGCGCGTCCTAATCGATCTTGTCGTCAATCACACGTCGAACGAGCATCCCTGGTTCAAAGAGGCATGTCGAGATCCAAAATGCAAATACAGGGACTGGTATGTCTGGTCGAAAACCAGACCCAAGAATTCCGACTCCGGCGTCGTATTCCCCGGTGTGCAAAAGACTACTTGGACCTATAACGAAACTGCAAAGGCATACTACTTCCATCGCTTTTATGACTTTCAGCCTGATCTCAATACAGCACATCAGGAGGTTCAAGCCGAAATCCTGAAGATTATGGGGTTCTGGCTGCAACTCGGAGTCTCAGGTTTTCGAATGGATGCTGTACCGTTCGTCATCGCAAAGAAGGGAGCCAATCGTCGCCGGCCGGTTGAACAGTATGACATGCTGCGCAGCTTCAGCGAATTTCTCACCTGGCGCCAGGGCGAGGCCATCGTTCTCGCAGAGGCAAATGTTCTGCCGAATACGGACTTGAAGTACTTCGGCGACGCCGGAGAACGGCTTCAGATGATGTTCAACTTTGAAGTCAATCAACATCTCTTTCTCTCGCTTGCTAGTGGCGACTCACGAAGCTTGGCGCGAGCACTCGAAGCCACAAAGCCTCGCCCCGCCACCGCGCAATGGGGCCACTTCCTTCGGAACCATGATGAGCTAGATCTCGGGCGACTCACAGAATCTCAGCGGGAGTATTTCTTTAATGCATTCGGTCCCGACCGAGAAATGCAACTCTACAAGCGTGGAATCCGACGTCGTCTCGCCCCAATGCTTGGTGGAGATCGCCGCCGTATGGAGCTCGCTTACAGCCTTATGATGACTCTCCCAGGAACTCCAGTGCTTCGGTATGGAGATGAGATCGGCATGGGCGATAATCTTCATCTGCTGGAACGTAACTGCGCTCGCACTCCGATGCAGTGGTCGACAGAGTCTAGCGCCGGATTCACTAAGAGTAAGAAACCGTGCACACCCGTCATTAGCGATGGCCAATATGGCTTCCAACATGTCAACGTTGCGGCCCAACGGCGCGACCCAAACTCGATGCTCAATTGGATGGAACGCATTATTCGAATGAGGAAAGAAGTCCCAGAGATCGGCTGGGGAGACTTCACTATTCTTCCCACTAAGACACTGCAAGTCTTCGCTATTCGTTATGCATGGCGAAACAATTCCGTGGTCTGCATGCACAACTTAAGTTCGAAGTCCGAGGAAGTCCGACTCTCGATTCCGTACGACAAGAAAGACTCCTGCTCCCTCATAAGTCTCTTGTCTGAGGATCACAGTCATCCTGACAAGAGTGGCAAGCACCGCATCCTTTTGGAACCATACGGGTATCGATGGTTTCGAGTAGGCGGGCTTGACTATCTGCTGAATCGGTCTACGGTTTGAAGCGTCGATGTTTCCAACTGCTTACCTGAAAGACGGAAACCTCGGAAACTGCCTACGCTTGTTGAAGCGCACCTTCGTCGATTTTCCCAGGCTATATAAGAACCGAGTGATACTTCGATCCTCCCGATAAAGCCACCTGGGGACATTTCTTTTCTTATCAGATGAGCAATTGTTCGGAAATTCTATGCACCCTGGTCATTCAACTGGCTGGCCGTAGGCGCGAAATGGCAGACTGCTCATCATGGGGGAATGTACTCTGAATATCTTCATAACCGATCTCTTCAAGTAACTGATTTCGCGGTCGCCATCCATTCCGCATCTAACGAAGTAGGCGATTGAGGCTTACGGCTTGTTGAAGAATGATCACACATGCCGGATATTTCACGAAATCGACCGCAAACCGAAGAACAACCTTGTGCAGTGGGTAGCGCAAACGCAAAAGGGGGATATAACCCGGTTCTCACTAGGAATAATCAGCAGATTTCAAAAGCGCAACAGCAACAAGACATCAACAAATTCATTCATGATTCAGATGCGCAAACGAAACAACGCGAAGAGAGCCGCCACGATGACGAGCAGGGCAGCTGCCTTGCTGAACGGCCACGCGGCCCTCGAGACATCTCACTCCCACCGACTGCTGGACTGGTGGATGTGGTCGAGGTCGAAGGCGAGGTCAAGGGGAAGGATGGAAAACCTCGTATGATCAAACGCTACAAACCAGTGGTGCGGACACATGAACTGCGACACACCTTCGCTTCGCATCTGGCTTCAAACGGCGCCTCGCTGAGATCATCGGCAAGCTCATTGGCCACACACAGGCAGCGACACGAAGCGGTATTTACACCCACAGGACGAGAGCCTGCGCACCTCAACGAACCAGTTCGCGAAGATTATCGAGTTCCAGCGCAAATGAGCCTGAGCATCAGCCTCAAGCTCGAGTGCACCCTGAGGTCATCCCAGCGTGATACTAACAACAGCCAACGCTTGGACCGCAGGATGGTAGTGCGTCCTCGAAGTCGCGCCGCTTTGGCCGCAGGGCAACTGATACGCTGAACGGATGGTTGATGCCATCTGAGTCGAATCGCTGGGTACACGCGGGAGACTAAGAGAACGGAGAGTGGTGCCAAATGATTGAGGCTCTGCTAATCGATCTTTCCTGATTCAAACCGGAGTCGAACCCAAGTGAAGAAGATGTCAGTCTTTCACGAACGAGATACTCCCCCATCTCTGGGGAAACCTGTATCACTAGCCCAGATCTATGAAACTAATGATGGGCACGATGCTCGCTGGGCGATTTCGCGGGTGCGCCCCCCTTTGCGTCGATCTGGCCCTGCGTGAGGGCTCGCGTTCTCTCCGGCTTTAGAGTCCTGCGAAACACGGATCAACCCTTCGAGATAGCGCTCTTTGGTGCTGTTTGGCAAGTGTCCCGGACTCACCTTCCAATCTTTGCTAAGAGGTCCGCCGGATGAACCGGCTTCCAGATTAATTCGAAGTCGTAACCTTGTTTATGAGCCTCTTCCAAATAATAGTTTGAGCTCGCTGTCCCCGAAAATAAGAGGACCTTACATTGTGGCTGTGCTTTACGGAAGTGAATTGCGAGCTCAACCCCGGTCATGCCTGGCATCTTTACATCAGTGATGAGAAGGTCTGGAGTCATTTCGCTGCACGCAGCGATTGCCTTCTGGGGATCATCAAACGCCGTGGCATTGAACCCTGCGTGATTCAATATTGCCGCCAGGCTCTCAGCGATTATTGGTTCGTCGTCCACAACAAACACGACACGGCCTGGTTCTGGCATCATTGCTCCTTGCCGTCCACAGATTGAAATGAGACTAGCTGAGACGATGTGGGACAAAGACAACATGTCACTATGTCACTCACGAAAAACCGGCAGGACACGGATCGAATGCTTTGGGAAAGATCTAACACCATAAAGAATGCGCCCTTGAAGCAGGTTTTTTGGGGTAAAAGACGGATTCTTCACATGCTCCGCTTGGCTAACGTGTCTATGAAAGGCAGTTAACGTCCGATGCCAGTCGCGTTTTCCTATTAAGCAGTCGACGCACAAATCTTCCAGATATGAGCAACACCAAATCGTCGGCACGGTTTCCCCTCTTATTTCGGCAGGAGTGAATCCCGATCGAATGAAGCCGAGAGTCAAGGCTGGAAATGTCCAAGTTACAAACTGCTCTGTAAAAATGTCTTTTTCAACGAAATTTCCCTCCAGGTGTGGAGGGAAGGAGGAGGCCTGTTTTCTAACTGCCCGAGTTTTACAGATGCCGATGAATAGGGAAAGAGATGCATGCAAGTCAAAAAAATGAGGCCGAAGTTGTTCGGCGGGCGGCAGTGACTTTGCCCAGCATGCCTCTCCGCAGAGGGAGCGGCTGAATCGCGAGTTCAACAGAGCGTTCCCATGGATCGAGTTTCTCCGTCCAAGTCAATGTTCAAGGGATTGGATTCTCGCATTTCTCGGATCGCTCGTAATATCTCCTTTGCCGAAGCAAAGATGCAAGTGTGGCGCGGAGGATTCATGGGTGTTCACGATTTCGCCTGTGCTACACGGCCGGACGCTGATGAGCAAGACGCACTTTTCGAAATGCATCGCGCTTTGCTTCCGGTCGCATCTAACTAATATCGGGGCAGATCGTTGAGGACTCGACTGATATCACACGTCTACGTCGTCACGCTTTCACCGATTGAGAGCGTTGAAGAGCCGGGAACGCTCGAATCCATCATCATCATCGCTCGGTGTCCTAGGGCTCCGGATAGATCCTGGAATCTTACGCCATCTGAACTTGCCAACGTGCTCCCTGCTTTTTTCATTCCACGCGATATTTCCGTGATTGAAGAATATCTTTACTCTGGCCAAAGCATAACGTTACCGAATAGTTATAGCGCCACCGAGCTCACTGAGATGGGGTATCGACTGAGAACTGAGATATCCCGAGGATGTAACCCTTGAAAAGTCCAGTGAGAGTTACATACCGATTCGACCGCAACTCGCTCAGCAGGTCACAGAATTCGCCTCTGTGCGCACTCAACGAGCGTCGCTTCAAAGAGGCCGAAGCCAATTTCTCTCGTTAGGTTAGGGCCCATATGCTAGTCGGAGCGTGAACAAAAATAAAAACTCACTCAAATTTCGAGTCCACAGCCTCAGGGTTGTCGCTAGTCAATCAGCCAGCACATGCGCGATTCTCCTAGCCGCCTATCCTCGTTCTCCCCACCAGACCTGAGCTCAAGCGAAATCAGCATTCGAAAATCAATAGGAACCATCTCTAAGAGCTATATGAAAACGATCTTCCGGCCGAAGCCACTGATCCGTAAAGTCCCGCTCGATCCAGCAGATGTTAATACGCAGTTGAATGGTGGGATTTATAGCGAATGGCTTATTACGAATGGGTTAGGGGGATATGCGTCCGGCACCGTCGGCGGAGTGAACACTCGCCGATTCCACGGATGGTTGATTGCCGCCCTACCTGCCCCTCATGGACGCACGATGATGGTCAATAGCCTCCGTGAACGTTTTTACATAGGCGAGAAGCAATTTGTTCTGGACTGCGATGATCTCGGGCAAGGTAAGGATGACACTCTTGGGCCGGAATACGATCCCGCAACTGAGACCGAGCCGATCAGTGCTCACCTCAAGGAATTTTGGCTGGAATGCGGTCTTCCCGTCTGGGTATATCACTTAGATGACGTAGTTCTCCAAAAGCGCGCCTGTATGGTGCATGCTCAAAATACAACCTGCATTAGATATACCCTGCTCGAGGGATCAGGCCGTCTAGAAGTGCAACCTGCGATCCATGTCCGTCCCCATGAGGGTGCGCTTAAGGGACCTTCTCATGAGCAATACCGCTTCTCTTCCGTTGAGCAAGGCTTCGAACTTTTCGTCAGCGACGACATTCCAATTCTAAAGTTTTATTGGGCAGGAAATAACAGCGGTTGCCACATGGTTCCGCAACAGATCGTGAATCTTCGTTACCGCGTAGAGCAGTCTCGCGGATATGACTGGCGGGGACGATTGTGGTCTCCCGGATTCTTCTGCGCAGAACTCAACTCGATCCATGATGCCTCACTCACCATTTCTACCGATGACTGGGAACGGCTTCGATCAATCAGTCCGATTGACAGCTTTCGCCTCGAACGGGAACGGAGACGTCGACTCCTCCGTTCGGCTCCCGAATCTGCTCACGATGGCTTCAGGGCAGAGCTTGTTCTCGCTGCCGATCAGTTTTTAATCACTCCGCTCCGCCGAACTGCGGACCAGGTCCGTGCTCACGCAGTCGGCGACGAGATCCGTTCTATAATCGCTGGCTATCACTGGTTCACCGATTGGGGCCGCGATACCATGATTTCACTCGAGGGGTTAACGCTCTCAACGGGTCGTCGTGAGGAAGCCGGATACATCCTTCGGGCCTTTTCGAACTACGTTCGAAAAGGTCTAATTCCAAATTTGTTCCCCGAGGGAAAGACCTCAGGTCTGTATCACACCGCCGATGCAACATTGTGGTTTTTCCACGCGGTCGACCGGTATTTAGCAACCACTGGGGAAATGGAGACACTTGAAGAGCTACTGCCAAAGCTCATCGACATTCTTGAATGGCACATCCGCGGCACTGATTTTGGCATTGGCGTCGATCCTAGAGACGGTCTGCTGCGCCAAGGGACGCCCGGCTACCAGCTCACATGGATGGATGCCAAGGTTGGTGACTGGGTCGTCACCCCACGCCGAGGCAAGGCTGTCGAGATCAACGCACTCTGGTACAACGCTCTTCGTCTGACGTGTGAATGGTTGCTGCAGTTGGCTGATGAAAAAGACCGGGACGACAACAATGCTTCCGCCTTAACCTCCGCACGTGAACGGTACTTACAGTTGGGCGACCTTGCTTATGCTAGCTTTCAGAGTCGCTTCTGGAACCCGGATACAAACTGCCTTTTTGACGTCGTCGATTCCCCACAAGAGAAGGATGGGCAGCTGATTGACGATCCGGCAATACGACCTAATCAAGTCATTTCGATCTCTCTAAAGTACCCGGTTCTCACCCCCGAAAGGTGGAAGCCCGTCCTTGATATCGTACACCGCGAACTCTTAACGCCAGTCGGCCTGAGATCCCTTTCGCCTCGCGACAAAGACTACAAACCACAATACGACGGCGACTTATGGACGCGTGATGCCGCCTACCATCAGGGAACCGTTTGGGCCTGGCTCATCGGCCCTTTTATCGACGCTTGGCATCGCGCCTGGCCTGAAGATCTTGATTCACTGCGAACGTTTCTCAGCGGCTTCGAACATCATCTTTCCGAAGAAGGGGCGGGAACGATAAGTGAAATCTTCGATGCGGAACCGCCATTTAGGCCACGCGGCTGTATCGCTCAGGCATGGAGCGTAGCCGAAATCCTCCGCTGTAGCCTTCTGATTGATACTGCAAACTCGCATCGCAACAATGGGGTGCAACCTTGACGCGCGCTCGCATGGCCGTTGAGTGCGCGGCAACTTCTGGGGTCAAGCAGGGCCTTGATGAAGAACCGCCACGATCAATCATGAAACTAAGCGCTTCTTGTCGCCGTCCCCAATCGCCAGTTCACGGAGCGTCTCCCAGCAGCCCATTGATGCTTCCCTACGAGTCGAGAATCCGGTGAAAGAGTGCAGCCTCATGCCCCACTGGCCGTAGCCCTTCTAACAGGGCTGGTCTGCCAATGGGATTGCCGCTTGGTTAGGCGTGGCTCCGGGAGAGCACTCCAGCGGAGGCAAGCAGCAGCTTACGGGTACCAGCAGAGGTGGAAACAAATACCTGCGAAAGCTCTTTGTCCTGGGAACTCATACCGTGCTGCTGCAGAGAACAAAGCAATCTTCGGGCCTAAGTACGTGGCTGGCCAGTCTCATTGCACGCAAGCGCAAGCATTGCCGGGAGCATGAAGGCGCTGACCTCAAGTCACGCTGGAAGCTTCACTTCCGCAAGTCATGCAAAACACTGATCATTGAACGGGCCTGGGCAAGGCCGCGCGGTCTTTCCGTCTGATACTCTTCTTTTCTTCTCAACTCACCAATCAGTCTTCGACAGATGACACAATTGTAGCGATGATCCGAAATGTACTCGTTTATTTGAAAAATCTCTTTGGTCGCGTTACTTAGCTCCAGGAGACTGTGCTCGCGGTCTTGAACTTCATCGCGACGCCGATGTGCATCAATAAGTCGTTTCACAAAACTATCCATCTTCGGACAATGAATCATTGGCATAGAGAGGCCCCTTTCATTTCTACAGGGACGGATCATGGCTGGAGAGCGAAGTTTTAAGAAAATGCAGCGAGAAACTGACATGACCTCATTCACCCGTAAAACACCCTTCGCTTCAATCGGAGGCGAAGGGTGAAGAACAGCTCATAACCCAGAAGACACCATCAAACGGTAAACCTGGTTGAAATATATTGCGGATGCAACACGGCGAAGAGCGCCACATTGCGCCACAGCGGATTTATGTTGCCCTGCACCAAGCACAACAGAAACCTCCATCCGGCAAGCTATAGCGCAAGATGGCGTTCATTCCTGCTGAAGGCTTCAGCAGCCTTCTGTGCCTTGCTGGCATCTCTCGAATTGGTAAGGCATTGTTCTCTTCCGTCCGGAAAACGGGCGGAATTTTTTCGGGTATATGAGGTCATATAGGTTTCTTCTAGGAGCTTGTTGAAATAGGTTGGGATGCAGCGATTTTCTTGGGAGTTGATGTTTTTCCCGGGTTTCAGTCTGTTCGAATCGAGCGTTTGAGCAGTGTTTATCGAGGTTTTGCAACCCTGG
>Ga0126381_100003216_pt1 | contig 17809 bp, 16 predicted proteins | sample PanSoiMetPlot_28_FD_96465 | JGI IMG/M metagenome (GOLD analysis project Ga0126381, IMG submission 96465) | Tropical forest soil microbial communities from Panama - MetaG Plot_28 | ecosystem: Environmental > Terrestrial > Soil > Tropical forest > Bulk soil | place: Panama | collected 2016-02-17 | reverse complement strand
TGCCGCACCAGGTCGACGGCCTGCTTGCTCCGCTCCGTCGCGCGGCGCTCAGGGACAACTTCCTTCACGAAGGTGCCAGCGCCCTGTCGCATCTCCACGAACCCCTCGGTTTCCAGGTCCCGATAGGCCTGGACCACCGTCGCCGGATTGACCCGCAGTCTTGAGGCGAGCTGACGGACCGATGGCAGCGGCTCCCCGGGGCGCAGCTCACCAGCTGCCACCGCAACACGGAGGCGCCCGGCGATCTGAGCATACAGAGGCGTGGCACTTCGGGGGTCGATCTGCTCAAACACGGGCGTCAGTCACTGTATTGGTGTTACAATACAGTGTGACAATGCGTTCGTCTCGTCAAGAGTAGGTTATAAGCCCATGTCGCAGCGCATCTTGGTGATCAACACGGGGTCCTCGAGCCTCCGGGTGGCCCTCTTCCAGAAGGCCTCGAAGGACGCGGTGCTGACCGCGATGATCGAGCGCATCGGGGCCGGCGAAGCGCTTCTGCGGATCGACCGCCCGGGTTCACCGACGCGCACCGAGCCCCTCGCCGCCAAGGACCACACCGAAGCGCTCACCGCGCTCCTCGGCCGCCTCGAACGCGAAGGGATTCAGCGCGACGACATCGTCGCCGTCGGACACCGGGTCGTGCATGGCGGGGACACGCTCACGCACCCCGTCGTCATCACACCCGAAGTGATCACGGAGATCGGGCGCGCGTCTGATCTCGCCCCTCTCCACAATCCGTACAATCTCCTCGGCATCGAGGCCGCGCGGACCGCGTTCCCGTCCGTGCCTCATGTCGCCGTCTTCGACACCGCCTTTCACGCAACCCTGCCTCCGGAAGCCCATCTCTACGCGATTCCGTATCAGCTGTACCGGCATCATCGAATCCGGCGGTACGGCTTTCACGGGACAAGCCATGGGTACATCCGGCATCACCTGCCCAGCGTACTCAAGAAAAAGCTTCCCGCACGTGTGGTGTCGCTCCACCTCGGCAATGGTGCTTCCGCATGCGCCATTCTGAACGGGGAATCGGTGGACACCACGATGGGTCTCACGCCCCTCGAAGGCTTGATGATGGGGACGCGGTCGGGGGACATCGACCCGGCGGTGATCGGACATCTGGTGGGCCGCGAAGAAATGAGTGTGGGAAACGCGCTGGCCCTGTTGAATCAGCAAAGCGGGCTGCGGGGTGTGAGCGGGCTCTCGAGTGATGTGCGCGACCTGCTCAAGGCCGAGTCGGATGGGGACGAGCGGGCGAAACTGGCGCTCGATCTCTACTGCTACCGGATCGGCAAGACGATCGGTGCGATGGCGGCGGTGATGGGGGGTATCGATGCGGTCGCGTTTACGGCGGGCGTCGGTGAGAACGCAGTGTCACTCAGGATGCGTTCGCTGAAACGGCTCGGCCACCTCGGCATCCGCGCGAACGCGGCCAAGAATCGAAAACTGGTTGGTGGTGTGGAGGGTGTATTTCATGCCGGTCGAGTGGTGTTGGCCGTGGTCCATACGGATGAGGCGCGCGTGATTGCGGTCGCCACCGCGAAGACGGCCGGCAAATGAACGTCCTCGTTTCGGGTGGATCCGGGTTCATCGGGACGGCGCTGATTGCCGGCCTCAAGGCCGATGGCCACCGCGTTCGCGTGCTCACAAGGTCGCGAGACCAGGCCGGGCCTGAGACCCCGTTCTGGAATCCCGAGGCGGGTGAGCTCGATCGGGCCGCCTTCAATGGCACCGATGCAGTCATCAATCTCTCGGGGTCGACCATCGCTACCCGGTGGAATGCCGAGAAGAAGCGGGGAATCCGGGAGAGCCGGATCCGCTGCACAACCCTCTTGGCCGAGACCATCGCGTCCCTGTCCCGGCGGCCCGGGGTCTTCATCTCCATGTCCGCGACCGGGTACTACGGAGATCGCGGCGACGAGGTGATCACGGAGTCATCGACGCCCGCGCACGACTTCCTGGCGGAGGTGTGCGTAGCATGGGAAGCCGCGGCGGCTCCGGCCGAGCGGGCCGGCGTGCGGGTCGTGCATCCGCGAATGGGCTTGGTGCTGTCGCCTGCCGGCGGTCTGCTGAAACAGGCTCTGCCGCCATTCCGAGCCGGCATCGGTGGACCGCTGGGAACGGGGAAGCAGTGGTGGAGCTGGGTGGTGCTGCACGATGTGGTGGCTGCGTTCCGGCATGCCTTGTTCGTGGACGCCCTCCGGGGGCCCGTCAACATCGTTGCGCCGGGGGCGGTGCCCAATGCCGAATTCGCGAAGACGCTGGGTCAGGTACTGGGAAGGCCCTCAGCCATGCCGGTTCCCACCATGGCGCTCAAGCTGCTATTTGGTGAGGCTGCGGATGGGGCCATTCTGACGGGCGTTCACGCCGTCCCGGAAGCACTGGAAAAAACAGGATTTCAGTTCGCGCATCCGACGCTTGAACCCGCATTGAGACATCTTTTGACGTGACGGAGGCTGAGCCAGACATGTCGTTTGCCGCCGCGGCTTTACGCCGCGCCGGCAATATGGACGCCGGGAGCGCGCACTTGAGCAATCGCCAGAACATTTCATCCGGTACCCCGTGGGAGCCCAGGGTCGGCTACTCCCGCGCCGTCCGCGTGGGAGACTTCATTCACGTGGCGGGCACGACGGCGACCGACGAATCGGGGAAGATCGTCGGCCCCGGAGATCCCTATCGCCAGACGGTCCAGGTCCTCAAGAACATCGAGCGCGCGCTGAACAAAGCGGGAGCCACCCTCAAGGACGTCGTGCGGACGCGGATGTTCATCACGAACATCGAGCATTGGCAGGAAGTCGGCCGGGCCCATGGCGAGGTGTTTGCTGACATCCGGCCCGCCGCTACGATGGTCGCGGTCTCAGGGCTGGTCGATCCCGATATGCTGGTCGAGATCGAGGCCGAGGCTCAGATTACTCCGCAATGACTACCCCAATCCCATACGACGACGAATCGCCGAGCGGCCAGTACGCCGCCGCGCCGCGCTCCGGGACCTCGGAGCAGTCCCGCGGCGTCGCGCTGATCCTCAGCATCTTCGGCGGGTGGGCCGGTCTGCACCGGTTCTACACGGGCCGTTGGAAGACCGGCATCGCCATGGCGATGACGATGGGCGGGTTCGGGATCTGGTGGGTCTACGACCTGATCCTGATCGGCGCCGGGGAATTCCGTGACGCGAACCAGCTGCGCCTCAGCTCCTGGGAGCCGACGCACGCGGGGCGCGGCGCAGCCCAATCCCGCGACGTCGAGCTTCTGGTGGAGCGCGTGGACTCCCTGGAACGGGATCTGGGTGAGATGGCGGAGCGTCTGGATTTCGCGGAACGGATGCTCGCCAAGGATCGGGAGCGGCGCTCTATTTCCCCCCCATGAACATCGGTGTCCCGAAGGAAACCGCCCCCGGCGAGCGACGCGTGGCCCTGGTGCCCGAAACGGTCGGGCGCCTGGGCAAGGCGGGCCATCGGATCGTGGTCGAGAGCGGGGCAGGAGCCGAAGCCGGATTCCCCGATGACACTTTCAAGGCGGCGGGCGGGACGATCGGCGATCCGTGGGCCGCCGAGCTGGTCGCCGTCGTTCAAGCGCCTCAGAACTCGCGTCTCGATCGTCTCACCAAGGGCGCCGCGCTCGTCGGCATGCTCAAGGCCGCGACCAGCCCCGATCTGCTGCGGCGCCTCGCCGACGACGGCATCACGGCCTTCAGTCTCGAACTACTGCCCCGGATCACCCGCGCGCAGTCGATGGACGTGCTCTCGTCGCAGGCCACCGTCGCCGGTTACAAGGCGGTCCTGCTCGCGGCCGAAGCCGCACCGAAACTCTTCCCGATGCTGGTCACCGCCGCCGGCACACTCGCTCCCGCGAAAGTGCTCGTCCTCGGCGCCGGAGTCGCCGGACTGCAGGCCATCGCCACCGCCCGCCGGCTCGGCGCCGTCGTTTCGGCATTCGATGTCAGGCCCGCGGTGAAGGAGCAGGTCGAGAGTCTGGGAGCCAAGTTCCTGATGATGGAGAGCGCGGTCACGGCGGAGGGGACGGGGGGCTACGCCAAGGAGCTGTCGGCCGATCAGCATCAGCGGGAGCTCGATTTTCTCGCGGCGAGCGTCAAGGACATGGATATCGTGGTGACCACGGCCGCGATTCCCGGCAAGCGTGCGCCGATCCTGGTCACCAAAGCCGCCGTCGAAGGCATGCGGCCGGGCGCCATCATCGTCGATCTCGCCGCCGAGACGGGCGGGAACTGCGAGCTGACGCAGGCCGGCACCCGTAAGGACCACCATGGCGTCGGCATCCTCGGCCCGGTGAATCTGCCGAGCTCGGTGCCTCTGCATGCAAGCCAGATGTACTCGCGGAACGTCGCGACCTTCGTCGGCCACATCGCGAAGGACGGGAAGCTCCAGCTCGATCTGACTGACGAAATCACCAAAGCCACCTGTGTGACCCATGACGGAAAGGCGAGGCTATGACGACTGACTACTGGTCGATGGCCTTTGTGTTCGTGCTCGCGACCTTCATCGGATTGGGTGTGATCCGGCGGGTCTCACGCCTGCTGCACACGCCCCTCATGTCCCTCACCAACGCCATTTCGGCGATCGCCGTGGTCGGCTCGCTGGCGGTGACGGGATCCGACTATCCGCCGGTCATCCGTATCCTCGGCGCGGTCGCGCTCTTTGCGTCGATGACCAACATCGTGAGCGGATTCCTGATCACGGACCGCATGCTCAAGATGTTCAAGAAGGAATGAACCACCTCACGCAGGCGTCGGCGATCGTCGCCACGGTCGCGTTCATCCTCGCGCTGAACTGGATGAACGACCCCAAGACCGCGCGCCGCGGCGTGTACGCGGGCGTGGTCGGGATGGTCGTCGCGATCGCCGCCGCATGGGCCCAGCCCGACATCATCCATCATGGCTGGATCCTGATCGCGATCGTCGCCGGGTTCATCGTCGGAATTCCGCTCTCAATGGTGCCGTTGACCGCGGTCCCCCAGCGGACCGCGCTGTCGCACGCGTTCGGCGGACTCGCCGCGGGCCTGGTGGGCGTAGCGGAGTACTACCTCTGGCTCCGCGAAGGGCCGGAGCACTTCACGACGTTCCGGATGACCGCGCTCGTGGCGGAAATCATTCTGGGATTCCTGACGTTCACGGGCTCGCTGATGGCGACCGGCAAGCTGCAGGAAGTGAAGTGGATTCCGCAGCGCGCGGTCACCTATCCCGGCCAGAATTTGGTGAACCTGGCGGTACTGGCCGCAGCCATCGTGCTCGGCGGGATGATCATCGCCCACCCGGTGGAGCCGTGGGCCGCCACCTGGTTCCCGGGCATCGTGGTGCTGGCCCTCCTGTTCGGGGTGTTTCTCATCATCCCGATCGGCGGCGCCGACATGCCGACCGTCATCTCGATCCTCAACGCCTACGCCGGACTTTCCGCCGTGGCGATGGGATTCGTGCTCGACAACCGGCTGCTCGTCACGGCCGGGGCGCTCGACGGCTCGAGCGGTCTGATCCTGTCGATCATCATGTGCAAGGCGATGAACCGCTCCTTCGCCAACGTGCTCTTCGGCGCGTTCGGCGCGGCCCCCAAGATGGTCGCGGGCGGCGAGCAGAAGGAATGGAAGCAGGAGTCGGTCGAAGGAGCGGCGCAGATTCTCGAGCAGGCGCGCATGGTCGTCATCATTCCCGGGTACGGGATGGCGGTCGCCCAGGCGCAGCACAAGGCGCAGGAGCTCTACGATCAGCTCACCAAGCGCGGCGTGACCGTTCGCTTCGCAATTCACCCCGTCGCCGGGCGCATGCCCGGTCACATGAACGTCCTGCTCGCGGAAGCCAACGTCCCCTACTCGGCGCTGGTCGAGATGCACGAGATCAACCCCGAGATGCCGCAGTGCGACGTGGCGCTCGTCGTGGGCGCGAACGACGTCGTGAATCCCGCTGCCCGGACGGCGAAGGGCTCGCCGATCTACGGCATGCCGATCATCGATGCGGACAAAGCCCGGACCGTGCTCGCGATCAAGCGGAGCAGGAATCCGGGCTTTGCCGGGATCGACAACGAGCTCTACGTCAAAGACAACACCTGGATGCTCTTCGGAGACGCCAAGGCCGTCCTCGGCGACCTCGTCAGGCAATTCTCCACGTCAGGCATGCACTAGCCGTTACTTGCTCCAGCTGTTGTTCGACCGGTCGCGATCCGGATACATCACATCCGGATCGATGACGACACTCACGATCGGTGACTTCGACGGCACCCGCAGCGTGAACTTGGGCGCCAGATTCCACATCTCGATCGGCAGGCTTACCCGTTCCTTCGTGCCGTCGGCGTGCTTCAGCTCGACGGTCACCGGCATCACCATCGCTTCGCGATTCGACAAGTAGATGTAGGTCGAATCCCCCTTCGGCCGCACTGAGTCGACCGCCTGGTCGAGCCGTGCCGTTGTGAAGACCCACTCCCGCCAGAACCAGTCGAGATCCTGACCCGACACGTCGGACATGGTGCGGAAGAAGTCCGCGGGCTGGGGGTGCTTGAACTGCCACCGGCGGATGTAGTCGCGGAAGGCACGCTCGAACGTCGCCCTGCCCAGCACTTCGTCGCGCAGCTCGATCAGCATGAGCGGCGGTTTCTGGTATGCGGCCCACGCGAGGTTCTGCTGCTCCACCGGTTTGTCGATCATCGCCTTTTCGGCGCCGGGAGCCATCGCCGGTGTGGCGAACGACAGGACCTCCCGCCACACCGTGTCGCCGTACGCCGTGCCCTTGAAGTACTCGGCGGCCGCGCCGTAGTCGATGAACGAGTTGAAGCCTTCGTCCATCCATGGATACCGGCGCTCGTCGGTGCCCGTCACCATGGGGAACCACTGGTGCCCGAACTCGTGCATCAGATCCCAGAACTGGTCTTCGCGCTTGGGCAATGCCGGCACGAAGGTGATCATGGGGTATTCCATCCCTTCGACCGGTCCTTCGCAGGTGGTGGCCTTCGGCCAGGGATACGGGAACCACTGCTCTGAGAAGTACTTGATCGTGAACCGCGCCATGCGGTTCGCCTCGAGCCAGGGCTGGGCCACGGGGCGGTACAACGTGTTGATCAGCTTGCCGTCGTAGCCCGAGGCATCCCAGCGGTAGTCGGGGGACGCGCACCAGGCGAAGTCGCGGACATTCGTCGCGGTGATGTGCCAGTTCTTCGTTCCCGCGGTGGCCTTCTTGCTGTTGGCCCTCGCCTCATCGTTCGTGACGATGGCGACCGCCTGATCGGACGTACGCGCCTTCTCGATGCGGGCGCGCGTATCCGCCGACCAGACTTCTTCGGGGTTTGCGACGGTGCCGGTGGAGCCCAGCACGTAGCCGGCCGGGAGCGTCAGCGTGACGTCGAAGTTGCCGTACTCGAGGTAGAACTCGCCGGCGCCGATGTAGGGCAGAGGGTTCCAGCCGTGGATGTCGTCGTATACCACCATCCGCGGATACCACTGGCCGAGTTCGTAGAGGCGGTTGCCCACGCGGCCCATCCGGCCGCCGCCATAGGGCGGGATGGGGAAGCGCCAGTCGATATCGAAATCGATCGAGGCGCCCGGTGCGAGCGGCGACGCCAGCTCGACCCGCATCATGGTCCCGTACTCCGTGCGAATCAGGGCTTTCCCGCCGGACTCGAGCTTGGAAATGGTGATGCCGCCGATGAAGCCCTGGCCGGTGAAGTCGAAGCTCACGCCGCCGGCGAATGCGAGGGGCGGCTGGTTCAGCTGATAGGTGATGCTGTTCTTCGCGAAGATGTTCTGTTCGATCTGCATCCACACGAAGGGGAGGGAGTCGGGTGAGTGATTCACGTAGTGAATCCGCTCACTCCCGGTCAGCACGCTCGACCCCGTGTCTAGCCCCGCGTGGATCGTGTAGTCGGCCTCTTGCTGCCAGTAGTTGGGTCCCGGTGCTCCATTGGCCGAGCGCATGCGGTTGGCGGTGGGGAGCGTCAGCGCGCGGAAGGGGGATGAGTCCGCGACCTGCTGCGGAGACCGGAGCGTCAGGGAAAGGACGGCGAGAAGCAGCATGGACTCTCCTGTGAGTTGACTATCGACTCGCGATGACCGCGGCGGCCCGATGCGCAATGCCCATGATCGTCAGCATCGGGTTCACTCCAGACGCCGACGGAAACACGCTGGCATCGGCGACGAACAGACCGGGCGTGTCCCAGACCTGATTCTCGGGATCGACCACCGCGGACGTTCGGTTCCCGCCCATCCGGCAGCTGCCCATCTGGTGGAATGTCACCGATAACATCTGGTTCGCTCCCAGCCCCGCCGCGTGCACCTGGTCGAGCCAACGCGCGCGGGCGCCAGCTCCTTCGGACGGGCGGTAGCCATTCACCGCCGCCTGCGGTGCGAAGATCTCTCGGGCGCCCGCGGCTTCGAGCAGCCGTGACGCCTCCTGGACTGCCCGCCAGAGGTGGGCCCTATCGTACGTCGAGAGGGCGTACTGCACCACCGGGGCGCCGGTTGCATTGACACTCACCCGTCCACCAAACCGGTCCCGCAGGAGAATGCCGACCAGCGCGAGATTCGGCAGTTTGCGCATCGCATCTCGAAAGCCGGCGCCCGTGCCCCAGGGCTGAGCCAGCGCGGCGAGGGACGGATGCACGGGTGCCGTCTCGAACTTGAACCCGTAGCCCCGATCGAGATCCGCGAACTGGTCGCTGAAATGCGCCTGAAGAGCGCCGGTCCAGGGCCTCACGGGCTCATCCATCAGGCCGAGGATGGCGGTCGCCGGATGCAGCGCGAGGTTCCGGCCCAACTCCGCGTGCCGGATTCCCGATCGGAGCAGGAGGGCGGGGGAGTGGATGGAGCCGCCCGCGACCACCACGGCGTTCGCGCGGACGTGGAGGGAGAATGGTCTCGAGGCGCCGGGCGCGCGAACGGTGGCCTCCACGCCCGTCGCTCGCCCGCCCTCTCGTATGACGCGCCGCACGTCAGCTTCGACCACGATGGTGGCCCCGTGGTCGGTGGCATCCTGGAGATACGTGACGAGCGTCGAGCGCTTGGCGCCCCGCTGGCATCCGTAGCCACAGTACCCGCAGGCATCATCCTGTGGGCACCCATTCACATCCCTCGGCAACAGGCCATGGTGCCAGCCGCGCCGTTCGAGCCCCTGGATCAACAGCCGGTCGCGTCCCGAGGGTTTGGCGTGATCGGTGTTCACGTGAATCCGCCGGGCCACCGCGTCGAGATGACCGGTGAATTCGGGTGTGGTGAAGTGGGGCAGGTGGTGTTCGCGCGCCCATGACTCACGGACCGAATCGGGAGTGTGGAAGCTCGTGGTGTAGTTCACGACGGTGCCGCCGCCGAGGCAGCTTCCCTGGAGAATGATCACCCCGAGGTCTTTCGTGGCGAGCAGGCCGCCGGCGTCGTACAACTGCGCCAGCATCTCGCCTTCCCGCTGCGTGAAGTCCGCCTCATTGAGGTAGGCGCCCTTTTCCAGGACCACCACGTGTTTGCCCGCCCGCGCAAGCTGGCCCGCCACCACGCCTCCACCGGCCCCCGAACCGACTACGACGACGTCGCAGTCGAGCGAAGTATCACCGCTCACGGTCAGGGGCGTGATGGTCTTCGGGGTCTTGGGCGGAGGGGAGGCGGGACCAGGGTACCCGATCGCCGCCCAGGTGGGATTGCCGCCGCGCTCGTCGGTGGCGGTGTAGCGCGTGACGGTTGTAATCCGCTTGAGGGCCTGAAACCCGCTGCGCCGGAGGTTCAGGCGCGACAGCGCCCAGGAGCGGAGGTACCGTTCCCGGGCGCCGCGATCGAGACTCGTGAATTTTTGAGGGCGGCCCGTGAAGAGGAGATTGACGAGCCGCGAATCGAAGAGACCCAGCAGGAGTCCCAGTTGGGCCCTGTCGGCCGCGGGAAGACCCTGGACGACCGCCGCGACCCGCTCGGCGAGCCCGTGATCGGACCCGTCCGGAACCAGGGTCTCCACCACCAGCGCCAGGACTGCGCGCTGACGGGGGGTCAGATCACGCCTCCTGGAAAATCGTCAGGTGGTAGCCGTCCGGATCGTCGATCGCGAAGCCGCGCGGCCCCCAACCCACGTCGTGGACATCCTTCACCATCGCCCCGCCTTTCGTCTTCACGCGGGTCGCCAGCATGTCGATGTCCTGCGCCGTGCGGGCCCAGAATCGCACGCCCATGCCCTTCTTGCGGTCGTGGCCCTGCGAGAAGTCATCCTGACTCAGATAGAAGGAGATCGTCCCGGCTACCATCTCGATCCCGACGACCTGGCCCTCGTGCTCGTACTTCTGTCCTTCGTTCATGCCCAGGACGTCACGGTACCAGCGGATCGAGCGTTGCAGATCGTGCACAGTCAGGCCCGGGAAGCAGCCGCGGAACCGGAGCGTTTCGGGCTGACGGCGCGGGGGGCGCTTGGGGGTTTTCGCCTTCGCGGCCGACCGTTTCTTGGCAGGGGCCCGCTTCCGTTTCGCCGATTTCTTGGTAGCCATTCCTGTATCCTCTGAAGTTGGACGTTGCAAACGGGCTTTAGGCTACCGCTCCAAGGAGACTCTGACAATGCCGACCAGTAAAGCGACTGCAATGTGGGACGGAAAGCTCAAGGACGGGAAAGGCAAGTTCACGGCCGCGAGCGGAGCCTTTCAAGGTCCGTACACGTTCAAGACGCGGTTCGAGGGCGCACCCGGGACGAATCCCGAGGAGCTCCTCGCCGCCGCGGATGCCGCCTGCTTCTCGATGGCTCTGTCCGGGGCGCTCGAGAAGAACGGCACGCCGGCCACCAGCATCGAGACCACGGCGGCCTGCACCATCGAAATGATCGATGGCGGGCCGAAGATCACGAAGATGGACCTGACGGTGAAGGGAAAAGTGCCGGGGATCGATCAAGCCACCTTCGCAAAGCTCGCCAACGAGACCAAGTCCGGATGCCCGGTATCCAGAGCACTCGCGGGCATTCCGGGCTTTTCGGTTAGCGCGACGCTGGGCTAGAAGAAAGACGTCAAGAAGCAAACCGTCGAGAAACAATGCGTCGAGAGGCAAGGCGTAAGCTCACGTCTTGTCTCTCGACGCCCTGCTTCTTGACGATTTGCTTCTCGACGCCTTACCTATCCATCGCTCCCCAAACCCAAATCACGCCTCCGATCAGGGCCGCCGCCGGGAGCACCAGGACGGCAGTAGAAAGTGACGTGCGATCCGAAACCAGCCCGACGAGAACAGGCGACCAGCAGTCCCCCAGGGCGTGAATGGTGAATACGCTCACCGCCACCGCCGTCGTGCGGATCGCCGGATTGACTACGTTGACGATCTGCGAATTGATCGGCCCGGTCGAGGCGAACATCAGGAGCTGCGCCACAATCATGGCGGGCCAGAATATCGAAGGGGATGGAGACAGGAGCGCGGCGGCGAAGAAGGGAACCGCGAGGAGCGTCGCGACTCCGGACAACCAGAGATAGGCGTGCGGCGTGCGATGGAGCAACCGGTCGCCGAGCCAGCCGCCGAGGGCGGTGCCGGCCAGGCCGGTGAGGACGACGATCCCTCCAAATCCTGAGGTTGCCGTGGTCTTCGGAACGTCCCGCACGCGCTCGAGAAATCCCGCCATCCAGTACGCAAGCCCACCCAGGGCGAAGGTGTAGGCGGCGTACCCCAGGACGGTGAGCACGTAGGGCCGGTTGTTCCACAGCGCGCGGAGCGTGGCCCACAGGTCGCCACTCGACGCGGCGGTCGGCTCGTCGTGCGTGCCACGCGGCGCGTCCCAGAGCCGGGCGGCGAGCAGGGCGAGGATGAGCCCCGGACCGCCGGCGATGAAAAACGCGGACCGCCATCCCCACAGATGATCGGCCAATCCGCCGACCACGAAGCCGAGGGCCGACCCCACCGGGATGGCCATGAAGAAAATCGCGAAGACACGACCGCGCCGTTCCCGCGGGTAATAGTCGGCGAGCAGGCTTGGCCCTACGGTGCCGTATGCGGCTTCGCCGACGCCGACCAGAGCCCTCGCGGCGAGCAGCTGAAACATGTTCTGGACGAGGCCGGCGGCCGCCGTCGCGAGGCTCCAGATGAAGACGCCGATGCCGAGCAGGCGGGCGCGGGGGCCGCGGTCGCCGGCGCGGCCGAAAAGCGGCGCCGTGAGCGTGTAGACGATCAGGAAGCTCGTACCCAGGAGCCCGAGCTCCGCATCGGTGGGATGGAGCGGTGAGTGCTTGAGACTTTCGGTCAGCGCGGCGACGACATAGCGGTCGAGATAATTGAAGAGATTGATCAGCGAGAGAACGATCAGGCCATTGCGGGCCAGACGACCGGGACGGGCGTTGTTCACGGCGGCTGAAATTGTAGCTTCCGTCCATGTCCCGCGAGTGGCTGGTCTACGTGTTACGCTGCCGTGACGGCTCGCTCTACACCGGTGTCACCAATGATCTCGACCGGCGGCTGGCGAGTCATCGTGCCGGCACCGGCAGCGCGTACGTCCGCACCCGCTTACCCATCCGCGTCGTCTACCGCGAACGCCAGCCCGATCGCTCCGCGGCGCTCCGCCGAGAGGCCGCCATCAAGAAGCTGACCCGGCAGGACAAGTTGGCCCTGGTCCGGAGGCGGGGATGAGCCGCGGGAAGGACGTCTTCGGTCTGATCGTCGCGATCCTCATCGCAGTCGTCTGTGTCCGGCTGGGGATCTGGCAGATCGCACGCCTCCACCAGCGGCGGGCGGAGAATGCCCAGGTGATGGTCCGTGAACGCGCGCCGGTCCTTGAGGTGACCGGGGCGGAGCCCCTCGACTCCGTCCAGTGGCGGCGGGTGACGGCGAGCGGTGCGTATGACTACGCCTTGGAGAAAGTCTGGACCGGGCGGACCTACCAGGGCGTGCCCGGGGTCGCGTTGCTCACGCCGCTCCGGCTGGCGAGTGGCGCGCTGGTCTGGGTGAATCGCGGGTGGGTCCCGTCTCCCGACGCGGCGCAGGTGGATCAGTCCCGGTGGCGGGAAGGGGATAGTGCCGTCGTGGCGGGGATTGTCATGGCCCACGAAGGACTCCCCTGGGTCATCGACGACTCGACCCCCGCGAAGGACCGGGCACCGGACCCCACGATCCAGCGGTGGCCCCTCCCGGTCCTGTCCGACGGCCCTCACCTGTCCTACATCATCCAGTGGTTCGCTTTCGCCGCGATCATCCTCGGGGGATCCCTGATTCTCTTCTCGAAACGCCGTTCGGCGTTGCCGGATAGGGGAAGTCATGCCCCCACTACCATTTAGAGCCTCGTCTGGTGATATTCCGTCTGGCAGCGGCCCGCCCACACGCGCCCGTAAGCTGATGCGTGGAGCGGGCTTTCGCGTACCGGAGGGAACTGAATGCCTGCAGCGACACCGATCAAACGTCCCATCAAGGTTTCTCAGCTGGTCCGCCGTCGTCTCAAAGAACTGAAGCGCTCTCCCCGTGAGCTGGCCGAAGCCGTCCAGGTCTCCGAGGAGTATGTCGCTGATCTTCTGGCGGGACGCCGCGCACCGCCGGCGCCGGGACGAACCGATTTGTACGACCGCATGACCAAGTTTCTGCGGCTCCACCGCAACGATCTGCCGACCTGCGCCAAGGTCGAGCGGGAAGCGCTGGGCACCAAGCAGAAGCGTCCCGACCCGAAGGTCCGGGCGCTCCTGCTCGAGTTGTGTGAGCCGGCCATGGCGAAGAAGCTCGATCGCCGGTTCACCACCAAGCGGGACCAGGAGACCGCGGCGCTCGACCGTCTCGTGGCGCAGCGCCTTCTGGAAGTCGCGCAGGGGTTCGTGCGCCGGCAGCTGGATGACGAAGTCGGCATCCGCGTCGCCGCGAACCGTGAGGGCGTGACGTATCTGCAGATGCGGATGCGGCTGCTCGAGTTTCTCGACGCGACGGTTGAGTCGCTCTCGGTGACCGATCACGATGTGTTTATCCGGCCGCGGATCGGGTTCTGGAATATCGACCTGGAGACCACGGCGATGCGGATTGTCTTGCGGTCGCAGGAGCCGGCGCCGCGTCAGCGACGGGCGATGGGGTTCTAGGACTGCTGCCCCGGAAACGAACGGCGCCACCCCGTAGGGTGGCGCCGTTTTTCTTCGTGGTACCGCGCGTTCTTAGAGCTTGATGACGTTCTGCGCGGCCGGGCCCTTCGCGCCCTGGACGACTTCGAACTCGACCCGCTGACCCTCGGCGAGGGAACGGAAACCATCCGCCTGGATAGCGGTGTGATGCACGAAGCAGTCCTTTTCGCCGTTCTCGGGCGTGATGAAGCCGAAGCCCTTCGCGTCGTTGAACCACTTCACGGTACCGGTGATGCGTGCCATACTGGTGTGACTCCTGATGTGTTATGACCCGGCGGGACTTGCCGCCGTCGAGCGTCGGATGTAGCTCCCAGATACACGAACAGGACCATAGGCGATGCCCAGGTCCTGTGACGGTCTGGTACTTTCGACCCCGGCACCATGCCGGAGCCCCTTCGCTCGGCACCAAGAATCATATGATGTCACGATTCTGTCAAGCCCCGTGAGGGGTTTCCTGAGGCGTTTTGCTTGACGCCCCCCCTCGCCGGCTTCAGTTTCTTGCCCGCCGCCGTCACCCCCATTTCCGGAGCCTCGATGTACCGATTCCTGGCCGCCACCCTGGCTGCTTTGCTGCTCCCGTTCCGCACCGTTCCCGTCGCCACGGTCCCAGATAGCCGAGTTGCCGCCGATACCGGCAAGAAGAAGGGCGACCTCCCCCTCACCACGACCCGGACCGTCTCGTTCACGACGTCCGAAGGGACCTGGATGTCCCTCGATGTCTCGCCTGACGGCAAGACCATCGTGTTCGAGCTCGTGGGGGACCTGTACACCATGCCCATTACGGGTGGCACGGCGACGCGGATCACGTCGGGTCCGTCGTTCGATTCTCAGCCCCGCTGGTCGAAGGACGGCAAACAGATCGTCTTCCTGTCCGACCGGAGCGGCGCGGAGAACATCTGGCTCTGCGATGCCGACGGGAGCCGCCCGAAGGCACTGACCAAGGGCAGCAACAACCTCTATGCGTCGCCGGTGTTCACGCCCGACGGCAATTACATCGTCGCGTCCCGGACGTCCGGCGTGCTCGGTTCCGATTACGAGCTCTGGCTCTATCACAAGGACGGCGGGTCCGGCACCGCGATGGTCAAGGCGGGGACGCCCGCGCCGGGCGCGCCGCAAGTGAATGCGTTGGGCGCGGCCTTCGGCAACGACCCGCGCTACGTGTATTACTCCCGGAAGCGCGGCGGCTTCGGGTACAACCTCCAAAACCAGGGCGGTGGTCAGGAGTGGCAGGTCGCGGTCTACGACCGGCAGACCGGCCAGACGAACGGCGTCACCGACGTCGATGGCTCGGGGATGCGTCCGATCCTGTCGCCGGACGGCAAGTGGCTCATCTACGCGACGCGCCACGATACCGCGACGGGCCTGCGCCTGCGCGACCTCGCGACGGGGGACGAGAAATGGCTGGTCTATCCCGTCACGCGCGACGATCAGGAATCCCGCTTCACCCGCGATCTCGAACCCAACTCGGCGTTCACGCCCGACTCGAAGGCGCTCATCACGACGTTCGGCGGCAAGTTCTGGCGCGTCGAAGTCCCGTCGGGGCAGGTGAGCGCGATCCCGTTCACGGCCCAGGTCGAGCAGCAGCTCGGCCCCCTGGTCCGGTTCGATTTTCGCGTGGACACGGGCGAGATCACGCTGCACCAGATCCGCGACGCGTCGCCCTCCCCTGACGGCAAGCGCCTGGTCTTCAGCGCGCTGGATAAGCTGTACGTGATGGATCTCCCGAATGGCACGCCGCGCCGGCTGACGAGCGCGACGGTCCACGAGCAGGAGCCCGTGTGGTCGCCGGACGGAAAGTCGGTCGCCTATATCACGTGGACCGACACCAGCGGGACGGTGAGCAAAGTGTCGGCGACGGGTGGCACGCCGGCGGTCCTGACCAGCGAACCGGGCTTCTACGAACAGCCCGCCTGGAGTCCCGACGGTAACCGGATCGTGTTCTACAAGGGTCCGCGTCAGGCGCACGAGACCGAGCACCGCGGCACCGGAGAGGATCTGGTCTGGATTCCCGCCGCCGGCGGCGCTACCACGCGTATCACCCGGGTGGATGGCGGCGGCCGCCCGCATTTCGCCCGCGATCCGAACCGCGTGTTCGTCTACGATGGCAACGAGCTGGTCTCGATGCGGTTCGACGGCACCGACCGCCGCAATTGGATCAAGGTGACTGGGTACACCTACCCCGGGGCCGGTTCGGAGCCGCAGAACGCCGACGAAATCATCATGAGTCCCGATTCCGACCGCGTGCTGGCGGCCGCGGGGAACAACGTCTACCTCGTGACCCTGCCGGAAGTCGGTGGCACCGTCCCGAGCATCAACATCTCCGACCCGGGCTCGGCGTCCTTCCCGGTGAAGCGCCTCACGACCATCGGCGGCGATTTCGTCGGCTGGGCGCCGGACGGAAAGCACGTCCACTGGTCGATCGGCCGGTCGTTCTTCCGGTATGAGCCCGCCGTCGCCGACTCGCTCGAGAAGGCCAAGGTGGTGCAGGACTCGCTCCGCACGGAGTCCCTCAAGGGCGACACCCTGCCGAACGGAAAGCCCGACACGGTCGCCAAGGCGCGCGTGGACTCGCTCAACAAGAAGCCCGCGTACGAAGCCGAGCGGACGGATGTGACGATCAAGGTGGCGCGGGACGTGCCCAAGGGGACCGTGGTCCTCAAGAACGCCCGCATCATCACCATGAAGGGTGACGAGGTGATCGAGAAGGGTGATCTGGTGGTCACCGCCAACCGCATCGCCTGCGTGGGGACGTGCACGACGCCCGCCGGCGCGACGGTCATGGACCTGTCGGGGAAGACCATTATCCCCGGCCTCATCGACACGCACGCGCACCCCTGGCCGGAGTGGGGCATTCACTCGAGCCAGGTGTGGAAGTACCTCGCCAATCTCTCGTTCGGCGTGACGACCACGCGGGACCCGCAGACCGCCACCACGGACGTGCTGACCTACGCCGACATGGTCGAGGCCGGCCAGATCATCGGTCCCCGGATCTACCACACCGGCCCGGGCGTGTTCTGGAGCGAGGACATCAAGAGTCTGGATGACGCCAAGAACGTCCTGAAGCGCTACTCGGAGTTCTACGGCGTGCACACCATCAAGGAGTACATGACCGGAAACCGGAAGCAGCGGCAGTGGGTGATCATGGCGGCGAAGGAGCTGCACCTGATGCCCACCACCGAGGGCGGGCTCGATTTCAAGATGAACCTGACCGAGGCGCTGGACGGCTATCCGGGGCACGAGCACAGCTACCCCATCATGCCGCTCTACAACGACGATGTGCAGCTGATCGCGCAGTCGGGGATCAACTACAACCCGACGCTGCTCGTGAACTACGGCGGTCCGTTCGCTGAGAATTATTTCTACGAGCACTACAACATCCACGACGATCCGAAGATCCGTCGCTTCTTCCCGCATGACGAGATCGACAACCGGGCGCTGCGGCGGCCCGGCTGGTTCGCGGATGACCAGTACGTGTACCAGCAGATCGCGGCCAGCGCGGCGAAGATCGTCCGCGCCGGCGGCCATGTCGGCATCGGCTGCCACGGGCAGTTCGACGGGGAAGGGTGCCACTGGGAGACCTGGGCCTTCGTGGCGGGCGGCATGACGCCCCTCGAGGCGCTCCGGGTCGCGACGCATGACGGCGCGTACGCCATCGGGATGGAGCAGGATCTCGGCTCGCTCGAGCCCGGCAAGCTCGCCGATCTCGTGGTGCTCGACGCCAATCCGCTCGAGGACATCCACAACACCACGAAGATTGCCTCGGTCATGAAGAATGGCCGCCTGTACGACGGCAACACGCT
>Ga0126381_100003215_pt1 | contig 17813 bp, 13 predicted proteins | sample PanSoiMetPlot_28_FD_96465 | JGI IMG/M metagenome (GOLD analysis project Ga0126381, IMG submission 96465) | Tropical forest soil microbial communities from Panama - MetaG Plot_28 | ecosystem: Environmental > Terrestrial > Soil > Tropical forest > Bulk soil | place: Panama | collected 2016-02-17 | reverse complement strand
GGCGTAGTCGAATGCGGTGAAATAATTTGTGTACAGGCTGGCCGTCCCGAGCAGCATTTCATCGACGCCGCTGCCGAGCACGTCGCCGACGTTGAACGCAGAGTTACGCGAAAAGTTGCTGTCGACCTCGCCCGAGAGACCGAGGTAGCCGGTCGCCGGATCAAGGGCGATCACGCGCATGCCGGCATAGCCGCTGTCCGTCCCCGGCGTCATGAACATCAGCTGCTTTGAGCCCGCCACCGTCAGGCGCGCGAGTTTCGCGCCATAGAACGGACCATCCAGCTGCGACGGCAGCGGACCCGACCACAGCGCGGTGGCCGTGGGAGTCCAGGACGCGACCGTCAGATAGTCCCGTCCACTGCTGTAGTAGTCCGATCCGAAGACCAGTTCAGCCTGTCCGTCGCCGTTGACGTCGCCGGTGCCAATGGCGCTGACTCCATCGCCCTGGACTGCGACCTGCGCGAGCTTGCTGGTCGTCTTGGTGGTGCTGTTGTAGCGATACACATAGACGTTCCCAAATTGGGCGTCACCCACGATGATCTCCGCCGGGGACTTGCCATCGAGGTTGGTGACCTTGAGCGCCGAGATTCCGCTGACACTCGCGGGGTCGAGCGGGATGTCCCACACGGGTGACTTGAGCACCGCGTCAAAGACACGTGCCATGACACCGCTGTTCAGCCCGACGATCTTACCGACGCCATCGCCGCTGACGTCACCGATATCGACGACGGTGCCGAAGCCAGGTCCGTAGAGCCACTTGTTCTGGTGAGTGGCGCCATCGAAGACATAGCCACCGTTGGTGACGATATCGAGCGCCGCACCGGTATCGACGTGGCCGAGCGCCAGTGAGGTGCCGAGGCTCAGGGGTGCGCTCTGCCACTTCAGCTGCATGGTCGCGGCATCGAGCACGTACAGCGCGCCGTTCGAGCCGGAGCTCTGCGAACCCTGTGCCAGGCAGACGAGCTCGCCCTTGCCGTCATTATCGATGTCGGCATAGCGCAGCCCGACGCAATACGGACCGGCCGGCGTAGTGCCGTTGGCGGTTGCCACGCCGTAGCGCGCCACCTCGCGCCGCGTTACGCCGTCGAGCTTGACCACCGTGGGACCGGCGGCGAAGAAAATTTCGCGGTGGCCGTCGCCGTCCACGTCTCCCGAGGTGACCGCGGCGATGGACGAGCCCGGCGCGGTATCGAAGGGATAGACCCAGGTCTGCTGGTAGTCGCTGCCGTGCTTTGCCAGCAGGTACACCGAGTGGTAGGTGCCCACGAGCACCTGTTGCACGCCGCTGCCGTCGAAGTCGTGGATGTCGATGGAGTTGTTGCCAACCGGTATCCCGCTGTTGGTGCGCGCCAGCGGCTGCTTGCGCGAGGCATCCTTGACCGTGATCGTGCCGCCGAAGGTGATCGAGGGCGCATTCTTCAAGCGCACGCTCCAGTTGTTGTCGACCGCGCGGTCGAACATCGGGCCACCTGGCGTCCACGTGACCTGACCGCTCGCGTCGACACTGAAGCCGGCTGGGCCGTAGTTGACCTCGATCGGCCCTGTTGGGTCGCCATCTACGTCCGAGGCGGTCACCTTGAAGCTCAGCGCCACGCCGTAAGTGGCGCTGGTGGGCGGGGTGCCCGCGAGCACCGCGGGTGTGTCGGCAATCGTGGTGCTCGCGCCCGCCGAGGCCGACAGCTGGCCGTCCGATGCGGTGACCGTCACCGCGATCACATCCCCCTTGGCCTGATTCCCGGGCGGATAGGCGGCACCGGTCGCGGCCGCTACCACTGCGCCGTTGCGCTTCCATACGTAAGTGATGGTGAGCGGGTCGCTGTCAGGGTCGGATACTGAGGCGCTCACGCTGATCGGATCGTTACGGCGCGGCGCCGCCGGCAGCGACACCGCCGAGACGACCGGCGGGTAGTTGTGCACGTGCACCGTGACCGTGCTCGGGGAAGAAGTGCCGCTGTCATCGGTGGCGGTGAGCGAGAAGGTCAGGTCGCCGACGCTTGCCGGGGTCGTGAAATTCGGATGGGCCGTCGCCGCGTTCTGCAGCGTCACGCTGGTGCCGGCGGTCTGAGTCCACTGATAGCTGAGGGCTCCGCCGGTTGACGAGATCACCACGGCCTGCAGGACGACCGGCGTACGCTTGGACGTCGTGATGTCCGCACCGGCGCTGACGACCGGTGGTACGGGGACTCCGGGCGACGCCACGCTCACCGTTACGCTCACGGGTGCAGAGCTCATCTCACCGTCGCTGACCGTGAGCGAAAAAACCAGTGTGTCGGCTTTGTTGGGCGTCGTGAATGTCGCCTTGCCACCAGCGGCGGCTGCGAGCGAGACCGACGTGCCGCTGACCTGGGTCCAGGTGTAGGTCAGCGGATCCTGGTCCGGGTCCGAGCTGGCACTGCCGTCCAGTGTCACCGCCGCAGCGGCAGCGGCGGCCATGTTTGCCGGCGCCGCGGCAACCGGCGCGCGATCCTGAACGGTGATCTCGACGCTGGCGGGTGGCGAGGCTGACTGGCCGTCGTTGACGACCAGCGAGAAAGTCAGCATTCCCGACACAGCTGGGGCAGTGAAGGTGGGTTTCGCGCTCGTCGGGTTGCTCAGCGAGACCGTGGCGCCACCGGTCTGACTCCACGAATAGGTCAGTGCCAGGCCCTGAGGATCGTGACTGCCGCTGCCATCGAGCGTCACCAGGGCGTGCTTATTGACCGTCTGTGCGCTGCCGGCGACCGCGGTCGGGGGAGTTGGAGGAGGAGAGCTGCCGCCGCCGCCACAGGCAGCGATCAGCACGAGAAGGGCGCTGGCCCCACTCAGACGAATTCTGTCAAGGAGCTGCATCAGGCCGATTTCTTTTTGTGCGAAGCCCGAATGTCGGTAACGAAGTTCCGACCCCCCTTGGACACTGAGACTATCAGACAACTCCGGGGTGGGTACTACAAAGTTGTCCGGCGGCTCGCGGGCTTCCCGCCATTTCGGAGGAGCCTCATCGCGAAGCGCGGGGGTCGGCAGCCACCACGCAGCCTGACCAGGGCTGCGAGAGGTCCCAGCGGCAACGTCGCTGGGCAATAAAGGGGTGGTAATGCCAGGCTTTGAACCGTGGAAGCGCCGCACTCCACTCAGAGGATCGGACGTTGCAGGCGGTCGCGCTCACCTGGCAGGTCGACGACCCGCTTCGGTGCGAAGGACAAAACTTCCGTGGAGGGCGCGCCGGCAAAACGTTCGAGGTGGTAGCCGGAATCCGTTTCGAATCGTGCTGTCCGGGCGGCCGAGCCTGCCGCGACGACCCGGCCCAGGCAACTGCACGGCGTCGAAGGCAGGCAGCGTTGCTCGACGGCCGCGGCAGTGCAGCAGGTGACGCTCGCCGCGATGCCCAGCGAGGCTCGCGCGTGCGGCGGCGGCTGAACCGCCTCCGCGGCCGACGACACCCACATACGGTCCGTATGACACGGGGAGGAGGAGTCCTGCGATGCCGGTGTATTCCAACTTGATCACAGCCCCAGCGCATGGGTATGCGAAGCGCTGGCTGGGCGCGCTCGCCGGAGCAATATTGTTGCTCTCGGCTGCCCCCGCGTGGTCAGTGCCTGCCTTTGCGCGGGAGATGGGCGTCCCCTGTGCAGTGTGCCACACGGTCGCGTTCGGGCCGGCGCTGACCGCCTTCGGCCGCAATTTCAAGCTGCACGCCTACTCACTTGGCACGCAGAAGACCATTCCAATCTCGGCGGACATGGTCGCTTCCTTCACGCACACTGCGGAAGGGTTGCCGGCGCCGGAGCACTTCTCGGACAACAACAACGTAGCCATCGACAACGTCGACCTCTTCCTCGCCGGGCGCATCGCCGATCATTTCGGCGCGTTCATTCAGGTCACTTACGACGGTATCGCGCGTCATACGGCGTGGAACAACTTCGATACACGCTGGGCGCAGGATTTCGCGCCGGGTGGTGTCAGCACGCTGCTCGGGGTGTCGGTCAATAACTCACCCACTGTGCAGGATCCGTGGAACTCCACTCCGGTGTGGCAGTTCCCGTTTCCGTTCGCGCGTTTCTCCAACGGCCCGGCGCAGCCACAGATCAACGCCGCATTCGCCCAGAGCATTCTCGGGGCGACTCTCTACACGCTCGTCGACGACACGCTGTACCTCGAGGCAGGGGGCTACCGCGCTCTCTCCCATGGCCTGCAGAACGACCTTGGGATTCAGGATCCCTCCTCGCAGCGGCAGCTCGACGGCACGGCGCCTTACTGGCGCGCGGCGCTGCAGCGAAGCTTCGGAGCGCATTACGCCTCGGTCGGGATTTTCGGCTTTGCGCCACATGCGCGCCTGCCGACCACCGAGGATGTCGGCACCGATAACTACACTGACTTGGGCTACGACGCCACCTACCAGTTTAACGATGGCGGACCGCACACCTTCAATGCCAACGCCAGCTATATCCATGAGAAGCAGCGCCTGTTTGGCACGGCGGCTTTGAACGGTTCCGGCATCGTCGCCAACCATCTCAACACGCTGAGGATTGACGGACAATACGTTTACCAGCAAACCTATGCCTTAACGCTCGCGTACTTCGAAAGCGGCGGCAACACCAATCCGGCGGTCTATGCGCCGAATCCGTTTTTCGGCAGTGCGACGGGTAGTCCAGACAGTCGCGGGTACGTGCTGCAGCTCGAGTACATCCCATTCGGGAAGCCCGGTTCCTACGCGAGTCCTTGGCTGAACCTGCGCGTGGGGCTGCAGTACACCGGGTTCCTGCGTCTGAACGGCGGCACTGACAATTACGACGGTTTCGGACACTCGGCCCACGACAACAACACGTTGTTCTTGTATCTGTGGACTGCGATTTGAGGAAGACCCGGGTCCAGCCCCGTTCCCCGCACGGACCGCGCGACTGCCGACAGCGAGCGGCTGTGCTATGGTCTGGGAAGTGAGGTTTTTGTCGGCTGGGCGCGGTTCGCCAAATCGGTGTCGCACGGGCGGGAGCGGAGCGGGTGTGGGCAAGCTCAGGCTGATCCTGTGGTGGCTCGCTTTCCTGTTCGCTTGTGGCCTCGTCGTGTCGGTGAGCGGGCACGGCCGCATCCAGGCGTTCGTCGAAGCCCATCCGGGCCTTGCGGCCTACCTGCTGTTGGCCGTGCTGCTTGCGATTCCCGCGAGGGTCGTGGCGCTCGTGGCGGCCTATCTAATCGAGCTGCTGTTCGTCGGCTGGTCACGCTCGTCGTTGAGAATGCTGTGGAAGCCGCGGGCCTCCGTGAGGCTCGACATACTCAGTACCGTAGTGCTGATGCTGCCGCAGCAATACCTCCGGTATCTTGGCTACCTGCTCTCATTCGGACTGCTGTTCGCAACCGACGCTTACGTCGGGCGGCACCTCGACGTCAGTCTCAACCACTGGCTGCCGCTATGGGGTCTGCAGCTCATCGCCTTCACCGTTTTCCAATCCCTGCTGCGTTATTGGCTGCACCGGCTCGAGCACGCTGTGCCGGCGTTGTGGGCCGTCCACAAGTTCCACCACTCCGCCGACCGCATGAACATCCTGACTGCAGGCCGCGACACCCAGTTCGTCAAGGGCGTCGAGCAGGGGCTGGTGGTTCTGCCGATGGGATTGCTCGTGAGCCCGACCCTGCCGCACGCGATCGCGCTAGGGAGCCCAGGATTCATCGCGGCGGCAGTCTATTTTGTCTACCACAGCTTCATCATCATGAACAGCTACATGGCTCATTCGAACCTGCGGACCGACTACGGCTGGGTCGGCCGTTGGCTGATCGTTTCGCCGCGCATGCACCGCCTGCACCATGCCGTACCTTGCGAATTCCACGACAAGAACTTCAGTAACGATCTGGTCATCTGGGACAGGCTGTTTGGCACCTACGCTCGCTGCGACACGCCGGCCGGTGACGCGGGACTGCCGGTCGGCATCGAAGACAATCCTTTCAACAGGAGCGATTCGTTCGCTGGCTCGCTCCGCGAGTACTTCTTCACCACGTACCTCGAGCTGTTCCGGGAGCTAAAGAAGGGGCTTACCGCGTTGCTGCCGGCCGGCCTGCGCGCGACCTAGTCGCTATCGAACTCCTACGAGGAGGCACGCTGCGTGTTGCGTCGTGCAGCTCGACGCCGGCGCATCATCTCCAGCAACGTCCGCGGTAAAAGCGCACATGCGCCTACGCGCACGGCCCCCGACCACCAGGGCCGGAACCGCCAGGCACGGGGAGCGCTCGCGAGCAGCGTGCCAAGGGCGCCGAGTCGGCGGTAGCTTTGTACTTGCGCCACTGCGAGCTGCGCGGCGACGCGCGCGCGCCGCGCACGCAGCAGCGCCTCGAGTTGCCCGCCGCGCGCCGCGCGCTCCACCCTCGCCAGCATCTGGTCGAGTTCCGTGAGCGCGGTGAGGTCGTCGAAGTAGCGCTCAGCGTTGCGGCGCACCAGGAGGAGCGGTGTCTCAATGAGGCCGACCTCGCTGTGCCGCGCGAGCCGTATCCACAGCTCGTAATCACCGCACACGCGCAGCTCCTCGTCATAACCCCCGAGTCGCTGCAGCAGCTCACGGCGCACCATGACGCTCGATTGCATGATGAGCGGCTCGCCACGCAACAGTGGCTCGAGAAACGCTCCCTCGATGGCAGGGCAGGTCCGGGCCCGCGCGCCGGCGAGCGGCGCACCACTCGAGTCGACCAGCGTGAAGCCGGTATAGCTCCACGCGCGATCCGGCCTGGCGCGGAGCGCCGCGAGCTGGCGTTGCAGTTTCTCCGGCAGCCATACGTCATCGGAGTCCAGGAACGCGACATACTCGCCACGGGCCTCACGTAACGCTCTGTTGCGTACTGCCGGCGGATTCCCTGTGTGCTCGAGTGTCAACACCCTGACACGGGGCGGATCATGCAGCGTGCGCAGATACTCCTGCACTTCGGCACTCGAGCCGTCGTCGGCGATCAGCAGCTCCCAATCATCGAAGCTCTGTGTATGTACCGATGCGATGGCTTCGCGCACATAGGCCGGCCGGTTGAAGGTCGGCATGATGACCGAGACTGCAGGGGCCAGGGCGTGGGCCGTCACAGCAGGCTGCCGCGCGCGCCATGAGGGCATCGGTCCTTCTCCAACAACTGCCGGTACGCAGCGCAGAGTTTGCGTCCGACGGCGTCGAATGACAGCACTTGCTCGAAATGTGCCCGGGCTGCTGCGCGCAGCGCCGACCTCGGTTTCGCAGCGATCGACTCCAGCGCCACGGCGAGAGCGCCGGAATCGCCGCACGGCCACAGCGCGCCGGCGGCTCCGTTATCGGTGAGAGTGCGGAACGAAGGGATATCGGTGACAACAGGTGGTAAGCCGCAGGCGAGCGCTTCAATCAGGGAGTATCCGCTTCCCTCCCGATGGCTACCGAGTACGAAGATGTCGGCCGCACGCATGAGCTGTTCGATGCGCCCGTGCGGGACGCGCCCAAGCAGGCGCACCCGCGGGGTCAGCAGAGGATCGCGCGCGATCTGCCGCTGCACCGACGACAGCAGCGGTGCGGTGCCGTAGCAACACCACAGGCGCAGTTGCGGCAGGCGCCGGGCCGCCTGGCTGACTCCGGCGAGCACGGTCTGAGGGTCCTTGTTGCGATCGAGATGGCCGACCCACAGCAGACACGGATCACCGTCGAGACCGGTCGCGGCGCGTGCCGCGGCCTGATCGCTGGGGGAGAAGCGACTGGGGCATTCGGGAATCTCGAAGACCTGCGTGTTCTTGCCGAGCAGGCCTGCCCGACGGAATGGATCCGCCTGCGCGCGCGACGAGAAAGATACGGCTTCAACCGCCGCGAGGGCCAATCGCCAGGACCGCCGCCGCCATGGACGCGGAGGGCGATCGGCGTGATCCTGCAGCAATATGGGCAGGCGCGGCGCGAGCGCTGAGAGCGCGAGCACGTCGTGCACGAATCCGAGTCCCTGCACATGTGCGACGTCCGGCGACAGCGTGGTCAGCAAAGCGCGCAGGGGATCCTCGTCCGTGCGCCCCGTGGCCATGCGGCCGAAGGGCATGAAATGGTAGGCGATGCCGTTGCGCACCACCGTGCTGGTGTGCGTGCATGCCTGGATGACCGACACGCGCGGGCCGGCGCCTGCTGCGGCCTCGGCGACATCGACCAGCGACGGCCATGCCTCGAGCAGTTGCTCTGGAAGCCGCTGCGCAGGATCGCAGAAGAAGCTGATTTGTGCGACGTGCACGGGCCGGCTGCTTTCCGGGGTGCTCACGTGTTGAGCGGGAACAGGGTGGCCTGCAGGCCGACCGAGCGGTCCTTCGATCTGAACCTGCGGCGAATGCGAAGGTTGATCGGCTCCTCGTAATACAGGAACAGTAAGACCGAAAGGAGCCAGGTAACCACCAGCGTCGTCATTACGCAGAAAGCGCGATTGAGGCTCAGGGCGGCGAGTAGCGGGACACTTGCGTAATCGATGACGAGGGCATGCAGCACGTAGAAAGAATAGGAGCTGCGCCCCAGAAGTCCCATGGTCCGGCTCGCGAGAAAGCGCGCCACCATGGTGTTCTCACGCAGCAGTCCCCAGTAAAGCAGCGCCACCGGCACCGGCAGCAGGAAGTTGTTGATGAGAACGATGGCGCGCAGGTTAAGCGGCGTCTGCCGATACACGAGCACCATGGCGAACACCAGCAGCGTCACACCCACGAGCCCGCCAGCCGTGCGCCACGTGCCCGTCGTGTTGATGGGCGCGATCTTTTCCAGCCGGATCACCGCCAATGCCAGGTAGACGCCGGCGAAGAATTCGACGAAGTGGCCGAAGAAAGTGGTCGAGAAGACGAATAGCGGACTGCCGAGGAAGGAGTGCCCGAGCGTCGAGATCGCCAGCGCGACCGCCAACATGCAGCAGCCTAGCGCAAAGGGAACCAGGAAGTTCCAGCGTCTGGCAAGGAGCATGAACAGCGGAGCGAGGCCATAGAAGCATTCTTCCACGGTCAACGACCAGCTCGGCTGGATGATGAATTTCGTGCCGTAGAACAAGCCGTGCGTCAGAGTATAGTTCTTCAGCAGCACCCCAGGATGCCACTCGCGTTGCAGGCCGACGGCCACGGTGAGCAGCAGGAAATAAACCGGGTAGATGCGTGCGAACCGGTTTACGAAGTACTTCGTCAGCCAGTTGAACCGCAACTGTGCCTTCTCGTAGTAGATGCGGACGATGAGGAAGCCGCTCAGCGCATAGAAGAATGCCATCACATTCAGCGTCAGGTGCGCATCGGGCCAGACAGGAAAGTGATCGAAGAAGACGATGCTCGCTCCGACCGCCCTGACGCCGGTCAGGGGAGGGTATTTCTCGCTGCCGAGCGCCAGGTTCGCGAGAGGGCGCAGGAAGCCCACACGGCGGTAAGCGCTCACTGCGCGCTGGCGCGCGTTCGATGTCGCATTCACGGGCCTGTAGAATCGCAGCGGCGGTGTGTGAGCTTAGCATGCGCGACATCATCATCAGTGAGGCTACAGTGGTTGGTGCGGACGCAGTTCGTCGCGCGCCGCTGCACATGTGCGACGGACGCGTGAGCGCTGCGTCGCCTCGGCGCGATACCTGGCGCATCACTCTCGCCGACCAGCTGGTGTTCCCGGGGCTGGTGAACGCTCACGATCATCTGCATCTCAACAGCTTCCCGCCACTGCCGCTCGCAGCGCCGTTCCCGAACAGCTACGCATGGATCAAAGCTCTCCAGCCGTACCTCGCCGACCTGGCCGCGGGCGCGGCCAACGCGCCGTCGCGGGCACAGCGTCATCATCACGGCGCACTCAAGAACCTGCTCGCCGGAACGACTACCGTTCAGCATCATGACCCCTGGCGGCCGGAGCTGGGCGAGGCGTGGTTCCCCGCGCGCGTGCAGCGGAACTATCACTGGAGCCACTCGCTCGGAATGGGACTGGGCAGCGTCGAGCGTTCCGGGTTGCCGCTATACGGACCAGAGGTGCGCGCGAGCTTTGCGGCCACACCGCCTGGTGAACCCTGGATCATCCACCTGGCGGAGGGAACCGATGCTGATGCTGAAGCGGAGTTGTCGCGGCTCGAGGAGCTCGGGTGTCTGGCGGACAACACGCTGCTGGTGCACGGAGTGGGTCTGAGATCTTCGGACCAGGAAAAGGTGATCCGCTATGGCACGGGCGTGATCTGGTGCCCAAGCAGCAATCTGGCGATCCTGGGCCGCACGCTCGAGCCGCGGCGGCTCTTTGAGGCCGGCCGGCTGACACTGGGTACCGACTCGCGCCTGAGCGGCGCGCGCGATCTGCTGGAAGAACTCAAGATCGCCCGGGTGCACAGCGGTCTGACGCCACGCGAGCTGTTGAGCCTCGTGACCGGGGCCGCTGCCCGACTGCTGCGCATGCCCCTCGTCGGCAGTCTCGAGGCGGGGTGTCACGCCGACCTGATCGTGCTGCGCGATACGGGTGGCGACCCGTACCAACAGTTGCTGTCCGCGACACGCGGCGATCTGCGTGCGGTGGTGCGCGGCGGTACCCCGGCGCTCGCCGATCCAGACTTCGCGGAGTGGTTCGCCGTCTGCGGTGTGGAGACCGTCGGCGCGCGGCTCGACGGCCGCGAAAAGCTCCTGGCGCGAGCCTACGTGAGTGGCACGGTCGCAGACCCCTTGCCTGAAGCCGGCCTGGAGCTGTTGGATGACTGAGAGAGACTCGACACCTCCAATGCTGGACCCGGTCGCCGCCTATGCGCGTTGGGCTTCGAGCTATCCACCGCACGCCCATAACCCCCTGATGCTGGCGGAAGAGCGCGCGATGCTGTCGTGCCTGCCGGCGGATCTGCAGGGCTTACGCGTATTGGATGCGGGCTGCGGCAGCGGACGCTACATGTTGCACGCGCTGGGGCGTGGCGCTCGTCATGTCGTTGGCGCGGATCTGTCTCCGGAGATGTTGCAGCGCGCCGCCGTGGAACTGCGCACTGCGGCAGCCTCGTCAGGCCGCTCGACAGCGAGCGCTGCCGAGGTGTTGCTGGTTCGGGCTTCGATCGCGGCACTGCCGGTGCCGGACCAGTGGGCCGATCTCACCGTCTGCGCCCTTACGATCGGGCATCTCAGCTCGTTGCGTGAGGCGCTTGCAGAGTTGCGGCGCGTAACGAGACGCAGTGGCACGATCGTGTGCAGCGACTTCCATCCCGCCGCGTACGCCCGTGGTGAGCGACGCGAGTTCAGCGTAGCGGGGCGGCGGTATACGGTCAGCCATACTCCCCACGAGCCCCGTGACTGGCAGCGCGCGTGCGCTGCTCTTGGCCTGCGCATAGCACGCACGCTCGAGCCGCATCTCGAATCAGCCGACCTTCCAGATGCCAGGCGAGTCGATCCAAACACTCTGAATATGCCGGTAGCCCTTGTGTTCGAGCTTGCTGTAATGGATTGTTTGCCGTAGCTGGGGTCTGATGCGCACGCCACTTCCGCAAGCTCTGAAAAGCAGGCTACGGCCCACGGGCCAGTGGCTGGCGATTGCGTTGTCACAGAGTGAGCTCAGCCCGCAGTTAACGCTGACGGTGGCCGGGCGGGCATTTGACGTATCGCTCAACAGTGCGGTGGCCGCGATGCGTCCGTTTACCCTGCGCATCGGACTCAATGCCGAGTTGCAGCCGGCGCTGCGACAGGACGCTCAGCCAAAACTGGAGGTGACCGATCCGCAGGTTGCGGGACTCATCGGCGTACTGCGCTTGCGCTACCTGCGCGATTGGCAGACCGCTGGTGCGGCAATGGCGCTTTTTGATGTTGTGCAAGGCGCGCACTTCTGTGCGCCATGGGTGCGACGGACCTGGGATACATGGATGTATCGGCGCGCGGCACGCCGCAAGGGGCTGGAGAACCTGCTCATGCTTCCGGATGCGGTCGAGCAGATGATGGTGTTTTACCTGCGTCCCCGGCCCGTGTTCTTCGTCAGCGTCGATGACGGCCAGCACGCCAACGTATTTCCGATGGATTTGGTCGGGCCGCTGCAGCCCGGACTCTTCACTATGGCGCTGCGCAATACGAGTCCGTCGGTCGAAACCATGAAGCGCACACGCCGGGTCGCTCTCGGCGACGTCCCGGGAAATGCCTGCGCGATCGCGTATCAGCTCGGCGCGCATCACAAAAAGCAGCAGATCGACTGGAGCACGCTGCCATTCAACGCGCTGCGCTCACAGCAATTCGCATTGCGCGTGCCGGACATCGCGCTGCGAATACGCGAGGTGGAATTCCTGGATTTCCAGGCTGTCGGCTCACACACGCTATTCGTCGGGCGGATATGCTCCGAGCAGCCTCTGCGCTCGGGCCCGCAGCTGTGTCATACCAGTGGCGCTCATCAGCGCCTGCGAGCCCGCCTCGGACGTCCCTTCGAGGAGGCAATGCAGACGTGAGATGCCCGGACGATAGAACCCAGCCGTTCCCGCAACACACCCACCCTGCATGACCGTCCAACGCAACGTCCTGCTGATCAATCCGACCATCACCGCGCGCCGCAATGCGCGTTTTCCGCTGGCCGTGCTCAGCCTCTCCGCTGCGCTGGAGGGCAGATACGGTTGTCAGCTGCTCGATGGCAACGTCGATCGGGACTTCGTCAAGACGGCGGTGCGTACCATTGGCGAAACCAACGTCGCCGCCGTCGGGGTGACGGTCATGGGCGGCCCTCAGCTGCGCACGGCAATCGCGGTCTCGGCTGCCATCCGTGCAGCCTATCCGAGTGTCCCGATCGTCTGGGGGGGCGCTTTCCCGACCAGTTGCCCCGAGGCAGCGCTCAAGGCCCCCTACGTGGACTACGCCGTCAGAGGACAGGGGGAGGAAACCTTCGTCGAGCTGCTGGATGCGCTCTGTGCCGCCGAGCCTGCGGGACTCGAGACCATCGCCGGGCTGAGCTGGCGTCGCGGTCTGCAGAGCGTGCACAACAAGCTGCGCGCTTTTTCGGGCGGCAGCCTGATGAGGCGGCTTCCATATGAGCGTCTGGAAGACCCGCAGCAATATCTCACGCACACCTATCTCGGGCGCCGTACGGCCGGGTATCAGGCGGCACTCGGCTGCCGCTTCCATTGCACCTTTTGCGGCGTGGCGACCATGTTCCGCGGCAAGACCGAGCTACCCGCACCGCTGCGGCTGGAGGAAGACCTCAATTTTCTCACGCGGCAACTTGGCGCCGATGCAATCCAGTTCTATGACCACAACTTCTTCGACCGAGAGGTCGACATGGTGCCGCTGCTGGAGATCCTGTCGAGGTTCGAGCTGCCATGGTGGTGCTTTGCCCGTTCCGATGCTCTGGCCAATCTTGCTCCGAAGTCGTGGAAGCTGCTCGAAAAGAGCCGACTGCGCATGGCCTACATCGGCGCTGAGTCGCCGAGCGACTGGCTGTTGCACGATGTCCGCAAGGGCACCAGCAGCGATCAGACCCTGGCGGCGATCGAGGCGTGTCGCAGCCACGGGGTGACGGCAGAACTGTCATTCATGCTGGCACCGCCCCAGGATCCGGAGGGCGAGACGGAGAAGACCTTCGAGTACATCCGCCTGGTAAAACAGCGCTATCCGGAAACCGAGGTCATGATCTACATTTATTCGCCGTTGCCTCCACCTGCCGGCGCCAGCGCCCACGCCGCGAAGGTGCGGGCCACGCACGACCTGCGCGACTCGGCCGGCAAACCGGTCGTGTTTCCCACGACCCCCGAGCAGTGGGCTGAACCGCGGTGGATCAATTACTGGTGTCACAAGGCCGCGCCGTGGCTCAGCGAGCGCCTGCGCACACGCATCAGCGACTTCGAGACGGTGTTGGGATGCCGGTTTCCGACCATCATCGACGTGCGCTCACCGCCCTTTGGCAAAACCGCGCTGCGTGCCTTGTCGGCGTGGCGCTACCGGTTCCGCAGGTACGATCGCCCCTGGGAGCTCAACCTCTCCAAGCGGCTCGTGCGTCTAAGAGACCCCCGCGCGCTCAGCCTGTGAGCGCAACTCCATGAGCGCGAAGCGCGTACAGTCCGGAGAACCGGTGGCGGATCCATTCGGTGAACGACAGCTGTCGCAGCTCACGACACACGCGTGCATCCTGGGCGGCCACTTCCGCTTCGAGTGCGACACGCCTGCCTTGCTACGCATCGTCGAGGCCGCCTATGGCCAGCTGCCAGAGCACCGCCTCTCTGGGCGCGCGCCTCGTTTCCTGGTGAGACTCGTCCTGCATTCGGGGCGTCCGGGTGCGCCGGCGGGTGAGGCGCCGCGGGTGACTGCACTCGCCGGCGGCGGGCTGCTCGCCGGTGCCGTGGGGAATGCAAGCTTCGTCAGCATTGACCCGAAGAGGCGCGCGGCGTTGATCGCGATCAGCCGCGACATGCTGCGCTTTCCCTATCATGTGCGCTACGAGCTGCTCGAGTTCGCCGTCTACACGCTGGCAGCGCGCGCCCAGGGACTCATGCCGCTGCACGCCGGCTGTGTCGGTCGGGATGGTTCCGGGATCCTGCTGGTGGGCGGCAGCGGGTCCGGCAAGTCGACGCTCACCTTGCACTGCCTGCTCGCGGGGTTGGACCTGCTGTCCGAGGACAGCGTCATGGTGCAGCCTGCGAGCCTGTTGGCCACCGGAGTCGCCAACTTCTTGCACCTGCGGCGCGATGCGCAGCGGTTTGTCGAACGCACATCCGCGGCCGCGCAGATCCGGGGCTCACCGCTGATCCGCCGCCGCAGCGGCGTCACGAAACTCGAGATCGATCTGCGCAGCTTTCAGGGCCGGCTGGCGCCCGCACCCCTCACCCTTCGCGCGGTCGTGTTCCTGAGCCCGCGCCGCGCGAGTAAGCGCGCGCTGCTGCATCCGCTGCACGTGGCGGACCTCGTGCAGCGTCTCAGCGCAAGTCAGCGCTACGCGGCCGCTCAGCCGCATTGGGGCGAGTTCATCGCGAAGGTGCAACAGCTGCCCGCCTACGAGCTGCGTCGCGGCGGGCACCCGCGCGCCGCCGCGGCGGTACTGCAGCGGCTGTTGGCCACACCAGGCGCGCGCCGCGCGCAGCTCAGCGCTTCCTCATCGCGATCAGAAAGTGATCGCCCATCTGCCGCAGCAAGGGCCAGCCGCAAACCGCGCGGTCGAGCCGCCAGAGCCGCAAGTGCCACGCCAAGTGCCGCTCCCGCACCCAGGTGAGATACGGCGGAGGCGCGAACACGCACAGGCCTCGCACGTACATGAGCGCAAACTGCTCCCTGAAGGCTCGGTAGAACTCGTGCGGCGTGTAGTAGCGCGTCCAGATCGTGTGGCCGTTCATGCCTACCGGAACGAAGCCGCGGGCGTAGCGCACGGTCGCACGCGCCCAGCGGCGCCGGCGCAGGTAGTGGGCGAGCTCCCACGGACAGATGCGGCCGATCACGGTGAAGAGCAGCACACCGCGCGGGCGCAGCAGCCGGGCGCACTCGCGGGACATCGCGGCGAGGTCCGGAACGCAGTTCAGCGGGCCGAGATTGGAGTAGGCTCCGTCGAAACCGGCCGCATCGGGCAGCTGCTCGAGCTCGTGTGCGCCGAGGGCGAGCGTCTGCAACCGAGCACTCAGCTGTTCGCGCGCGGCGCGCGCGGCGGTGCGCCTCACCATCTCGGCCGACCAGTCGAGTGCGGTGATGCGATGTCCGAGACGCGCCATGCGAGCCGCGTCGAGGCCGGTGCCGCAGCCGAGGTCGAGAAGGCGGCTGCCGGGTGCGAACGTTCGATCCAACCAGCGCCACATCTCGCTGCGCATGTCCTGAATCAAGGCGTTGTTGCCGCGCACGCCGTCGTAGTCCGCGGCTACACTGTTGAAGGCGTCCTGCGTATCGCGCAGCCGCGCATCGTGTGTCGGGTAATCACTCATGGGGATGTCGAGCCCCTGGCCGGCGGGTTGAGCCCGTGAGAATAGCGCTGGTCGTGGCCGGCGGAGTCGATCCATCCGGAGTGTACCGGGTCATCCCAGCCCTGCTGGCGCTCATCCGACGCCTCACCGTGCATCACGAGGTGCGGGTGTTTGCGCTCAACCAGGAGCCGCGCCCCGCGCGCTGGGATCTGCTCGGAGCGCAGGTCGAGAACATCGGTCACGGTCATACTCGCACCCGTGGTGTGCTCGCGATCCGTGCGGCCCATCGCGCGCGGCCCTTCGATCTCATCCATGCCATCTGGTCGTCCTCGCCGGGCTTGGTGGCCGTCGCGGCCGCGCGCATGCTCGGAGTCCCAAGTCTGGTGCACGTGGCGGGCGGGGAGCTGGTGTCGCTGCCGGCTATTGCCTACGGTGGGCGCCTGACGTGGAAGGGCTGCCTGCGCGAGAGCGCCGTATTGCGCGCGGCCAGCCAGGTGACTGCGGCCAGCCACCCGATGATCCGGGCGCTCGCGTCGCTCGGAATTGCCGCCAGCCGCGTACCGCTCGGCGTGGATCTTGAAGCGTGGCCAGCGCGCGAGCCGCAGCCACGCGCCCCACATCGCCCGGCGCGCCTCGTCCACGTGGCCAGCCTCAACCGCGTCAAGGATCAAGGCACCCTGCTGCGGGCGCTGGCCGCGCTGCGCCGGTCGGGTGTCGAATTCGAGATGCACATCGCGGGTGAAGACACTCTCGGTGGGGAGGTCCAGGCGCTGGCAGCTCGGCTGGAGCTTGCGGCCCACATCACCTTTCACGGCTTTCTGCCGCAACACGCGCTGCGGCCGCTCGTGGAGGCGGCCGACCTGATGGTCCTCTCGTCCCTGCACGAGGCGGGCCCCGCGGTGATGCACGAGGCCGCGGCGCTGGGAGTTCCCACGGTGGGAACCGCCGTCGGTCACGTGGCAGAGTGGGCACCCGAGGCGGCGCTCGCTGCACCCACCGGCGAGCCGACGCTGCTCGCACAGCAGGTGGCGGCGCTGCTGGAGGACGAGGGGCGACGGCTGCGCGTGGCACGGGCGGCGCGCGCGCTGGCGATGCGCGAGAACGCCGACTACACGGCACGCTCCTTCGAGGCGATCTACGAGCGCCTGCTCGCGCGCGGCTGAGCTCATACGGCCCGGGCCGCTCCTGCCGGCTTACGAAACAGCAGGAACATGTAGCGACAGCGTGTGAGTTTGAGCCAGGTGGCGCGCGCCGCGTGTACGCGCGTGGTACTGCCGGCGAAGACCTCCTCGAGCGCGAAATGGGGAGCACACGCGGCCGCGAAATCTGCAAGCCCTCGGCGCCAGATGAGCGTCTCGGCACCCGCCACGGCGTAACGCCCATGCCACAGCAGCCGCGGCGCGTTGCGCCACCACCAGCGGTAGCGCAAATCGCCCGCGAAATACGGGCTCAGCACGCTCGCCAGCACCGCGCCCGTGGCACTCGTGAGCAGGGCGAATCTGGCAAACAGCTCCGCGAGATCGTCGATGAGATTCAACGGCGCAAAGTTGGCGGTGACCAGCGTAACAGGTGCTGGCTGTGCCGGAGCCGCGCCGGCCAGGAATTCCCGATAACCCGCACATAGCAGTGTCACAGCGCCGCTCGCCATGAGGTCGCGGCAGCCGTGGGCGAAGTGCTCACACATGCCCGGGTCGACATCGAAAGCCGCGACGCGGCGACCGTGCTCGGCATAGAAGCGCGCATCGATGCCGGGTCCGCAGCCGAAGTCGAACAACGCCCCGCCCACCGGCACCAGGGCCAGCGCCACACTCTGGAACGCGCGACGGTAGCTCACGTCGGATGGATTGGACTGGATAGAGCTGGCATAGGCCGCTCCATTGAGTCGACTGTCGGGTCCACTCATCCGCTGCCCCCCGCGGCGGATGCGCCGCACGCGCCCACCACGAGCGTGAATGTCTGCAGGAAATGGAAATCCGCTCTGCGGAGAGCGAACTCCGGGTGCTCTGGGTCGCAGAGACGCGAGAGGTGCGCGTAGTCGGGCGGGCTCAGGTAGGGCCGAAGGCGCT
>Ga0126381_100003214_pt1 | contig 17817 bp, 22 predicted proteins | sample PanSoiMetPlot_28_FD_96465 | JGI IMG/M metagenome (GOLD analysis project Ga0126381, IMG submission 96465) | Tropical forest soil microbial communities from Panama - MetaG Plot_28 | ecosystem: Environmental > Terrestrial > Soil > Tropical forest > Bulk soil | place: Panama | collected 2016-02-17 | reverse complement strand
TTTTCAACGTGGTCCACGCCACATTTGGCACGACGTGTCCGGTTCCATCAATCAGTCGAATATTCGCCGTCTGCATGAGCGCATTCACACCCACGACTTCAAAAATGCCCTCATGCTGACTGCTCGTGACATGGTCACCTTTTTTGGGTTCAACAGGTGCAGGTTGTGCCGACATTCTTACCTCCGATTCCCGCGATGATCTCTGCCGGGCTGAAGGCCATCGAATTGGCTCGATACTAGCACTGTGCGACAAATGTACCATTAGCTGGTTAGCTCGGAGCATTCGAAGGTCTGTGCGGCGCGCCAGGTTTCGAACGACAACGATGTTGCCGTCGATCGATGGGACCTTAACGATGGCCCAGATGGCAGTACAAGGAATCATGAGCCGAGAAGCCTTCGAGCGCATACAGACATACGCGAGAATTCTCGTCTGACACTAATCAAGGATTTCTAGTGCGAAGCGCCTATGCAGCTTTACGCCCACCGCATTCAGAATCGTGCGTATGGCATTGATAGTCCGCCCTTGGCGGCCGATTATTCTCCTGATATCGTCAGGGTCAACGCGCAATTCAAATACAGTCACATACTCAGCTTCGACCGGACGGACATGAACACGGTTGGGATAGTCCGCTAGCGCCTTTGCAATCACTTCTACCAACTCCTTCATGACGGGCCTCGACGCTTATATTGTTAGATGCCATTAAGTGAGTAGGCGCGCGCCGCACGCTCTTTGAGCGAGACTCGCAACGTGAGTTTACGGATGCACTCTTGGCGGGCCTGCTTTCTGTAATTGCTAGGGAAGCGCCGGGCGCGAACTACAAGGGACTCGCGATGCTACTTACGCGAAGCCGGTTTTTTATACATTGTTTCTCCTCGAATCGAATCTCGTGTGTTCACTGGTAGTCGCTGGCAGGGTGCGCTCCTCTTATGTTGGCGTTTTGCGAGGTGGCCTGCGTAAGCTTTGCGAGGACGAGACGAAAACTCAAGGAGCGCGACAAGGGCCTTGAAGCATGGCCTCGGAATTTCCGCGTTATCGTTGTCACTACTTTGCATCCTGAAAAGGATTACCGCAGTTTGTCAAATGTGGCGACACAGATGTGTGGCATGGAGAATAAATGCTACGTTCAGAACAACTGCCAAAACGCAAAGAGCCATGCCTACACCAGACGCAACCGCCCGCACCGTCGATGCGGCTTGGCCGCGAAGGAGAAACACCAACACCGCTATCGAGCCAAATCCAAACACAGCGGCTACGCTACGGTTTTCGCAGTAGGTATGTACCGAGAGTAGAGGCAGGAACAAGGAAAACACGAAAATCATGAGCGAGGCTGAGAATAGCAGTAACTTCCGGTCACTCCTCCCGCCGCGCAATTCAACTTTGAATTGACGAACTTCGCTCAAATCCCCTCCACCCGCAATAGCGGCCAACGGAGCTATTTCCCGAATAAATAGACATCTATCTGACAGCCGAGCCGGCGCCTTGTCTCGACCTCAGTTTCGGAGTACCCAACTGGACGAAACACTTTAGCCCAGCCGCAAAGATCGAAGCGCTTTACACCACCTATAACATCACCAGTCTGCCTGATTTTATCCGCGCGTATCCGTTGAACGGTTTTCTGTAGAAATATTCAAGAGTGTAGTCGCCGTCAGGGATTGGAGACGCCGGTCGCGAGATCAAGTCTTGCAATCTGCGCGTCTTCGACTTTGTATGGTCCCGGAAGCTCAGCAACAGCCGCCGCCAACCAGACATGGTAGAGGTCGCCTCCCGGGTCGTTCATTATCCCTGCTATGCGTATCATTCTCTGACTCATGACGATCTTCCTCCTTATCCCACGCGCCATGCTTAGCCTGATCCCAACATAAAGTAATGGTGAGTGGAGGCGTATCCCTTCGGCAGGGTATTTGGGTACCGAAACAGAGTTACACGTTCTTTCTCTTAGATTGATGGGAATCACATCAAGGAAGTCTTAGAGTGCCGGACAGTAGCCAATTTTCAGCCTTTAAATACCGTTCCGCCGCGATAGCGATTCGTCACTTTGCCTTCTATGCTCACTAGCGAAAGTTGAAGGAAACAATTGGGCGGGCTGGCAAGTAGCTACGAAGAAGTTTCCCAGCCAGCCCGCACAGAAACCGAGACTGGAGGAATCGAAAATGCGAATCTACTCGAGTCAGATCACGCTAGCCCTGGTAGTGATCGCAGTCCTTGGGGCGGGATCGGTGTTTGCTTCTTCACCAGCCCAAGAACCTGAGTCGACGGCTGAGTTATCACGACGGGCTTCAACATTGTTAGCTGAAGTTCAAGACGAAGCGGTGAGGCTAAGGTTCCATGCAGAGACATTGGGAACCGTTGCCAGTAACTTCCAATATAGCTGGCAGAGTCATGCCTTCTACTTGGACAGAGTAAAAGAACACATCAACGCGGTGGGGAAACGTACCGCCGAGCTTCAGCAGATACGTCACACCGTCCTTCCTTCGCAGCAGCAAGCTATCACCCAAGTGTCCTCCCTCGCGGCACAGGTGGCTGCTAGCACCGAGGCGGCCATCCTCTATCTGAACAAGAATCAACGATGGCTCTTCGCTCCTGAATACAGAGACCACCTTAAGACGATTGCAGACCGTTCGGAAGACATGGAGCAAACGGTCGATAAGTTCGTCGACTACGAGAGGGACCAGCAAAAATTCCAACAACTTGAAAAGAACTTGGAGCTCGATGGTGACTGGGTCTCACGGAGGTCCTAGTGACCGGGCTGTGGGGGAATCGGACATTCCCTGGGCCAGGAGAAAACAGCACGACCTGCGCTCTCCGACAAAGAACCGTCACGATTCCCCCGCTTAAATAATGACGGTCAGAGCATGTCAAAAACGGAAGAGGAATCCGTTGTGCAAGGATTCGGAGATCCGATGACAAAAGCCACCGACCATATGAAGCCATTCTCCGAGTCGCCAGCGTGCGCCACCGAGAGCAATGCAGCCATGTTGAAGGGTCCTCTCAAACGCGTTGCAATCTTGGCTCTCGGTTGGAGTCTTGTGCTGGGTGGAATTATCGGTCTGTTTCTCCCGATCGTGCCGGGGGGTTTTCTTATAGTTGCCGGCGCCCTCATGCTGAGTCCCCAGTGCGCGTGGTTACGGCGAGCACTGGAGAAGTGTCGTTCAGGATCGGTGGGTAGTCTGGTTCAATTCCGCTGCGCTCATTCACGATGGCGCAACTCCGAAGGTGAACGATGAGACAGGAAATCCAACATATGGCCGAGGAACTCGCCACCTTTTCCAATGCTCGGAAGGTGTTGATTTTCGACGAAGACGTCGAAACTATTGCCCTGCACGCTGAGCCTTTCGAAGTGCAGGGTTTCGAGGTTCACAAATGCATGTCGATTGAATCGGCGATGCGTTGTATCGAAAGGGAGGAGTTCGATATTGCCGTTGTGGACCAAGGTTCTGCAGCCTTCGAAGGGCGCCGGGTTATAAGGCACTTGGTCCGTTATAACTCGCCTGTGCCGCTCATCGTGTTGGCACGACAGCGGGACGCGCAATGTTGTCAGGAGGCCCTCGAACTCGGAGCGACCGAGTACTTAGAAAAGCCGGTCTCCACCGCGAAGGTCAATAGGATCATTCAAAAACTCTTCGGTAAATCCATGCACGAATGATGTGCGAATGCCAGAGCCAACGGATTGGCATGAGAATACCGTACATACGGTATGAAACGCTGACGGCAATGAACGCCAGGACGCGACCCTCCGCCGGTAAAGTCCTGCGTATCATCGCGTGAGGACGACGCTGCAGCGATGCCCTCCGTTCGTCTTTACGGGAGATGCCGCGCACAATACAGCCTAGGAGGCATATACACCTCACAGCCTGAGAAGGTACGGTGTAGTTCCGATTTCAGAGCCGGGATCGCGAGCCTCCAAATGCGTTCTCGACACCTTTAGTATGAAAAAAGGATGTAACAGTGCCCCAGGAAGGTGTAGTTCTTGCTGTCGAGGAATTGGAACGGTTAGCGGCAGAGCATGAAGCGAATCCTATCGATGCGGTGATTGCGACCTGCTATAGACTCACTGGGTCGTTCGAGCGGGCAATTAGGGACAAGCAAGCATTACAGGCTTTTTCGCGAGAAACACTCGCTCGATCTCTGACGGAAATAGCCAAGAGGGCATTCACAGTAGGGTGGAACTCTCAGAATTTGACCAGCATCCAACGAGCGCAGATTCTCGACATACTCTTGAGTGTTGCGAATCTTAGCGGAATTTTCTTTCCAACACCGCCTTTGATTGCATTGTGTGTTTGTTTTGTGGGTGTTCTTGCTTCGGGTCGGCTTAATCGTTGAATTGCCTTCGTCGCTGTGCTACAAAACGAGAACCGTGACGGCATTCGTAAACCAACATCGCAATAGGCTTGTCTTTGGGATGCTCGTCTTCGTCCTGCTCTGTGGACTGGTGTATCTCGAACTGCAAGTCCCGGAGCTAACAGCCATTGATTACGACATCTCGAACGGCTCATTCGCTCTCGGCTCAAATACGGCTGACGCCGCCGATTTCTTGTCGCTCTCGGCTGCCGTGGGCCTCACAGACGATGTTACGAAAGACATCGCACTCGCGATGTCTCATCGCGGGCTGTCGCGTGCACGCAAGGTCAAGGCGCAGCGACTCCGGAACGCAACCGTACGAACAGAAAGCTGCCGCAACACCGGGCGGCTAGTCGAATCGTTATCTCTCTTCACCGCACGCGATCTCTTACATCAGCTCTGCATTCAGCGTATCTAAACCCTTCCTCTGGAACAGCTAGACATTCTTGATCGATAGCGCCAAAGCGTTCTTGAAGCTGTGGCGGGCTGTGCACTGTCGGAGTTCTTTCGATTTTCTCGCACTCACGCGCGGCATCGCCTCACCGATCTTTTGACCGCCGACACTCTTATCCGGCGAAGCGATGTTCATGCTTTCCGAATCGAGTTATGGCATTCCTGAGAGGGATATTGATATGGACATACAAACCGACGCAAGGTTCCTGAGAAACATCGAAGGCTATCTAATTGAGCTTATATGTAGTGTGGAAAGCAGAGGTGAAGTGAACGCGCTTGCGGAGGTATTGGTCCTAGTGCAGGACACTTTGCGGGAATTAGAGCAAGAACCACGATTTGCAGCCTGATCATGAGCGCCGGCACTGCCGAGTGCTCGCCGCACTGATTCACCTTTTCGCGGGGCCAAGGGTTCCGGCAGCGTCGGAGGTTCTGAAAGCTTACCACAAACTAGGCCGGCAAATCCGATGCGGTCTTCTCAGACCGTTCGTTGCACGCCCATGTTGAGCGTTCGTTCGTGCAAGTCGCCAAGTCTATTGGCCGATGCTCACTGAGCACCCGTGGCAGCGACTGGTCAACGGCGAAGCCGCAGATTGCACCGAACAAAGGGACAATAATGATGAGGAAACAGTCGGACAGGGTGACCAGCTTATGATTGAGAAAAAATCGGAGACGTTGATAGTTTCCAAGGCTCTCAGCCGGAATCGGTTGGGGTCTCGCGGGGCGTTATTTGGCGGTTTCGGTGCATTGCTGGTATTGATGGCGATTATATGTCTCGATTCGTTGCGCACGCTAGGAGCGTTCGCAACCTACGATACCCAGGTTCGGCAAGAATTGCTCTACCGGGAACGTACGCTCGAACAGATTCGAGCCGGTCTATACGAGTCGAGTAACATTGCGCGTGACTATATCCTGATCAAATCGGACCCGCAGGCGCAAGAAATCCTCCGTATTGAGCTTCAATCCATTCAAAACGAGACCACCACAGCGTTGAAAGCGTGCATTCAGACCCTGCCTTTAAGCAAGAGAGAGCCGTTTCAACGTCTCGCTCTGGAACTTGAGCATTATTGGACAACGATTGGACCCATTCTTGCATTAAGTCCGAAGGAGAAGAATCTGGGCAATGACGTGCTACGTGGCGACGTGCTCTCGCGGAATGCGGAGATCATCGCGATCACGCGAGAAGTTAGTGCGGTAAATGACAACGAGCTAAAGGATGCTGATCGACGGATTGCAGAAGTGCTTGCTCAGTTTCGATACCGCTTGCTGATGGTCGCTACGATCGCCTTCAGCTTTGGATTGATTCTCGCCGGAACAACTATCATTTATGCTGTGCGACTTGAGAAGAGGGCTCAAGAGAAATACTACGAAAGCCTCGAAGCAGAGCGCGAGTTGAAAGAACTCTCAAAACGTCTGGTCGAGGCGGAAGAGCGGGAACGGCGCGCTATCTCCCGGGAGCTGCATGACGAAGTTGGCCAATCCTTGAATGCGCTGCTGCTTGATGTGGAGAACTTGGTGCAGATGTCCAGCGGAGATGAAGCCTTTCGACAAGGTCTTCAAAAAGTTAAGACGCTTGCGGAGAACTGTGTCAACGAGGTGCGCAATATGGCACTGCTACTGCGCCCCTCAATGTTGGATGATTTGGGTCTAGTCGCGGCGCTTGACTGGCAGGGTCGCGAAGTCTCCAAACGTACCGGCATGGTAGTCGATACAGTGGAGGAGAATGTCTCGGACAATTTGCCAGAGGACCATAAGACGTGCGTGTATAGAATCGTACAAGAAGCCTTGAACAACTGCTCAAAACACTCGTACGCGAAGAAAGTCTGGGTTGTTGTGAGCCAGGAGCCGCATCATCTTAGAGTCAGCATTGAGGATGATGGAAAAGGCTTTGACCCAAGCCGTGTGTGCGGTTTGGGATTGATCGGCATGAACGAGCGAGTGAGTCAGCTGGGCGGTGTGCTGCAGGTGGATTCAGATCCGGCGCGAGGAACACTTCTCCGAGTTGATCTCCCGCTCCCAAGCACATCCACTCCATCGAGAGAATTGAGTTCATGAAGAAGCTGCGGGTGTTGTTGGCCGATGACCACATTGTTATGCGGTCGGGGTTGCGCGCTTTGCTTGATCGCCAACCCAACTTGGAGGTTGTTGGCGAATGTGAGAACGGACGTGAGACTGTTGAACTTGCCGGCTCGCTCCAACCAGATGTGGTGGTGATGGATGTTGGCATGCCGGGTCTTAATGGAATCGAAGCAACCAAAACGATCGTTGATCGGCATTCGAGTCCCGCAGTAGTTATCCTCAGTATGCACGCGGACGAATCGTATGTGATGCGTGCTCTAAAGGCAGGAGCGCGAGGCTACTTACTCAAGGACTCAGCGGCAGCCGATCTAATCGGTGCTATCCAGGCGGTTTCACAAGGCAAGTCATTTTTCAGCCCTAAGGTGAGCCGCATCCTGGCGGAGGACTACGTCCGTGTTCTCAAGCAAAAGGGCGATGTAGATACATATGACTTACTTACAAGCCGCGAGCGAGAGATACTCCAACTTCTGGCTGAAGGGAAGGCAAACAAAGAAGTGGCAACAGCTTTGAACATCAGCCCCTATACCGTCGAGACTCACCGCAGTCACATCCTGCAGAAACTGAACCTGCACACTCCCGCCGAGCTCGTGCTCTACGCTGTCCGCAAAGGTATCATTTCTTGAGCGGGCAGCAGGTCATAGCCCTTCAGCTCCCTTGAGGGGGGGCCTGGTGCTATTTTGACGGTGTGAATACCTCCTCGGAGGGATGGCCACTCCCCTTCTCGTCATCCTAGTATTCTGCATCGCGAGCCTCTTGTACTTGACTCTGCAGATTTGGGGAGCGTAGGGGTTCGCATATCTTTTTCGAGGAGACGGATCATGGCGACACAGTCGACGGCAGTAATGCAGCGTACGAATGGATCTGAGATCGTTGAACGTAGTGGCGAAGAGATCCTCAACCAATGCTCGCAGACGCATGAGCTCATCGCTCGAAGGGCTTTCGAGATTTTTGAAGGAAATGGCGGTTCGCCGGGGCATGATTTAGAGGACTGGTTTCGTGCCGAATCCGAATTGCTCCAACCGGTTTCGCTGAATATAACAGAGCTGTATGGCGAATACGTTGTCCGGGCGGAGGTGCCGGGCTTTGGAGGCAGGGACTTCAGGATCAGTGTGGAACCTCGCTGGCTTGCCGTTTCGGGGAAGCTCCAAACGAAGGAGGAACGGGAGAACGGAGGTGCGCACCGCTCGGCGTTGTGCGCCAACCGAATCTTCAGGACACTGGAACTGTTATCAGATGTCGATACCTCCGCAGTCAATGCAACCGTGGAGGACGGAATTCTTACTGTTCATCTTCCGAAAACCTAAAATGTAAGGAGTGCGCGTCCCACCAAAGGCAGCATGAATCGAAAAGGGAGACTAACCAGCTTGAGACAAGGTTTCAGACTTGAAGCCGAATGGAACTTCATATCCTCCTCGTGTTAGACGGACAATCTTCGTTTGCGCAGAGTCATACCGAATCTGCCAATGTTGCTCCGAGCTTAGCCACATAAAGGCGAAGCGAGCACTGAGGACATGGTTGTTGTTAGGGTTGTAGTCCAGCTTGCTATGAATCAGAGTGTAGTAGCCGTGTCCCATGTCATAGCGCTGATTACAGCCGCCCACAGGACAAGCAAACCAGTAAAGGGCCTGTTTCAGAAAGCGCCTCGGATGCACGGTTTGCTCGATGAGGAGCATCGGGATATTGTGATAAAGACAGAGTGGGGAAACTCCGAGGAGCACGTGCAGCCTCGTTACTTGCGCTTGCATTCGGAGCTACAAGGAGATTCGCTACCTGAGACAGGATCATTTTGCCTTTCCGTTTCTTTCGTTTCTCACGTCTAACCTGATCCCAACATAAAGTAGCTGCAAGTGGAGGCGTATCGCCTCGGCGGGGCATCTCGATACCAAAACCCCTACGCGTTCTTTATCTTGGGTAGAGCGCAAAGCATACAGAATGAAATCCTCAGTGCCTGGCCGTAGCTAAATTTGAGCCTTCAGATACCATGTCGCTGGGATAGCCGCCTGTCGTCTTGCCTTATACGCTGACCGCTGAAAGTTGAGGCGAGAGGGGCGCGCGGGCTAGTAAGCAGTTACAAGGAAGTTTGTCGACCAGCCCCCGCGTCAGAGAAAAGCGAGACTTAAGGAATCGAAAATGGGCATTGAAATTAAGCGGACGGTTGTAGCCGTTTTGGCGGTCGCCCTCTTGGGGGCCGGACCCGTGCTCGCATGTCTGCCGACCCAGTCGACCGATGCACCTAACCAAAACCACTTGGCCATCCTGTCAGAGCGGGCGTCAATTTTGCTCGCCGAGATTCAAAAGGAAACGGCAGAGATCCTCGCCGAGATCCAGAAAGAAACAGCAGAGCTGAGACCGCATCCATACACCCCGGGGACCTTTGCCTGGAACGCTCAATACACCCTGCAAAGCCGTGGTACGTTCCTGGACCGAGCCGAAGGTCACATCAACGCAGTAGGCGAACGCATTGCCAAGCTGCAACACATACGCCGTTTCGTACTTTGCTGGCAGCAGCAGGCGATCACCGAAGTAACCTCTCACGCGGCTCGGGTCGAAGCCAGCATACAAGCCGCTATTGTTCACTTGCGTGAGAATCACAATCGTCTTCTCGTCGCAGAATATCGCGACCATCTGACGACGATTGCAGACCGCTCGGAAGACATGAAGCAGACGGTGGACGAGTTCTTCGACCATGAGAAGCTCTCGCAAGACGCTTCAACGATTGCAAACCGAGTTGGAGCTCGCGGGTGACTGAGTGCCAATGAAGTCATGTGAAAAATCGGGGGAGGTGGGATTCCCCGGGGTCAGGCGGAAGAGCGCGAAAGAATTGAGAACGTCAATGGAAACTGCGTTTGAGCCTGGACAACTCGTCCGAGTCAATCTTGCCGGAGTGGAAGTCGAAGGGGTAACCTTCCACTTTGCCGTGACAGACGCGCCAGGGCGTATCGTGTGCCAGACCTCGGATGATCCCCAGAAATATCTTGTCCGGCTACTCTTCTCGTTCCGTGGGATCAAAGAAGTGGAAGTTCCGCTCGACCGCATTCGCGCAGGATAGTCTTATTCATTTTCGCACGAAGCTTTCGAGCTGCGTTTTCCTAGCTGAAAGAGCCGATGCCTGCGTTCCCCCTGCGGCCCTGGAGATGTTTGCACGAATTGGACAAGTCGGTTGCCCACAAACAGTTCTTTTTGAGGCGATCCAAGCGCACTTTAGGGCAAGCGAATTCTCAACGATTCTGAGAGGCGCAAGGGTAGGAATTTTGGGCAAGAAGGGTTTTTGAGCAAGTTCGATGTCCTCGTAGCGTTTGAGGTAGAGCTGGATTGTAGTGTGGGTCCGGACAGCGTACAATTCGCTCGGGCGCCCGATGCCCTCCGAGGTGACTGCGTTCTTCGCCCGTCATTGAAGCGAAGAACCCACTTGTTGTACCCTTGGGTTCCTTTAGGTTTCGGAATGCGCGCTAAGTTCATCTTCGCTACGCTGGTCGGGCTGTTATTTTGCAGCTTAGCCACCCTTGAGATCAACGAACTCTTCGAACTCACAGACGACACCTCCAACGACTTCTCGTTCGTCGGCACTCAGCAAGCATCCTCGGGGGTTGTCGCTCAAAGTCTTGAGCTGCAGCCGAAGACTAACCGAACCACCGAGACCAAGTGGCCGACGGCTCGTCTCCTGTGCCCTAGCGCTTCTTCTCACGCAAAGGATGTTCTCCATCTCCTTTGCATCATGAGGACATGACCTTTCCGTCTCCGGAATTGCGGCTCTTTCTCCCTTACAGATAACGTCACGGGCAACCTCTTCACGGGCTATCGAAAGCCCCGGGGGAAATCTCGCGCGATATGATCATTAATCGGGAGGGACCCCGACCCACGGCTGGTCCTCACGACCGGCGGAAGGAAAGGCGAATCATGAAGTATTCAGACCTACGAAGTAGAATAACGATGCGACGAGCATGTCTTCTATTGACCCTCTGGTGTGCCTTTGCGAGTGCCACGCTCGCACAATACGACAAGTCTGAGCAACCTGCAGGTACATCGCAGGCCGCAAAACCTGACTTCTCGATGACAGCCTCATACATTGAGGCGTGCAGTTGCGACATGTTCTGCCCTTGCTATTTCAACAACCACTCTACGATGCATGGCGACAAACAATTCTGTCGGGCTAATCTGGTGCTGAAGGTGGATACGGGTTACTACAAGTCCACCAAGCTCGATGGCGCAAAGGTATGGGTATCTACTGATCTCGGCAGCGATTGGAGTACCGGAAAAGACTCTTGGGTGGTGATGACGTTTGATCCGAGCGACACGCTCGAACAGAAGGCTGCCCTTACCGATATTCTTGGACAGCTATATCCCTTCAAGTGGGAGAAGGCGGCAACCGATACTGTAGCCTTTTCCTGGAATGTGGACGAGACAACGGGCGTGGCGCGCGCAAAGATGAACAACGGAAAGGGAGAAGTTGTGCTCGAGCGCGTGGCTGGGACAAAACCGAACCAAGAGATCGTGATTCCCAATCTGAAGTATTGGCAGGCGCAATCCAACAACGGTTTTCGCATGTGGAAAACGAGCGTGGAAAACTATTCAGGACAGGGTCATGAGTTCGAATACAAAGGAACGAATGGTTTCCTGATCACCATTACTTTCTCCGGAAAAGCTACCCCCCACCCGGCCGATTAGATAAACCACAGCCCGACAATGATCGTCGGATCACTGCAAGACACGAAACGAATGAAAGAGAGGACGAAAGCAGGCATGCAGGTCGCAATTAACCATTAGGGGGTTCAAAATGCAGCGCGATGAAGTTTGCGTTTGCGGACACCCGCATTTGCTGCACAGAAGTTACGGCTGCAACGGCATGCGTCCTAATCCAGACATCAAAAAATCCGACCGCGTTTTGTGTCAATGCAAAGCATTCAAAACGCGAAGTGCCGCTCACACCGGCTGGTAACGAATAAATTAAGTGGAGCACGACCTACGGATTTCAGCGCTTAGTTGATGTCGGGCCGTCTCCACAATCGTTCCCGCTATCCTCCTAGGAGGAAAACAACGATGCCGACTGCAAACATAAAGCCCGAGTGGCTCCTCGAGATGGAGTCCGTCCTTCAAATGCTGAACGAGGGAGTAATGATTGCGGACGATGGCCTGCGCCTGCTGTTTGTCAACGACGCATTGCTACGATGGGGTGGTTATCAACGCGAAGATATGCTGGGCCGCACGCCAGCAACTTTCTTTGAGACTCGCCGCGATGACATCACTGGGCTAGCCTCCCATTCGTGAAGACGTTTGAAGCTACGAAATTAATCGAAGAGGACGTAAGGTGGTTCCATGATGCCGCTGAACGCTTCAAAGAAGTTGCCCACTTGCTTCCCAAACCTGAACGCGCAAGCTGGATTTTGCTGACGGATATGTATGACGAAAGAGCCGAAATTCACGCTCGCCTTGCGGAGAAGATGCGACATACATCTATGCGTAATTATCCGCGATGGACAGGAAAAAGATCATACAGGATGCGAAGGCCGAGCTTGAAAAGGACGTTTGGGGCGCCTCTGTCGAGGGTAAGGCGTCGGTTGCACTTGGCAATACGGGGTAGTTGTCTCTGGTTGCGAAGAGCGCCAATACCAAAGCCACCGGATTGGCCTCTGAATACCATGTATCCGGTATTAGAAGCTAACGGCAATAGAACGCAAGGATACGACCCTCCGCCGGTCAAGTCCTCCGCGTCATCGCATGAGCACCCAAGGGCATGATGCAGTAGCAGTGCGCCCCCGGTTTTGTCTCTACGGGATTACAAGAGACTGTCTATCACCGCGATCGCTGCAAGGAATGCGCCGACACCAATCAGCAACCAAACCCACCAAGAGAAACCGGAGAAGTTGAGGCCACGCATATGCGGCTTGAAACCCTCATAACTATAGTACGAAGGGCAATTTCGTGAGTAATAGGGGACAAGAATTGGAACGAACAAGCCGCTTTTCTTCAGTCTGAAGCGGGTGCGAAACATGTAGACCAGCTGAAAGCGAACGTCAAGCGACACGTGTAACGGTACGAACGGCAACCAATCCAAATCTGTCGACTTTCCGCGACTTGGGGCGGAAAGCTGATTCTGTACCACGGATGGAGCGACCCAGCGCTGTCGCCACTTGCGACCGTTCAATATTACGAATCGGTGTTGGCTACGATGTCGGTGCTATTCATCTCTGGCGTGGAGGACGCGGTTTTTCCGCCCCCTAAGGCTGCTGCCCTTGCGAACCTTGTGCCTGGAGCCAAACTCGAATCGGTTCCCGAAGCCGGACATTCTGTCTATTTTCAACGGCCCGAGAATTTTAACAGTCTGGTAGCCGAGTTCTTTTGAAAAACACCAACGTCCCACTGTGGGTTCCCCGTCCTGAATCTTGGCCGCACAGGCAAAGTCGGCAATTCCTCGATCGTCGCTCCTCGGAACTAATCGCCTAGGTCCTGGTGTACGGTGTAACCGGACAAGTTTCCACGACCCTGAAGGCGTGGATAGCATCGGATAAAGTTAACTATTGTGCAAACCCAAGACGGCGCAGCAGGTCTTGGAAACGTGGGTCGCTACGCAGTGGATCGTAAGCGGGATCGACCTTGAGGGCGAGAAGGACGATGGAATGCTCTGCGAACGCCTTTTGCAACCAGGTGAAAGCTTCGTCTTTATTGCCCATGCCGGTGTACGCCAGCGCAAGCATGCCCACGGGGTCCGTTTTCCATCGTCTGTTTGTCTCTCGAAATTTACCCAACGCATATCGGGCCCGCGCCACCTGCCCAGCGCGCCCACGAACGTAGGCCTCATAGGCCCAAATCCATGGCCCATCCTTGCTGCGGCGCCATCTGGCTATTTCGGCAAGTGCGTTGGGGAATTCCCCTTTTTGCACGTAGGCGACAATCGCTATGTGAGCGTGACCGAAGCCCGGCTCCATGGCGAGGACGGTGCGGTACTGTTCGATTGCCCTGTCATACTGGCGTGCATAATAGAGGATTGCGGCGTTGTCGATCGCCATGATCAGCGAAAGTGGGTCCAGTAGGCGTGCGTGCTGCATCTCGGCAAATGCTTGATCGAAACGTCCCTGGAGGGCGAGATATTCGGCGTACCAGTGATGCGCAGTGGCGTAGTTGGGATCCAACTCGATGGCCCGCTTGTATTCCTTTTCTACCGTTTGCCAATCCCAATCATAATTCTCTGTGACAAGGGCCAGCGAGGCGTGAGCCTCGGCGAGCCTTTCGTCAATCTGCAGGGCTCGGAGAGCGGCCGCGTGCGCCTTCGGGATGATCTGATCTGGCGGAGCAAGCGAGTAGCTGCTGATTAGAGCGTAAGTGTCGGCCAGACCAGAGTAGGCACGGGCATAATTTGGATCCTTGGCGATAGCTTGTTGAAATGACTCGACGGCCTGCTGGAAGCCCTCAGGGGTCCTCTTATTCCAGAAATACCGCCCTTTGAGATAGGCCTCATAGGCGCTGGCATTGACGGGACGCAAATCTAAAGGCGGTCGTATAGACTGTCGCGAGACGTTCCCTTGGGTCTGCTCCACGATGTCGCGCGCGATCTCGCTCTGCAATGCTAAAACGTCTTTGAACTCGCGGTCGTAGCTTTTCGCCCAAAGGTGACGGTCAGTGTGGCAGTCAATTAGCTGTGCTCGAATTCTGACGTGCTCACCCACACGTTCCACTGTTCCTTCGATGAGAGTATCCACGCCAAGTTCTTTGCCGATCTGCTGAGCTGACTCGTTGATACCCTTATAGTGCATAGCTGAAGTTCGTGAAATCACGCGGAGACCTTGAAACTGGGCAAGATCAGTAGTGAGCTCGTCGGTCATGCCCTCCACGAAATAGTCTTGCTCCCGATCACCCGAGAGGTTCTCCAATGGGAGTACTGCTATGGAGCGGCTTGGGTTGGTGGCCAAGATTGCGGTGCTCGCCGGTTCACTTGAGGGTTGCAAGAGAGCTAGCAACCTTTCACGTGTCTTCGCCAAATTCAAAACGAGGGCGACACTGATAAGCACGAGTGCGGCTAGAACGAATTTTCCGACCAAACTCAGCGAAAGACGGGAGCGTGCTATCTCACCCGTACCTTGTGCGAAATCCGAGACAAGTCGGCGAGTCGCATCCGCGCCGACTTGAGTGATCGCTTGTTGCCTGGCAGTTTCGACTGGGGCAACGAAGCGGTAGCCATACCGAGGAACCGTCTCGATGTAACGTGAGTTTTCTGGCGAATCACCGAGCGCGGCGCGGAGTTTCTTGACCGCTGTATTGAGACCGTGGTCGAAGTCCACGAAGGTATCAACCGGCCATAGGCGCGCGCGCAACTGCTTGCGGGTCACGATTTCGCCTGGCCGTTCCAGGAGTAAAGCCAGGATTTCAAACGCGTGGCCGGTTAGTCTTACACGCGTGCCATGTTTACGCAGTTCCCGCGCCTCAAGATTCACTTCAAAGACGCCGAAGCGACGACTATTTGCCACCTGTAACACTTGCTACCAACAATGCTTTGGGAGAGACCCTGGTGAGCGGGATTCTATCACCCTTTAAGGGACGCTAGTACCAAAGTCGCGAGACCGCTCATCCAGGCCATCAATTGCTTTCTTTTCTGTGGTCTGTCGGCTCACCAACGAATTGCCGTGCATGCATTGAACGTCCCGCCTCACGGGCGCACTTTTCAACAAAACGAATTGGGGTAGCCTCGGCGCTCTCTCCCAGTCGCGGGCTCCCTTGGAGCGTGCCCAATGAAAGATCTTCAAACCTTGCCACCACCGCAGTCCAGTTTTGCGCGTTTACTTTCGCTGTTTCTTGCCAAAAGATCCAAACGGGGCGTATTCATCGGTATCGTCTTGGCCGCCTCTATGCTGATGGTCCTCGCCGCAGTGAAAGCACAACAAATTCCGTTCGTTTCTTTCATCCCAAACGGCGTGTTTTTCCTGAATTCTAATGGCGCGTCGCAAACCTACAGCACTATCAACGAAGGCATCGACGAGACTGGGCCGTTTTTCCAAAGTCTGGGCACGAACGGTCGTAGTTGCGGCTCCTGCCACCAACCTAGCGACGGCATGTCCGTCTCCGCCGCAAACGTTCAGTTGCGGTTCCTGCTCACCCAAGGCCTCGACCCCATCTTTCGCCCAGTCGACGGTGCGAACTGCAGCAATCTCGACGTGTCCACGGTTGCCGCCCGTTACGAAGCCTATAGTCTGCTTCGCACGCGGGGTCTAATCCGCATTGCCATTGGAGTGCGGCCCGGCGTCGACTACTACGTAAAGAGCGTGGAGAACCCTTACGGCTGTGATGATACTCAGACGATTTCAATGTACCGCCGACCGCTGCCGGCTACGAACCTTCGTTTCTTGAGCGCCGTCATGTCTGATGGGCGGGAATCCACTTCGCTAACAGGAACGCAGAAAATCACCTACGTCACACTGCCCAACAACCTCGACAATTTGATCTCCGACTTGAAGCACCAATCGGTGGATGCCACCACCGGCCACGCCCAGGGAGACGGGTCAAGGCCAACCACTGACGAGCAGACGCAAATCGTAAATTTCGAAATGGCTCTGTCGACGGCGCAGGCCTTTGGGTTCCGCACCGGACTATTGATCGTGAATGGCGCAAGTGGCGGACCGATCCCACTCGTCACTCAGCCTTTCTTTATCAGCATCAATTCGAGTATCGATCCCCTAGTGCCGAACTTTGAGCCGCCCGGCGGCCTGCTGACCCCGGGCGATGGTGAGTTCACTCCCTCGATCTTCGACACCTTTGACGCTTGGGGTGCTCTGCCTTATTACGACCCGAGGGCAGCCGTGGCGCGCGGACAGACCGTCTTCAATTCGAAGCCAATCAATATCACTGGAGTAGCTGGCATCAACGACCCAGTGGCAGCGGGCGGTCTGGGAATTCGTGATAATCCGGCGTTTCAGGGAACGTGTGGCACTTGCCACGACACGCCCAACGTAGGCAATCACTCCTTCCCGACGCCCTTGAACATCGGCACGGGCGACCCCGACTCTTCCAACCCTTCCGTCAATTTGGGGGGCCTAGATATTCACTACTTGCCGAGCATCACGGTGTGCAAGACGGGAACAAACAGTTGCAAGACCACGACGGATCTCGGCCAAGCACTGATCGACGGCAAATTCGATCACGTGGGCAAGATCAAGGGACCGATCCTCCGGGGTCTTTCTGCGCGCGCGCCGTACTTTCACAACGGCTCGGCTCAGACCCTGCTGGACGTCGTGCACTTCTACGAAACCCGCTTTGGCCTTGCCCTGACACCTCAGGAAGAATCGGACTTGGTGGCATTCTTGAGTTCGCTCTAGAGAAACACAATGAAACACTTCAGCAAGCTCGTTCTGGTGACATTATGCTTGGGGGGTGTAGCTGACCTCGCCGCTGCGATGATGCTGGTGGCCACGCCACCGCCCGTCACGTGCAGACCAGTGCACGGCACATCGGCCAATCTCTATTCTGGCCAGCTCACCATTGTAGCGAGCCACGGCACTTTGGTGACGAATGATCTCGGGGTGCTGGATGCAAACCATTCGGGGTTTAGTGAAATTGAGCGTCCCGCGTCGGGAACCGGAATCTTCGCGAATCCGGGCAACAGCGTTTTCTTCATATCGGGTATCCTTACGCCAAAGGCCGCTCAAGATGAGGCACCGCAAGCACCGAAGCAATCGACTCGGCATATCCCGGTCGTCGAAGACCTGATCCAACTGCTGCAGGCGCGACCAGCCTTGCGAACGGCGCTCGAAGGCGCGATGCGAACGGCCGACGTCAAGGGCCTTCGGGACATGGACTCGTTCCTGATCTATCTGGATGGGCTCGTCACGTTCGTCCCCACCGAACACGAGCTACTTACGGCGCTGAAGTTCCGCTACATCGTCGACCAGGCGCCGGGGGATCAACTGAACCGCGATAAGAGCTTCAGTGCCTGGATGAAGAAGCTTGCCGAAGCCTGGGGCCAG
>Ga0126381_100003213_pt1 | contig 17817 bp, 13 predicted proteins | sample PanSoiMetPlot_28_FD_96465 | JGI IMG/M metagenome (GOLD analysis project Ga0126381, IMG submission 96465) | Tropical forest soil microbial communities from Panama - MetaG Plot_28 | ecosystem: Environmental > Terrestrial > Soil > Tropical forest > Bulk soil | place: Panama | collected 2016-02-17 | reverse complement strand
GCATAGACCGCTTCGCTCCATAGTGCGTCGAAGACGCGCGTAAACGCGCTTATGGTGGGCTACAAGAGCCCGGCAATGACCGAGACCACCCCCCTCATCTTTCCGGCGCTCGGGCCGCTCTACCAGGCGCTGGCGCCGTGGGCGGAGGCATTCTTGCGCGCCGTGGTGGGGCTTGCGCTGGTGCCCCACGGGCTGCGCATGGCATTCGGGTTCTTCCCCGGGACCGGCGGGCCGATCCGCGACCTCAAGATGATGGCGCAGGCGCTCGACCGCTGGGGCTATCCGCCTGGCCGGTTGTGGGCGCCGCTGATTGCCGGAACGCAGCTCATCGCCGGCCCCATGCTGGCGCTCGGCCTGTTGACCCGCGTTGCGGCGCTGCCGATTGTCATCTTTCTGCTCGTCTCCAATGTGGAGCGCTGGCGGGTCGGCGGCTGGTTCTGGAACACGCAGGGGCTCGAATACACGTTGATGTGGACCGCGGGCGCGCTTTACTTCCTGGTCAACGGCGGCGGAACGGTGTCGCTTGACTATCTCATCGGTCGTGCGTTTTAGGTGGGCCGGGATGAGCGCAGCTGCCGACAGCAAGATCGACGTCCGGCCGGAGTGGTGGGACAATGTCTTCGCCCCGAGCTCGTGCCTGGTGCTGATCACCACCGTGGACCGGGAAGGGGCCGTGAATGCCGCCGCCTTCGGCACCTGCACGCGGGTCTGTCACGACCCGGTCTACATCGCGTTCACCTGCGGGACCGGCAAGGACACCTACAACAACGTGCTGGCCACCGGGGAGTTCGTCGTCAACGTGGTGCCGTTCGAGCAGCCGATGCTGGATCGCACGCTCGTCTGCGGCCTGCCGTTCCGCGCCGGCGTCAGCGAGCTCGAGAAGGCGGGTCTGACCGCCATTCCGGCGCGCACGCTCAGGCCGCCGCGCATCGCCGAATGCCGCAGCCATTTCGAATGCCGGGTCGCCTGGACGCAGCAATGGCTCAACCGCCTCATGGTGTGCGGCAGGGTCGAGGCGGTCAGCATCGATGCCGATTGCCTCGGGGCGGGGGGCTTCATCGTGTGGGACAAAGTCAAGCCCGCGCATTACTGCGGCATGCGCTACCAGGACCGCTTCGTTCCCGCCTATGACAAGCCCACCCGCGGGGTGTGGCGCTACGAAGGGCAGGACGCGGAGTTCCGCGACGGCGAGGCCTGGCGCGACGCTTACCGGAGCACCGATTGAAATGCCGCATGCCGTGGCCGTCGATATCGGCGGCACCTTCACGGATCTGGTCGCCTACGACCACGATACCCGGACGGTGACCTACACCAAGAGCCCGACTACCTACGGCAACCTGGTCGCGGGCGTGCTTGACTGCTTCGCCAAGGCCGGGCTCGATCCCGGCGCCGCAAGCCTGGTCAATCACGGTACGACGCTCGTCATCAATGCGCTGATCCAGCGCAAGGGCGCCAAGGCCGCGCTCATTACCACGGCGGGCTTTCGCGACGTGCTGGAGATCGCCCGCGGCAACCGGCCGGATCCGTTCGACCTTCACTACCGCCGCGACGAGCCACTCATTCCGCGGCCGCTGCGGTTCGAGGTCGCGGAGCGGATCGGCAGCAAGGGCGAGATCGTAACGCCGCTCGATATCGAGGGCTTGAGCGCGCTCGCCGGCACGCTGAAGGGTCTCGGCATCGAGGCGGTGGCGATCTTCTTCATGAACTCCTATGCCAATCCGGCGCACGAGGAGCAGGCGGCCGCGCTGCTGCGAAAGTTGCTGCCCGACGCCTATGTGACCTGCTCCACCGAGCTGACGCGGGAATGGTACGAGTACGAGCGGTCCTCGACGGTTGCCGCGAATGCCTATGTGGGGCCGCAGGTCACCACCTACATCCGGCGTCTGGAGAGCGACCTCAAGGCGAAGCGCTTTTCGGGCTCGCTGTTCATGATGGGCTCGAACGGCGGGCTCCTTTCGGTCGAGCGCAGCTGCGCGCAGCCCGTGGGGCTCGTCGAATCGGGCCCGATCGGCGGCTGCATCGGGGCCGGCGCCTACGGCTCGGCGCTCGGCTTCAGGAACGTGATCGCATTCGACATGGGCGGCACCACCGCCAAATGCGCGCTGGTCGAGGACGGGCGCTTCTCGGTCGAGTCGATCTATTACGCGGGCGGCTATGTGAAGGGCTTTCCGATCAAATCCTCGGTCATCAACATCGTGGAGGTCGGCTCGGGCGGCGGGTCGATCGCCTGGCTCGATCCGCAGAACCGCCTGCATGTGGGCCCGCAAAGCGCCGGCTCAACGCCCGGCCCGGCGTGCTACGGCAACGGCGGTCGCGAGCCGACAGTGACCGATGCCAATCTGGTGCTCGGCCGCCTCAATCCGGACCGCTTCCTGGGCGGCGAGCTCAAGCTCGATGCCGCGGCCGCCGAGGCCGCCATCGCGCGCATCGCCGAGCCGCTCGGCTATGCGGGCCGCGACGGCTCGATCCGGATGGCGGAGGGAATTCTGTCGCTCGCGAGCGTCATCATGGCGGGCGCCATCAAGCAGGTGTCGATCGAGCATGGCCTCGATCCCCGCGAATTCGTGCTGTTCTGCTACGGGGGCGGCGGCCCCTTGCACGCGAGCGCGCTGGCGCGTGAGCTCTCGATCCCCACCGTGGTGATCCCGCCCGAGCCGGGCAATTTCTCGGCGGTCGGGATGCTGCTCGCCGACGCCCGGCTCGATCTCTCCAAGACATTCGTCGGCGTGCTGAACGACGCCACGGTCGGCTCGCTCAAGAGCGCGTTCGCCGAGATGGAGAGCGAAGCGCGCGCCGCTTTGGTGCGCGACTTTGCGGCCCGTGAGATCCTGTTCGAGCACCATGCCGAGATGCGCTACGCCGGCCAGCGCCACAACATCAAGGTGCCGATTTCCGGGGCTGCCGATGCGGCAGCCATTCGGCAGGCCTTCGATCGCGATTACAAGCGCCGCTACGGCCACGCCGATTCCAAGGCCGCGGCCGAGTTGCAGGCCCTGCATATTTCGGCCTTCACCCGCCTGCGCCGGCCCGAGCTCGAACGGCTGCCGCGCGCCCATGCCAAGGCCGCTGCGAGCGAGCGGCGTCCCGTCTATTTCGGCGCAAGCGGCGGATTCATCGACACGCCGGTCCATGCGCGCACTTCGTTGGCACCGGGATTTCGCGCCGAGGGGCCGTGCTTGATCGAGGAATACGGGTCGACCACCCTGGTGCTGCCGGGCGACCGGTTCGAGATCGGGGCGCTCGGCGAAATCCGCATCCAGTGCGGGCGCGGGTGAAGAAAGTGACGAACGAAGTCGAATCTCTCCCCGTTCGTCCCCGCGAAGGCGGAGACCCAGCCCCACCCTACCCTCCCCCGCTTGCGGGGGAGGGTAGGGTGGGGGCGAACTGGATTCCCGCTTCCGCGGGAATGAGCGGAGTGGATGTCGATCCGATCACGCTCGAGGTGATCCGCCATCGCCTCGTTTCGATCTGCAACCAGATCGACGCCAACATCAAGCGTACGGCCTTCAGCCCCTACATCTATGAGTACAACGATTTCGCGGTCGGCCTCACGGGCCCGGACGGGCAGCTCGTCGCCCAATGCACCGGCGGGATGCCGCCGTTCGTGGCCGATTCGGTGGGCACCGCGGTGCGGGACGGGCTGGCGATCTACGGGGCAGAGCGCCTGCATGATGGCGACGTGGTGGTCTGCAATCACGCGGCCGTGCAGGGGCAGCACCTCAACAACACCGTGATGTACACGCCCATCTACGCGGGGCCGCAGCGCCAGAGTTTGATCGGGTTCTTTGCCATCAATGTGCACTGGATCGAGATCGGCGGCATTCAGACCGCGTCGACCGACATTTTCATGGAGGGCCTGCAGCTGCGCTCGATCAAGCTGTGGTCGCGCGGCGAGCCGATCGAGGAAGTCTACCGGATCATCGAGAACAACACCCGCATGCCGCTCGAGCTCATGGGCGATATCGCGGCGCAGCTCGCCGGCTGCCTCCTGGGGCGCGACCTGACCGCCGAGCTCGCCGACAAATACGGGATCGCAACATTCGCGCGCGCAATCGCGCTCATCCTCGATCAGTCGGAGGCCGCGGCCCGAAGCTTCATCGCGGCGATGCCGGACGGCGTCTATGCGACACAAACCTGGCTCGACAACGATCGTTCGGGCGACGAGCCGGTTCCCATCAACGTGAAGGTGATCGTCGCCGGCGACGAGCTTACGGTCGATTATTCCGATCTCGCCCCGCAGGCCAGGGGGCCGATCAATTCCGGCTATTTCGGCGGCGGGCAGACGGTGGCGCGGGTGGCGTTCAAATACCTGCTCGGCCCCGCCGAGATGGCGAACGAAGGAACGTTTCGCCCGATCAAGCTCATTCTGCCGCCCGGCAAGCTCCTCAGCGCCGATCCGACCGCGCCGATGTTCATGTATCCGACCCCATTTCCGACTGCGATCGATGCGATCATCAAGGCGCTGGCGCCGGCGCTGCCGGGGCGCGTGCCGGGCGGCCATTTCGGCACCCATTCGGGCGTGCGCTTCTATGGCCGGCGCCGCAACGGCTCGTTCTTCGACAGCCATGACAGCGGCCATGGCGGCTGGGGCGCCTGCCCGACCCATGACGGCGCCGGCCCCTTCCGCACCATGGCGCACGGCGACACCCGCATCATCCCGCTCGAGCTGCAGGAGTCCCTGCTGCCGTTCCGGATCGAGGAATTCTCGCTGCGCGAGGATTCCGCCGGCGCGGGAAAATTCCGCGGCGGGCTCGGCTTCCGCAAGAAATACCGGATGCTCGGGCCCTGCAATCTCGGAACCAACCTCGACCGTACGCTGTGTCCGCCGTGGGGCGTGCGGGGCGGAAGCGATGCGCAGCCGGGCCGCTTCAGCATCGTGAAGGCGGGCGCAAGCGAACAGCAGAGCATCGACAAGGAGAACGCCTATCTGCTGGCCGCAGGCGATCTTGTCTGCGTGGAGACCGGTGGCGGCGGTGGCTATGGGCCGCCCTCGGAGCGGGCCTTGTCGCTCATTCAGCGCGACCTCGATGCGGGCTATGTCTCGCGCGAGGCAGCCGAGCGCGATTACGGGGTGAGGATCGGGCGCGACGGAAAGGCGCAGCGCTGAAGGTGCGCGCTGTGCGGTTGGCGCCTCCTCGGCTACACTTCCCTTGATATTCAGGGCAGGACCGCCGCATGACCATTCCCAGATTCTTTCTCGCCGGATTGCTGATGCTTTCGGCCGGCGCGACCGCCGCCGCGCAAGAGGTGAGCCCCGCGCTCAAGGAGCTCGCGGCCGCGGCCGGCCGGGAGGGCGCCATGACGCTGAGCTGGAGCCAGACGACCTTGGGCGGCAGCCAGGGCGCGGCACGGCTGCAGGCCGCCATGAACAAGATGTTCGGCACCAATATCCGGGTGACCTTCGTGCCCGGGCCCGACATGGCGCGCGTCATCAATCAGGTCGCAACAGAGTCGGCGGCCGGCCAGAAGGCCCATGTCGACGTGCTGCTCGGCGCCGCCCCGCAGATCGCCCCGGTGGCGAAGCTCGATTTCTTCGAGCCGGTCGATTGGCAGAAATATCTGCCGGGCCGCATCACCCCCGAGATGACCGAGCTTGGCGGCCGCATCATCCGGATCGTGACCGGGCTTTCGGGGGTCACCTACAATTCGCAGCTTGCGCCGATGAAGCCGACGGTGCTGCAGGATTTTCTCAAGCCCGAATGGAAGGGCAAGATTGCCTCGACCCCCTATGCTGCCGGCCTCGACGTGCTGCTCGCCGAGGACGTCTGGGGGCACGACAAGACCGTCAACTACGTGCGCGCGCTCTCCAGGCAGATTGCCGGAGTGATGCGCTGCGGGGAGGCGGAGCGGGTCGCGACCGGAGAATATCTTGCGCTGGTGATGGACTGCACCGGGCAGGACGCCCTCATCTGGCAGGAACGCGGCGCCCCGCTCGCCCAGCTGATGCCGCTCGATGGCGCCGAGCAGCGCTACTATTATTTCGCGATTCCGAAGAACGCCCAGCACCCGAATGCCGCCAAGCTGTTCACGGCCTTTCTCCTGACCGGGGAAGGACAGAAGCTCGCCTACGACACCTGGAAGATCGACCTGCACTTTCTGCCCGGATCGAAGATGGGCGCCACGGTGGCGAGCTATCAGAAGCTCGGCGTGAAGTTCAAGGAAGTCACGGTCGATTGGTGGAGCGCGCACCCGGAGATCGAGGCCACCCGCAGCGAGCTGATCAAGATTCTCACGACAAAGGGATGAGCGGGGGTCAGGCGTGAGGAGCGCACGGCCTCTCACTCCTTCTCCCCGGAGGGGAGAAGGGCGGGACGAGGGGGCTCCGGCAGAGCGATACGGAAATATCCGAACCCCCTCACCCCACCCTCTCCCCTTCGGGGCGAGGGAGTGAAATGCCGTACCAGCCTGACAAAGCCAGGCACCGCGCCGTCGGCGACTTCATGCCGGGCGTCATGCTGGCGGTCGTCGTCATCGCCAGCGCCGTCATCCTGGCGCATCTGGCGGTGGTGCTGTGGCTCGCCTGGACGAGCGGCAGCCCGGGCGATGCGGACCTTGCCTATACGACGAAGAATTTCGTCGAGATCTTCTCCGATCCGCGCACGTTCGCGGTGCTGATCGACACTCTCGCGTTCGCGCTCACTGCGCTCGCGGTCGCGCTCGCGTTCGGCATCCCGATCGCCTGGCTTGCCGAGCGGACCGATTTCCTGGCCAAGACGCTGCTCTTTACACTGATGGCGGTGGGGCTGCTCATCCCGGGCTTTGCGGCCGCCATGGGTTGGCTGTTCCTGCTGCATCCGCGGATCGGGCTCCTCAATCAGCTGTTGATCGGCGCGTTCCATCTCGCCGGGCCGCCGCTCGACATCACCGGGATCGCCGGGATGGGATTCGTGCAGGGGCTCAACCTGGCGCCGCTCGCCTTCATCATGACGGCGGCGGTCTTCCGCTCGCTCGATCCGACCCTCGAGGAGGCGGCGCGCATCCATGGCGCGGGCGGCTTGACGGTGCTGCGCCGCATCACGCTGCGGCTCGCCTGGCCCGGCATCCTGGCGGCGGCGATCTACGTGTTCATGACCGCGTTCGCGGCCTTCGACGTGCCGGCGATCATCGGCTGGGGCAACCGCGTCTTCACGTTCACGACGTATCTCTATCTGCTGCTCAATCCGCAGGACACGCTGCCACGCTACGGCATGGGGGCGGCGCTGAGCACCGTTGCGATGGCGATCGCGGCGCTGATGAGCGCCTGGTACGGCCTGATGCAGCGGCGATCGCGGCGATTTGCCGTCGTCACCGGCAAGGCGTATCGGCCGAAGATCATGCGGCTCGGACGGGGCCGCACGGCGGCCTGGGGCTTCGTGACGCTTTATCTCCTGCTCGGCAAGGTGCTGCCGATCGCGCTCTTGACCTGGAGCTCGCTCCTGCCGTTCTTCCAGCTGCCCTCGGCGCGCGCATTCGCCACCATGTCGCTGGCGCATTACGGATCGCTGCCCTGGGACCTGGTGGCGAGCGGCCTCTGGAACACCTCGATCCTGGCGGTTCTCACTCCGTCGCTCACGCTTGCCGTCAGCCTCGCGTTCTCGTGGGTGGTGCTGCGCTCGAAGTTTCCGGGCCGCGCCGGCTTCGATTTCATCGCCTTCCTGCCGCATGCGGTGCCCTCGATCATCTTCGGGGTGGGGGCGCTGCTGCTGACGCTGTTCGTGATCCAGCGCGCGCTGGCGATCTACGGCACCGTCTGGATTTTGCTCATCGTGTTCACGATCGCGCGGCTGAGCTACGGCACCCGCATGACCAACAGCGGCCTCATCCAGATTCATGGCGAGCTGGAGGAGTCCGCGCTGATGTGCGGGGCGAGCCGCTGGCGTGCGCTCGCCCGAATCTCGCTGCCGCTCATCGCCCCAACGCTGCTCTATGGGTGGCTCTGGATCGCGCTCCTGATCTTCCGCGAGCTGACGCTGGCGGTCATCCTGACCACCGGCGACAATCTGACCTTCCCGGTCGTGGTCTGGAGCCTCTGGCTCGGCGGCGGGCTCGGGCAGGCGTCCGCGCTCGCGATGGTCATGCTGCTGATGATGACGCCGATGATCGTCATCTATTGGCTGGTGGCGCGGCGGCAGGGGCTGTTGGCGGCGTGAACGCGGTTGCGTGCCGGTGGCGATGCCGCCATTCCCAGGGCGGGATGAAGCTGCCAATCCAGATGCCCCGCTTGGCGGCCCGGGCCTCGGCTTCCTGGTTTCGATAAAGACTCGAATGGTAAGCGAGCGCCCAACCCTCCTGCACCAGCCAGGCGTTGAGGTCCGAGCCGTCCGGCAGCGTGCAGACTGCCAGCGCCCGGCGGTAGCGGTCGAAGCCGGACGCAGCGCAGCGCAGCCGATGCCCGGCAAGGTGCCGGATCAGCGCGTGGGTGGCGGCATGGCCGCAATACCAGCGTTTGCCCGCGGCATCACCGCAGGTCTGATCGCTCTCGGGGGCATCGATTCCGAGAAGACGGATGCGCATGCGCGCCACGTGGATGGTATCGCCGTCGATCACCCAGGCTTTGCCGACGATCTCGCGGTGAACCCGCGGATAGCTGACGGCCGCCCACTGGACCATCGCGCGCCGGTGCGCATGGACCGAGAGCACGAGCGCCAGCAGGAGCATGAGCGCAAGCGGCTTTGCGCCGACCGGCCCGGGCCGGGTTCGTCCCCAATCTGGTCGCTCTGATGAGGCAAGCATCGCGGGTGGGCCGCAGGCGAGGATCCCCGCATTGTACCCGTTTTGTTCTAACAGCCAATAGGGCCCAATTCCGACCCGAGTCCTAATTTGCGGAAACAACCTGTCTCAATTCACTTTAGGGGCAGTTTAACTATTGCACCTATGCTTCCATCGATGCGCCGTGCCGAGTGAGACCACATGACCGCCGATCACCCGTTGAGGGCCACCTGTCCAAAGTGCCGCAATGACATGATTTATGTCACCGCGATCCCGCACCCGAAGGCTCAAGGAATGCGGCGGACAATCTTCGTCTGCTACCCCTGCAATCGGACTTGGAATTATACGCTGTCGCCGGAGATGGCTGAAGCCTATGCGCCGCCCACCGACGCCAACAACGTTGCCAATGTTGCGAGTGCCTAAATAGGTCGCCCCAATCGTCCGAAAGCTACTGGCGTAGCCCTCCTTCATTTCCGAGCTCTTGTGAAACCAGGCCCGCCGCACTGATCAGAGCGCGGCGCGGTCGAGGCCGCGGGCGGCCAACAGCTCGGCGAGCCGCTTGCGGGCATAGAACATGCGGGTCTTCACGGTGTTCTGCGGGACGCCGATGATCTCCGCGACGTCGTCGATGCTGCGCTCGTGATAATAGACGAGATCGATGATCTCGCGATGTGCCGGCGACAGCTGCTTGAGGCAATCGAGCAGCACCCCGCTGCGCTCGGTCTTCTGCATCGCCACCTCCGGACCGTCGGAAGTGTCTTCGATGAACTCCAGCACGTCGTCATCGAGCGCGTCGGTCGTGCGCCGCCGCAGCGCCGAGAGAGCCTTGTGGCGGGCAATGGCCAAGAGCCAGGTCGACGCCTGCGAGCGCGCCTCGAACCGGGCGGCATGGCGCCATGCCTCGATGAAGACCTCGCTGACCAGGTCCTCGGCGGTCGCCTCGCTGTCCACGAAGCGCATCAGGAACCGGAAAACCCGCACGTTGTGACGCGAGTAAAGGACCTGCATTGCATCCTGGTCGCCCTTGGCGATCAGGCCGATCAGCGTCTCATCGGAGGTTTCCCAGCCGAACGCCCGGTGCCGGATAACCTTGCCGGAAATAGCCTGACTGTACTGCATGGCCGATCCCCGTCTCCCTGGCGCGCTTGTCGCGCGTCTGCCTGGGCGCTTTCCTAGCAAGCCGACGTTTCGGCCCGATTGCGCCGGGGGAGAAAATGGTTTCGCGTCGCCCGCGGATTTGTTTCGTGGCGGCGGTGGGCACGAAACAATCGACACCGCCTGGCCTGCCCGGACCGGATGGCCCCAGAAGCTTCTGGTATCTCAATAGGGTCGTGGAGGCCTCGGTTCGTTGCCGCTGCGGCATTTAGGCCGCCAATATCTTGATGGCGGTACCCCAGGGACGATTCTATGATGGACTTGGCCTTAGGGTGGCGGGGAGGCGCCCTGCAATGCTGGGCGATCGCATGGGGTTCGGGTCCAGGGTTTCGTCCTGGCTGCTGTCGCGCGGGCTGGCCGCAGCGGTCGCGCTGGCGGCCGCGGCTGCCCCTGGTGCCGCGCCGGCGCGGGAGTTCCGCGCCGCCGACATCCAGGAGGAAAACTATCCGACCGTCCAGGCGCTGCTCTACATGGACAAACTGGTGGCGGAGCGCACCGGCGGGCGCCATCACATCCGGGTCTTCCATTCCCGCCAGCTCGGCGAGGAAAGCCAGACCATCGAGCAGACCCGGGTCGGAGCGATCGACCTCAACCGGATCAACGTGGCGGCGATCGGGGATCAGGCGCCGGTGCTCAACACCCTTGCGCTGCCGTTCCTGTTCCGCTCGATCGACCATCTCTATCAGGTGATCGACGGCCGCATCGGGGATGAAATCCTGGCGGCGCTCGAGCCGAACGGCTTCATCGGCCTCACGTTCTATGATTCCGGGGCGCGCTCGATCTACACACGCTCGCAGCCGGTGCGGAGGCTCGCCGATCTCAATGGCCTGCGGTTGCGGGTACAGCAGTCCGACCTGATCATCCGCATGGTCAAGGCGCTCGGCGGCGAGCCGGTCGCGCTGCCTTACGGGCAGGTGCTCACCGCGCTTTCCGCCAACCTGGTCGACGGGGCGGAGAACAACTGGCCCTCCTTCGTGACCACCGATCATTACAAGGTGGCGCGATACTACACCACGACCGAGCACACGATGGGGCCGGAAGTGCTGGTCATGTCGCTGCGCGCCTGGCGGGAGCTGTCCGAGGAGGACCGCGGCATCTTCCGGGCGGCGGCGCGCGATTCGAGCCGGTTCATGCGCAAGACCTGGCTGAAGTGGGAGGAGGATTCGCGGCGCCAGGCCATCGAAGGCGGCGTCACGATCATCGACAATATCGACCGCAAGCCGTTCGAGGATGCGACCGCGACGCTGCGCGACGAGATGCGCGCCAATCCGAAATTCGGACCGTTGATCGAGCGGATCCAGTCCCTGCGCTGAGCCATGGGGCCGCCCCTGCAGTCGAGCGTATCATCCGCCGCCAGAGCGCCGAAGCCGGCCGCGGCGGCTCGCGTCTTCGAGGGGCTGCGCACGCTGCCGATCCGCCTGCGCATCCTCTTGATCGCCACGCTCAATATCCTGGTCGCGATCGTGTTTCTGGTCTTCGTCTGGAACGGTGCGCAGGTGCTGACCTCGGCCCGCAGCGACTTGCAGGACGCGCGCGACTCCGATCGCGAGCTGGCGCTGCTCGAAAGCCAAGCCGGGCGGCTGCAAAGCCTCATTCACCGCTATTTCACCCAGCCGGACGACGAGCTGTTGCGGGAGATCACCGGGCTGCGTTCATCTCTCCTCAGCACACTGCAGGACCGCGCGTTCCTGAACCCGCTGCTGACCGCCTCGGGCGCGCAGGTGATGCAGGCAACCGAACGGTTCGTGGCCGGCTTCGACGAGCTGCGCAACCTGCAGACCGGGATCATGACCACCTACGAGCAGCAGGTGCTCGCCCCGGCGCGGGAAATGTCCGGCCTCTATGCGATCGTGGAAGGCGCCACCAGCGACCGGACCGCCTTGATCTGGCCGGCGCTCGGCAAATCCCGCGAAGCGTTCTCGACGACGCTGGTGCTCAGCAACGACTTCTATCTCCTGCATGAGCCCGATACCGCCAAGGAGATCACCCGCAACCTTGAGCAGATCGAGGGCACCATCCCGGTAATGCTCGACCTCGCCGACAACGACCTTCAACGTGGCGCGCTGCGCGCAATCGAGGCGCGCGCGACCGCCTGGCGCATGGGCGTCGGCCAGCTGGCGGAGAATTTCGCGACCCGCGCCAAGCTCCTGAGCGAGGCGGTCGACGGCAACCAAGCCGCCATGGCGAGCCTGATCACGCGGCTGTCCGACAGCATGCGGGAGCAGGAGCGCCTCGCCTACGACCGGTTCGAGAACACGCTCGCGGAGCTCTATGCCAGCATCGCGGTCGCGGTGGCGCTGTCGCTGGTCATCTCGATCGTGATCGGGCTTGCCATCGCGGGCAGCATCGTGCGCCCGCTGCGGGCGCTGATGAACGCCATGGGGGCGATCGTCTCGGGCCGCTATGACCACGAGGTCGAGGACCTGAAGGCGCGCGACGAGATCGGGGAAATGGCGCGCGCGGTCGAGGTGTTCCGCGCGAATGCCATTGCCAAGCAGCAGGCCGAGATCGAGCTCAAGGCCTCCAAGGAGAACGCGGAGGCCGCATTCCGCGGCCTGCAGGATGCGCAGAGAAGCCTCATCGAGGCCGAAAAGTTCGCCGCGCTCGGCGGGCTCGTGGCCGGCGTGGCGCACGAGGTCAACAATCCGGTCGGCATCAGCCTGACGGTGGCGTCGAGCTTCGCGCGCCGCTGCGAAAGATTTGCCGAGGAGATTCGTGACGGTACGGTCCGCCGCTCCAAGCTCGATGAGTTCCTGGCCGGCAGCCAGGAGGCCGCCAAGCAGCTTGTCACCAACCTCAATCGCGCCGCCGACCTGATCCAGTCGTTCAAGCAGGTGGCGGTGGATCGCAGCCATGAGGGGCGGCGCCATTTCGACCTGCGGGAGGCGACCGAGCAGCTCGCGGTGAGCATTCGCCCGGCCCTCAAGCGCTCCCCGATCTGGCTCACCGTCGACATGCCGGCCGGGATCGCGATGGACAGCTATCCGGGCGCCTATGGCCAGGTGCTGACCAACCTGGTGCTCAACACGCTCGCGCACGCGTTCCCAGAACGGCGAACCGGCGCAATCGGGCTCACCGGCCGGCAGCAGAACGCCGGCCATGTCGAGATCGTGTTCTCGGACGACGGCGTGGGCATGAGCGAGGAGGTGCGGCGGCACGCCTTCGAGCCGTTCTTCACCACCCGCCGCAACCGCGGCGGCACCGGGCTTGGGCTGCACATCGTCTACAATCTCGTGACCCACCGCCTGGGCGGTTCGCTGAAGCTCGAATCGGAGGTCGGCCGCGGCACCACGTTCCGGATTCGACTTCCGCTGGTCGCCCCCGCGGAGCACGCCGAGGCCCCTTGATGACGGCGGACAGCAAATGAGCGACGAGCAGGACATCATCCGGGTGATCGAGGACGAGGCTCCTTCGGCCGCGGAGGGAGCCCCGGCCTGGAAGGTCGCCATCATCGATGACGACGCGGCGGTGCACGAAGGAACGCGGTTCGCGCTCTATGACTACAGCCTCAACGGCCAGGGCCTGGAGATCCTGTCGGCCTACTCGGCCGCAGAGGGCCGCGAGCTTCTGCGCGCGCACCCCGAGGTCGCGGTCGTCCTCCTCGACGTCGTGATGGAAACCGATTCGGCGGGGCTCGAGCTGGTCGATTTCATCCGCACGCGGCTCAAGAACGAGGCGGTGCGCATCATCCTGCGGACCGGCCAGCCCGGCCAGGCGCCCGAGCGGCAGGTCATCGTCGATTACGACATCAACGACTACAAGGCCAAGACCGAGCTCACCGCCGACAAGCTCTTCACCGCGCTGACTGCGGCGCTGCGCGGCTATCAGCAGCTGCAGCGGATGGTGGAGACCCGCCGCGGCCTCGAAATGATCATCGAGGGCGCTTCCACGCTTTACGATTTCAAATCGATGCAGCTCCTGGCCGAGGGGGTGCTCACCCAGATCGCCTCGCTGCTCAATGTCGAGTGCGGCGGCATCCTGGTGCTGCGCGACGCCGGCGGGACCCAGGAAAAATTCTCGGTCCTGGCGGGCTCCGGCTGCTACCGGCGTTTCTCCGGGGCGGCATCGGCGGGCGCGCTCGACGAGGTGCTGCAGCAGGCGGTGCTGAGCGCGTTCGAGCGCCGCTCGCACCAGTTCCTTGCCCAGCTGTCGGTGCTCTATATCCGCACCGCGAGCCGGCGCGAGGTGGTGGTCGTGCTGGAGACCGCGAGGCAGATGTCCGCCACCGACCGCGCCCTGGTCGAGGTGTTCTGCAGCCGGCTCTCGGTCGCGTTCGACAACGTCATCCTGTACGACCAGCTGCACGACGCCAACCTGCGGCTGGAGGAGCGGGTGCGTGAGCGCACCCGCGAGCTTACCTCCGCCAACGAGCGCCTGGACCAGCAATGGAAAGCGCTCAGGCGGACGAACGAGTTCAAGAACGAGGTGCTCGGCACGGTGGCGCATGACCTGCGCAATCCGCTTGGCGTGATCCTGGGGCGCACCGAGCTGATGAACGAGTTCGTCGCCATGGAGCCCCCACCGGTCGAGAAGCTCAAGGATCAGCTCGGCCATATCCGGCTTTCGGCCGGGCAGATGACGGAGCTGGTCAACGACCTCATCTCGGACGCCATGATGGACGCGCACAACATCGCGATCCGCTACGAGCGGGTTGATCTGGCGCCGATCCTGGGCGAGATCGTGACCGCAAACCGGGCGCTCGCCGAAAAGAAAGAGCAGACCATCCAGGTCATCTCGCCCCCGCACCAGTTCTGGAACTGCGACCGCGACCGGCTGCGCGAGGCGGTCGACAACTTGGTCAGCAACGCGATCAAGTACAGCCCGCGCGGCGGCCGAATCGAGCTCAGGATGAGCGTGGAGGGCGACACCGCAGTCATCGCAGTTTGCGACGAGGGCGCGGGCCTCTCCAGGGAAGACCTTTCGCGCCTGTTCGGCCGCTTTCAGCGACTTTCCGCCAAACCGACCGGGGGCGAAAGCTCGACCGGGCTCGGCCTTTCCATCGTCAAGCGCATCGTCGAGCTGCATGGCGGCGGCATCAATGCGGAAAGCCCGGGCCCCGGGCGCGGCTCGACCTTCACGATCCGGCTCCCGGCGAGCCCGCAGAGCCGGCAATGAGCGAACGCCAGCACATCGTGGTGGTCGATGACGAGGCGCCGGCGCGCGAGATGGTGCGCGACTATCTGCGCCTGCATGGCTTCGAGGTGACGACCTGCGACGGCGGGGCGAGCCTGCGGGCGGCCATCGCCCGGCAGCGGCCCGACCTGATCGTGCTCGACCTCAACATGCCGGAGGAGGACGGCCTCTCGATCATCCGCAGCCTCAAGCGCGAGATCGCGGTGCCGATCATCATGCTCACGGCGACCGCCGGGGCGATCGACCGCATCGTGGGACTCGAGCTCGGCGCCGATGATTATCTGGCCAAGCCCTGCGAGCTGCGCGAGCTCCTGGCGCGCATCCGCTCGGTGCTGCGGCGAAGCGCGCCCGCGGCCGCCGCGTCCCAGGGCACGCGCCAGAGCGCGCCGGTCCGATTCGGGACCAAATGGCTTGATCTCGAGGCCCGCCTCCTGCGCGACCAGGAGGGCAACGAATATCCGCTCGCGAGCTCGGAGTTTGCACTGCTGAAGGTGTTTGCCGAGAACCCCAAGCGGGTGATCTCGCGCGAGCAGCTGCTCGACCTCGCCAATGCCCGCGACCGCGAAGCCTTCGATCGCGCAATCGACGTGCGGATCACCCGCATCCGCCGCAAGATCGAGCCCGATCCCGCCCGCCCCTCGGTCATCCGCACGGTCCGCGGAGCCGGCTATCTGTTCTCGCCCGGCGGGAGCGAGCCCGCTTAGCATTTGTACCTAGATATGATTGTTTGATGGGCGCAGGCGCACCAGGGTTAACCCATCCGCAACCAAGACGCCGTCCGGTCAGGAGCGTTAGGCTCGGATTAAATCTACCCGACGATTTCGTACGCGGATTTGCAACCGCTGAAGGCATCGGCAATCTTCGTCGACTAAAGCTGATCGCCTATTCGGGCCACCGCTCTTCTTCGATCAGCACATGAACGTGTTATGCAGCATTCGCTCTCGGCTCCTGGGCCTGGTGCTCGCCGCCGTGATTCCGCTGGCGGCACTGATCGTGGGCGGCATCTGGATCCAGTGGGGGGATGACCACTCCGCCGCAGCGGAGCGCGCCATCAACGAGGCGCGGCTGCTGGCCGCTCAGGTCGACGACCACATCAGTAATATCGAGAGCATGCTCGCGGTGCTCGCGCAGGCGGTGTCGACGGATCCGGCGAGCCGAGACGCCAACGATGCGCTGCTACGCAGGGTGAAGGCGGCGCTGCCCGCTTTCGATTCGCATATTCTGCTCTTTGCCGCGGACGGCACCAATATTGGAACCTCCGCGGATCCCGACTATCCACGGATCGACGCCAGTGATCGAACCTATTTCCGCGAAGCCATGGCGGGCCACAATCCAGCGGTCGGCGATCCGATCCTGGTCCGGAGCGGCCGCTGGGTGGTCAATGTCGCCCACCCGATCAAGGACCGAACCGGACAGGTGCGCGCGGTGCTGACAATCGGGCCGGTGCTCAACAACTTCCAGGATGTCTTGAGCCTGCACGTCCTGCCCGAAGGCAGTGTGATCGCCATCGTCAATCAGAAAGGCATGGTGATCGCGGGAACCGGCAGCATCGCGGGCAAGATTGGCAGCTCGGTCGCTTGGCGGCACCTTCAGCAACGCTTTGCCGCCAAGGAGGGCACGGATGTCTCGCGCTGGGTGCGAACCGACAATGTCGAGCGCATGAGCGGCTATTCGGTGACCCGGAATGTCCCCTGGCTGGTGGCCGTCGCGGTGCCGTCCACGGTCGCCTACGCGGCGTTGGTCGAGCGGCTGAAATGGAGCGCGCTGATCGTGGCCGGCACGCTGTTCGCGGCTTTCGCGATCGCCTGGCTGCTCTCGGGCCACATCGTGCGCCCCCTGCGGCAGCTCGGGAAGGACGCCGCGGAACTGGCCGCCGGCAATCTCGAGCATCGAACCGCGGTCAACACCAGCGACGAGGTCGGAGCGCTGGCGGAGAATTTCAATCATATGGCGACCGCACTGGAACGCCGGAGGCAAACGGCGCGCCGGACCCGCGACGAGCTGCGACAGGCCAAGGACACCCTTGCCACCGTCATCGACACCTCGCACATCGCCATCGTCTGCGTGGATGCGGACCAGTCCGTGGTGCTGTGGAGCCGCGGCGCCGAGCAGATGTTCGGTTACGCCGCCGAGGAAGTGCTGGGCCGGCGCGGCGCCCTGGTGCCGTTCGAAGGCAAGGCGGAATCGCAGGAGCTGTTCCGGCGCGCCTACAGCGGCGAAGCCATCCGGGAGATCCACGTCAAGCGGCGGCGCAAGGACGGCAGGACCCTCGACGTGCGGCTCGCCGCCGCCCCGATGCATCACGACGACGGCACAGTGCGCAATGTCGCGTTCGCCTACGAGGACATCACCGACCGAAAGCGCGCCGAGGAGCAGCTGCGCCGGCTCGCGCATTATGACCAGCTGACCGGCCTGCCCAACCGCGCGCTGCTGCAGAAGGAGCTGGAGCGGCTCCTCGCGGGAGGCAAGCCCACCTCGGTCGTGCTGTTCGATCTCGACGAGTTCAAGGACGTCAACGATACGCTCGGCCATTCGAGCGGCGACCGCCTGCTCATCGAGGTCGGCCGGCGCCTGCTCACGGTGGCGGAAGAACGCGCGCTCGTGGGCCTGGCGAGCCGGCTCGGCGGCGACGAGTTCGTGGTACTGATTCCGGGCTGCGGCGATCCGCTCGTCATCAGCGAGATCGTCAATCTGATGCTGAAGCGGCTGAGCGAGCCATTCATCATCAACGACCAGCAGGTCCATCTCGGGGCCAGCGCCGGCGTTGCCATCGCGCCCAACGACGGCTCCAGCGTCGACGAGCTGATCGCCAACGCGGACCTGGCGCTCTACCGGACCAAG
>Ga0126381_100003212_pt1 | contig 17819 bp, 23 predicted proteins | sample PanSoiMetPlot_28_FD_96465 | JGI IMG/M metagenome (GOLD analysis project Ga0126381, IMG submission 96465) | Tropical forest soil microbial communities from Panama - MetaG Plot_28 | ecosystem: Environmental > Terrestrial > Soil > Tropical forest > Bulk soil | place: Panama | collected 2016-02-17 | reverse complement strand
GTCCGGTGGTGTGGGAGGGGAGGAGCCGCCAGGTTCCCCCCTATCCCGATTGCGGGAGCGGGTCACTTGCCCCCGCGCTTCGCATCAACGGTGGCAACCAGGAGCGACCTGCCACCTGCCGCTCGGCGTTCGGACAAAGCCATAGGATCGAGCGGCGGCGGGGTTGCCGAAGATGTCCGGATGGTAAACCGGATTGACGCCATCTAGGCTGCACGGCACAACCCACCCGCCTCGCGGCCGGCCGCTGTTGCGGCCATTGTCCCCCGCGAAGGCCGTGGCAGATGCTGCAGCTTGGATGCCCAGAGTGATGATGATTGCTAGGACCGTGAGGGAATTCTTTTCGCTCATGGCCGTCTCCTCCTTGTTGACTACCGTCAGAGGAGGGTGATCCGCCAACCTTACCGACACTTTTCCGAGAGCTTACGGTGCAGGACGCCGGCTGTGCCATGTGGCCGCGTCGTCTCACACCCCGGCGATCGCCGGCGCGGGCGCCGGTGTTGCGGCCGCACGATGGTCACCCGCCGTCGCGTAAGAGCAATCGCTCGACTATGCAGCTGTACAAGCTCGAAGGGTGAACATGCGCTCGGTCCACACCACGTTCCCGAAGGGCGGGTTCGACTTCGAGGCCGGCATCTCGGCCCTGTATGCGCGGCTGGCGAACAATGGCTCAAGGTCTACTGCCCCTGACCGACTTGTTCACCGAATACCGGATGTACTACCGCAAGGAGGACGGCCTCCTCAACAAGATTAACGGCGATTTGATGTCGGCCACGCCCATCCTCCGCATGGGTATCCACACCGCTCGCGAGATGGAGGGCTCGTGGGACGGCCTGCATGCGGGCGAGCGCGGCGCCATGTTCGTCATTGCCTCGTGGCCGCTCAAGCGGTGAGCAGGCGTCAACTAGATTGCAGCAGCGGCAAGCACGGCCCCGAAGAGGAGAGCGCCTGTTCCTGCGCCTTCAAGAAATCCGTAACCAATGATCACCCCAAACACCCCACCGAGGGCCACAAAAATCCCGCCCAGTTCGATTACCTCAATGATGTCGTCTTTGATCCCTTTGAGCATTGCCTCCTCCTGTATTTGAACGGGACGGAGCGCATCCTTGCTCGCTAGGGTACGGCCGGACACGGCCCGCACACTATGACTTTTGTCAAAACCTGTTGCACTCTTCCCACCGTCTTCCCTGGCGATTTTGGGGAAGATCGGGCCCCGGAGACTGTTACTAAGTCTTTGAAATTGTTGGTCGGAGCGCCGAGATTTGAACTCGGGACCCCCAGTCCCCCAGACTGGTGCGCTAACCGGGCTGCGCTACGCTCCGTACCTAGACTTTCCTCGCAGAAATCCCTTACAACGTCGGCACTTCTGAGATCGCCAGACGATGACAGGAACCCCCGTCAGTCGGCCCGGCTTTCGCTCACTACTGCTCACTAATTCGAGGGTGTAGTGAGCCGTGGGACTACCAATCGAACACACAGGCGCGCGCGCCTATGGCAGTCGGAAAACTCACTAAGACCTTGGTCGATGGATTGCAACCGGGGTCGCAGTTCTGGGACACCGCCGTCCGTGGCTTCGGTGTGCGCCGTCAGACCAAGGATGCGATCTATTTGGTTCGGTATCGCTTCGCGGGTCGGCAGAGGTTCGTCACCATCGGCCGTCACGGCTCCCCGTGGACGGTGGACGGCGCGCGACGGAAGGCCCTTGAGTTGTTGGGCCAGATTGCCGGCGGCACCGATCCACAACTTGAAAAGGCAAAGGCCAATGCGGAGGCAGTGCGCGCCCATGCGGAGACATTTGAGGGGATGCTCGGTGTGTACCTTCAGCGCAAACGTCCGGGGATGAAGCCACGGTCATTCGGGGAAGTGCGGCGGCACTTGATGCAACACGCCAAGCCGCTGCATGTGCTGCCCCTCGGGGAGATCAACCGGCGCACGATTGCTGCCCGCCTTGGTGAGATCGGAGAGCACAGCGGCATCGTGGCCCGCAACCGGGTCCGGTCCTCATTGAGCGCCTTCTTCACATGGGCAGTGCGGGAGGGCCTCGTCGAAATCAACCCCGTCAGCGGCACGGGAAAGGCCGATGAAGGCGGCCCCCGTGAGCATGTCCTCTCCAACGCGGAGTTGGTGGCGGTCTGGCGCGCGTGTCGTGATGATGCGTTCGGCAGGATCATCCGCCTGCTAATCCTGACCGGCCAACGGCGTGAGGAGGTTGGCGGAATGCGGTGGTCTGAACTCCGGGGCGACCTGTGGAGCGTTCCACCGGAGCGCACCAAGAACCGGCGCGAACATCAGGTGCCACTAGTGCCGCTCGCCCTGTCCATCCTCCCCGCAAAAGCTCCCGCTACGTCCACTGGCAACGTCTTCGGCAAGGGCCAGGGTGGTTTCAGTGCCTGGTCGAGATCGAAGGAACGGTTTGACCAGCGCGCCGGGATCGCAGAATGGCATTTGCATGACATTCGAAGATCGGTCGCAACGGGGATGGCTGACCTGGGCGTCCTCCCGCATATCATCGAGGCAGTCTTGAACCATGTCTCGGGCCACAAGGCGGGCGTTGCTGGGACTTGTAATCGCGCTCGGTATGCCGCCGAAGTGCGGGATGCGCTGAGCCGCTGGTCCGCTCACGTCGCCAGCCTAACCCGAAGTTGAATTGGAGTTTGTCGGTCAGTTGGCGTGAGCGGGTCAGCGTGTTGAAATCACTTCGCTAGACCCGGTGTCGCATTCTTTGATGGACCCTGATACGGCACAACCGGTCTGGTTTGCGTCACGCGCCGCCGCTCGCCATATCCGTCCGCATGGGAAGGGAGGTGATTTGTTTGAGCGACCTTCGTGCATGGCGCCGCCCACGCACTTCGCGTTTCGCGTTTCCACCCGGACGCGAGAGCGGTGGAGACTGACCGACATCGGCCCGAGGTTCGTCAAGCTAGGCAAGCGTGTGGTCTATCGCCCCACCGATCTTGATGACTTCGTTGAGAGCCGAGTGACGACCTCCACCCGTGCCACGTGAGGTGGCGGGCAGATCGCATCAGGGCGTGGTGTTAATCCAGGGCTCCGAATTGTTGTTGATGACGCGAAACGTAGCAACGTCTCGCTGATCTTTGTACCAGGCTATATTTGGTTGTTGGTATGACATTGTTTTGTGTTCTTTACCCTGGGAGGGTAGGTGACCGACCCCATGGCAAAAAAATCGGCTTCGTGATTGATTGCATCCCGTGCAAAAAGAGCCGGTGTGCAAGGAATGCGTGATGGCGTGATGGCGGAACCTGATCGAGATTACCGACCCGGCAACGCGGCGCTGACCCCCAACAAGAAAGAGCCCCCAGGGCAGCCCCGATCGCTCGGGATCCAAGCGCTAGTGTCACGATCGGGGCCGCCTGCCTGGCGTCGGGCCACCAGGCAGCGCGGAGGCTATTCTCGCCCCGACGGCAGTTCTTGATGTAGGTCAAGCCCCTGCGATGCTCGCAGAAAGGGCGGTAGGATCGCAGCGTCACCGGAGGGGATGACACTGCTGATTGGCTGCGTTTACGCGGGCTTGGTATTCTGGATTGTCCAGATTGAAATTTGGACCAAATTCACCACTTTGGTGTTGGCAGTTTTGGCTGTTCGCAGCACTCATAGTGTTCGGCGTGGTCTACATTACCGGCGAGGAGATATGGCAAAGCCGCTGAGGAAATATGGCAAAGGGAGGAAATGAGGAGACTGATTGAGAAATTGCCTCGTCAGCCATCTAAGGCCGAACTGCGATGCGAACGGCGCAATGCGTTGTCCACATAATCCACTTAAAGAGAGGAGCCCTTACGAGGTTCCTAAGTGCAGCGTGGCCGATTGTGCAGCGGGGATTGTTAGTTCGGGAGCCACCAAAGCAGGACCCTTGGCCCGTAGACCGCAGCCAGGATCACGGCCAGCAGCGCGAACGTGATCGTTGCAGCAAACAGTCGAGGGTTCTCAGGACGCCACATGCCGAACCTCGGTGAGCGGGATGCTGCCACCGTTATCGTTGAGACTGAGTATCAGTTTCAACACCTCATCGCCATAGCGATCCCCGCTGACCTGCGAATTTCTTCGTTGATGCACTTTAAGGCCCATGATCTGGGATGAAGTTGTGAGAGGCTCACTCTTGAGCAGATAAGTCCAGGTCGGCCAAGGGCGAGCGATTGCGCTTAGCCATTTCTTTCAAGGCAGGGCATCAGCCCCACCGCTCCGCCACGAGCCGCCCCTGTATCGCCGGCGCCATCAATCTGCCGCGAAGTTAGCCCTCGCTGAGATAATGGCCCCGTAAGACCAGACCGCCCTTCCGCCGAAATCCGTTCTCACCCCTCACGACTAACCTAGGAGCCTCATCGAAGGAGGTTAGGCAATGGCAGTTAAGTTGTGGCCCGCGGACTACGAACTCATAGACGCTCGCCTTAAGGTGGCGGGGGTTAAATGTGTAGATCAGCTTGTTCGGATGACTGAGATGGACCTGCTCAGGGCACTTCGTAACCTCACATATCTAGAATTGGTCGAGCACGAGTTAGCAGGATTAGGTCTGAAGCTGCGGGCAGACCCTCGCCCTCAATGGTTGAAACGATTGCTCCGCTGGACTTACCCGAGGCTCCCCGCAGATCGCCCTTGATGCGGACGGCCTCCCTCGGCCCTCACTACTTCGCCCCACCCATCTCCGGGTTTTTTCCTTTTGCGATGTCAATGGCCTATCGAGGTGCCCGGCCAGAATTCGCACTTGCGGCGAGGCGCGCGCGCCGGCGATGCGTGCCGTCCTGCAGAGGCCGTTCTACCTGGGGGGCGTTGATGGTCAGGGGCTTCATCGTTGTCGTGGTGTTGCTGCTTGGATTCATGGCGAGCGCCTGGAGCGCGGGCACGGCGCCGCTGAATATCGTGGCATTGGGCGCGAGCAACACCGCGGGCAGGGGCCAGGGCAGCCATCCCGGCGGGGTTTCGCGCAACGAGGCCTATCCGGCGCAGCTCGAGGCCATGCTACGCGCGAAAGGCTACGACGCGCACGTGAGCAATGCGGGCGTTCCCGGCGACACCACCGCGGCGATGTTGCATCGGATGGACGCGGGGGTGCCCAGCGGGACGCAGATCGTCATCCTGCAGACTGGCGGCAACGACGCGCGCCGAGGCGTCGGCGGTGACACCGCTGCCAATGTGGCGCGGATGATGAGCGAGCTTCGTGCACGTGGCATCAAGGTGATCCAGCTGGACAAGCTCGGCGCCTACGCGCCTGACAGCACGCGCGATCCCGACGGCGAGCACTACAATAAGCAGGGCCCCGCCGCCATCGCGGCCGCCCTGCTGCCGCGGGTGATCGCCGCCGCGAAATAAGCCCGCGACTTAGAAGAAGTCTTGGGTAGAGAAGAAGTCTTGGGTAGACCCCAGACTGGTGCGCCAATCGGGCTGCGCTGCACCAAGCCCGATGCCCGTAGCCGCCGCGCCGCATGTCTTGGGCCCGTCACTCCTGCCGGCGACGGATTTGCTTAACCGTGGTAGCTTAAGAAGCCTGCAGGGGAGGGCGGCGATGGACGATCAGGAATGGCTCAATCAATTGCAGCGCCGGATTCAAGACATCGAAGTGCAACAACAGGCAGACCAACGATATGAGCGGTTCTTGTACCGCCTTGGCGAAATAGAGAAAGGTCTCAACGCAGTCGACAGGCGGACCCGGAGCACCGAATGGCGCACGAGGGAAGTCTACGGCATCATCTATAGCCTCATGGGGACAGGCTTCATCGTCATTGTCGGTTATCCTCTTGCAAGGGCACTTGGCGAATGGGTCTATTGGCTCGCTGTCGGGGTCTATGCCGGCTCCATGGCCTTCTGGGCATGGCGCCATGTCATCCGGGATCCGTCAGCCGCCTCATGACGGGCCGCTCCGCGGCCAAGCATCGAGGCAGGACTCCGCTTGCCCGCCCCGCTGCATTACTGTTCGTCGCGGCGCTTGCGGGCATCGCGATTTCCTCTGCCAATGCCCAGGAAACCCTGCGCGTCGGCCGCGCCATCGCCAATTCATGGTCCTTCGTGCCGCTCGATGTCGGCATCGAGGCAGGCATCTTCGCCAAGCACAAGCTCGCGATCGAGCGGGTTGCCTTCACCGGCAGCGCGCGGCTGCAGCAAGGGCTGGCGGCGCAAAGCATCGATATCGGGCTCGGCTCAGGCCCCGAGCTCGCTATGGTGGCGAAGGGCGCGCCGGTGATTGCGGTAGGTGCCCTGGTGCTATCGCCGCGCATGACCGTCACCGTGCGCGCCAGCGGGCCGATCCACAAGCCCGAGGAGCTGCGCGGCAAGCGCATCGGCGTGTCGACGGCGGGCTCCCTCACCGAATGGCTGACGCGGGAGCTGTCGCGGCGCGGGGGGTGGGGACGCGATGGCGTGCAGGCGGTCGCGCTCGGCAGCGACGCGGCGCAGATCGCCGCCATGAAGACGGATCAGATCGATGGCCTGGTGCTCGATGTCGCGACGGCGCTGCGGCTCGAGAGCGCGGGCGAGGGCCGCATCGTTCTGCATTTCGGCGACATCATCAAGGATTTCATCCAGAACGCCGCCTATGTGCGACGCGATCTCGCTGCCAGCGACCCGGACCGCGTCCGCCGCTTCCTCGCCGCCTGGTACGAGACCATCGCCTACATGGAGACCCACAAGGAGGAGAGCATCAAAGTGGCGCAGCCGATCGTCGACCTGCAGCACGATGTCGCGGCGCGCGGCTACGACGAATGGATGCAAGCCTATTCGCGCGATGGCCGCTTCAACGCGAACGCGCTGGCGCTGCTCGCCAAGTCGTTCGTCGAGACCGGCGTGCTGCCCGCGGAGCCGGACATGAGCAAGCTCTACAGCGAGGAATTTTTGCCACACAAATAGCTTCCCGCGCGCTACCATCGCCGAGGGAGGAACCGATGCGAACGAGCACGAGGTGGATCGCGATCCTGCTGGCCGGCTTGATCGTGAGCCCTGCCGTGGCGGCGCCGATCGAGCTCGCATGCAAAGGGCAAACCAATGTCTACGACAGGGGCTCATTTTCGCCCGTCGACGAAACCTTGTCGGTGACCCTCGACTTCGCCTCTGGCACAGTGACCATCGGCAACGGCGCCAACAAATGGACGGTGCCCATGGTCAATCGGCCGAACGAGGACATGGTGACCTTGGCGCACCGGGACGTGGGCGTGACGATGGGCTCGATCAATCGGCTGAACGGGGTGGCATCCTTCGGCTTCTTCGCGGAACGCGGGTTCAGTATGTTCGCGGGCGTCTGCGAGCGTGTGCCCGACAAGCTGTTCTGAGCCGCACGAGCCGAATTCAAACATCCACAGAAGACTTGCATGCCCGCGCGCATCATCGCACTGGAAGAGCATTTTTGGACCCCAGAGCTCATTGCGCTGCGGCGCTCGGTCGAGGCGGTCAATCCGAAATCGGTCGAGCGGCTGGGCGATCTCGGCGCGCTGCGGCTTGCGGAGATGGATGCGGGGGGCATCGACGTCCAGGTACTTTCCGAGGCCGAGCCGGGCACGCAGAACCTCGAGCCCGAGCGCGCGGTCGCGCTGGCGCGCGTCTCCAACGATCTCCTGTTCGAGGCGGTCAAGCGCCATCCCGGCCGCTTCGCGGGCTTTGCGACCTTGCCGACGCCCGATCCGTCGGCAGCGGCGAAGGAGCTCGAGCGTTGCGTGAGAGCGCTCGGCTTCTGCGGCGCCATGGTGCACGGATCGAGCCGCGGCCATTTTCTCGACGAGCGGCCGTTCTGGCCGATTCTCGAAAGCGCGCAAGCGCTCGAGGTGCCGATCTACCTGCATCCCTCGACCCCGCCGCCCGCCGTGCGCGATGCCTATTACAAGGAGTATCCGCTGCTTAGCCGCGCGGCGCTCGGCTTCGGCATCGACATGGCGGTGCAGGCCGCGCGCCTGGTGATGAGCGGCGCATTCGATGAATTCCCCCGCCTCAAGATCATCCTCGGCCATCTGGGCGAGAGCCTGCCCTATGTGCTCTGGCGCGCCGACGATACGCTCGCGCGTCGCGGCAAGCTCGAGCGCCCCTTCGCCGACTACTTCCGCGACCACTTCTACATCACCACCTCCGGCAATTTTTCGCAGCCGGCGCTGCAATGCGCTATCGCCGAGATCGGCATCGGCCGCATCCTGTTCGCTGTTGACTGGCCGTTCCAGCCCAACGCCGATGCGGTCGCCTTCGTCAACGACGCGAAGCTTGATCCGAGCGAGCGCGAGCAAATCTTCTCTGGCAATGCCCGCACCCTGTTGCGCATCGCGATTTGAACGGCATAATGCAATCAAGCAAAACCAGGGAGGAGACCATGAGAGCTCGCTTGACCGTTGCCGCCTTGATCGCAGGCCTTGCCGCGCAGACCGGCATGGCGTTCGCGGCTGATCCGTTCGCCGTCACCTCGTCGGCCTACAAGGACGGCGACGTGTGGCCGGCGAAATTCGCGGGCTCCGATCCCAGCCGCACGAACCCGCCGTGCCCGGGCCAGAACGTCTCGCCCCCGCTCGCCTGGTCGAACGCGCCGGAGGCGACCAAGAGCTTCGCCATCGTGATGTACGATCCCGACGGCGGCAACGGCACCGGTGCGGTCCATTGGGTCGCCTACGACATCCCTAAGACCAAGACCTCGCTCGCCGAAGGCGAGGCAAGCGCCAGCCCGAAGGATTGGCTCGGTGGCAAGAACAATGTCGGCACCGATCACTATTTCGGGCCGTGCGGACCGAGCGGGCACGCGCTTCATCACTACATCATCACCGTGATGGCGACCTCGGTCGAGCCCGGCACGCTCAAGGCCGGCATGACACGCGATGAGCTTTTGGCGGCGATGCGCGGCAAGAGCCTCGCGCCCGCAAGCATCGTCGGCCGCTACACCCGGCCCTGACGTCGGCAACGCCACGCGAGGACACCAGGAGGGATGTCATGAAATATCTGCTTTCGTCCGCCGTTCTCGCGCTTGCGCTGGCGAGCTCGACCGGCGCGAACGCGATTGAACTCACGCTCATCGCACCGGGCGGCATCCGGGCGGCGTTGCAGCAATTGTTTCCGGCCTTCGAGGCCAAGACGGGGAACACGGTCAAGGGCACATTCGGCTCCGGCGGCGGTACCAAAGCGCGGGTTGTCAAAGGTGATCCCTTCGACGTGCCGGTCGTGCAGGTGCCCTATGACGACGTGATCAAGTCGGGCCACGTCGTGGTCGCGAGCGAGACCCCGCTGGCGAACGTCTCCGTCGGCTTGGCGGTGCGCTCCGGCGCACCCAAGCCCGACATGTCATCGGCGGACGCGGTCAAGAAGCTTCTGCTCGGCGCGAAATTCATCTCCTACCCCAATGCCGCGAACGGCGCGGCCGCGGGTGTCAGCTTTGACGAGACGCTGGCCAAGCTCGGAATCGCCGATCAGATGAAGCCGAAGATCAAGATCGCCCAGGGTGGGGCCGGCGCCATGAAGATGCTGGCCGACGGCGAGGTCGACTATGGCCTCACCTTTGTGAGCGAGATCATCACCGAGCCCGGCGTCGAGGCGGTCGGCCCGCTGCCGCGTGACATCTCGACCCCGACCTTCCTCTCGGCCTTCCTGTCGGCGGACTCGAAGAACCCCGAGGCCGCCAAGGCGCTGATCGGGTACCTGTCCTCGCCCGAGGCGGCCGTGGTGTACAAGCAGCGCGGCATGCTGCCGGGGAAGTGAGCTTCTTCCTCTTAACCTCCGCCTGAAGGGGGGAGGTTGACTACGAAGCGGTCGGGTGGGGGTGACGCCACAAACCAACGGATTAGCCGTTTGGGGAGGCGGCGCCTGGCTCGCTAACGCGCGCCGCCCTCCCCCTTTCAGGGGGTGGCGAGGGAAGACTCTCGCACGTCCGCAAATGATCTCCCCGCCTGCAACGGGATTAGGCCATTGAGCGGACTGAAGAAAACCGTCATTCGCGCGGGCCTGGAGACGCTCTATTTCTCAGGCGCCCATGCGCTCATGCAACCCTTCGTCGGCGGCGTCGGCGCGATCCTGACGCTCCACCACGTGCGCCCGCCCGGCCCGGAGGCCTTCAAGCCCAACCAGCCGCTCGAGGTGACGCCGCGCTTTCTGGAAAAGGTTTTGCGCAAGCTTCGCCGCGCGCGGCTCGACCTCGTGACCCTCGACGAGATGCACCGCCGCCTGACCGAGCGGGATTTCAAGCGACGCTTCGCCTGCGTGACCATCGACAACGGCTACCGCGACACGCTCGAATTCGCCTATCCGATCCTCAAGCAGCACGAAGTGCCATTCACAGTCTACATCCCGACGAGCTTTCCGGACCGGCTCGGCGAGCTGTGGTGGCTAGCGCTCGAGGCGGTGGTCGCGCGCAACTCGCGCATCATCCTTTTAATCGACGGCAAGGAGCGCGGCTTCGAATGCGAGAGTCTTCAGGACAAGCGGCACGTCTACGATCAGCTCTACGGATGGGTGCGCAGCTTCAAGACCGAGGATGAGCTGCGCTGCGTCGTGCGCGATCTCTCGGAGCGCTACCACGTCGAGATCGCCGCGTTCTGCGAGCAGCTGTGCATGACCTGGGAGGAGCTCGGCAAGCTTGCCGCCGATCCGCTGGTCACCATCGGGGCGTACACCGTCAATCACGTGATGCTGGCGAAGACGCCGGAGCGGCAGGCGCGCGCCGAGATGGCGATGAGCCGTTCGGTGATCGAGGCTTCGCTTGGCGTGCGGCCGGCGCATCTGAGCTATCCGGTCGGCGACGTCACCTCGGCGGGGCCGCGCGAGTTCCGCATCGCCGCCGAACTCGGTTTCAAGACCGCGGTCACCACCCGCCCGGGCGTGCTCTTTCCCGAGCACGCAGAATACCTGACCGCGCTGCCGCGCATCTCGCTCAACGGCGAGCACCAGCAGTCGCGCTATGTGGGCGTGCTGCTGTCGGGCGCCGCGACCGCGATGTGGAACGGCTTTCGCCGGGTTGACGCGGCGTAGCCAGGGATCAGTAGTCGGTAGTCGGTGATCAGAACTCATTATTGCTCAAAGCCTCTGCTTACTGACTACTGATTACTGATTACTGTCCCCTGATCCCGCCATCCATTTGATCAGCGGCATCGCCGGCAGCACCCAGCCGAGGCCCGCGACCACGTAGTAGATCGTCTCGGCTAGCGAGCTCGCCTTGATCACGGGAAACTGCGCCACCGCCATGGCGAGGAGCGCCCAGATCAGAACCAGGGCGATGAGCGCGAAGGTGCCCACGAGCTTGCGAATACGGACCGACATGGAGGTTGCGACCCTGCGTGCATTGCGACCGTGCGCCCTCGACTATATGGTCCGCCTCGCCTCCGGCAAGCCCAAGCCTGATCCATGAACTCGATGACCACTCCGACGACCGACCGCACCCGCCACGCCATCCGGATGTGGCTCACCGCCGTAGCGGCGCTCGTCTTTGCGATCGTGGTTGTCGGCGGCGCAACCAGACTGACCGAATCCGGCCTCTCGATCGTGGAATGGCGGCCGGTCACCGGCGTGCTGCCGCCGCTCGGCGAAGGCGCGTGGCAGACCGAGTTCGACAAGTACAAGGCGATTCCGCAGTATCAGGCGCTCAACTCCGGCATGAGCCTCGACGCGTTCAAGACCATCTACTGGTGGGAATGGACCCACCGGCAGCTCGCACGCCTGATCGGCGTTGCGTTCCTGCTGCCGTTCTTGTGGTTCCTCTGGCGCGGCATGGTCGAGCGCGCCTTGTGGGCGCGACTGTGGATCATCTTCGGCCTCGGTGCCTTCCAGGGCGCGGTCGGCTGGTGGATGGTGGCCTCCGGCCTCTCCGCCCGGATCGAGGTCTCGCAATATCGGCTCGCGTTCCACCTCACGCTCGCCTGCCTGGTCTACGTTGCCGTGCTCTGGACCGCGCAGGAGCACGCGCCGCCTTCCGCTCGCCCAGCGCCCGCGCGCCTGCGATTGAGCGCGAAGCTTCTCCTCGCTTTGGTCCTCGCGCAGATCTATCTCGGCGCGCTGGTTGCGGGGCTTCGCGCCGGCCGCATCTACAACACCTGGCCGCTGATCGACGGCACGCTTTGGCCATCGGCGTCACAACTATTCTTTTCGCCGCCGTGGTGGCGGAATTTTTTCGAGAACCCGCTGACCGTGCAGTTCGATCATCGCCTTGTGGCCTATGCCTTGCTCGCGGGTGCGCTGCTCCATGCGGCCGACGCCATGTATAGCTTGCGCGGCGCGGCGCGTTGGAGTGCGCCGCTACTTGCCGGCGCCGTGACCTTGCAGGCGATGCTTGGCATTCTCACATTGCTGGCACAGGCGGCGCTCCCGCTCGCCTTGGCACACCAGGGCATGGGCGTGATCGTGTTGACCCTCGCGGTCGTCAACGCGGAGCGGATGGCGGCCGGGGAGGGGGGGCTATCGCCACAGTTCGGCGCTGCCGCGACGCTGCGCATTTGAAACGGGAGCCGGCGATGAGCGATCTGAACCGCGGCGCACATTGGGAGAATGTCTATCGCACCAAAGGCGAGCGCGAGGTCAGCTGGTTTCAAGAAACGCCGGACGTATCACTGGCGCTGATTGCGGCGGCAGGTGCTGCGCACGACAGCGCGATCATCGACATCGGCGGTGGCGCTTCGCGGCTGGTCGACGCGCTCCTCGATGCGGGCTACACGGATGTGACAGTGCTCGATGTGTCCGACGCCGCCCTGGTGGCTGCCAAGGCGCGCCTGGGCGGCGCGGCGGCGCGCGCGACCTGGATTGTGTCCGACGTAACAGCGTGGAAACCGCCACGGCGCTACGACCTGTGGCATGATCGCGCCGCCTTTCATTTCTTCACCGACGCCGCCGATCGGGCCGCCTATGTGGCTTGCCTGACGCAAGCGCTGCGGCCCGGTGGGCACGCCATCATCGCCACATTCGCACCCGACGGGCCGCAGCGTTGCAGCGGCTTGCCGGTGGTCCGCTACGACGGTGCGAGCCTCGGCCAAACGCTGGGAAGCAGCTTCACGCTCGTCGAAGCGCGACGCCACGATCATCCGACCCCGATGGGCAGCACGCAGCGCTTCCAGTTCAGCCTGTTCCGGAGAGCGCCCTAAGCCTGCGCGAGGCCCTGCTCGAGATCGGCAATGATGTCGTCGGCATCCTCGAGTCCGATCGAGAGCCGCACCACGTCGGGACCCGCACCCGCCTGCACCTTCTGCGCGTCGGTGAGTTGGCGGTGCGTCGTCGAAGCCGGATGGATGATGAGCGAGCGGGTGTCACCGATATTGGCGAGATGCGAGAACAGCTTGACATTGGAGACGAGCTTAACGCCGGCCTCATAGCCGCCCTTGAGGCCGAAGGTGAAGACCGAGCCCGCGCCCTTGGGCACGAATTTCTTGGCGAGCGCGTGATAGCGGTCGCCGGGCAGGCCCGGATAGCTCACCCAGGCCACCTTCGGATGGCGGGCGAGCCATTCGGTCACCGCCTTCGCGTTGTCGCAATGGCGCTGCATGCGCAACGGCAAGGTCTCGATGCCCATCAGGATGAGGAACGCGTTGAACGGCGAGATCGCGGGCCCGATGTCGCGCAGCGCCAGCATACGGCAGGCCATGGCGAAACCGAAATTGCCGAAAGTCTCGTGCATGACCACGCCATGGTATTCGGGGCGCGGCTGCGAAAGCATCGGATAGCGGCCTTCGCGCGACCAGTTGAAGGTGCCGCCATCGACGATCATGCCGCCCATGGAATTGCCGTGGCCGCCGAGGAATTTTGTGAGCGAATGCACGACGATGTCGGCCCCGTGCTCGATCGGTTTGCAGAGATAGGGCGTGGCCAGCGTGTTGTCGACGATGAGCGGTACGCCGGCGCGGCGCGCGATCTGCGCGATCGCCTCGATGTCGGTGATGACGCCGCCCGGATTGGCGATCGACTCGATGAAGATCGCCTTGGTCTTGGGCGTGATGGCGCGATCGAAGGTGCCGATGTCGTCGGGCTCGGCCCACACCACGTTCCAGCCGAAATTCTTGAAGGCGTGGTTGAACTGGTTGATCGACCCGCCGTAGAGCTTCTTGGAGGCGACGAGTTCGTCGCCCGGCTGCATCAGGCAGGCCATCACGATGATCTGCGCCGCGTGGCCGGACGCGACCGCAAGCCCCGCGGTGCCGCCCTCGAGCGCGGCGACGCGCTCCTCCAGCACAGCCGTCGTCGGATTGCCGATGCGGGTATAGATGTTGCCGAAGGTCTGCAGGCCGAACAGCGAGGCCGCGTGATCGACATCCTCGAACACGAAGGAGGTGGTTTGGTAGATCGGCGTGGCGCGGGCGCCGGTCGTCGGATCAGGCTGCGCGCCGGCGTGGATCGCGAGCGTCGAGAAGCCTGGAATACGGTTGGTCATGGCTCGCCCCGGTCACGGCGAACGCGCGCTCGCCGCATGTTGTGCACATGTGGAGTTGGTGCATCGAAGCCTTGCAGGCGTCAAGGCCGCGGGCCGCGAGTGCAAGCCCAGTCAGTGCGGCGTGATGTTGAGCGGGCCCTTGATCTTGGTGGTTTTCTCGGCGGTTTTCTCACGCACTGGGGCCGAGGCTTGGCGTTTGACCTCGACCGGGAGGTAGGGCGCCATCGCGGATCGGCAGGCAGCCGAAATCTGACTGCGGTTGGTCATCAGGCACTTGAACACGCGGTCGCGGTCCGGGATCACGTTCTGGCAGAACTGGAACGCATCGTTGGTGCAGGCCTGCTGCTCCTCCGCCGTCTCCGCCCGCGCCACATTGGTCGCCAAACTGATTGCGCCGAGCGCGAGAACGATCGCGAGCGCGATTTGCTTGCCCATTGCCCCCTAGCCCCCCGCCGCGCCAGCGCAGCGCGGCGCGCCAGCCAGGTATCATGACGAAGTCGGCGCCGGATTGCCAGGATCAGCGACCCGGAATGTCACAACTCAGTAACCTTGCGGCAGATTTGCAACACCGCTCAGCTCGCTATTACTGGGCCCCGGAATCTTCCGGCTTCGACGCGGTGGCGGCCGTTCCACCCGCCATCGTGACCCGGTCGAGCGTCATGCGCTGGATGCCGCCTGTGAGCTTCGCCCGCTTGGACGTCAGGACGCGCGTATTGACGCCCATCCAGCCGATTTCCGACGACAGGCGGCCATATTCGATCTTGGGACAGCGGTCCATCACCACCTTAAGACCCGCCGCCTCCGCAAGCTGCGCCGCCGCGTCGTTGCGGATGCCGAGCTGCATCCAGATCACCTGCGGCCGCGGCGTGAGAGCGACCGCCTCTTCGACCACCGCCGTGGCGAATTGCGACGCGCGAAAGATATCCACCATGTCAACAGGCTCGGGGATGTCGGCGAGCTTGGCATAGACGGGGCGGCCGAGAATTTCCCCGCCGACTTGGCCGGGATTGACCGGGATCATCCGGTAGCCGCGCTCGAGCAGATATTTGAACGCGAAGTAGCTCGGCCGCACGTCCTTGGGCGAGATGCCGACCATGGCGATGGTCTTCACCGTGTTGAGGATGCCGCGGATGTAGGTGTCGGGATAGTTGCCGTGATCCATGGCGAGAAATGTAAAGCTATTGATCCATGGCGAGAAATGTAAAGCTATTGCGTCGAAACAAAAGGGGATCGTTCCTGGTATTAAAACACCATATCATCAAGCCATTGTAATTTCAGCATTTTAATTTCAACACAGCGTTGACCAGGCCCGACCCATGGTGTATGAGCACGCTAAGCGCGCTTGCGCGCTCCCCACAACCACGTGAGACGTTATCCGCCATGACAACTATTTCGGCCAAGCCCGCCGAAGTGCAAAAGAAATGGGTGATGATCGACGGCAAGGGTCTGGTTGTCGGCCGCCTCGCCGCGATCGTGGCGCTGCGGTTGCGCGGCAAGCACCTGCCGATCTTCACCCCGCACGTCGATTGCGGCGACAATGTCATTGTCATCAATGCCGAGAAGGTCGTCTTCACCGGGCGCAAGCGCGAGAAGAAGATTTACCGCCACCATACCGGCCATATCGGCGGCATCAAGGAGCGCACCGCGCGCTCGATCTTCGAAGGGAAGTTTCCGCAGCGCATTGTCGAGAAGGCGGTCGAGCGCATGCTGCCACGCGGGCCGCTCGGCCGCCGGCAGCTCGGCAATCTGCGCGTCTATCCGGGTCCCGACCACCCGCACGCGGCGCAGAGCCCCGAGCCGCTCGATATCGCCGCCATGAACCGCAAGAATTCGAGAGGCGCCTGACCATGGCCGAAACCATCCAGTCCCTGGACCAGCTTTCCGCGCTCAAGCCGGCGCCCCCGACATCGGAGGCGCCCAAATACGTCCAGCGGCTCGACAAACAGGGCCGTGCTTATGCGACCGGCAAGCGCAAGAACGCAGTCGCCCGCGTCTGGGTCAAGCCCGGCGCCGGGAAGATCGTGATCAACACGCGTCCGTTCGAGACCTATTTCGCCCGCCCGGTGCTGCGCATGCTGATCCAGCAGCCGCTCTTGGCCTGCAACCGGCAGGACCAGTTCGACGTGGTATGCACGGTCTCCGGCGGCGGACTCTCGGGCCAGGCGGGTGCGGTGCGCCACGGCCTCTCCAAGGCGCTGATGGGCTTTGAGCCGGATCTGCGCGGCGCCTTGAAGCACGGCGGCTTCCTCACCCGTGACTCGCGCGTGGTCGAACGCAAGAAGTACGGCAAGGCCAAAGCGCGGCGCTCGTTCCAGTTCTCCAAGCGCTGAGCCTTGCGGGCGGGCGCACGTGTCCCGCCTGCGCCTCACCTTCGCGAGCTGCCGCTACGACCGGCTCGAGGCCATCCGCGACGGCGATGTCGCGATCGAGGGCATCGATCTCACCTGCGTCACGCTCAATTCGGGCCGGCAGGTCTTCGACCGCATGGTCGGGGGCAGCGAGTTCGACATCGCCGAGCTCTCGGCCTCGGAATATACGAGCCTGCACGGCGCCGGAGACCGCACCTTCGTGGCGCTGCCGGTGTTTCCCTCGCGCGTCTTTCGCCACGGCTACATCTTCATCAATACGCGCGCGGGCATTCGCGACCCGAAGGACCTTGCCGGGCGTCGCATCGGCGTGCCGCTCTATACCCAGACGGCCGCGATCTGGGCGCGCGGGCACCTGCAGCATCAGTTCGGGGTCGATCTCTCCCAAGTGCGGTGGGTGCAGGGCGCGATCGAGAAGTCCGGCACCCATGGACGGCCGCATGCGCCGCCGCTGCTTCGGCCGGTGGCTATTGAGCAAAACCAGAGCGGCGCGCCGCTCTCCGAGCTGTTGGCGCGCGGCGAGATCGATGCCCTGATCGGGTCGCGCAAGCCGGAATCGCTCGGCCGGCACAGCGAGGTGGCGCGCCTCTTTCCCAACTACCGCTCGCTCGAGCGCAAGCTCTACAAGACGACAAAAATTTTTCCGATCATGCACCTCATCGCCATACGCCGCGAGCTGCACGAGCACCACCCGTGGATTGCCACGAGCCTTTATGAGGCGTTCGTCGAATCCAAACATCGTGCGCTCGCCCGCATGCGCTATGGCGGCTCGCTCGCCTATATGCTGCCGTGGCTGCTGTCCGAGATCGAGGAGATCGACGAAGTGTTCGGTGGCGACGCCTGGCCCTATGGCATCGCGCCCAATCGTCCGACCCTCGAGGCGCTCGTCCAATACATGGCCGAGCAACACTTCATCGCCAAGCCAATTCCGATCGAGGGTTTGTTCGTCCCGGTGCCGGGCACGACCTGATCGGCTGCATCACCCAAAGAGTGTTCGACTTTTTTATCCATTTCACTTGGCGGGCTTTCGGTCGTGGCCTGGAGCCTCGAAGGTCGAAATCGCCCGCCCGGTATCGCCAACTTGTTCATTGCCTGCGGAATATGTGGAACGCGGCGCGCCTGTTCCACGGCCGCCCCGTGATCGAGAG
>Ga0126381_100003211_pt1 | contig 17820 bp, 33 predicted proteins | sample PanSoiMetPlot_28_FD_96465 | JGI IMG/M metagenome (GOLD analysis project Ga0126381, IMG submission 96465) | Tropical forest soil microbial communities from Panama - MetaG Plot_28 | ecosystem: Environmental > Terrestrial > Soil > Tropical forest > Bulk soil | place: Panama | collected 2016-02-17 | reverse complement strand
TTGATAAATCCTATTCGGAATTTATCAAGAACACTTGCCAAGTATCGAACTTTCTTTCCTGTGTTCCCATGCCAATCCGGGTGTAAACAATCTCCCCGGTAATGTCGTGACGCTTCATCGCTTTCTTGGTGGCTCCGCAGTAGTAAAGCATTCCGGCATATTCGCCAATGTCAAACGACTTGAGAAAGACACCGGTCCTTGCTTCCACCGGGTCAACTTGCCGGAACTTTGGCTCCATCATTTTCCCCTTTCACTTGCCGATAGCTAATCATATCAAACGTCCGGCCGGGGAGTCAACTCCCCGGCCGGACATTTTACCTCAGTGGGGCTGTCTCTCTATCGTGGCATATCTCACATATCCTTTCCTGCCACTTTTCCCCGTTCTGTTCTTTGTTCACCCACGGTCCCCATCTGTGCCCTTTCTCAGCACATCGGTCCCATGCGGTTACTTCTTCTTCTTCTTGGAGTCCTTCTTCTCCTCTTTGGACGGCTTGTCTTTCGAGCACACTTGCCGTGAGGCATCCAAGAACGGGCATCGCACTTTTCCTTCCTCGCATGCTGGCCAGTTACATCCACTCATTTCTTCCCTCCCTTCTTCACACTCTTATCATAGTCCTTCTTGGCCGACTTGACAATCTTTTTGACGACTTTTCTTACACAGTCTTCACAGTTGCACGTGCATCCGATACCGGGACACATCCGCCCGTGATGGTCGCATCAAGCAGACATTAGCCCCACTTCCTACCGACTATGGCTCCGCATAGGAACACGATCACTAGCCATGCGTTCACGTGCATTCCGGCTACGGTGATCATGAGTGTGTCTCCGAGCATAGGAAGTTCCGGCATAGGTGGTTTCCGCGATCATGCGGGACATTGCCGCATACATGGTTCCCGTGTCCACCGGGAACATCCGGTTCCGTGTGCCATGAGAAGCCACAGAGCCTTTCTGCTTGGTGTCTACCCGGCTTCTGCTGCTTCTTCTTGTCCTTCTCATGTCTTCCCATGTCTCCCACTTTCTGAGCCCCGGAGATTGGCTCTCCGGGGCTCTGACTGTCTAGTCTTCTGTTCGGGTGATTTCCAGCTTGTCAGGTTGCGGACAGTTCGGGTTGATGCATTCCATGTAGTGCATCGTGACGGTGTAGGTCTTCTTCCCTACGGTCTCTTTCCGGGTCTTCTCACGCTTAGTGACGTAATTGTGAGTGTGTCCCTTGTCCTTTGCCATGACTAGAGTCTACGCTTCCCCGGCTCATAATGCAAGAGAAACCGCAGACAAACTTGTTTAGCATAGTCGGCCGGGTCTCCGGTGAATGCGTTCATAGGTATGATCACCGGTATCATGTTCCGGTAGGTCATGTCTACGGATGTGCGCCATGTTTGAGCCCCGTGCGGCTGCTCTGCTATGACTTCCATGCGTATGGGTTCCGGGATGATCTTTTCTACGGTGTGGTTAACGGTGATAGGATGCCGTGTGAGCTGTCCGATTAGCTCTCCTATGCCCATTCTTATGTGTGAGTCTATACGGTTCTCTGCGGCTGTAATAGCAGCTTCTTTGCGTGCTCTGCGGCTCCGCAATGGATGAGGTATTGTGATATTCATTTCTGTTCACCTTTCCGTGTGGTCCGCCGGGTCCGTGGCATTGCGGGCATGTGCATCCGTGCTGTAGACACCGGCCGTGTCTTCCTTCTGAGCATGGTCCGCAGACCCATCCGGCATTAGTCGTCATGTCTCATGATCACTTCCGTGAATGTATCGGTTACTGTTCCGTCCGGTGTGATGCCGAACTCTTCCAGTGACACGATAGACCAAGGATCTTCTATTCCGAATTTCTTTTCATAAGCCACGGACTCTTCCGGGAACCATGCTCCGGGCATCCACGGCTTTGACCTATAGATTTTTCTTCCCCGGTCATATTCCAGGGTTACCCGTTTCCTATGGTGACTACTCGATTGCATCAACTCCACATTTTGCTTGACTGTCCCGGCTGTGTGCCACTTTCCGCGTTGCATTGCCTGAGTGCAGGAAGTCAGAGAGAACTTTCCCATGAACTTTACTTCTGGCCACCGGAAAGAGTCCCGGCCGGACAGATCTCCGGTGACACGTTTTGGCCATCTTCTGAATGCGGCATCTGTGCTAGCAATTTTGTTGGCAAAATCTTCCGCGTTGATTCCTCTGGCCTTAAATGCAGGGCTCTGACCTGCAATTATGCGAGCACGGTCCCTATCGTCCCAATACATCCCCGGCTTGAATAGGCAGAGATTTGCATGAACACCGTGTTCCCAATCACCAAGTTTATCTGATAGAGGTAGGTTTGGGTGCGGGTCCAGAAAGTAAACACCATCGGTGGCGACCATGACGACATTGGACATACCTCCGGGATGTGTTCCGATAGCTTCTGTGATCATTGTCCGGCATCCGGCCGTAATGAGACTTGCATATACCGGGTTGCCGTACTTGGGTGAGCCTATTGACTGTGCGAACTTCCCGTATATCGAGTTGATGAGAAGCTTGATAGCTTTTCCAAGTGCCGTGTTCTTTCCAACTCTCAGTCGGTGTGCATATAGCTCCGCCACTTCCGCGAGTGGCGGAGCGCATTCACACGGCACATACATGAACCATTCATGCCACTCTACGGCATCAATGAATCCGGCTTTCTGTGCTGCTTTCAGTTCATGAAGCCAGAAATATCCTTTGGTAGTTCCGGGACGTAGTATGTGCCCTTTTCGGGTTCGGTGGAGCATGGTTCCGATAGGCTTTGAAGCAAATACGTCACCAGATACACTAGTACTTCCGGATAGTGCATCTCCATGAACAGTTGCTTGCACGATGCACAGCGGAACTCTACCGCTATTGGTGTTGTGTCGGATTCGTGCTCGTGGGTCTCCGTGGCCATAACTGTAAGCTCCGTGGAGCAGGCAGGGCAGTTGAGCGATGATATAGGGATAGGCACTGTTGATGTCATACTCATGTGACTCACCTTCTATGATTCCGTGTGCGAATATTTCGAACCATCCACCGAAGTAGGTTTTCCGTGCTACGTCCAAGAACCAATCCGGGACACATTCCGCTAGTTTCTTGGCCGTGGGTATGTTCTTTCTTTGTCCCATCCATGTCTGTGCTACTTGTCCGGGTCCGAACCATTGGCTAGGCTTCAAGGGAATGCCTATGCTCAGCAAACCTTCTTGCAACCGGGACATGAGCCGTTCATGAACGGAGTTTTCCAGGCGGTTATAGAACCGCATGTCTTCATCTAGTATGGCACTAGACCGGTTCTCTTTTCCTTCTTTAATCCGTGCGAACTCTTCCGGTGTGCAGATAGGCTCATCCCACTTATCCGGGTTGATGGTGGCCAGGAATGATGACTGAAAGAACGGACCACCATCACACACATACATGTAGTCCCCATCCCATCCCCGGGGACGGAATTTGAACCTCTTGTTCCCTAGCAAGTCAAATTCCCACTTCCCGGCATACACCGGGAAGTGGGTTTCTCCGAGCCTGCTTTTTACCTTTCTTAGACGCTTGGCCTTTCCGATAGGAGAGAATAGACTTTGCGCACGATCTTCCGGCAAGCTCGCCAACCATTCGGTGAAGTCATAGCCAAGATAAAATCCGCTATAAGCATGCTTTCCATCGCTGTAATGTTCCCAGAGGAAAGATAGGACTTCATTCCACGATAGGCCCGCCGGATTAGCGATTTGTTCTTGTCCGATGCCGAGTAGGACGTAATAGTGGTTTCCTTCATCATCGGTCACCCCCTCTCCATCAATTGCGTGGAATTGTACCGGCTCCATCCGGGCTGCTAGCCTACGTGCATCCCTAACCCGGTGAGCCGTCTTTTTGTGCGTCCTATCGTCAGTGATAGTAAAGCGCATTGATGTCTTCTTCCTCAAGATCTTCTATCATGTCTTCCCATGAGGAAGCTTGACCTTTAAGCGCTTCCAGGGCTCTCCGGAGAGAAGCTAGGCTCCGTGCTCTGCCGTCTTGAAAGTGCTCAACATTCCACCGGGAACGTTTCGCATTGTAGTTAGCAGCCGCAGAGAACTTCTGGCTTTTCTCCCGTAGGATTGCCTGAACTAGCCTATCCCGTTCAAAGATATACGCTTGGAATCGTTGCCTGTCATTTTCTGCTTGCCGTGGATGCTCCGGTGTGGCTTTATGTCCGCGTGCAGCAGACAGGTTAGCCCCGGCTTCATATTCTCCCCGTGTGATCCCTCCACGCTCCAAGCGAGCACGATAGGCATCGGAGAGACTATTCCAGTTTCTAGCCATGAAAGATTATCCCCTAGAACATAGGTTCTTCTGGCAAAATGACCGGCTCATTCTTCGGAGCCAGTTGGAACCAATCTCCGCACGTCTCACAGTACGTATCAACTCGACCGAACACGGCATACAACACCATGACTTCTTTGGTGGTGACATGTCCGCACGAGAGTGCCACGTAACGGCTCAGAGAACGCTCTATGGCTGCTTCCTGAGCTTTGGACAGGGCAGAGCCCCGGACCCGTCTTTCGGACGGTTCCGGGGCTCTGTATGTCGGGTCTATGAACTTCACTAGTAGGTCAGTGACCCGTTGCGCACACCTTCAATGAGTTGCGCTTTGTCGTCCGGTGTGAGCTTTGACCATTCGGTCCTGAACTCTCCGGCTTTCATTCCGAAAAACTTCATGACATCCGTCATTGTCTTGCCTTTCTTCTAGAGTCCGTACTGTGCCTTTTCCTTTGCGGGAAGTTCCCGCATGAGGATGCGGAAGTCTTTCATGGGGTTGCCCTTACCGACTTCCACGTCTTTCACGTAGGTCATGCGAACGATCTTGCCGTCGGGGATGTCCTGTAGCTTGGTCAGCTTGTAGGATTCGTTGACTCCGTAGAGAACACCGTCATTCTCTGGATACTTGCGGAAGAGTACCTGTACGAAGGGCTCTTGCGCATTGCCCTTGGAGTCCTGCGGCATTTCGATGATCTCGATACCGACTTTTACGCCATCCCATGTGTCCCCGAATGAATCGAAGATGATCTTGGTTGCGGTCTCTTCTGAGACTACTTCCCATCCCTCATCCGCGATAGGCTTGGTGGTCATTGGTGGTTACCTCTTTCTTACTTAAGCGGGTATCTTCCCGTACCGTTGCACGGGATCATTTCTCCCGGCATTCCGTTGACCGGTTCCCGGTAACGCATATATCTTCTATGCGCCGTAAGCAACCGGTCCTTTCCGAGCCGTCTTTCCCGGAGACAATTGGGGCAATATCCCCAATGTGTCCGGGTGGGCTTCTCTGCGGTCACTTGCGCCATAACATCGATAATACCATATAGACATTCTAGGCACAATACCGGGACAATGCAGAATAGTAAAGTGCAGTACAAATCTTATTTTACCTTCCCTTTACCTTAGCAATGTTCGCGTCATTGAAATTGGGCATGTCTGCCTATTGCACTTTCTTGACCTACCCTTTACCATGAGAATAGGTGGTTTACCCGGGTCGTGGGTCCGGGGCTTTCTACCCGGCTAATGTCGGGCCTTTCACCCGGACCCACATTCTCAGAAAGTTATGCAAAATGAGGTCACCAATTACAGCGATCAAAGAGCCAGTGCAGCAGGCATCGCTAGCTAGTGCGATTGCCGTAGGCATCTCTATGCTTGCATTGGCCGTAGCTGTCGCGGCAATTGTCAAGTCCATTCGGTCCCCCATTGTGTCTACTCCGGTGGGTGAATGATCATGGCTGTAGAGACTAGCAATGTTGCCACTGCTCCACCTTCCCGGGGAACCGGACCCAAGACTGTAGTCAAGTCACGGACTACCCTCAAAGAGTACACGGATGCTTCGGAACAAGCGCTTCATCTAGTGGCTACCGGATGTGTCTTGGTCGGATGGCATGCCGATGCGGCCGCTATCGGCATGCATGCCGAAAAGATAGCCCCGGAGATTGCGAAGCTTGCCGACTCAAACGAAAAGATTGCGGCCGGACTAGCGTGGATTACTGAGTCGGGTCCGTATGCGGCTCTCGTGGAAGCATGCGTGGTTCTAGGGTTGCAGCTTGCTGCTAATCATGGGCTTGTAAAGGCTGAGAGGCTAGCTACGGCCGGTGTCGTGCATCCCGACACACTTACAGCCGCTATGCGTGCTCAGATGGCAGAGACAGCGGCTAAGGCTCTCCGGGAACAGAAGGCAGCAGAAGACAGGCTGCTTGCCGCACAGAGAGAGATCTCAGCCACATTGAACGGGTCTTCCCCGGAGCCTGATGGCTCGGAGGGTACTGAATGACCATGACCATGCCGGAATATAGACCCGCATACAAGCAAAATGGTGTGTGGGTCTTTAGCCGTGATGAATACCGGCAACGTCGGTGGCATTATGCTCCGGGTGAGCATGTGGTTTTCGGGGGACCATCCAAGCGTGGTAAGACGCAACTAGCTTTTGATCTCATGGAACCGGTTGTGTGTCCAGAGTTCCCGGCATATGTTGCAGTGTCTAAGCCTACGGACCCGGTAACCCTGCAACGCGGTAAAGAACTTGAATTTGAGTTCGTGCAAGAATGGCCACCCGTCCGGAAGTGGAAGCATGTTCTTAATGGTCCCCCTCCCGGGTGGGTTATCTGGCCGCAATTCGGGGACATCAATACGGACTTTGAGAATGCTGCACGGGTCACGGCTAATCTCATGGCGGATAGATATACGGCTTCCGCACGCCATGAAAAGAACTCAGCCGGTATCCTGGTGATGGATGACACAATGGTCAAGGCTAAGATCATGGGTCTTGACAAGCAAATGGTTACCATCCTTGCTATGGCCGGAGCCATGAAAGTAGGACTATGGGTTTTCGTGCAGAAGCCCACCGATTCCGGGTCAACTCCGCTATGGTCTTTCGAGAACGCGGACCACGGTTTCTTCGCTAAAGGCGGGGATGACCGGATGCTTGACCGTTACGGGCAGATTGCCGGGGACCAAGGGAAGCTTCTCAAGATGGTTGTCCCAAAGCTTGACCGGTATCAGTTCTTCTATCTCGACAAAGCTAACGGCTTTGTCTGTGTCGTGGATAAGGATTAGTTATGGCGAGCATGACAGGTCTATTCAAGGGCAATGTGAGCGATGCTGCACGTCGGGTTTCGGACACTTATGCTCTCCACCGGCTAGCAGACCCTATCGGCAATATCGGACAGTGGTTCGCGTGTAAGCTCTCGGATGGTGCGACAGATGGTGTTCTGTATCCGAGTAAAGCAGAGTGCATCCGTTACCAGACAGGTAACGAACAACTGTATGCCTATGCTCAGATTGTCCCGGCTACCATGAGTCCGCAGGATGCGGAGATCTTTCTGCGCATTCACCGGAAGCTTTATGATGCCGGTATCCGCATGGTTGATCCCGATGATAGGAATGGTGGAGTGAGTCTTATCAAGCGGAATAGTCATGAAGATATGATGGCTAGTGTTAGGGCTGCTCTCGGTACGGGACGGCCAAGAAATCTAATTGTTGATGGAAGGTTGTTTAAATAATGGCTACACAGCAGCAGCAGCAGCAGCAGAAGAATGCTCCGGCTCCCCGGCCGTATCCTTTCCCCGTCGGTGTTTACGAGTCTGTTGTTCAGGACTATGACAATACCGTGCAGCTTGGTGCAACGGTTGCGGCATGGACTTCCCCGACTCAGGCTCCGCTTTGGAACGTAAGCCCTACGGGATGGCTCCGGGGACTGTATTTTGACTTCACTTTGTTCTTCGGTTCCGGTAATGCGGCCGGGAGCTTTGCCGGTGACGGTCCTTGGTCCCTCATTCAGAAGGTCATCCTGTATGACCTTGGCGGGGAGATCATTCTCTACCTGCTTGGGTATGAGTGGATGGTCATGAACAAGTTCGGGGGATACTTTGAGATTGGTGATCCCCGTGGAGACCTTGCTTTTGTGACTAACCCGGCAACGGGTAACTCTCAGGCTGTCCCGGCCGCGCACTTTAACCTGTATCTTCCGCTTGAAGCCGTGCTCCGTGACTCGCTTGGTGTTGTGCAGAATGAGGCTAAGCCGGGATGGAAGGTTGAGCTTTGGTTTGACACGGCTACTAACACGGTGTCGGGTGGTACGGCTTTCACGGGTACGGCAACTACGCCTAGTGTCCGTTACCGTGGCTACATTGAATCGTACACTGAGCCTACGGCTATGGCTCCGAATGGCCGTCCGTTTGCTCAGTCTCCACCGCTTCCGGGTACGCTGCAATACTGGAAGTCAGAGAATAACGCTCTTCCGTCCGGTACGGCCAAGTATGACCTGACTAACGGTGTCGGGTTTGCTATCCGGAATCTGATCTACTATGTCCGGGATGCCGGTAACTCTACTCGTGCAACGGCCGATGCCAACTGGCCGGACCCGGCTACGCTTCTTATCGGTAACGTGAACTACTTCACGCGCGGTAAAAACTACTGGATTAGCCGTCTTGGCCGTGCATATGGCTTCTCTGCTGTCGGTGCGACTGTTCCGGCTGCTGACGCTGCTTGCGGCCGGGAAAACGGTGTGTTCCCGGTGTGGTTTACGGCAGACATGGTTAATCACCCGGGTGATGAACTGCGGTTTAAGTACCTTGATACTCAGGTTAACACTCTGGTTAGGCTCACCGGCTCATTCGGTGGAACCACTACGTTCTTTGTGATGGCTAACTGGCTTGCTACGCCTAGCCGGAACCGTTACTCTCTGATCGCTGGTTAGGGGATCAAATGTCAGAGCCTACGTTTCAGCAACGTACCGGTGATGATGTACCGGTTCCGGAGTCAACTCCGGAGCCGGTGTCACCGGAATTTAACTACTATGTCCATCTTGCCGATGGTCGCGTGGTTAAGTCAGTAAATGCGCCACTCACGTCCCGATGGGATAATGGTGATGGCACAGACTCAATGGTAATTGGAGTGTACCCACGATGAACAAGAAGTTCCTTATCTATGCTGCTCTTATTCTGGCCGGTGCAATGGCTTCTGACAAGATCCTTGCGCTTCCCGTGCTGAATAAGCTTCCGAAGATCTAGGCACTTGTCTGCGGCCGGGTGGGTTATTGCGGCCGGGGCTATTGAGCTAAGTAATGAGGCTCTGTTTGCTCCCCTAGAAGGTCATGGGAAGCCGTGGAGTAACATTAACTGGCGGATAGTCCCGGCTACTGCCGTGCTCGCAATTGTGCTTACAGGCTTTGAAAAGGTGTTCCCAGATTTCGGGAACCTTTTGGGCATACTTGTGATGGGTAGTGTGCTAGTAATTCCCTACGGGAACGCACCAAGCCCACTGGACAATATTTCAAAGGTGGTGACCGGTCAGTTATGGGCGGCACAATTCAGAAATGGCTTCTGATCATGGGTGGGCTCGGAGCCCTTTACCTAGTGGTCCAGAATCCTAATGGTGTATTCAAGGCTGCTCAGTCTATCAAGACTATTGTGGGCGGTACCGAAACACAGATCATTACCGGTGGGAAGAGCGGATAATGTCATATAACACGGATCTAGGTATTCCCGGCATCACGGGCATTACCGGGTTTGTGTCGCAAGATCCCGAAGCTACACCGGAGGAAATGCACGGTGGTCCGGCGGACCCTAAGCATGGACAATGGGGTGAAGCGGCTAGGCCCTATTCATGGGAAAGCCAGCTTACCGGCTTCACGGGATCACACGGACCCTATGATGCGCCATATACCAATGGTGAGTTTGTCACGGTACTTACGGCCGGAAATCTCTCACAAGACCCGCAATCTGACCTTAACCCTAGTCCCGGTCAGGTTGGGGGTTCGCATGCTGCTCCGATTACACGGCCATTGTCGGGACCGTTGCCGAGTATGGCAGACAGCATTAATCTACAGACGGTGCAGAGCCGTGATCAGCATGCGTCTAATCTTGGTGCATCCCGGATTATGCAGAGTTCACAAGATGGGCTCTCTGTGCAGCAGGATAATTGGGTGGAAAACTGGACGGTTGATATGGCCGGAACCACGCTTCAAACCAATGTTCCCGCGCAAGTTGCCGGTGGATTCATGTTCGGTACTAGGGACCGTGCTCAGTCACTTGCGCAGCAGAATGAATACGGCTTTGATGCTCCGCATTTGCATCGTAGGACGGCTCAGGGATCGATTCCCGGTAACTACATGTGGATGAAGCCGGGTTCCCGTCCACTGGTCAAGACAGTGCCTAAGACTGCACGTCCGGCCGTGGGATATGACTCACCATTCTACGGTGATGATCCCATGCAGACGTTTGGTATCCAGGGTGCCGTGTTGATGAATACTCCGACGGAATACACTGCTCCGCCACAACCGAATGTTGTTTCATCCGTCCCGGATACTAATCCGGCTGCTGAGATTGCGTTGTGGTGACATCATGGCAGACACAGTTGATGTTCTCGGTAAGCCTGTCCCTAAGAAGACTGCCTATATTGTCGGTGGCTTGGCTGCTGCTGTAGTCGCATATGCGCTGTATAAGCGTCACCAGAATGCGGCAGCAGCCACTACAGCCGCTAGCACGACTACGGGAGCAGCCGATACGAGCAACATAGACCCGGCTACAGGGTTCGCGTATGGCACTCCGGAAGATGCTGCTGCACTACAGGCTCAGTCGGGTTATTATGCCGGGTCCGGTGTCGGTGGTGGTGGTTATACCGGTGGCGGGGTTAACTATCCCGGACAGAATGTCACGCAAAATGGCGGGGGATTCACTAGTAATTCGCAATGGGCTCAGGCAGCAGAAGCCTATATTACCGGCGGAACCGGTGGTGGCGGACCGACCGATGCTGTAGGTAATGCTCTCGGCAAGTATCTGACCGGTGGTGAAGTTGATACGACACAAGCCGGGATCATTAATCAGGCAATTGCATTCCAGGGTTATCCGCCGATTCCGGGTCCGGAAGGTTACCCACCGGCTATCCGGATTGGCGGAACTCCCCATCCTCCGCAGCAGCAGCAAGTTGCCGTCCCTAATGTCGTGGGACAGCCACAAGAAGCGGCATTTGCGATTCTCGGTGCGGCCGGACTAAAGGCTAGGGGAACTCCGGTAGTGCATGGGAAGGTTCTCACGGTTGTTAGCCAGAAGCCCACGGCCGGAACTCAGGTCAATAAGGGTACGACTGTTACCGTCACAAGTAAGGTGAAATAACAATGCTAGACTTCAAGTCTATTCTTAAGCCGGAAAACTCAGTGATTGCCGGTATCGCAACGGCCGGACTTGTCTACTCGATTTATCAGATGGACGTGGGTCCGGTATCTTCCGCGCACTTCTCCGAACCAAACCACCCGTCTCTTGAATCCTCACGCAAGAAGGCCGGATACACGTCATTTGCCGGTGTGGCCGTTCTCACACTGATCACCCGGGATGCTAACGTGGGCATTCTGGGCTTTCTCTCCATCATTGCGATGGAAGCCCACTACCGGCATGCGATCATGAGTGACTCTGCAACCGGTATGATTGTCCCACCGGCTGAGTCTTCATATGTCCCGGCTCAGAACGTTGTTCCCATGCCCTACCAAGGGCAGAATGAGGCTGTAGGCTACTGACATGCCTATGAATGGTGTTGCGCTAGGTAGTGTGGGAGTCGGGGCTCTGCTTGTCTATGCAGGGCTCACCGGCCGTTCTGTGCTGTCTACCATTCAAGCCATTGTGCAGGGTAAGTCCCCGGGTAGTGTCGGACCCACACAATTGATCTCCGAAACTACCATCGGGCAAGATATGGCAAATGCTAAGACTGCTTCTGGTCAGGCTCAGTCGGGGCTTGGCTCGGTAGGTAATCCGTCACAATATCAGGCTTATGCATTCTCTCAGTTCAGTAAATATGGATGGGGATCTGATCAGCAGCAGCCGCTAGTTCTGCTCTGGAATCAAGAAAGTGGCTGGAATGCCTATGCAGCAAATCCTACGTCTAATGCCCGGGGTATTCCACAGAACATTAACGGATGGTCCGCTTATGCTCCGGGTGATTGGAAAGCTCAGATAGATTGGGGCTTGAATTACATCTCTGGAAGGTATGGCACACCCGGAGCCGCATGGGCTCACGAACAAGCGAACAATTGGTACTGACATGACATGGTTTGCATTTAAGGGTTATAACTCTGGCAAAGCCGTGGATATAGCCGGTAGCCAAGAGAAAGAAGCCGTTACTTTCGGATTCCACGGATACGGGTCAGAAGCAGAAGCAGAGAAGAAGCCTAACTCTGTAAACCTGCTAACCTCATGGTTTGTCAATGCAATCATTGCTGATTATGCAGCTGCACTGAAAGAACAGGCTCAACCCGGTGGAAAAAACGCGAACATCCTTAACCCGGGAACTGCTCTCAAAGCCGGGGAATCCTATGTAGCTAACTCGATACCGGGGCTAGCCACTATCGGAGATTTCTTCGGACGGCTCAGTCAAGGTACAACGTGGATTAGGGTGGGTGAAGTGCTGCTTGGTGCTTTGCTCATTATGTCGGGTGTGATGAAGCTATCCGGGGCTTCCGGGGACATCAAAGATATAGTCAGGAAGGTTCCGCTATGAGTGAGCAGACTACACCGGTTCTTATTGAAGGACATGTCACGGTAGACAGCATGCCGAAAGAAGTTAAGTTTCTCCGCACGACCATGCGGACATATACGCTTGTCCCCGGAAGCCAAGATGGTCCGCTTCTCATTAGGGAACGTTCAGGGAACATTGCCTACACCCGGATTATCCCTAGCCTAGGACCATCGGACCAAGCCGGTAATGATGCGTCTATTGCAGTGCCTAACCCGGGAACCGGTGTCAACCTGTCTTTCACGCTTCCTTACGCTGCTCAGATCGTTGCCATTACAGGGCAGTATCAGAATGCATCGGTCGGTAATGAGTTCCCTAATGTGCAGATACAGGATGCGGCCGGTAATCAGATCGCCCAGATACCTCTTGGTCAAGTTAACGCGGCAACTACCATACAGTTCTATATCTCGCTTGGTGGCTTCGCACAGCAAGGTGGAGGGACCAATAACCCGTTTATGCCGTTGCCGAATCTCGGTGTGCTACCGGCCGGGTTTAAGATCTTCATGGCTGCTATCGGCGGAACCGATGTTATCTCCAATGTGCGCATTCTGCTGTCCGGGGATACGGCTCATGGATGGGTGGCTGCTGAGAAAGCAGAAGCATTGAAGCTTACCGGGGCTTACCTGAACAATAACTCCGGGCCGATAGAGTCTGCTGGTAATACGGAATTGTGGGCATATGCGGACCCGGCTTCACAGAACTCACTGACCCTTACTGTCATCATAGATAGCGAGACATTGTAATGCCTTTCGGACCGATACAGGTACAGTATCCGTCCGGGCTATTTACATCCATCATCTCAAAGATGGCCGGACAGGGGAACATACTTGTCTATAACTCGGATGCCAATAATACCGTGTATCTCACGGAGAAGCCATCCGGAAACTCTGCTGCGCTTGAAGAAGCATCTCCGCTAGCCCCGTTGTCTAGTATTGTCGTGGATGGAACTAAGGACATATACGGGTACACTGCTTCTCCGGGGCTCACGGCTATTGTTCTGCGGTTCCCAAGTGCATCCGGATTCACACCGGGAAGCCTGAATGTTACGGGCAATGTTAATGCCACTGTGTCCGGGAACGTCAATATTGCAGGACAGTCTATTCCAATTGACGTGTCTGCTGCCACTGTCACGATTAACCCATCTCTTGGCTATATTCCGCCGGGTATTACTCAGAACATCTTCACGGACAACACGACACATACTGTGTCGGCCGGGGCTGCTCTCGCATATGGCATCATTGATGTTAGCAAGTACTCATCTGTTGACCTGACTATTAGTGCCAACTCGAATAGCCAGAGCACGGCCGGAGCCGCGATATGTGGCATCGTAATGATGAGATGGTTTGATGATGTTTCCGGAACCAATCTTGTCTATGAAGAAGAAGTAGGCTTCTGGCTCAGTAATGCGGCCGGGAATCAAATGCCTATCCGGGGCTCAGTCCCTATGCATGGGCATTACATGGAAATATTGGTGTTCAATCCCGGCTCTGCTGCCACCATGAATCTTACACAAGTTGTGGTGACAGGTAGCTACCGTACTCCGGTGTATTCATCATGGAGACAGTCAACACCGCTAGCGGCTCAGATCACTATTAACGGTGTAACTGTCACGAATATGAACTATCCGGCTATCTCCGGTCAGGCTGCTTATACCGGGAATCTTGGGACGATTAATAACACGACTCCGGGTGTGGGACTCAGGGCATATCCCATTGGTTTCTTCTCCGGACCCACATGGGTATTCTTCTCTGTTACTACGGCTACGCTAGTAAATGTCGGGACGATTGTGGACATGACATTTGTTACTTCGGGGAACCTAGCGGCCGGGACAAGTCAGGCAGGATCTATCATGAACTTGCCGAACTCGACCACTGTCAACTTTAGCGAAGTAATGATGCTGCCAAGAGGACCATGCATGCTAGTGGTCAACCCGGCCGCAACGTCCACAATTCAATTTGCAGCAGTGGGACAGCAGGGATACTAATGGGTACAGATGCAACGCTGACAGTTGTCATAGCGTTTCTCACGCTATGCTTCCTGATATCTAGTGCAGCTATGGGAGTCTTTCTCCGGGTGATTCTTAAATTCTCCCGGTCAGAGAGTAAGCTGAATATGCTTGCCGATGATCTGAAAGAGTTGATAGAGAATAAGGACAGGATACATGCTGAGTTGGTAGCTCAGATGGGGAGGGACCGGGATGCTACCGATAGAAGGCTAAGGTATCTGGAAGAGTGGCACATGAAACATGGCACATGAAGTTATTGCGTTTGTGCATCATTGGCTATATAATGACTTCTATGGACCCGTGTGGCCAAACATAGCGGCGGCCGTAGTGTGCGGAGTCCCGGCATATATGCACCATCACCTTACAGGAAAGAAGAGACATGCGGAGGTTCTAAATGCCATACGAAATCAGGAAAGCAGGGGAGAATTATGAAGTGGTCAATAAGGACACCGGAGAAGTAAAGGCTACACATGAGCCACCCGATGCCAAAGAGAAAGCAGAAAGGCAACTTCACCTTCTGCATGCCGTAGAAAATGATCCCGGATGGGAGCCGTCCAATGGCTGACAATGACCCTTATGGTCTCACGGATGAAGCTAAAGCGGAGATAGCGGAAGCCATTAGAATCGTCAGAGAAGATCGTTTTGAAGGATTCGTGAGGACACGGCTTAGTGGTCCCAAAAGCGACACAGACCCTAAGTCGGGGGATGCTCCGCCACCTAAGAAGGATGATGCTTCCACGAATCAACCTGTAAAGAAGCGGGGTTTGTATTGGGGGGACGCATCCGATGGTGAGTGATCCCCGGAAGACTACCGTGCTAGGGCATCCCGTACCGGAAGACAACTTTGCGGCATGGGCATGGCTTATCATCGTGTCCATGATCGTGATCTATGTTGTCTGCTTTGATGTGTGGGCGGCCAAGACAGGTCACAAGCTTATGACCACACAATTCCGGTTGTGGTTGTTTGACCCGGTAACCGGACCATTTATCGCGGCCGGATGGATTGGTGCGTGGGTGGGTCTCACGTATCATTGGTTCCTTAGGAAGTGATACATGTGTTCAGATTCACCGGGAATGAGAAAGCTATTGCAGCAGCAATCGGAGCCGGGCTCACTGCTGCAATATCCTTCTATCCGCATGCCGGATGGATACCTATCGCCACTGCTGTGTGTACGATGCTCGCAACGTACCACATTGGCAATACTCCACCGGATGCTACACCGGCCGCAACTACGGAGACAAATGAAAGCAGTGTACGACCCACCGTTTACTATGGTGGAAGCCTACCGGCTACGGGTGTGCAGGCAACCGATGTTGTCTCTGCCTATCCCGTCATGGTTGGGGAGAAAGATCTACCGACATTCGATGAAAGGACAAGGGCATGAGTACCGTTAGCATGGCAGACACGATCGGAGCCGATGCCGGGAACATCCCGGCTAGCTTCGCAAAAGTAGCCGGATATGACACCGGTGGTGGAAGCGTCCCGTGGAGCATGACTATGTGGGACCGGTTCCCAACATCGGGACATGTCCACATTGACCAGTCTCCGGGGCTCACTGTCTACGGAGACAGTCACGGGGCTATCGTGGCGGATGTGGAGCCGGGAGCCGGAACCATTGCTAACTTTGTCGTGCAGACAATGGCTCGGCATGCACGCGGACAGTGGGGACATGTCTACTGTTCTTTCGATACGGCTCCGCTAGTAGTCGGGGCTCTGCTCGCACAGAAGGTAGACATAGCTAGGGTGGACTTCTGGCTAGCCAACTGGAATCTGTCACAGTCGGAAGCCTCACAGATGGTCGGTACGTATGACCTGAGCATCCCGGGTCATGGGACTGTTCAGATTGAAGTGTCGGCCGTTCAGTGGGCTTCCCCTAGCAGTAACCCTCATACGCTGCTTCCCGGCTCCACGCTCACGTTGCAGCAAAGCAACGTAGATCTGTCGGAGACCCGGCCGGATTGGTTCGCGTATGTCCCTCCCAAGCCTCCACCGGTTCCCACTACGGAGACAGGGATAGTCGTGTATGAGAACGGAGGCTTCAAGACGGTTCCGGTGATCTCGCATGACTCCGGGAAAACTTGGCTCCAAGGGTCTTGACATCCGTCCGGGGATGAGTACCATAGATGTTGTGGGGCTCACACGGAGCCCCGGAGCATGAAAGAGGCAAGATCATGGCGAAGGTTACTCTCTCCCCGAAGCTGGCCGTGGGAACCGTTACGGCCGATGCAATCCCGGCGGAAGTCAAGAAGGACGTGGAAGAGATCTGGACGGCTCTCCAGACCAACGCGGAGCAGGAAGTTCGCGTGGAGGATGAGACCAAGGAAGCCCTGAACACGTGGCTCCGTCAGGCTGTCAGCTACGGCAAGCAGCGGATGAACGCGGAAGGTCAGTCGGAGAAGCTGATCATCCGTGCCACTCCTAAGCGGAACCTTCCGGAGACCGTCAAGTACATCACTGTCAAGCGGGACATCCCCGGGGATGCGGCCGCAAACACGAATCAGATTTCCCGCTAGAAGCCATCACAGACTAGGGGAAGACAGCCCCGGGGTTCCACGTCGGAACCCCGGGGCTGTAGCCGTAGAAAGGTCAACAGATGATCATCCGCATTATGATCCAAGACTTTGAAGTCTTGGCCGGACAGACACCGGAAGAAGCATCCGGGAAGCAAGGGCATGTCTGTGTGTGGTCCGGAGATGTAGAGTTCTTGAATGATCATGTCTACGTCACCAAGATTTCGATACTGGCAGAAGGACAGCCACAACCAATATGTGATGTCCCGTTCTCACTGAACAAGGGTTACTACATGTGGGTGCCACCGGCCGCAGAGAGCCACGGAGAAGACCCGGAAGTTGCTTATATAGCTTCCGGTAAGGTAGTGCTAGAAGACACGTCCAGAGTCGTGCTCACGGCCGGGGAGGATTAATCATGTGGCGACTACTCGTGAAGTATGCCGGGGAAGCCGGATTCGATGTGGAATACTCGCACGTATCCCGTGAAGCCGTGGATGCTGAGAGGGAACGTCGGATCTTCTTGGCTCGGAATGCCAAGGGAAAAAAGGGCATAGAGTGGACGGCTACGATTCGGGACAAGTCTCAGTAGATGTGTGTTGACATGTGTAGCCAGATGCTGGTACGATACTTGTATCGGCAAACGGAGAGGAAAGATCATGGACGTTCGTGGGCTTGAAGTCACTTACAAGAAGTTTGATGACTGGTACATCCTGGCACAGACCAAGGACGGGTCACGAGTCAAGATCTCTCGTAAGATCTCGGAAGCCAAGGGTTATGACCACCGGTGGGTGAATGTCTCGGAAATCGGTGGGC
>Ga0126381_100003210_pt1 | contig 17823 bp, 15 predicted proteins | sample PanSoiMetPlot_28_FD_96465 | JGI IMG/M metagenome (GOLD analysis project Ga0126381, IMG submission 96465) | Tropical forest soil microbial communities from Panama - MetaG Plot_28 | ecosystem: Environmental > Terrestrial > Soil > Tropical forest > Bulk soil | place: Panama | collected 2016-02-17 | reverse complement strand
CGTCGGCGGCCGCCAATCATATGCAGCCCGCTCTCATGCTGATGCTACTCCAAAAGATTATTCAATTTGGTTTCCAGTTCGGTCATCGGAACATCTCCCGCAGTAGGCTCACCCGAGGTCTCGGCTTGCGGCAAAACCCAAGGCTGCTATCTCTACCTTAACTCCGGGCGCGCCAGAGGTAGCATTGGAAATTCTGATCGCCTCCATTATCAAAACGAATCCGCGGGCTCTCTGGTGCCAGGCAGTTCTGGCCGGGCGAATTGGCACCGGGAGTGACCGCGTTCTCTCCCCCCGCCTGGGGCGGCGTTTTGGTTGACCTCGGGCGGAGGCACGAGGGAGGACAGTTCTCAGCCGCATACGACACGGAAAACCGTGCCGTGGTTTCCCGATTTGTAACCTTCCCTCTTCCCTCCCCTGGCATTCGGATTCACTCCAGGCACAGAAACTTGCTAAAGTAGGCTTTTTCCACAGATTGCGCATCTATTCTGGGGTTTGCTGGTAAGGAGACGGGCATGCACATCGCGGTAGTAGGTTCGGGATACGTGGGTTTGGTGGCGGGCGCCTGCTTCGCCGATCTCGGCCACGATGTCCTGGTGGTCGACAATGATCAGGCCAAACTCGCCGCCCTCAATCGCGGCGAGACCCCGATCCACGAAAATTTTCTTCCCGAACTGCTGAACCGCCATCGCGGCAACCGCCTCCGCTTTTCCGACGACTTGCAAGCCGCCGTTCGCGCCAGCGCTGCCATTTTCGTGGCCGTAGGTACGCCTCCGACCGAGCAGGGCGAAGCCGATCTTTCGTATGTCGAATCCGTGGCCCGGGGCATTGCGGGCGCCATTGACTCCTACAAAATCGTGGTCGAAAAAAGCACGGTGCCCGTGTATACCAGCGATTGGGTGCGCAAAATCATTCTGCGCAACGGCGCCGAACACGGCGAGTTTGACGTGGCTTCGAACCCCGAGTTCCTGCGCGAAGGCACAGCAGTCACGGACTTTCTCTATCCCGACCGCATCGTCATCGGCGCCGACACGGAACGCTGCGCCGAAGTTCTCCGCGAAATCTATGCGCCGCTGGTTGATGGCACTTATTACTTGCGGCCCGACGCCATTCCCCGCCCCGACCGCGCCCAGATTCCTCCCCGTCTGATCACCACCAGCGCGAAAAGCGCCGAGTTGATCAAGCACGCTTCGAATGCATTTCTCGCGATGAAGATTTCCTTCATCAACGCCGTGGCTTCGATCTGTGAAAGTGTAGGCGCCAACGTGCAGCAAGTCTGTCAGGGGATCGGCAGCGACACTCGCATCGGCCCGCGTTTCCTGAATCCGGGCGTCGGCTACGGGGGCTCCTGCTTTCCGAAAGACCTGATGGCGTTCCGCTCCGTGGCCCGTGAGTGCGGCTACGACTTCCGCCTGCTCGATGAAGTCATTCGCATCAACGAAGAACAACGCCAGCGCTTCATCCGCAAGGTTCGCAGCGCGCTTTGGACGTTGCGCGGCAAGAAGCTCGGTGTGCTTGGGCTGGCCTTCAAGGGCGGCACCGACGACATCCGCGAATCCCCGGCCATTCTCTTAATCAAAATGCTCATCCAGGAGGGATGCGCGATTTCGACCTACGATCCCGCCGCGCATGAGCGCGCAAAAGAAGTGTTGAACTCGTCGGTCCGCTTCGCCGAGAACGCTTACGACGCGGCCCGTGAGGCCGATGCCCTCTTGATCCTCACGGAGTGGGAAGAGTTCGCCGCGCTAGATCTCACGCGCCTGCGTGCGGCAATGAAATATCCCATCGTAATTGACGGACGCAACCTGTATGATCCACACGTCATGGCAGCCCACGGATTCACCTACTACAGCGTCGGACGGCCGTCAGCGAGTCCCGAACTGGTGGTTCCGGCGACTGTACCGTCGGCGGCCAGGAAGAAATCCCTTCCATGAGACCTCGCGCGCTGGTCACCGGCGCCGCCGGGTTCCTGGGCTCTCACCTTTCGGACGCGTTGCTGTCGGAAGGCTACTCGGTCATGGCCGTGGACAATCTCCTCACCGGGCGCCTGTCGAATATCGAGCACCTGCGCCGAGAAGGTAATTTCGAGTTTCAACAACTCGATATCAACCGTCCTTTCGACTGCGGCGAAGTCGACTACGTTTTCCATTTTGCCTCGCCGGCGAGTCCTGTTGACTACATGGTCCATGGCATCGAGACGTTGAAAGTCGGCTCCCTCGGCACGCTGCATGCGCTTGAGGTAGCGCACAAATATCGCGCGAAGTATCTGATCTCCTCGACCTCGGAATGCTACGGCGACCCGCTTGAACATCCGCAGAAGGAAACCTACTGGGGCAACGTCAACTCCATCGGCCCGCGTTCGGTATACGACGAGGCGAAACGCTTTAGTGAAGCGCTCACCATGGCCTACCACCGGTATCATGCGCTGGACACGCGCATCGTGCGTATCTTCAATACCTACGGTCCCCGCATGCAGCTAAACGACGGCCGCGTGATCCCAAACTTCATGAAGCAGGCTCTGCGCGGCGAAGATTTGACGGTCTACGGTGACGGCAGCCAGACTCGCAGCTTCTGTTATGTGAGCGACGAGGTCGAAGGCTTCCTGCGCCTCTCCCGATCTGACGAGCACTTGCCTGTGAACATCGGGAACCCGGATGAGTTCACGATTCTCGAATGCGCCCGCCGCGTAATCGCGATTACCGGGTCAAAAAGTCAGATCCGTTACGAGAAACTCCCGCAAGACGACCCTAAACAGCGCAAGCCCGACATTACCAAGGCCAGAACTCTCCTCGGCTGGGAACCTAAGATCAATCTCGCGAGCGGTCTGGGCATGTCCCTCGACTACTTCCGCCGGGCCGTCGCCTCAGAAGCCACAGCACGCGCGTGAGCAATCACGGCACTTTGCAGGTGGCCCAGGAGGCCGCCCACCGCAGGGTTTAACCCGGTTTTGGCGTTCTGGGATGCCTGCTCCGCGCCTGAAAGGTGGGAGCCATTCCCTGAGGCACAAGCAAGCGAGGTTGGACGCTTTACCTGCCAAATGCCGGGTTGCTACATTACTTCCGTCACTTTCCCTCTCGCCCTCGGTACCGATATCTTCAGCTTGGAACCTCTTTCAGCTGCCAAAGAAGAAGCTAACCCGGTTTCAGGAAGGCTTGATCATGGGACAAAAGCTCAGCAGCTTCGCGCTGATCTGTGGATCGTCACTGATGCTGCTTGGGCTCGCGCTCGTTCCTGCCGCGATCGGCCAAAACAAAGATGAAGCCATCCTGGGAGGGGGCATCTGCGCCTTCGCCTTTGGAGCGCTTATCGCCGCCGGCGGCTTATACCTGAAAGCCAAAGCCGCGACGGCAGCCGGTTCCGCTGGGGGACTGAATGCATCGCCAAAGCCCCTTCGCGGGGGTTGCGACCTCTGCGGAACGGAATCGCCGGTAATTCACTGCCGCGTGCACGGTGTGCATATCTGCGGGAACTGCCTGGCTCACCACTACGACTTCCGTTCTTGCGTGTACGTCCCGAGCACCCGCCGCCCAGCCACCGCGAAAGCTAACGCGCGCGCGGCCCGAGCCTAGGGGCGCGAAAACTTTAAACCCGTCCAGCCCTTCCGCAGTGTCTAAGCCGGTGGATTGTGCTCCAGCGGCCCTCCACGCCGTAGCCGAACCGATTGGATGATCTAAGCATCTGGCAAGGCCCGCCGAATCGACGTCGGCACTCAGAGACCTTGTGCTGAGGTTTTTATTCGGACCCTTAGCTGCCCTGGGTTGGTTTTGGGGCCAAGTAAGGGGGCTACCGATCGTCTTGCCATTGTCTCGAATCCGGTTCGACTCCACCCTCGCCCATTCCCAGCTATGATGGCAAGGGCCAGCGTACGGAGGTGCCATGAGCACGATTCGCGCCTTGTTCTGGGACGTGGGCGGAGTTCTTCTCACCAACGCATGGGACCACGAGGAACGCGATCAAGCGGTGGAGCGTTTTCTCCTCGGCAAGCCGGAGTTCGAGGAGCGCCACAAAGAACTCGTGCCGCTGTTCGAGGAAGGCAAGCTCACGCTCGACGAGTATCTGGAGCGGGCTGTGTTTTATGAGCCGCGGACGTTTTCAAAAGAAGACTTCAAGCAATTCATGTTTTCAAGGTCGCGCCCCAAGCCGCAGACGCTTGAACTCGCGCGTGCTCTAGGTGCCAAGTACGTGATGGGCACGATTAACAATGAATCGCGCGAGCTCAACCAGTACCGCATCGAGAATTACGGGCTGACCGATATCTTCGATCTGTTCGTTAGTTCCTGCTTCGTCGGGTTGCGCAAGCCAAACGAGCGGATTTATCGACTCGCGCTCGACCTGACGCAGCACACTCCCGACGAATGCTGCTTTATCGATGACCGTCCGGAAAATATCGAAGGCGCGACCAAGGTAGGCATGAAGGCGGTGCTGATGAAGGATCCGCAGCAGTTGCGACGCGATCTCGAGAGCTTAGGTGTCGAGCCCTGAGACCTTGCGATGGGGACGCGGCGCCGGAGTCGGCGGCAGGTCCATGCACCAGACATCGGCGAGAATTTTCCAGTCCGCGCCTTCGCGCCGCGCCACCACGAAGAATTTGCCGGTACGCTCCTGTCGGTTCGCGGCAGCCACGGGCATCAGCATGCGGTTGCGTCCGCTCAGGCATGCGATTTCGCCCAGCACTCCAATATCGGTGCAATCGAGTTGCATCTCGCCCAACCCCGACTGGATCGCGCCCGACAAATGCTCCCGGACTCCGGCTCGCCCGCGCACCGGCAGCGTGCTGGGCCGCAGCACGATGGCTTCATTGGAATACAGCGATGTCACTTCTTCCAACCGTTTCGCGTTGTAGGCCAGCGTCCAGCGCTGCATCAGTCTGCGCAAAGCGGCTTCGGCGGTGGCGATCTGTGCGGGTTCTAGGCCAGCGGACGGAGTTACCGCGGATGAAGGCCGGCTTTCTGTCGACTCTGAAGTCGATTCAGGAAAATGATGATAGTGGTGGTGGTGGTGGTAAATTCGCTGTCCCAACGCAGCGGGAGGTTCCGCGGGTTTTGCCGGCACTACCGCAGCTTTGTCGAGCAGCATTCCGCAGAATCCGCAGAATCGGTTCGTCCCCGGGTTCACTTCCCCGCATTTGGGACACTCGGGCCCGGCGGCCGGGCTTGGCGGCTCCAAGGCTGGCGCGCCAGCCGGTTCACTCGCGTGGCTTTCCCGCAGAGCTACATTCGCCGCAAGCGTCTGGATTGCCTGCAACGCGACCGCCACGGCTTCCTCGCTGGGCTTGGGCCGCCGCAGGTCTCGATTCATCTTGGAAAAGAACTCGTCTACCGCCAAATTCGGCAGAGGCTCCCCGCCGTCACCCGGCTCGGGTTGTGGTTCGCTGGGGCGGTTGGAGGTCACAGGGCTCAAATTCTACTCCCAAACCCTTGAACCTCAACCTTAATGCCGTTCGGATTCGGAAGCTCACGGGCGTAAACGCGGGGCAAGGATTGCCGTGCTGGGTGTAAGTTCCCGCACTTCAGTAACTTGAACACCTGTGGGCTTCTGCCTAGGATCGCAAGGTATGCTCCGCAGTGTCCTGCTTAGTCCCGACTCAAACACGGCCCGCATCCTTGGACGCGTGTTCAAAGACCTGGAAGTCACGTTCGAGCATACTTCCGATGCTGCGGCGGTATTTTCGAAGGATCCCAAGCGCCGTTTCGATGCCATCGTGGTCGATGATGCCATTGAGGGTGTAGCTTCGGTCCTCGAAAAGGTCACCGAGTTTGCAGGCGGCAGCAAGGCAGTCCGCATCGTGCTTGCCGATCCGGGAAGCGCGCATCATGCCGTGTTCAAGGCTTCCGCGCAGGTCATTTTCTACAAGCCGATATCGGCAGAGCGGGTTCGACACGGGCTTCGTGCGGTGCGCAATTTGATGGGGCGCGACCGCCGTCGCGGCGCCAAGCGCGTAACCACCATGATTCCGGTGCGCATTCGCGACGGTCGTTCTGCGGGCGCGCAGGTATTCATCGCCGACCTTAGCGATTCCGGCGCAGCCCTTCTATGTGGGACGGGCGAGTTCCCTGCGGCTGGCCATATGCACCTGGACTTTGCGATCCCCGGCGATCTCGAGCGCATTCCTGTGACCGCAGAACTGATGTGGCAGAACAACGAGGGCGGCGCGGGGGTTCGCTTCCTCGATATGGACATGCGTGCCCGCAGGAAATTGGGGCAATGGGTCAAAGCGCAAGCGACGGCAATCGAGAAGAGTCTCGCTGCCCTCACCCATGCGGGCATTTAGCGCGACTCAAAGACCTCAGCATCCCGGAATCTCACGCCGCGCTGATCTTTCTCCGAGATCAGAGGCTCACCGGTAATCCCCCACTCGATCTTGAGATCTTCGTCGCTCCACAGAATCGTGCGCTCCAACTCCGGATAATAGAACTCGGTAGACTTGTAGAGGACGTGGGCTCCCTCGGAAAGCACATAGAATCCGTGCGCCATTCCGGCGGGAATCCACGCCAAGCGCCGGCTTGCGCCGGAAAGCTTTACCGAATGCCAGCAACCGAAGCTCGGCGAATCCCGCCGCAGATCGAGAAACACGTCCAGCACTTCCCCGGTCACCACGCGCACGAGTTTTCCCTGCGCTTTTTCGACCTGATAGTGCAGTCCGCGCAAAACTCCCCGCTTCGAATAGGAGTGGTTGTCCTGAACGAAGGTTTCCTGGATACCCAGTTCAGAGAAGGTCCTTTGGCTATAGCTCTCGAGAAAAAATCCGCGCTCGTCCTCGAAAACTCGAGGCTCAAGAATCAGCGCGCCAGGGAGTGGGGTGGGCAGAGCCTTCATTCGCTATCCAGCATAGCCTGTGTTGCCGCACCCGTGAAGCTACCCGGCCACGAGAGCACACCCGATCGCCAACGCTTTCGCCCCGGTTTGACAAAACTCCCGCCGCTCCCTTCAAATCATCTTTCGTATCACACGCAACCGTTCTCTCGTCTTTCGTATCACAAGCAACCGTTCTCGTGGAGGTTCGATGTTCCGCGCCTTGAAGCTGTACCCTCTGCTGCTCATCCTGGCCGTCATGAGTTCCGCCCAGGACCTGGCTTCATTCGAAAAACACGTCACCGTGAAAGTTCTTCCCAACGGCTTGACCGCGGTCGTTTGCCAGCGCCCCGACACGGCTCCGGTGTTTTCCTTCTATACCAACGTCGATACGGGCTCGGTTCAGGATCCCATGGGCAGGACCGGCCTGGCCCACATGTTCGAGCACATGGCGTTTAAAGGTACCGCCGACATCGGCACGAAAGATTACGCCGCGGAAAAAGCCGCGCTCGAGAAAGTGGAAAGCGCCTACGCGGCCTATCTGGATGAGCGCGATAAGCCGGTCGGGCGCGACGAACAGAAGCTCAAGCAACTCGAGCAGGCATGGCGGGACGCGATCAAAGATGCCCAGCAGTACGTCATTCCCAACCAGTTTTCGCAGATCATCGAGGCCAATGGGGGCGAGGACGTCAACGCCTCGACCGCGGTCGACTTCACCGAATATCACTATTCCTTCCCGCTGAACCGGCTCGAGCTCTGGGCCTACCTCGAATCTGCGCGCTACACTCATCCCGTCTTTCGCGAGTTTTACAAGGAGCGCAACGTGGTGATGGAAGAGCGCCGCATGCGCACCGACAGTAATCCCATCGGGCGCCTGCTCGAGCAATTCACCTTCTCGGCTTTTGTAGCCCATCCCTATCACCGCCCCACGATCGGCTTCCAGTCCGACCTGGAGACCATTTCGGCCACCGACGCCCAGGCCTTTTTCGAGCGTTACTACATTCCCTCCAACATGGTCGTGGCGGTGGTAGGCGATCTCGATCCCGCGAAGACGATGGCCATGATGGAAAAATATTTCAGCCGAATCCCGTCGCACGAAAAGCCCGACGAGCGCACCACCGCCGAGCCGCCGCAGACTGCCGAGCGGCGAGTTGTCCTGCGTGAGCAAACCCAGCCGTTTTACCTCGAGGGCTACCACCGCCCGTCGTATCACAGTCCGGATGACGCGGTTTACGATGCTCTCGCCGATCTGCTTTCGGAAGGCCGCACTTCGCGGCTCTATCGTTCCCTGGTCCGCGATAAGAAGATCGCATCGGAGGCCGCGGGCGGCACAGGGTTTCCGGGTGTGAAGTATCCGCACCTGTTTTATTTCTACGCGCTGCCGATGCCGGGGCATACTCCCGATGAAGTCGCCAGTGCCATCCACGTCGAAATCGAGCGCCTCCGCAAAGAAGACATCAGCGACGACGAATTGAAAATGGTGAAGACGAGAGCCAAAGCCAACCTCATCCGTAGTCTCGACAGCAACGAAGGATTAGCCGAAAACCTGGCCGTCTATCAGACTCTCTATGGCGACTGGCGCGAACTGTTCCGCTCGGTCGACCGCATTGATGCAGTTACCAAAGAGGATATTCGCCGGGTAGCGAACGAGGTCTTTGTTCCCACCAATCGCACAGCCGCAATTATCGAAAATGCCTCAGGCGCCAGCGGAGGTGCCCAGTGAAACGCCTCGGTCGAACTCTGTGTTCTCTGTGCCCCTTGTGGCTAATGGTATTTGCCGGCGTCTTTTCTGCTCTGCCCGCCGCCGCCCAACAGTGGCAGCAAATCGAAAAAAACATTCCGAAGCTCCCGCCCTTTCACCCGCAGGAACCCAAGCGCATTGTGTTTCCCAATGGCATGGTGGTCTTCCTCCAGGAAGATCACGAGCTGCCGCTCATTGACGCCACCGCCCGCATCCGCGGCGGCTTCCGCTCCGAACCCGCCGCCAAGGCCGGACTGGTGTCCCTCTACGGTGAAGTCTGGCGCACCGGCGGCACCAAAACCAAAACCGGCGACCAGCTCGACGACTACCTTGAAATCCGGGCCGCAAAAGTCGAAACCGGCGGCAGCGTCGATTCCACCGAAATCTCGCTCTCCTCGCTCAAGGACGATTTCGACGACGTCTTCGCAGCCTTCACCGACCTGCTGCGCAATCCCGAGTTCCGCGCCGACAAGCTTGATCTTGCCAAGCGCCAGGCCTTCGACGGCATCTCCCGCCGCAATGACGACGTTTCCGAGATCGCCCGCCGGGAGGCGGTAAAACTCGCCTACGGTCCCGAGAATCCCTACGCGCGCCAAGAAGAATACTCGACCATCGACGCCATCACCCGCCAGGACCTGATCGACTGGCATGACCAGCACGTTCATCCCAACAACATCATCTTCGGCATTGTCGGCGACTTCGATTCCACGCGCATGGAAGCCAAGCTCCGCAAAGCTTTCGGGGATTGGCCCAAGGGCCCGGCGGCCACGGAGCCCGCGATCGACTTCTCCCCCGCGAAACCCGGCTACTACTTCATTAAGAAAGAAGATGTCAATCAGAGCAACATCCGAATGGTCGGGCTCGGCACTACCCGCAAGAATCCCGACTTCTATGCCATCGAGGTCTTTAACGATGCGCTGGGGGGCGGTTTTTCCTCGCGACTGATCCAGAGCATTCGCACCGCCCAGGGTCTTGCCTATGCCGTGGGCGGAGGGGTGGGGAGCCGCTTCGATCATCCCGGCATCCTGCAACTCGGCATGTCCACCCAGAGCAGCACGACCATTCACTCCATCCGGGCGCTCGATGAGCAAATTGATCTGCTCAAGACCAAACCCATCACCGACGAGGAAATCGCGCAGTCAAAGGATTCCATTCTGAACGCCTTCGTCTTCAACTTCGACACTCCCGACAAGGTTCTGCGCGAGCGCATGGCGTACGAGTTCTACGGTTACCCGGCGGATTTTCTGGAAAAATATCGCGCCGGAATTGAGAAGGTGACCACCGCCGACGTCAATCGCGTCGCTTTGAAGTACTTGTATGACCAAAAAGATCACCTCGCGGTGTTGGTTGTCGGCAAGCCTGAGGACTTCGATCAGCCGCTCTCATCCTTGGGTCCCGTGACCAATATTGACATCACCATTCCGCCTCCGCCCGGCGGGGAAAAATCCGGGCAGACGGAAGAAGCACAAGCGCCCGCCGAAAAGAAGGCCTCGAACCCGGAAGGCAAGGCCCTCGCCGAAAAAGTCGCTCAGGCGCTCGGCGGTTTGGACAAGCTAAAAGCCGTGAAGGCAATGAAGTCTGGTTTCACCTTGACCCAAGTCTCCGGGCAAATGCCGGGCGCGCTCAAGGTGGAGAGCACGGTCGTCTATCCCGACCGTATGAAGGTCGATCTGGAGACCCCGCAAGGCAGTTTCTCGATGGTCACCACTCCGGAAGCGGCTTTTGTCTCGGTGGCGGGTCGGGGCACGCAGGACATGCCTTCCTCGCGCCGTGACGAGACTCTGGCGCAGCTGCGGCGCGACCTGGTTTTTCTTGCGCAGCACATCGATGATCCGTCTTTCGCCTTCACCGCGAACGGCACGGACAAAGCCGGGGAAAAGATGGTTGCGGTTGTGGACGTCTCCGGCCCGGGCGTAAACCTGGAGTGGTTTGTGGATCCGCAAACTGGGGAAGTAGTTCGCGCTACCTACAAGACCATGAGCCCATCCGGCATGGTAGATGCAGAAACCGACTTCTCGGACTGGCGCCCCGTCGAAGGCGGACTCACTCTGCCGTTCCATCGCGACAACAAGCAGGAAGGCAAAGACTCGAGCACGGTCCAGTTCACCAGCTTCCAGGTCAATCCGCCGGTCGATCCCAAGATTTTCGAAAAACCCTCAGCCCCGGCGCCAGCGCAGTGAAGAAATCGGATTGGGCGATGGAATCAGGGACGCTGTTTCGTAGCGGGCGACGCATTTAGGTTTTCGATGCTGCAGTCATCGATGATCGAATGATTCAATCTCATCATGCTGGCTTTCGTCACAGGCGCCACGGGATTCGTTGGTAGCCACGTCGCTCGTGCTTTGGCCGAGCAGGGGGCGGATTTGCGCTTACTGGTTCGCCCTGGCAGCAATCCCAAGAACATTGCCGATCTCAAAGCCGATCTGGCCGCCGGCGATCTGCGCGATCCCGCCTCGGTTGAAAAAGCCCTATCCGGTTGCGATGTCCTCTTCCACGTGGCCGCCGACTATCGGCTGTGGGTGCGTGATCCCGGCGAAATGTATCGCATCAATGTTGAAGGCACGCGGGCCATCCTCGAAGCCGCCCGTAAGAACCGCCTCCGCCGCGTGGTCTATACATCCAGTGTTGCGACGATGGGCTTCGGCGAACCGGGGACGCTCGCAGACGAGAACTCCCCGGTATCGCTCGACCACATGATCGGCCCCTACAAGCGCTCGAAATTCATGGCAGAACAAGTGGCGATCGAGGCCGCGCGCTCCGGAATCGACCTCGTAATCGTCAATCCCACCACTCCGGTTGGGGAGCGTGACATCAAGCCCACGCCCACCGGCCGCATTATCGTCGATTTCCTGAAGAAGAAATTCCCCGCCTACATCGACACTGGCCTGAACCTGGTCGCCGTCGACGAGTGCGCCCTCGGCCACCTCGCCGCTCTTGAAAAAGGCCGCAGCGGCGAACGCTACATCCTGGGCGGCGAGAACCTTACGCTGAAGCAGATCCTCGACAAACTGGCCGCCATCACCGGCCTCCCCTCGCCTAAGGTCCGCGTTCCCTACCTGGTGGCGCTTGGAACCGGCGTGGTGGATGAAATCTTTACCGGACGCATTCGCGGCCGCGAGCCGCGCGCCACCATTGACGCGGTCCGCATGGGCCGCCAAAAAATGTTCATCTCATCCGCGAAAGCCGAGCGCGACTTGGGCTGGAAGCCGGTTCCGGTGGCTGCCGCACTGCGGCGGGCGGTCGAGTGGTTCCAGGACAATCAGTACGCCTGAATTCCGAACCCAACTGGGGGAAACCGCAGGAGTGACGCGGTGGCCAAGATCTCCCCATGTTGGTGGTTCCCAACCGGAATCGAGCTATAGAATTCTACGAGGCCGCATTGGGAAAAATGCCGGAATGACGGTGAGGACCGGAGCGCCGTGATCGAGGTCCAGACTGCTTCTTGACCCCTAAAATCGCCATCGTCGCCGCGCTCGAACGCGAGCTGCACCCGCTGGTGAAGAACTGGCAAAGAACTACCGTCGCGCATGAAGGCCGGCAATTCACGTTTTATGAGAGCAGCTATGCCATCGTAGTCTGCGCCGGTATCGGCCCCGAAGCGGCCCGCCGCGCCGCGCAAGCCGGTATCGTCAAGTACGCTCCGGAAATCATCATCTCCGCGGGCATTGCGGGGGCGCTGGTTCCGGAACTGAAGGTGGGGGAGACCATTTTCCCCGCGATCGTCGTCGATACCCAAGACGGAAGCCGCCGGGAAACCGCCATCCAGACTTCTCCCGTATCCCACACCGCCCTCGGGCGCACCATCGTCGCCAGCTCCATGCACATCGCGGGCATAGCGCAGAAGGAGCGGCTGGCAAAATCCTACGGCGCGCACGCGGTCGACATGGAAGGCGCCGCGGTCGCTTGTGCCGCGGAGGCGCACAACTTACCGTTTCTCGCGATCAAATCGATTTCCGACGAGTACGATTTTGATCTTCCCGACATCGAAAAGTTCATCCACGATGCGGAATTCCAGACCGCCCGTTTTGCTCTCTACGTTGCCGTGCGCCCCTGGTTGTGGCTTCGCGTCATGCGCCTGGCCCGCAATACGCGGATCGCTTCGGAAAACCTATGCGCCTGGCTGCGCGAAAGCGTCCTTACCCATACAATAGTGTCAGGCATCGTGAAATCTAATCCCTGAAATGGCCATTGCACAGCACCTGTCCTCACAAAATCTTCCCAACAGAATTCCCGCCACTATGCTCGCCGCCGTCTATCGCGGGGTGAACGAGGTGCGCCTGGAAACGGTGCCGGTCCCGGATATCGCCGCTGACGAGATTTTGATTCGGGTCCATACCTGCGGTATTTGCGGCACCGACCTGAAGAAAATCGCAACCGGGTCGCATTCCGCGCCCCGCATCTTCGGGCACGAAACCGCCGGCACAGTTGCCGCCGTGGGGCAGCAGGTGGAGCAATTCTCCCCCGGCGATCGCGTCATGGTCTTCCACCACATTCCTTGCGGCCAGTGTTACTACTGCCGTACCAAGACCTTCGCCCAGTGCGAGACCTATAAGAAGGTTGGCTGCACTGCCGGCTTCGAGCCCTCCGGCGGGGGCTTTGCCGAGTATGTCCGGGTGATGAACTGGATTGTGCGCCAGGGTACAGTGCGCATCCCCGACGGCGTCTCTTTTGAGCAGGCCAGCTTCGTCGAACCGGTAAACACCTGCATGAAGGGGATCGTGCGCATGGCCCTCGAACCCGGCGAAACCGTCTTAACCATCGGACAAGGTCCCATCGGCATCATGCTGGGTCTATTGGCCAAACGGACAGGGGCTAGCGTAATCACTTCCGATTTGTATGAGCAGAGGCTTACAATATCGAGAGCTTTTGGGCTTGAGAACACAGTTCACGCATCGCAGGTTGATCCGGTAAATGAGACGCGTAGGCAGACGGGAGGCCGTGGCGCTGATGCTGCCATTCTTGCGGTAGGCAGCAACAGCCTGATCCGCACCGCGATGGACGCAGTGCGCCCGGGGGGGCGAATTTTGCTCTTCGCGCAGACCCAGCATGGGGATGCCAGCTTTGATCCGGCTGCGGTTTGCATGGAGGAGAAGACGCTGATCGGCTCCTACAGCGCATCTATAGATTTACAGGAGGATTCGGTTCGGTTGGTGATGGGGCATGAGATGGCCTTGGAAAAATTGATCAGCCATCGCTTCCCGCTGCACCAGGCGGTTGATGCACTGAATCTGGCAGCCCACCCGCAATCGGACTCGATGAAGATCGTGATTCAGCCGTCACAGGAAGGAACGCAGTGACCGGTAAGATGACAGCCGCCGTCCTCTACGGGAAAGAGGACGTGAAGATCGAAAAGGTTCCCATTCCGCACGTCGGCGATGGAGAACTGCTGGTCAAAGTTCAGGTCGCGCTCACCTGCGGCACCGACCTTAAGGTCTACCAACGCGGCTACCATGCCCGCATGATCGTTCCGCCGGCTCTATTCGGCCACGAACTCGCCGGTACCATCGAGCACGTCGGTCCGGGCGTCCGCGGGTTCAAGAAAGGAATGCGGGTGGTCGCGCTGAACTCCGCGCCTTGCCAGACTTGCTTCTATTGCTCGCGTCATCAGGAAAATCTCTGCGAAGACCTGCTCTTCAACAATGGCGCGTATGCCGAGTACATCCGCATCCCCCGCCGCATCGTGGAACTGAACACGTTGACGATTCCTGCGCACGTCAGCTTCGAAGAAGCCGCCATGGTGGAGCCGCTCGCGTGCGTGCTCCGGGGCTTGCACGAAACCGGCGTGGAAATCGGGGACACGGTCGCGGTGATCGGTGGCGGCCCCATCGGTCTCATGTTCGTGCACGTGGCGCAGGCCGTGGGCTGTAACGTGATCGCGGTAGTCAAGCGCGAGTCGCAGGCCGCCGATGCGCGCCGCATGGGCGCCCACGAAATCGTGTACACCGCAACCGAGCGGGATCCCGTAGCCGCGGTACGCGCGCTCTCACCTGCCGGCCGCGGCGCCGACGTGGTGATTGAAGCCGTGGGCCGTCCGGAAGCCTGGGTGTGGGCAACGGAGACGGTCCGTAAAGGCGGGACCGTGAACTTCTTCGGCGGTTGCGCCAAGGGCACCAAAGTTGAGCTCGACACCAACCGGCTGCACTACTCCGAGATCACGCTCAAGGCCACGTTCCATCACACGCCTGACAGCGTGCGCAAAGCTTTCGCGCTGATTGCCGAAAAGAAGATTCGTCCTACGGACTACATCACCGGCGAAGCGCCACTCTCGCGCCTGCAGCAGGTCCTGCAGCACATGATGAACAGGAACGGGGACATCAAAACCGCAATCATCCCTGGACAGTGAAATCGCACTGCGCAGTCCGCACTCAGCATTCCGGGTTGAGATTTGCTGAGCGGGGATGGTGATGGTTTATTTATGAGCGCCGCCAACCCAATCTGGAGCCACCTCCCCGCGGAATACGCGATTCCGGCGCATCCGCCTTCCCTTCCCGAGGCCTACTCCTACTGCGAACGACTGGCGCGAAATCACTACGAAAATTTCTCCGTCGCAACCTGGTTTCTGCCCAAGCGCTTACGTCAACACTTCTTCAATGTGTACGCGTACTGCCGTATTTCTGATGATCTTGGCGATGAAACCGGCGATCCCGCCGCTTCGTTGCAGTTACTCGACGAATGGGAATCCGAACTGAACGCCTGCTACTCCGCCGTCCCTCGTCACCCGGTATTTGTAGCTTTGTCGGGCACCGTCCGGGAGTTCGATATTCCGAAACACGAGTTTGTCGATCTGCTCACTGCCTTCCGCCAGGACCAGACCGTCACCCGCTACCCGAGGTTCGAGGACCTGCTTGGATACTGCAAGAATTCAGCGAATCCGGTTGGCCACCTGGTTCTCTATCTCTGCGGCTATCGCGACCTTGAACGCCGCCAGCTTTCCGACTACACCTGTACCGCCCTGCAATTGGCCAACTTCTGGCAGGATGTGAGTCGGGACTATAAACTGGGCCGGGTGTATCTCCCGCTCGAAGACCTCGCCCGATACGGCGTATCCCCAGCCGACATCGCCGCGCAGCGCAACACTGCCCAGTTCCGCGACCTGATGCACTTCGAAGTTCAGCGCGCGCGTGAGTGGTTCGACCGCGGCCTGCCGCTCGGGAAAATGGTCGGCGAAGAACTGGCCATCGACATCGAGCTCTTCAGTCGCGGCGGTCTGGAAATCCTGAACGCCATCGAGCGAGAGAACTATGCGGTTCTGGGACGCCGCCCGGTCATTTCCAAGTCCCGCAAACTGGCGTTAGTCGCGCGCGCCGCCTGGCGCAAGCTGATATGAGCACCTTGGCGCACAGCTCTCCGCAATTCATGCCAACGCAGTCGCAGCTGCACCTGGCCTACTCGGTCTGCCGGGGCATCACGCGCTCGCAAGCCAAGAATTTTTATTATGGGTTTCTGGTGCTTCCGAAACGCAAGCGTCAGGCCCTGTGCGCCGTCTACGCGTTCATGCGCCGTTGCGACGACATCGCCGATAATCCCTCGCTCTCTCTGCGCGAGCGGCGAGCCAAGCTTGACGCCTGGATGAACGCTTTCCATGCTTCTCAAGCCGGCCAACCCACCGATGATCCGGTGCTGCTGGCGTTGACCGATGCCCAGCGGCGTTTTCACATCCCTCTCGGCCTGCTGGACCAGCTGGCCTTCGGCACCGCCATGGATGTGGACGAGGGCCATGGGGAAGTTCCCCAGCACCCCATCCAATACGCGAGTTTTCAGGATCTCGAACGCTATTGCTACAACGTGGCTTCGGTGGTCGGCCTGGTCTGCATTCGCATCTTCGGCTACACCGATCCTGCCGCCGAACCCCTGGCTGAGCGCTGCGGTCTGGCTTTCCAACTCACCAACATTGTTCGCGACGTCAAGGAAGACGCCGCTCTCGGCCGTGTCTATCTTCCCCAGCAGGATTTGGAACAGCACGGCATCTCCACCGGCGAACTTGCCTCCAATCCCGATCTCACCCGCATCCGCCCGCTGCTCGAATTGCAAGCCCAGCGCGCCTTTGAAAACTACCGCGCCGCCGCCGAACTCCTTCCCATGATCGCGGAAGATAGCCAACCCGCTCTGTGGGTGCTGGTTACGATCTACCGCAGCCTGCTCGAAAAAATCGTGCGACTGAACTACGATGTTTTCACTCGCAGAATTGCTCTCAGCACCTGGGAAAAGCTGAAAATCTTCGGCGAAGGATTCCTCAAGCGAATCGTCTGATGCCTCCGGAACCGTCACCTGCTGAAGAGAAAAACAACCACGGGGTGGCTCACCGAAGCGCCCGCCCGGAGAGGGTAGAAGGGCGGTTTTCGTCGGGTGGCCCGACCGTGGCCATCGTGGGCGGGGGGCTGGCGGGACTAGCGGCGGGGTGTGCGCTTTCCTCGAGCGGCTTTCAAGTGACGCTATACGAAGGCCGCCCCTACCTGGGCGGTCGAGCTTCCTCCTACGAGCACCCCGCGACCGGCGAAATCGTGGACAACTGCCAGCATGTGCTCTTCGGCTGCTGCACCAACCTGCTCGAGTTCTACAAAACCATCGGCATTGAAGACAGAATTCGCTGGTTCGATCGCATGACCTTCATCGAACCCGGGGGACGGCAATCGGTGCTGGAGCCCAGTTCTCTGCCCGCCCCGTTGCACGTGATGCCTTCGTTCCTGGCATTCAAGTTTCTGAACCTATGGGACAAGCTGATGCTCTCCCGCGCCCTGGCTGCCTTGATGACGCGAAAATACAACGACGATGGCGCGTCCTTTCAAGATTGGCTCACCGGACACGGCCAGACCCCGGCGGCCATCGAGCGCTTCTGGAAGCCAATCCTGGTCAGCGCGTTGAGCGAAGACCTCAACCGCATCGCGATTCCCTATGCCGCGCAAGTCGTTCGCGAGTCGATGAAATCCCGCCACGCCCGCACCATGGGAATTCCCACGGTTCCGTTAAGCCATCTCTACGACGCCGCCCGAGATTACATTCATAGCCACGGCGGCGCCGTGCGACTGCGCAGCCGCGTGCAGTGGTTCGGCCCTGGCGAAACCGGCGTGCGCATCGGACTCCAGGACTCCGAGGAGCAATTTGATTACGCAGTTCTCGCGATCCCGTTCGACCAGCTCGCAAAATTGTTTCCGGAATCGGCCCAATCGCAACCCCTCCGCGAACGAATTCAGCACTTTGAAACCTCGCCCATTACCGGCGTGCATTTCTGGTTTGACCGCCGATTCACCGATCTCCCCCATGCCGTTCTGTTGGACCGCACCATTCAGTGGATG
>Ga0126381_100003209_pt1 | contig 17823 bp, 15 predicted proteins | sample PanSoiMetPlot_28_FD_96465 | JGI IMG/M metagenome (GOLD analysis project Ga0126381, IMG submission 96465) | Tropical forest soil microbial communities from Panama - MetaG Plot_28 | ecosystem: Environmental > Terrestrial > Soil > Tropical forest > Bulk soil | place: Panama | collected 2016-02-17 | reverse complement strand
GGCGAAGGTCGGGCTGTCGTCGGTCACCCAGACCACGGTCAGTCTGCCGTTCATCACCGCAGACGCGTCAGGGCCCAAACACCTCAATACCACGGTCATGCGGTCCACGTTCGACCAGATCACGGGCGACCTCGTCGAGCGCACCATCGGGCCGGTCAAGCAGGCCATGTCCGACGCCAAGCTCACCGACGCCGACATCGACGAAGTCATCCTGGTTGGCGGTGCGACCAGGATGCCATCGATACAGAACCAGGTACGCAGGCTGACCGGCGGCAAGGACCCCAACATGACCGTGAACCCGGACGAGGTGGTCGCGCTCGGTGCCGCAACGCAGGCCGCCGTCATGAAGGGCCAGGTCAAGGACGTCTTGCTGCTCGACGTCACGCCGCTGTCGCTCGGCCTCGAGACGCTCGGCGCGGTCATGACCAAGATCATCGAGCGGAACACGACGATTCCGGCACGCCGGACCGAGGTATTCAGCACGGCCGCCGACAGCCAGCAGGCCGTCGACATCGTGGTGCTGCAAGGCGAGCGCGAGCGCGCCGCCGACAACCGGGTACTCGGCCGGTTCCGGCTCGAGAACATCAGGCCGGCGCCCCGCGGCGAGCCGCAGATCGAGGTCACCTTCGACATCGACGCCAACGGCATACTCAACGTCTCGGCCAAGGATAAGGACACCGGCGGCGAGCAGCGGATCACCATCACCGAGAGCTCCAACCTGGAACGGTCAGAGGTCGACCGGATGGTGGCCGACGCCGAGCAGCACAGGGACGAGGACAGGCGGCTGCGTGACCTCGCCGACGCACGCAACGAACTCGACGCCAGCGCCTACGCGGTCGAGCACGTGCTCGGCGAGCGCGGCGATGCCGTGCCCGTACACGAGAAGGCGCGAGCCGACACGCTGATCGCCGACGCGCGGCAGGCTCTCAAGCAGGAAGCGCCAGCTGACCGGCTGAAGAACCTCACCACGGAACTGCAGCAGGTCTACCAGAGCCTGGCCTCCGGGGCGGCAGTCCCGCCGCCGCGCGAGGAAGGAGCCGGGCAGCCTCAGCCGGCCAGCGACGAAGACGTCATCGATGCGGAGTTCACCCCCCATGACTGAGCAGGGGGAAACGGCAGCCGAGGTACCTGAGCAGGTCAGCCCCGACCAACTACAGGCTCGTCTCGCCCTGGCGCAGGATCAGCGGCTGCGCGCGCTTGCCGACCTTGACAACCTGCGCAAGCGCTGCGCGACGCAGGTCAGCCGGGCGAGGGCGGAAGCCAGCGCGCTCGTGGCCGGGGAGTGGCTGCCGGTCGTCGACAACCTGGACCGGGCGCTCTCGCACTCAGACGCCGAGCCCGAGGCGATCATCGAAGGAGTCGAGGCGGTCAGGGACCAGGCGCTCGCCGTGCTGGCCGGGCTCGGCTTCGCCAGGCACGCGGACACCGGTGAGCACTTCGACCCGGCCAGGCACGAGGCCGTCGCGAGCCGGCCTGACCCAGACGCGGAATCCGGTACCGTGCTCGAGGTGCTGCGGGCCGGCTACGGCGAAGGCGACCACCAGCTGCGGCCGGCCCAGGTGGTGGTGGCTTCCGGAGGCGAGCTGGGTGGATAGTTCGTCTGACAAGGACTTCTACCGGCTACTCGGCGTCGCGCGGGACGCTAGCCAGGACGACATCCAGCGCGCCTACCGCAAGCTGGCCAGGCAGTACCACCCTGACGTCAACGCCGACCCGGCGGCCGAGGAGCGGTTCAAAGACGTCTCTGAGGCCTACGACGTGCTGTCGGATCCGCAGACCAGGCGGCGGTATGACGCGTTCGGGCCCGACTTCCGTCAGGTTCCACCCGACGTCGACCCCGACGCGTTCCGGCGCGGGCGGGCTACCGCGGGCGCGGCGGCCGGGTCAGGTCGCGCCGGCGGCGGCGGGTTCAGCTTCCCGCAGGGCGACATTGACATCGAGGAACTCTTCGGCGGGCTATTCGGCGGGCGGGCCGGACGCGGCTGGGGACCGATACGCGGCGCCGACCAAGAGGCGGAGCTGCCGGTGACCGTGGAGGAGGCTTACAGCGGCGGCCGCAGGTCGGTTGCGCTTAGCGCCGATGACGGCCGGCGTTCCTTCGATGTCGACGTGCCAGCCGGGGTGACCGATGGCCAGCGGATCAGGCTGGCGGGGCAGGGTGGGCGCGGCAGCGACGGCGCGCCGTCCGGTGACCTGTACCTGATCGTCCGGATCATGCCGCATCCCAGCTACCGGGTGCAGGGCCGCGACATCTACACCGAGCTACGGCTGGCGCCGTGGGAAGCCGCCCTCGGTACCTCGGTCCCGATCGACACCCCGGGCGGCGAGGCGAAGGTCAAAGTTCCGGCGGGCACGTCGAGCGGCAGGCGGCTGCGGCTGCGTGGCCGTGGGCTGCCGCATAGGCGCGGCAATGCAGGTGACCTGTTCGCTGAGACCAGGATCATGGTCCCGGACAAGCCCACCGGCGCCGAGCGGGAGCTATTCGAGCAGCTTGCCGCGGCATCCAGCTTCGACCCGAGGAGGCAGCGGTGACCTACGCGCTGATTCCTTACCCGCGATCAGGCGACCGGCGGCTCAGCCTCGACGTCTTCGCCCGTGCCACCGGCACGCACCCTGACCTGGTGCGGCGGCTGGTCGCGCTCGGTGTCGTCGACGCGGAGCGCGATCGGGCTGGCCAGCTTTGGTTTTCGACCGATGAGGTCGCCGCGCTGGCGCGCGTGCAGCGCCTGCGCGCCGGCTTTGCGCTCAACTACGCGGCCGTCGGCCTCGTCACCGACCTGCTCGACCGGATCGCCGCCCTGCAGGCCGCCCAGCGCGGCTCGCCACCAGGAGGATAATCGTGGACCCGGCTCGCCTCACTCAGAAGTCAAGCGAGGCCCTGCACGACGCCCAGGCAAAGGCGCTGCGGCACGGTCACGTCGAGGTCGACGGCGAGCATCTGCTGCTGGCCCTGCTCGACCAGGCTGACGGCATCGCGCCACCGCTACTCGCGCAAGCCGGAGCCGACACCGACCGGCTGAGGGCCGGGCTCGAGGCCGAGTTGGCCCGCAGGCCGAAGGTCAGCGGCCCAGGCGTTACGCCCGGCCAGGTGAGCGTCACCCAGCGGCTGTCGCGGCTACTTGACACCTCTGAGCGCGAGGCCGGCAGGCTCAAGGACGACTACGTCTCGGTCGAGCACCTGCTGATGGCGCTGCTCGACGAGGGCCAGTCGACTGCGGCGGGGCGGCTGCTGCACGCCGAGGGCCTGTCGAGCAACACGTTCCTTCGGGCGCTGTCCAGCATCAGGGGCAACCAGCGGGTGACGTCGGCCACGCCGGAGTTGGCGTACGAGGCGCTGGAGAAGTACGGCACCGACCTGGTCGCGGACGCGGCATCCGGCCGCATTGACCCCGTCATCGGCAGGGACGCCGAGATCCGGCGGGTCATCCAGATCTTGTCGAGAAAGACCAAGAACAACCCGGTGCTTGTCGGCGATCCCGGCGTCGGCAAGACGGCCATCGTCGAAGGGCTCGCGCAGCGGATCACGAAGGGAGACGTCCCGGAAGGCCTGCGCGACAAGGCGATCTTCAGCCTCGACATCAGCGCGCTAGTAGCGGGCGCCAAGTACCGCGGCGAATTCGAAGAGCGGCTCAAGGCCGTGCTCGCCGAGGTCAGGGCGGCGGCCGGGCGCATCTTGCTGTTCGTCGACGAGCTGCACACCGTTGTCGGGGCGGGCGCGGCCGAGGGTGCCGTTGACGCGGGCAACATGCTCAAGCCGATGCTCGCGCGGGGCGAGCTGCACATGATCGGCGCCACCACGCTCGATGAGTATCGCAAGCAGATCGAGAAGGACGCCGCGCTCGAGCGGCGGTTCCAGCCGGTGATGGTTGATGAGCCGTCGGTCGAGGACGCGGTGTCGATCCTGCGCGGCCTGCGCGAGCGGCTCGAGGTCTTCCACGGGGTGAAGATCGCCGACAGCGCGATCGTCGCCGCCGTGACCATGAGCCACAGGTACATCTCCGACCGGTTCCTGCCCGATAAGGCGATCGACCTGGTCGACGAGGCGTGCGCGGTGATCAGGACCGAGATCGACTCGATGCCGGCCGAGCTTGACGAGCTCACCCGGCGCGTGATGCGGCTAGAGATCGAGGAGGCGGCGCTGGCCAAGGAGGACGACGAGGCCAGCAGGCAGCGGCTCGGGGACCTTCGCAAGGAACTGACGGACCTGCGCGCCCAGGCCGACGCGCTCCGCGCCCAGTGGGAAGCCGAGCGGCACGCGCTGCGCCGAGTGCAGACCCTGCGCGAGGACATCGAGCAGGTCAGGCAGGACGCCGAGATCGCCGAACGCAACTATGACCTGGACAAGGCCGCCGAGCTGCGCCTTGGCAGGCTGCCCGATCTGCAGCGCAAGCTCACCGCCGAGGAGGAGAACCTGGCCAGCAGGCAGGGCGACAAGCGGCTGCTTCGCGAGGTCGTGACCGACGACGAGATCGCCGAGATCGTGTCGCGCTGGACCGGCATCCCGGTCAGCCGCCTGCAGGAGAGCGAGCGCGCGAAGCTGCTTGGCCTTGACCAGGTGCTGCACGAGCGCGTCGTCGGCCAGGACGATGCGGTTCAGCTTGTAACCGACGCCATCATCAGGGCACGGTCGGGGATCAAGGATCCCCGACGCCCGATCGGATCTTTCATCTTCCTCGGCCCTACCGGAGTCGGAAAGACCGAGCTTGCCAAGTCGCTTGCCGCTGCCCTGTTCGACAGCGACGAGAACATGGTCAGGGTCGACATGACCGAATACCAGGACCGGTTCACGGTCTCCCGGCTGATCGGCGCGCCGCCCGGCTACATCGGCTACGAAGAAGGCGGCCAGCTCACCGAGGCGGTCAGGCGCAGGCCCTACTCGGTGGTGCTGTTCGACGAGATCGAGAAGGCTCACCCCGATGTGTTCAACACGCTGCTTCAGGTACTCGACGACGGCAGGCTGACCGACGGGCAGGGCCGCACCGTCGACTTCCGTAACACCGTCATCATCATGACCTCCAACATCGGCTCTGAGTACCTGCTCGAGGGCGCCATTGCGGGTGGCGAGATCAAGCCAGAGGCCCGCGACCTGGTGCTTGCCGCGATGCGCGGCCATTTCCGGCCCGAGTTCTTGAACCGGCTCGACGACATCGTTCTGTTCAAGCCGCTCACCGAGACCGAGATCGAGCAGATCGTCGAGCTCATGTTCGGTGAGCTGCGCGCTCGCCTGGCTGAGCGGCAGATGCGGCTCGAGCTGACCGAGCCTGCCCGGCGGCACATCGCCGAGCAGGGCTTTGACCCGGTTTACGGCGCTCGCCCGCTGCGCAGGTTTATTGCCAAGGATGTGGAGACCGCAATCGGCCGCGCGCTGCTGGCCGGCGCAGCGGCCGATGGCGCCCTGATCAAGGTCGACTACACCGCAGGCGAGCTGACCGTCAGCTATGAGAACCGGACGTGACGTATGGCAGATCGGATATTGCAGGCAGAAATAATCCAATGTGCTAACTGCGACAAGAAGAACCGGGTCCCGGCCGCGGCTGATGGAACGCCAAGGTGCGGCAATTGCCGCACTCCTTTGCCTTGGATCGTTGATGCTGGCGACGGGTCGTTCGGCGAGGTAGTCGAGCGGGCCCGGGTGCCTGTCCTTGTCGACTTCTGGGCACCCTGGTGCGGGCCATGCCGCTTGGTCAGTCCGGCGCTCGAGCACATCGCCGCGGACCTCGCCGGGCGGATCAAGCTGGTCAAGGTGAACGTCGACACCGCGCCTGTGCTGCAGCAGCGGTTCTTCGTGCAGTCGATTCCCACGCTCATGATGTTCAGGGACGGGCAGGTGGCGGCCAGTCAGATCGGCGCCGCCCCGGCCAGCCAGCTACCTGTTTGGGTGAACCAGTCACTTGGATGAGTGACTGGTTCACCCATCCCCCCTTCCTGCTAGGTTGTCTGGCTCGATGTCGCCAGGAAGGTAGGTGCGGCATTCGAACCGGCCTGTGCGCCTCGTGCTTGGCGCGCGGACGCGGACAACCCGTGGACTACCCGAACTGACGAAGCGAGAAGTTCCCCGTCTTGCCAGGCTTGGGCAAAGCCGATGCGCCCACTCGACTTGCTTAGGAGCCAAGGTGATGTTCGCTGAGGCCACCCCGGCTGACGCACTCGTGATCTTCGGCATTGCCGGAGATCTGGCCAGGAGGATGACATTCCGCGCGCTGTACCGGCTTGCGGATCGGGGACTGCTTCAGGTCCCGGTTATCGGCGTCGACCTCCGCGACATGACGACAAAGGCGCTGTGGGCTCTCGCACGGGAGGCCATCTGCGATCAGGTCGAGCGGCTCAACGAGGCAACGTTCAGGGTGCTTGCGGACCGGTTGAGTTACGTGGCAGGCGACATCTCCGAGCCGGTGACCTGCGAACGGCTGGCGGCCGCGCTCAGGAGCGCGAGGCACCCCCTGTATTACCTCGAGACGCCACCGTCGGCGTTCGCGCACATCGTTCACTGTCTGGGCAAGGCGGGACTGCTCAATGACGCCGCGGTCGCCGTCGAGAAGCCGTTCGGGCACGATCTGGCGTCGGCCCGTGAACTTGAGCGTGACTTTTCCGGATACCTTGGCGAAGATCAGCTGTTGCTTGTCGATCATTTCCTCGGCAAGGAACCCGTGATGGACATCCAGTTCCTCCGGTTCGCCAACGCCGTGCTCGAGCCGGTCTGGAACCGTCAGCACGTGGCGTGCATGCAGGTCACGATGGCAGAAAAGGTCGGAGTCGACGGCCGGGGGGCAACGTATGACTCTCTCGGCACGCTGCGCGATGTGGTGCAGAACCACCTGTTGCAGATGATCGGGCTGATGGCGATGGAGCCTGCGGCCGGTGCGAGCGCCGACGAACTGCGCGACAAGAAGTTCGAAGTGTTCTGCGCCATGCCGGACGCGCGGCCGGCCCGGTGCGTGAGAGGCCAGTACGACGGCTACCGGCAGCTACCAGGCGTCGCGCCCGACTCGGCGACCGAGACGTACGCCGCGCTCCGGCTCGACATCGACAACTGGCGGTGGCAGGGCGTGCCGTTCTTCGTGCGCTCGGGCAAGGCACTGGCGTACAAGGGCACGGAAGTGAGAGTGATCTTCAGGCGGCCGCCTAGGCTCGCGTTCGTGCCCGCGCCGCCGAGGCCAGAGCCCAACCAGTTCGTCTTGCGCGTCGATCCCGAGCCCGGGCTTTGCATAGCTTTGCAGTCCAAGGGCCCGCTGACCGGCACGAGCGAGCCCGTTCGCCTCACCATGCGGTTCGCCGATGAGCTTGGCGTCCCCCCTGAGCCTTATGAGCGGCTGCTCGACGCCGCCTTGCGCGGCGACCTCCACCTGTTCGCCCGCCGAGACAGCGTCGAGGAGACCTGGCGGATCGTGCAGCCGCTGCTCGACGCCCCGCCGCCGCTCCAGTGCTACGAGCCGGGATCGTTCGGGCCGCGAGGGGCCGACTTCATCGTGCGCGGATTTCCCGCCTGGCATCACCCGTGGCTGCCATTAGCATGAGTTAGTCAGGGTTCGGCTGAAGGGGCCGGAGCACCGAGATGGTTCAGCCGCCGCCACGCGTCTCGAGGTGATCGACACCGCGACTCGCCAGTACTCGGCGACCGGGGCTAAGCCAGGCTGCTCACTAGTCGCCATGGTGGTGCCGCAGGTGTGCGTCGATGCCCGTGACCGTCCCGTTCGCTGACACCGTTATGACTGTCGCTCCGCTCGCCGACTCGGAATGATGCCACCACTGCGTCAGGTATCCGGCGTCGCCGCAGCCCACGGAGAACATCACCGTGTACTTTCCTGGCTGCAAGCCGACCAGCGTGTACGTGCCGTCGGCGGCGGTCACGCCGATGACAGGGTGCATCACGGTGTCCAGCACAGGGTCAGGAGCGGCGGCGACCGGGGCAGCCGTCACGCACTCGCCTGGCACCGCCGCGCGATGGTGGCCTGTCACCGTGCCTGAGATGGCGCCGTCCGTGCCAAGCGTGGCATCGACTCCCGTGGTGTTACCGTGCGAGGTAACGGTCACGTCGGTAGCGGTTGCCTGCGAGGTCTGGTCGTTGTACCACTGCGGCGCGTAGTTGGTGCCGGCGAAGACGCAGAACGGGTCGCCGAAGTAGACCTTGTACGTGCCAGGTGCCAGGCCGGTGAGACGGTAGCGGCCGTGCGAGTTGGTCGTCGTGTAGTCGTAACTAGCGGTCGGGCTGACGGGCACGGCGGCGGCGCAGGCACCGGCCTGCGGAGCGGACCCTGGCGATCCAAGCACGGTGCCTGAGATCGATCCAGCCGGCACCAGGTTCTCGTTCGCCCCGGTCACGGCCTGCGGCGCGGTGACCTTAACCAGGCCAGGCAATGTGGTTGTGCCGAGCAGAATATGGTGCCTGCCGTAGCCGCAGTCGTAGAAGGTGACCTGGTAGGAGTCACTGCTCAGGCCACTGATCTTGTAGCGTCCGTTGCGTCTGGTGAATCCGAACCCCAATGAATTGTCGTCGGCGTTCTGCGCTGATACGCAGATATTCGGCTGCGGATGGCCGGCGCCGGTCGTCACCTGGCCGGAAATCGATCCGCCGGCGCTCAGCTCAGCGTCGACCCCGGTCACGGTCGCGCCGTCGGTGACCAAGACCGGTGCCGACGACGCCCGGGACGTGGTGCCCCGATACCACTGGTCACCGTAGCGGGCTCGGCTGCAGTCGATGAACTGCACGTCGTACTTCGCCCCGGCGATAGGGCCGACCCGGTACACGCCGTGAGAGTTGGTGTAGCCCTGGGTGCGGTAATTCAATATGTTCAGCGTGGATACCTGGCTGCCATGGAGTGCGGCCTGCACGCAGATTCCGGAGAGCGGCTTGCCTGCGCTATTGGTCACCACTCCGGTGATGAATCCGCCGCGCCGAAGTACCGCGTTGATTCCCGATGTGACGACACCGGCGGGTGCGGAGACGAGGTCGGCCGGGCCCTGGCCGGGCTGGCCCATGAACCATTGGGGCGCGAAGGCGCTCGCCTCGAGGAAGCAGTTGAAGTTCACCGCGTACAGCCCGGGAATCAGGTTCCTGATGGTGAACCTGCCGTGCCTGGTTTGCCGAAGTATGAAGGGAAAGCCGTACTGCAGCATCGACGGGCTTTCAGCTAGGACGCAGATCCGGTCTAGCCGGTGCCCGCTGGCGTCGGTGACAATTCCGCTGATCGTCCCGCCCGGCTGCATGGCGGCGTCGATGCCGGGCGTGGTATGCCCGGCCGTGGCCCGCACCGGGCTGGCAGAGCCAATGTTGGCCTGGCCGCGGTAGTACTGCGGCGCGTAGCTCCCTTGGTTACCGCAGCCGCCGGAGAAGTTCACCGTGTAGCTGCCCGACGGCAGCGCGATGATGGAGTATTTGCCGTCGGAGTTGGTTGTGTCCCCGCCGAAGCCGTGGCCGGAAGCCGAGACGCAGATGCCGCGGACAGGCGCGCCGCGGGAATCGGTCACCGTTCCCGTGATGATCGCTCCGGCCTTCAGGAACGCGTCGAAGCCCGATGTGGTGTGGCCGGCGATGACCGAGACCGACCGCTTGGTCGGCAGGTAGTTCCCGTTGTTGCCGCAGCCGCGGCTGAAGTAGACCCGGTACTTGCCGGTGGTCAGGCCGATGACCCGGTAGCTGCCGTTCTTCCCGGTTCTGGTACCGGCGAAGACCGGGAAGGGTCCTTGCGGGCGGATCGGCTGGACGAAGACGCAGATGCCCTTGAGCAGCGCTCCGTGCGATCCTCCAGCTCGGACAACTCCGCTGATGATCGCCCCGGGACCAAGCGCGGCGTCCACATGCCTGACGATCGAGCCGTGCTTGATCACGATCGTAGTCGCGTGCTTCTGAGTCGCCGAGTCACGCCACCACTGGGGCACGTAGTTCCCTGTGTTGCCGCAGTACCTGGGCACAAACGCGACCTGGTACTTGCCTGGGAACAGCGAATGCGCGGCGTAGCGGCCGTTCTTGCCCGAGATCCCATAGCTAAAGACCTCAAACCGGCCGTCCTTACCCTGAGCAAAAACGCACACGTTGGACAGTGTCTTGCCCAGCAGTTTCTTGCTGCCACGGCTCCGTACCGTTCCCGAGATCTGGCCGCCGAGTTGCAAGGCCGCGTCGATGCCGGTGGTGGTCTGGCCGGCGCTGACCCGCACCTTGGTTGGGTGCCGGAAACCAGGCCCGTTGACACCCTTGTAGACCTGCGGGAGCCAGTTGCCCGTGTCCTTGCCGCAGTCCTGGTACGTGACGAAGTAGCGCCCCGGCCTCAGCCTGGTGATCAGGTACTGGCCTGTTTTCGACGTGCGGGCGTGGGCGTAACTAGGGCCGCCGAACGCGGTGACGCAGATGCCTTGCAGAGGCTTAGCGGCGCCAGTGACCGTCCCGGCGATCGCGCCCCGCCCGGTAGCGCCGCTCGCCCTGTCTCTGTGCGCAGACAAGGCAGCGGGCCCCGTACGTGAGAGCAGGCGGGCAATCGCTCGCGGCGCGGCGGCATGGATGGCGGGCGCGGTGGTGCGCAAGGTGACGGGCGCGAGCTCACGCGCCTGACCTCGGGCGATCTTGACGGTGGCGGCCGTGCCAGGCCACGAGGCGCCGCCCGACCACTGGTCGAGGTATCCGCCGCCAGCCGCGCAGGCGCTGTAGTGCAGGGTGTACCCGCCCGCGCGAAGGCCGCCGAGGCTGTAGCGGCCATCGCTCCGCGTCATCGCCAGCACGCTGCCGCCAGGTCCGGTCGCGACAACGCACGCGCCGGTCAGCGGCCTTCCGCCAGCACCATCGACGACGCCGGTGATCGCGCCGGGCTCGCTCCTGGGCGCGGCGAACCTGGCCGCTGCCGCCCGGCTGTGGCTGGCGTGATGCCCGGCGCTGGCCCTGCTGGCCTGCGCGGGTGCTGAAATCAGCGCCGCTGCCAGTGCCGTAACGCCGATCGTGACCGTGCTCGCTGCCCTCAAGGCACCTTGCTGAATTCGCATGTGGCCACCACTTCTCGCGGTTGTCCTGTCCCGGCTGTAAAACGCTATAGGAGGTCATTAGGTTGCGTCGCGGGAGTCAGGAATTGCAGGCGAAGTATCTGACGCGGACCACGGGCCTCTATCCAGGCAGAAAGCCGGGGATGAGGAGGCCGCTATGAGTCAGCGGAACATTGAGGAAAACGAGCTCATCGTCTCGTACATGTACCTGAGGAAGATCGTGGGGTGGATCGGCAGCCTGTTGCCGGTCGCGCTCATCTTCGGCGGGTTGGTCTCCATCACCGCGTCGCTACCGGAGTCGATGAGCGGTTACTACTACACCCAGATGCGCAATGTCTTCGTCGGTGCGCTGTGCGCGCTTGGCATATTTCTGATCGGATACGCCGGCTATGACGACGTGGATCGATGGATTACCAACGTGGCTGGGCTTGGAGCAATCGGCGTGGCGTTTCTCCCGACGAAACCGCCCGTGTGCGTGGCAGGCCCGCGCCTTTGTTCGCCCCCTTCGGTAGCGCACCTATCGATGAGCCAGCAGGTCATCGGCGACGCTCACCTGTTCTTCGCCGCCGTGACATTCATCGCCCTGGGCATCATGGCGCTGCGTTTCGCCAAGTCAGGAGCGACGCCGCCCGGGCAGGCCGTGCCAGCCAGGATCCGGCACGGGCTGGGATTCGGCAGGCTTGGCGGCGACGCGCCGGCGACGCGAAAGCGGATGCGCAACGCCATCTTCCGCGGCTGCGGCATCACGATCTTGTCCTGTGTGGCTCTGGCTGCCCTGTCGAACCTGCTGCCCATGCCGGTTTCGGCACGCTGGCCGCTGCTGTTCAGCTTCGAGGCCCTTGCGGTTTTCGCATTCGGCATCTCGTGGTTCGTCAAAGGGCAGACGCTGCTGCCGATTCTCAAGGACCGCCGGCCGGTCTCTGGGCCGCCCGCTGGCCAGCCCGTAGCCATCGTCAGGACGACTGCGAGCTAGCCCTGACCAGCCTTAATCGGCGTGTCCTCGCCGTGACCGCCGTCTGAAGGCCGGGTAGCCGGTAACGTGCCAGAAGGCCCCCTCGAGCCATGGAGGTCCAGATGGCTACCAGGACAACCGTTGCGCTAGAAGACGACCTTGACGGCGGCCCGGCAGATCAGACCCTGCATTTCCGCCTCGGCACCAATGAGTACGAGATCGACCTCAACGCTAAGAACGCAGGCAGATTCCGCAACCAGATGGCTCCGTTCATTGATCACGCCCGCAAGGCAGGCCGGGGACAGCGCCGGCCAGCGCGACCGGCCTCAGTTCGCCAGCACAGCGCGAGCATTCGCGCGTGGGCCAAGGAACAAGGCATGCCGGTTAGCGACCGCGGCCGCATCCCCAGTAGCCTCATCGAGCAGTACGAAGCGGCCACCAAGCACTGACTTACCGTGCCTGCGGCAGCTTCACCGAGCCGCGCTTGGCAGCGGGCGCGGAAGGCGGCGGCACGACTGGCCCGATATCGCCGTCAGGCGCTTGATCAAGGTCGACTATCACCGGGGCGTGATCGCTCGGGCCCGTGCCCTTGCGAGCATGCCGGTCCACCCATGCCGCCTTCACCCGGCTGGCGACCGGCTCGGTCGCGAGCACTAGGTCGATCCGCATCCCAAGGTCCTGGTGGAACATTCCTGCGCGATAGTCCCAGTATGAAAAGACCCGCTGCGTCGGCCAGCGGTCTCGTACGACGTCGTGGAGGCCGACGTCCATCAGCTTCGTCAGCGCGGCCCGTTCAGGCGCGGTCACGTGCGTCTGGCCGACGTAGGCCTCAGGGTCGAACACGTCGGCGTCGGTCGGGGCGATGTTCATGTCGCCGCAGATGACGGTTTCCGGCGGAGCGGCGGCGGCAGTGTCACGAAGCGCGGTCAGCCAGGCCAGCTTGTACTGGTAGTGCTCTGAGTCCGGTTCCCTGCCGTTGGGCACATACACCGAGTAGACCCTGATGCCACCGCAGACCGCCGATATCGCCCTGGCCTCCTGATGGGGGAACCCAGGCGCGCCCGGGAGTCCTGGCTCCACCTCGTTGAGCCCAGCCCGGGACAGTATGGCCACGCCGTTCCACTGAGCCTCGCCGTGCACCGCGACCTCGTAGTCCCTGGCGGCCAGATCGTCGCCGAGCAGCTTGAGCAGCGCGCTGTCAGCTAGCTTCGTCTCCTGCAGGCACACCACATCGGGCCTGCGTTGATCCAGCCAGGGCAAGAGCCTGGGCACCCGCTGCCTGACCGAGTTCACGTTCCACGTCGCTATCCGCACCCCCCAACGGTAGATGATGGCGCAGCGAGAGTTAGTGCCCGGCGGCCTGGCCGCCGTCGATGTGCAGGGTCTCGCCGGTGACGAACGTGGCCTGCTCCAGATAGAGAATCCCGCGGACCACGTCGGCGATCTCACCCATGCGACCGAGCGGGTGCATGCTGGCCAGTTCGGCGTATGATGCCGGGTCGCCATGCATGGGGGTCTTGATAACGCCGAGCGAGACCGCGTTGACCCGCAGGCCGCGTGACGCGTATTCGATGGCAAGAGAACGGGTAACGGCCGACAGCCCGCCCTTGGTGAGGCTGGCGAGCGCCGAAGGCGACTTGCTATCGGCGCGTTCGACCAGGCTCGTAGAGACGTTCACGATGTGACCGCCGTCCTGCTTCAGCATCAGCGGGATCGCGCGCTGGGTGATATGGAAAAACCCGGTCAGGTTCACCGCGACTACCGCACGGTAGTCGTCGAGTGTGTAGTCGGTGAAGGGCTTGCCGATGTAGATCCCCGCGTTGTTGATGAGGGTGTCGACCCGGCCGAACCGATCGAGCGCCTGGTCGACCGCGCGCTGCGCGGTCCCTTCCTCGCTGATGTCGCCTTGGACGGCGACATAGTCGGGCTCATCTGACGGCAGTGTTGACTTGGCGACGCCGACGACGGCGTACCCGGCCTGACGGTAACCGGTCACGAGCCCGGCGCCGATGCCGCGGGACGCGCCTGTGATGATCACGACCTTGCTCATGTTGCTCCCCCCGGGCTCAAGCGACCAGGTACGTCTCGTAGATCACGCCAGCCGCGTGGCGGGCTGCGACGCTTATGAAGATGCCTTTGTTCAGCCAGTCGAGTTCTGGCGCGGTCGCCTCGATTAGCGTATTGGCGCGGAACGTGTACTCGCTCGGGTCGACGGGCTCGCCGCGGCCGAGGCGGGCAAGTACCTCGGCTGGGCCGTGGCGCACCGCACGTGACCGGACGGAGAGCAGGTCGCCGCCGGCCGTCCGCAGTGTGTAGCGGATGTCTCCGCGCGTGGTGCCGTCGGGCATAACCGTCTGCCAGTCGGCGCTGGCAGCGGGGACGAGCGTGCCGCTGATCTCGGGGCCGGTGAAGGTGCCGCCGGTCAGCGGCACGATGCGGCGGTTGCCCCGCATCGTGTTCCCGAGATCGAGCGGCTCTCCGACAGTGGCTTCGAGGCGGTATACCGGGCTCAGGCGGGGGTCGGGGAGCTGGAACAAGCTGGTCAGCGGGCTGCCCGGGTCGTTGGGGTGCGGCTCGAGCGGCGTGATAGTGGTCTGCATCCAGTCGTTAAGCGGCAGGCCGCTGAGCATTGCGGCGAGCTGAGCCTCGCTGCCGGCACGGTACACGCCGACGGCCTTCGCGCCCTCCGGCGTGACCGCCTTCCAGAGCCTTGCCAGAGTCCCATCGCGTGCCAGGGCGGCCGCGGCCGCTGCCTCGGCGCTCTCTCGCTGCTCGACCTCGGCCTCGGCGGTCCCGTCAGGGATGCGGATGTCGAACTCAACAAGGAATTCCATCAGCTGCTCCTTCAGGCCGGGCAGCCACCGTCGACCCACCCGCGAAAGAGCTCCACCTGCTCTTTCGGCCACGGGCCATCGCAGGGCATCGACCCGTCCGAGAGGTGCGCGAGAATCTGGTCAGCGTTGGCGCGAACGTCGTCGTAATACGCGAGGTCGAACGCCATTGACATCGAGCTGATGTCCTTATCCCTGAACAACGGACGGATGTCACCCTCGTATCCGATGGCCCCTTGCTGCATGTCTGCCCTCCCTGTGCCGCGGCTGCGTGCTGCAGCGTCTGTGTGCTGCTGCGTCTGTGTGCCGCGTCTCAGACGAACTGCTGGCCGCCGTCGATGTCGTAGGTCGCACCGGTGATGGCCGTGTTGGTCATGATGTGGACCGCTAGGGCGGCGACATCGGCGGGCCCGACGACGCGGCCGATCGGGAGCGTTTCCCGAAGCTCCTTCCTGCGCTCATCGAGCTGATCTCCGAGCAGCGACGCCGACAACGGGGTATCGACGAAGCCAGGGGCGATGAGGTTGACGCGAATCGGCGCGAGCTCGAGCGCCAGTGCCGCCGTAAACGAGGGCATCACCGCGGTCGCCGCCGAGGCGATCCCGAGGCCGTGGCCGACGCGTCGGGCTCCGGTGCCGCTCATGAACAGCAGCGAGCCGCCGGTCCTCATCTTGCCGGCGGCGTTCCGCGCGACCTCGAGCGCCAGCACCACGTGGTCGCTGAGCGCACGGCGCACCTGCGCGGGGCTCATCTCGAGCAGCGGCCCGTAGGTCGGGCCGCCAGCCGTGACCATTACGTGGTCGATCGGTATCGGCAGGTCCTGGAAGAACTTCCGCATCGAGACCGTGTCGTTGGCGTCGAAGGCAGCGGTGCGCTGCGCGCCGACCTCGAGCGCCGCCTGCTTGAGCCGGTCGGGGTTGCGACCGGTGATGGTGACATCGGCGCCCTCGGCCTCGGCACGCCGAGCTGTCTCAAGCCCTATGCCGGCGCTCCCGCCGATGACGACGACGGTCTGGCCGGCCAGGTCAGGCTCGCGATGGGTCGAAGCGGCCGCGGTCGCGCCGGTCATGCTTCCCTCCTCACCTCGAAAGGCTCGCGATCTGCGGGTCCATCGGCATGCGGGGCCGCGGCATGTCCGCGATCCGCATGGTGAGCGCCTTCAGCGCGGAGTCGTAGATACCCGAGAAGCTCGGGAAGGGCTGGATCGTGTCACTGAGCACCTCGATGGGGACGTGCGCCCGGATGGCGAGTGTCGCCTGCTGCATCCACTCGCTGGCTTCTGGCCCGAGCGCGTAGGCGCCGGTCAGACGCTTGCCGTCGCTGAGCAGCGTCAGGAACCCATTGGATTCGGCGTAGGCGTGGGTGTAGGTGGCGGCCTTCGGCACCTGCGACACCGGTGCGGTCGCGCTGTACTGGGCTTCGACCGCGCCCACCGCCGCGGCCTGCGGATCTGTGTAGGTGACTCGCGGAACGGCTTCGTAGTTCGCCGGCCGCGGATCGCCCGCGATGTTCGCCGCGACCACGTCGCCCTGGTATTCGCCCACATGGGTGAGCGGCCAGATGCCGGTGACGTCGCCGATCGCCCAGAGGCGCTCGCCCGCGCGCAGGTGGTCGTCAACCGGGATCCCGTGCGGGCCGGCCTTTACTCCGACCGTCTCGAGGCCGACGCCATCGACGCGCGGGCGCCGGCCGGTTGCCATGAGGAGCCGGTCGCCCCGTAGGTCCGTTCCGCCATCGAACTGCAGGACAAATTCGTCGCCGTCCCGCCGAGCCCCGGTGGTGCGCATCCCGAGCATGAGCTCAATCCCGTCCGTGCGCAGGGCTTCGCGAAGCGCCTCGCCAAGCGGCGCCGGCTCACGGGGTAGCACGCGGTCGGCGTTTTCTACGACGACTGACTCGCCGCCGAGTCGGCGCACGACCTGGGCCATCTCAACGCCCGCCGGCCCCCCGCCCAGAATGAGCAGGCGGCGGGGTACAGCCGTCATGCTCGTCGCCTCGCGGGTACTCCAGACGCCGTCGAGTTCGTGGAGTCCGGCGATCGCGGGCACGATCGGATCTGAGCCGGTCGCCACGACGATCTGCTGAGCGGTGTGGCGGACGCCGTCGACCTCGACCACGCCGGTGCCGGCGAGCTTGCCCGTGCCTCGCAGCAGGTCGATGCCGCAGCCATTCAGCCAGCGCTCCTGGCCAGCGTCTGAATAGTTCGACACCATGAAGTCCCGCCAAGCCAGCGCGGCCTGGACGTCGACCTGTGCGCTCGCGGCGGCCTCACGCGCACCGTGCACCGCTTCACCAGGGCGCAGCAGCGACTTCGAAGGAATGCAGGCCCAGTACGAGCACTCGCCGCCGACTCGCTCCCGCTCAACGACGGCAACGTGAAGTCCACGCGAGGCTAGTGCCCCGGCGCAGTGCTCGCCTGGCGCTCCGCCGCCGATAACGATCACGTCATAGTCAGTGCCCGAGCTCATCGTCAGCTCCGTCCGTCGCTCGTGACATCGCGGCCGCGGTCGGAAATGTGCCGGCCGCCGCACCGATACCCCCGGATAAGTCGAGGTAATCTCTGCGGACCTGCCAGGCGTCAGCGATAGTTCGGTTCTTGCACGAAGGTCCACCGATGCAGCGGGCGCATCCATCGCTCATAGCAGCCGGAGACCTGGCACTGAACGACGATGTGACCGCCGCGAGCCGACTGCGCGGCCGGGCAGTCGCACGGATCCCAGTAGATGGCGACAGTGCCCGGCCGCCACGGATGGTCGCTGCGGCACTTCTCAGGAAAGAACGGCCACGGCTCTCGACGTTCTCGGCTCACTCCAGAATTCAAACACAGTGTCTGTCAAACACAGTGTCTCTCAAACACAGTGTCGAACCAGAGGCGTTACCAGCACCGTTGCTGGTGATCAGCCGCACATGACCTGGTAGAGCACTGAACTCCTGCTGCCGGTGCCGATCTGGTCAGGCGGGCCGCCCTGGCCGCCGGAGGTGGCAGGTGCTCGCGACGCGATTGGCGTTGGCGGCGCGTGCCCGGCCAGCAGGTTCGCGTGCCACACGAGCACGGTCACGCCTTCGACGAAGTAG
>Ga0126381_100003208_pt1 | contig 17824 bp, 3 predicted proteins | sample PanSoiMetPlot_28_FD_96465 | JGI IMG/M metagenome (GOLD analysis project Ga0126381, IMG submission 96465) | Tropical forest soil microbial communities from Panama - MetaG Plot_28 | ecosystem: Environmental > Terrestrial > Soil > Tropical forest > Bulk soil | place: Panama | collected 2016-02-17 | reverse complement strand
GGCCGCGATATTGTTTCGCGTAGTAACGCCAGGGCGCCGGGATCATGACGTGATTCCTACTTCTACTTTGGCCGTCCGGCATCCATCGATGTGCGCGGCCAACGCGGCAATGCTCGGATACTGGAAGAAACTCACCAATCGAAGATTTGGATCGAGCTCACGGCGAAGCCTATCATGCGCCTTTACCAGGAGCAGCGAATGTGCCCCGAAGTCAAAGAAACGCTGATCGATTCCTATCCGATTCGTGTGCAGAAGTTCTTTGAATACTTTGGCGATGGCAGACTCGGTCTCATTAAAAGAAAAATCGTGAACAGCGTCATGGGTCGATGACTCTGCCGATTCTTGTGTTCGGTCAGGAGCGGGCAGCTTGCTGCGGTCAAGCTTGCCGTTGGGAAGACGTGGTAGCGCAGAAAGAGTCACCGTGGTTGCCGGAACCATGTAATCGGGAATGCGTTCGCGGAGACGATTGCGCAACTGTGCAGCAGAGATCGCCTGTCCGGGGCGAAACACGATGTAGGCGACGAGTTCTTTCTGTCCCCCGTCTTCACGCAACAGCACCACGCAGTCGACGATTTCAGGCTGCTGGCGCAGGACGTGTTCAATCTCTCCGAGCTCAATCCGAAAACCGCGAAGTTTGACCTGGAAGTCTGCGCGACCAAGAAACTCGATCGAGCCATCGCGACGGCGACGGACGAGATCACCCGTGCGGTAGAGACGCTCGGACAGTCCGAAAGGCGAGATGATAAACCTGTCGGCGGTGAGTTCAGGACGGTGGAAGTAACCGCGCGCCAGCCCGTCGCCGCCGATGTAGAGTTCACCCACGACGCCGAAAGGAACAGGCTCCTTTCGAGAGTCGAGCACATAAAATCGAGTGTTCTGAATGGGGCCGCCAAGCGAAATGCCCGTCCCCATCGCGGAGTTGACGCGAAATACAGACGACCAGATGGTCGTTTCTGTCGGCCCGTACATATTCCACAGAGCCTTCACCCGAGATAGCAGGTCCAGAGCAAGGGTTGGCGACAGAGCCTCTCCGCCACAAAGTGCGGTCATGCCGGTATCACCTTCCCAGCCGGCACCGATCAGCATTTGCCACAGTGCAGGGGTCGCCTGCATGACCGTTGGTCTGGCGCGCGCTAAATCATCGAGCAGAGCAGGAAGATCCCCCGGCGCAAGGGCGATGTTCACTTCACCACCCACGTAGAGAGGAAGGAAGAGTTCGAGACCGGCGATGTCGAAGGAAACAGTTGTAACAGCCAGAATGCGATCCTGGCTGGTGAATCCTGGCTCTCGGCTCATGCTGTCCAGAAAGTTCGCCAGGGCCCCGTGGGATATCTCGACGCCTTTCGGTTTGCCCGTCGATCCGGAAGTAAAGATCACGTATGCGAGATCATTTGCTGACGGCGCTTCGAGGGTGGTGCTACCTTCCCTCTCGTCGAGGTCTTCGAGAACATCTCCATCGAGTAGAAGGCACTGGGATTGATATCGGTCAAGCAGCTGAAGTAGTGAATTCTCGCTCATCAAGACGCGAGGTTGAATGTCATCCAGAATTGCCGTGATGCGATGCTTCGGAGAAGCAGGGTCCAGCGGTACATAGGCAGCGCCAGCTTTGAGAACAGCGAGGAGAGCTACCAACAGCTCTGTCGAGCGATTCAGACATACCGGAATCAGAGAACCGGGAGACACACCCGCGCGTTGCAGCCGCGCGGAAAGCTTGTCGGAGCGATGGTTGAGTCCGGCGTAGGTGAGCGATTCCGTTCCTGCGCGGACCGCGATTTTCGTTGGAGTCTCGCGCACTACTTTTCTGAAAGCATCGAGCATCAAAGAGCCATCGGGAAGAGTGACAGGCGACGGATTGCCGAAGCTCAGGAGCTCTTTTCTTGCCGAGTCTAGCAACAGTGGAACAGACGCCAGAGGCGCGCTGGGATTGGCAATCACGAACTCCAGCACATGCTCGAAGCTCCGCTGCAACTCTGCGATCGTGACATCGTCATAGAGATCGGCGCGATAGTCGAAGAAGATGTAGAGCTCTTTGCGGTAGGGATAAGCTTCCACCGTCAGATCAAAGCGCGCTGCCGGCGCATCGATTTCTAGCGGCGCGACAATCAGTTCCGGCAGCTGCAGTTCCTCGAGCGGGAAGTTCTGCAGGATAAACATGGTCTGAAAGAGCGGCGCGAGTTCTGGGTTGCGGTCCGTCTGCAACTCGCGCACTAGGTGATCGAAGGGCACATCCTGGTTTTCGTAAGCGCCGAGGGTCGACTCCCGGACTCGCTGGAGCAAATCCAGAAAGGTAATGCTGCTTTCGGCCCTGGCCCTCAACACGAGATTGTTCACGAAAAAGCCGATCAGCTCGCTCACTTCAGCGCGGCTACGATTCGCAGAAGCAGTGCCGACAACTACGTCTTCAAGCCCGCTGTATCGCGACAGCAACAACATGAGGCCAGAGAGCATGGTCATGAACAATGTGGCATCGTGGGCGCGCCCGAATGCCTGCAGCCGCTCCACCATCTCCGCCGACAACACGAGCTTGGCACGCCTGCCGCGCGTGTCTGTTGATCGCGGGTGATCCGGCGGGAAGATTACTACAGGCGGCGCGCCCTCCAAAGACCTGCGCCAATACTGCATTTGCCGATCGAGCACGCCGGTCGCAAGCCATTCCTGCTGCCACACGCTGTAGTCGACGTATTGAATTGGAAGGTCGGTAATACGCGGAGCTTCTCCGGAACGAAAAGCTTTGTAGTTCTCTGCAAGCTCGCGGATCAACACACCCATCGACCATCCATCGGAGATGATGTGGTGCATGGAAAGAAGCAGGACTGATTCATGAGTGCCGGAACGAAGCAGATAGGCCCGCAGCAGCGGTCCCTGCTCAAGATTGAAAGGCTTGTTGGTCCACTCTTTCGCGAATCGCGAGATGGCTTGCCCGAGAGATTCGCTGGGCTGGCGGTCGAGTGTAAACCGGTCCATTTTCCAGCCGGAACCATCCTCGATTTGCGTATAGGGCGAACCATCGTATTGAACGAACGATGTCCGAAGATCCTCATGACGGAGAAGGATGCTATGGAGCGAACGCTCGAACAGATCGGCGTCAAGGTTGCCTTCGAGTCGTATCGCCGACAGCAGATTGTAGGCTGTGCTCTCCGGATCCATTTGCTGCAGAAACCACAGTCTCTGTTGCGCGAACGAAAGGGGCATGAGTTCCTGCCGGGCAACCTTTGGGATAAGCCCCGCCGCACCCTTCCGGCCATTCTGTCGGGCAGTGCGCAGCAGTTCCAACAATTCGGGCTTGTTTGCCTTCAACTCTGCTTGTAACGCCTCAGTCAGCGCCCCCTTAGGGGCATTGAGACGAATCGTTTCGTCTTCCAGACTCAGCTGCACACCGATGGCGCGCAGACGGGTGAGAAGTTCGGCTGCGTTGCTCATATATGTATCTCGTCACGTTCCGCGGCGGGATGCTCTTCATCCTCTGCGCCCGCGCCCCACAGCATCATGTCCAAGGCCATCGCCATCCGAGCCGGAGTTGAATATTCAAAAGCGAAGGTTGCTGACAGTGCGTGACCTGTCAGTTGCTGCAAGCGATTGCGCAAGCTCACAGCCATAAGCGAGTCGAGACCCAGATCAGCGAGGCGGGCGTTTACAGGAGGGACTTCACCGCGGCGAAAGCCGAGGACACGTGCCGCCTCTTTCTGCACTGCACGCTCGAGAGAGTTGAGGCGGGTTTCTCCTGGCTGCACGCTCCATGCAAACGTGATACCTGGATCGGGTATTGAGGTGTGCGGCCGCACAAATTGCAGCCATGGCCGCTGACGCTTTGATTCATATAACGAGGCAAGAATCGACCAGTCTATGTTGGCCACCATTGGCTGCCTCAAGTCTCTGTGATGCAGCACATATTCCAGCCAGTCCAGCGCTGCGTCATCGGGCATTGGCAACATGCCGCCGGAGGCATACTGGCTCTGCGCCTCGCTGCCTGCGAGCCGCATCGTCTGCCAGGTTCCCCAATTGATGGAAGTGAACGGAAGGCCCTCTGCAGCTCGGACAGCAGTCATGCTCTCGATGAAGCTGTTGGCTGCGGCATAAGTCCCTAGATTGCCGGCTCCCATGACGGCGGCCGTCGATGAAAAGGCGACGAAGAAGTCGAGGGGCAACGCTCGCGTGAGTTCGTGCAGAACCCAGGTGCCCGAAACTTTGGCCCGGAATATGGAGCGAATCTGTTCGTCGTTGATGGCGTCGACCGGAGCACTGCCGATATCAGCCGCCATGTGGAAGATTCCGCGCAATGGTGGTAAATCGCCATTTGAAACGAAACGCGCGATGAGTTGCTCCATCGATGCGACATTTGCCACATCACCCTGCACCACAATGATGTCCATGCCTGCCGATCGCAGAACCTCGATCTCCTGTTGCCGCGCGGCTGCCGAGGCGACAGAGCGCGTTAAGAGAACGATCTTGCCTGCTCCGTGCTTACCAAGCCATGCCGCTACGCGCAAACCAAGTCCGCCTGCACCGCCGGTCAGCAGGTAGCTGCCGTCGTTGTGGAAGATCGCAGGAGTGTCATCCGGTACTGGATTGCGCCATTCTGACGGCTTGAGTCGGAAGGCCAGCCGCGAGCTACCCTCATAGGCGACCTGTTCTTCGACATCATCTGATAAGATCTCGCGAACCACGACTGAGCTCATCTGCCGTCCAGCGTCTGGGTCGAGGTCGACAATGCGCCGCAGCCGTTGCGGATGCTCCAGCGTTGCGCATCGGGCCAGTCCCCAGAGCGTCGACTGAACTGTTCCGCCGATTTGGGATGTGCCGCGAACGTCGAGAGCCCCTTGGGTAAAGAGCCACAGCTTGCCCTCGCCGCTCAGAAGATCCTGCCACAGACGGACACTGCGCGCAGTGAGTGCAACTGCTGCTTCGTTGATCGATGGATCTAAGGAATCTCGGAGCGGGTCATGCTTTTGCGATTCGATGGCACGCAAGTCCACGATTTCGTGCCGCATTGGATCAGCTTCCGCAGAATCAAGTTCGTCCAGTCCGCTCGCTACCACGGCGCTCTGACCGGCACTCAGCAGACGATCTACGACTGCGCCGGCCAGGCCGGCCCGCGAACCCAGCACAAGCCAATGCCTGACTTTGACGTGGGAGCTTTGCCGACTTAGCGGCGCGGGCTGCCAGGACTGCTCGTACAACCAACCTTCGCCGGACTGGGCTGCGTTCCGTTGCGCTGCTACGGGAGAAAGACGTATGCCGTTGGCGCGTGCCAAGATTGTGCCACTACCGTCGCGTACGAGAAGGCTGCCTTCATAGATGCCGCCATCCCGTGCTTGAAGCTGCGTCTCGACCGACATCTCTCCGCGGAGCTCTCCGTGGATGGCAATTTTTTCGATGCCTGTCATGAGGCGTAATTGGGTATCTCCGCCGTACAGAGCCGCTGCGCCGAGGACCTGGAAGCATCCATCGAGCAACGCGGGATGCGGCCCGGTCGAGGCCTCGGGTTGCGCATGGAAACCATCATCGGAGACAACAAGTCCCTGCGCCATGCCTGGCAGAGACCAGAGCTCCTTGATGGTGCGAAAAGCCAGGCCGAGATGAACTCCACGTTCATCGAGCAACTGATAGAATTCGTCACCGGACAGGCGTCCTGCGGCTTCTTTCTCGAAGCTTGCCGTTATGGGCTCCGAAGGCTCCGCAGCGGCTGACTCAAGCCGCCCGGTGGCATTGAGGGTCCACTGCTCATTGTTCCTGCGCCGCGAGCTGATGTAGAAGGTGAAGCAGTCATCCCGTTGAGAAGGCGTCAACACCGTCTGCACATGCAGTACCTCATCGCCCGGCTGCAGAGGAAGATGAATGGTCAGATCGAGAACTTTTGCCGGGAGAGAAGCCTCGCTGTGAGCGCGAAACGCGTCCCACGCGAGAGAGAGATACGCACTTGCAGGCACCGCAACGCGCTCGCCGACGCGATGATCCGCAAGATGCCACGGAAGCGGCCAGGTCAATTCTCTTTCAAATATTGGAACCGATGCATCAAGCTGAGAACCCGCGGGACCATGCGTCGCAGATTCAACCCGCCGGGCTACTTTAGGTCGCTGGGGGACGTGGTCCTCTTCAGCAATCCAATAGCGTTCACGCTCGAACGGATAGGTGGGCAGAGATACTTTATTCGCCTTGCCATGACGGAGGGTTGCCTTCCAATCGATTTCCACTCCGCAGGTGAAAGCTTCGGCAACAGCCGCTTGCAGCGCAAGATAGTCATCCTCACGGCCGGTTGCGGATGCAACCCAGCTGATCGCAGGTTTGGCGCGCTCTTTGCCGAATGTGCTCAGGACGGCCCGCGGGCCCATCTCGATGCACAGCCCACAGCCTTCCTTCGCCAGCCGATCCAGACAACGCTGGAATTGCACAGGACGGCTGAGATGACCAGTGAAATATTGCGCGCTGAAAGTCGTTGCGTCGACGACCATCTCTCCGGTGAGGTCCGCAATGATGGGAATGCGCGGCGCTTTGTAATGAACCTTGGCCGCCTCTCGATAGAAGGCAGGCAATACACGATGCATTGCCGGCGAGTGCGAGCCGTAGGTGATATTCAGTCGCTTGACGCGGATACCGGCCTGCTCGAAGCCAAGCGTGGCTTGTTCCAAAGGCTGCGCTCGACCACTGATAACGACGCTGGCTGGCCCGTTCACTGCTGCGATGCTGACATCGGCTTCGTAACCCGCAAGGCTGGACAGTGCCTGCTCCTCGGATACTGCCAAGGCAACCATGCCACCGGGATCGCCAAGGTCTTGAGTAAGCCTGCCACGTGCCGCGACCAGTAGCGATGCGTCAGCGACGCTCATCACGCCGGCGATAGTGCACGCAACGATTTCGCCCATGCTGTGACCGACCACGACGTGTGGCTCGATCCCCCAGCTTTGCCAGACTCTCGCCAGTCCATATTGAAAGGCGTAGAGCGCCGGCTGCACCAACGCGGATTGTGCAAGCTCGCCGTGCTCGTTGCGAAAAATTTCTTCGATGGACGTTGAAATCACGCCCGCCAGTGCGGCATCGACCTCCGCGACCGCGGCACGGAAGACGTCGCTGTGCGCGAGGAGAGACAGGCCCATTCCCGTTCGTTCACCGCCTTGCCCTGCAAACAGAAAGGCGACCCTCGGCTTGCGCGCCTCGACGACACCACGGATGAATGCGCTGTCCTGATCGCTGTCTCCCTGGGCCAGAACCGACAGTTCCTCGATGAGACGATCTTTCGAGTCAACCCGGATCGCTGCCCGATAAGGGAAATGCGACCGCCCTGTCGAGAGGGTAAAAGCGACATCCTGCAGTGGCAGAGTTGGATTATCGCGCAACCGATCAGCGAGTTGAGCGGCCATAATCCGCAGCGATCGCTCGCTGCGGGCGGAAAGCGGGAAGACGCAGCTGGACGGCGCATCATTCCCGTCGACGCCTGCCATTGAATCAGCCGGAGGCTCAGTGACAACCAGATGAGCGTTGGTTCCGCTGAAACCGAAGGAGCTTACTGCGCCGATGCGGACTGTCTCGCCAACCGCGGGCAGCCATGGTTCGGTGCTCGTGGGCACACGGAGATGATTGCTATCCCAGTCAATCTCAGGGTTTCGACGCTCGCAGTGAAGGCTTGCCGGTATGGCGCGGTGTTGAAGAGAGACCACAAGCTTGATGAGTCCGGCGACGCCTGCTGCAGATTCCGCGTGACCGAAATTGCTCTTCACGGAACCTACAGGGAGCCTCGCGCTTTCGGAGCGATCTTTGCCCAGCGCGGTTTCGAGAGCTCGCAATTCAATGACATCGCCAAGCTTGGTGCCGGTGCCGTGCGCTTCCACGTAGCTTACGGTCTTCGCGGAGATGCCCGCATCCGCAAGAGCAGCCCGAATTACATCTTCCTGGGAAGGTCCATTGGGAGCGGTGATTCCGCTGCTCCGGCCATCCTGATTCACAGCCGAACCGCGAATGACGGCAATCACGCGATCACCGTCCTTCTGGGCATCTTCGAGCCGCTTCAACACCACGATGCCGCACCCTTCGCTGCGCACAAAACCGTTAGCCGAGGCGGAGAATGCCTTGCAGCGTCCATCGGGCGCCATCATCTGGGCACGCGAGAGCGCCATGGTGACTTCGGGGATGAAGAGCAGGTTTGCGCCGCCAGTCAGAGCAAGATCCGTCTCACCGGTCCGCAGGGACTGGCAAGCCTGGTGGACCGCGACAAGCGAGGAAGAGCAAGCCGTATCGATCGCCACGCTGGGTCCACGCAAGCCGAGAAAATAGGAGATACGCCCCGCCGCGACGGCATGCGAAGCGCCCTGCGCAAAATAGGCGTCGATCCCATCCCCATTGCTCTGAAGCGCGCGTTGCGCGTAGTCAGAATTACACAGGCCCACAAAGACGCCGGTGCGACTACCGGCAAGCGTAGCCGGCACGATGCCTGCGTCTTCCAGAGCCTCCCAGCCGACTTCCAGGAGCAGGCGTTGCTGCGGATCCATTCCGCGGGCTTCGACCGGCGCAATGCCGAAGAAAGCCGGGTCGAACAGCTCAGGAGAGTCGAGAAAGCCGCCCCAGCGGGTGGCTACGCGGCCGTTTGCATGCGGATCGGGATCGTAGAGTGCGCCAATATTCCATCGCCACGACGGTACTTCAGTGATGGCATCGCGGCCTTCGCTGAGCAGCTCCCAGTACGACTCCGCGTTGCGAATTCCCCCGGGAAACCGGCAACCCACGCCGATGATCGCGATGGGCGCGTGGCTGCGCGCTTCAAGAACACGCACGCGCTCTTCGAGCTCAGCCGCCAACAGCAGGAGACGCTTGGGTGAAAACTCCGTGATCCGCTTGAGAAAGTCGCTCACTGTTAGTTTCCTGCTATCTTTCCTTGAAAAAGCTTCTCGACTTCATCGTCGGAAAGCGAGGCAACCGACTCGATCACGTCTTTTTCTGGAGACTTTCCGTTCTGCGCGGCCTCTTCGCTGGTCCGTATCTCCAGCACATCTTGAAAGAGATAGTTCGTCAATGACGCAAGAGTTGGATAGTCAAAGAGCGTGGTGGCAGGGAGTTTCGCTTCCAGATCCGAGGAGAGGGCATTGCGCAGTTCGATCGAAAGCAGCGAATCCAGCCCGTATTCCTGCAGCGGACGCGTCGCAGCGATTGATTGAGAGGCATGTAGACATAGCACGGCGCGGATGCGCTCCTCGATGCGGGCCTCCAGCATCGGGAGCTGCTGTTTATCGGGGGCGGACTCCAAGCCTCTGCGCCATGAGCGTTGCCCAGTTGGGTTATTAACAATTGCGTCCAGATCTGAGCCAGCTGGCCTGCCGTTCTTCTCCGGGCCACTGTACTTCGGTCCCTGCAGGACGCGCATGAGCAGATCAGCATTGGCGGTGCCTTCAGCCTTTTCGTGTGCAGCCCATCTGGCCCAATCCACCCTGGAAACGAGGGCCTGCGCGCAGTTTTCCTCGAGAAGACGTTCAAGGATTCTGAATCCGTCTGCTGGCGGTATGGAGTAGACCCCTATCCGTTCTCCTCGTTCAACGACGTTGTACCGCACTGCAGCGCCGGTCCCGCTCCAGGCACCCCAGTTCACGCTTAAGGCAGGCAACCCGAGATGTTCGCGGCGATAGTGGGCGATTGCATCGAGATAGGCGTTGGCTGCCGCGTGATTCGACTGTCCGCGGGAGCCAAAAACACCCGCAGCAGAGGAGAAAAGGACAAAGCAATCGAGCTTCGCGGAAGAGGTGAGCCGATGGAGATTCCACGCTCCAGCGACCTTGGGGGCCAGCACGGATGAGAACCGAGAGAGGGTCTGTTGCGGCAGGCCGCCATCATCGAGCACGCCAGCCGCATGAAAGACGCCCCGCAAGGAAAACGCAGGCGGGATGGTATGGATCGCTGCGGTCAACACAGCTTCATCGCTCACATCACAGCGCACGGCAAGAATCTCGGTTCCCTTCTGCCGGAGTTGCGCAAAAAGCTGCTGTGTCTCCCCGTCTGGCTCACTGCGGGCTACCGTCAATACGCAGCCAGCTCCACGCTCGGCGAGCCACTGTACGGTCAGAAGTCCAAGGCCAGAGAAGCCTCCGGAGACCACATAAGCGCCATCACGCCGAATCGTAAAGCGCGTGGCGGAGTCGGATGGTGTGAGCAGAACACGCCCGGTGTGCTGGCCGGCAGCCATGTAACGGAAGGCCTCCGAGGCGTCCTCCAGTGCAAATCGCTTCCACGGCAATGGCCCGATCCTGCCTGCGGCGACATCACTGAGAATCGAGGCAATCAGATCCCGCACTTCCGGGATTGCAGCCTGCAAAGCCGCCCGCAGATGAACCGGATGATAAGAGACATCCGGCCTGAGCGCCCGAGCCTCGCCGTCGCTAAGCACGGTGTGTTCACCGAGTTCAATGAATCGTCCCCTAGGGGCAAGACTCCGCATTCCAGCGGCGATCTTGTCTCCGCTAAGCGAATTGAGAACGACATCGACACCACGAAAGCCTGTCGCCTCCAACACGTCGTATTCGAAGTTAGTGGATCGAGAATCAAAAACACCTTTAATATCCAGACTTCGCAAATAATCCCGCTTGGCATCGCTTCCCGCCGTGGCGTAAACGGCGGCCCCCCTGCGCCTGGCCTCCTGGATGGTGGCCAGCCCAACACCGCCTGCGCCAGCCTGGATTAGCACTCGCTCCCCGGGCTGCAGCTTGGCCACTCGATCAAGGCACCAGCGTGCAGTAAGGAATGGGACTATCAACGTGGCGGCATCTTCTTCGCTTATGCCGTCGGGCATCTTCCAAACTCGATCGCGGGGTAGCGTAGCAAAGTCAGCCATCAGGCCCATGCCAATGGCCACGAGTCGGTCACCGGCTTGCAAGCCTGAGACGTGGTCACCAACGCGAACCACGACACCCGAACATTCGCCGCCGGGTGCCACGTCATGGACTGAGCTCGCATCGAGCGCGCTCAATACTTCATGGAAGTTGATAGCCGTGGCGCCAATTGCGATTTCAACCTCATCACCGGCAGGAGCGCGGCGTCCCTCTATCACGGGCGCCAAGTCCTCGAGCAGACCCGAGGGCGCAAAGCGCAGGCGGCGGGTCTCGGATTGTCCGACAGCGGCGACACCGGTCGGATTTTCAGATCCGTTCTGCGGCAATATGTACGGAGTCAGACGTGGCACCCAGATGCGGTCACCGCGAACAGCCATTTGCGTTGTGTCAGGATTCTCACGAACCAAACGCCAAAGTTTCCGAGCGGAATCTTCGTTGGCTGGAAGGTCGACCGCCGTGACACTGATTTCGGGATACTCGGCGCGCAGACTCCGGGCAAACGCCGCTAAACTTGCGCCATCCGGGGAGGAAATCTCCGGCCCAAATGCGCTGCGAGTCACGAACCAAAACCGGAAGCCTGTGAGGTGATCGCCCGACAACAAAGCCTGCGTGCAGACAAGCGCTCCGCCAAGAATCTCCTTCTGCCAATTCAAAGCATCCATTCCGGTGCCTTCAGATGAAGGAGTCGTAAGCTCCGCGGCGGGCAAATAGAAGATGTGCCGGGGTGAAACGGTAACGGCGGCTCGATTGACCGACGACTCGACAAAGAACGCATCCATCGCAGCCTGGTTGAATTCTTTTGCGGAAATCAGGCAGACCGCGGCCCCGTTGCTCTTCGCCTCGTTTGTGAGCGAACTTGCCAGCGGCCCCGGTTCCTCAATGCTTCCGGCAGTGATGATGAGAACAGCGGTTCCGGCCTGCGGAAGATTCCCCGCCCCGATATGACATTCTGGCGCTCCGCTCACTGCGGCAATCAGGCATTGCCCGCTCGGCAAACCGTCCTCTTGATCGGGAAAAAGCGGCAGATTGCGGAAGCCAGATTCGCTTAGCAATGAAGCCCAGTCCTGCTTCCCGATCAAGGCATAGTCAGGACGCAGGTCCCGATCAGCGAAACGCCACCAGCCCTCGGTAAACCCAACAGTGAGGTCGATCCAGGGCTGCCTGGCTGTTGTTTCCGCCATCAGTAAAACACCACCCGGACTCAGCATCGAGCGAACGTGGCCGAGTGTCTGTTTCAGGTCGGCGGTCGCGTGAATCACGTTCGACGCGATGACGATGTCGAACTGTTCACCGGCGAGTCCCTGCTCGTCGGGGTTGCGTTCGATGTCCAGCGCTTGAAAGCGCATGCCTTCGACGGAGGAGAATTCCCGCCGCGCCGCACTGACGAATGCAGCGCCCAGGTCTGTCCAGACATACTCCTGAATCCGACCGCTCAGCGCGGGAACCAGATAACTTGTGGTGGCCGCCGTACCGCCGCCGATCTCCAGCACGCGGACTTTGCGGCCGAGTTGAACAGCGGTTTGCGCCGCTGCAGCAGCGAGAACCGGGTTGAGTGTGCGCGCTACGACAGACTCCCGGTAAAGGCTCGTCGCGATAGGCTTGCCAACTTCGGAGAAGAGCACATTCAGAGGACTGACTTCAGCGCGCAGCAGCGGAAGCAGTTGAGCCGCCGTCTGCTCGGTCCATGCCATCTCGGGATGATTGGCGGCGTGCAGACGCGCAGCGATGGACACGATATCGAGAGAGGTAGGTTTCAAAACACGGAAGCGGTCCTGCCCTAGACTCTCTAAAATGCTCGACTCGCAGAGTATCGCGAGAAATCGATTCGCAAGACGATGATGTTGAGGGGCGACGCGAAGTTGTTGCAGCAGGTCGTGCAAGTTGAACTCGCGGCCCGGCGTAAAGTTGAAGCCAGCCCGCTCAAAGCTATCCGCAATCCATGCCGAGCAAAGCGAATCGAACTCGCGCATCCAGCCTTCGAATGCGGCCAGGCCCGTTTGCTGCGCATGGGCTTTTTGCACTGCCTGCAGCAGTTCAGGATCAAGAGAAATCTGCGCCACAGGCAAAGACCCGGATTGTTCAACGCGACTTTCCGAGGCAACCTGCTCCCATTCCACCTGGTGCAGCCAGCCGCGATATTGCTGCCAGGAAGACCGGATCAGCCTGAGCCCTTCCGCTGAAAGCAGGCATTTGCCGTCTGCATCCAGCCCTGCGATGTCCACAGAGAGACCACGCCCCTCACGTTCGCGAACCTTAACGTGAGCGAATCGCAGTAAGCTGGGGTCGCCGAAACAATGAAGGCTATCGAGTGCAGCCGGCAAAGCCGGAGAGGCAGACGCATCGGCGTCGATCGATATCGCAGCAGCCTGAAGACACGCGTCAAGCGCAATGGGATGGATTCCGTAATCCGTGCTCTCGGCGATCACTTCTGGTGCGAGATCGAGCACAACCAGGCCTTCGTAGCCGTTGCGCCACGCTTGTCCTACTGCCTGAAATCCCGGACCAAAATCAAGGCCCGCGGCTTTGAATCGCTCGTAGAATGCGCGCTTGTCTAAAACACTCTCGGCTCGACTCTGAATGCCCCCGAGATCCACGGAAAGAGCAGTATTGGAAAAAGGGACGGTCTGCTCGAGAAGCCCCGAAGCATGAACAGTCCACGCAGCAGTATCCCCAGTTTGACCTTCCTCGGCCTGTAGTGCGGTGCTGGCGATTTCGAATTGCCGTCTGCCTGTGGCAGCGTCCACCGTAGAAACCACAGTTTCGAGCAGGCGCGGCTCATCGAAGAGGCAGGGCTCGCGAAATTCCACATCGAACGCTTTCCAGTTGAAGTGACCGGTGAGCTCGCGTGCCCCAGCGAGCGCCATCTCAAGGTACGCTGCGCCGGGAAGTATACGTCGCCCCAGCACGACATGATCTCCGAGATGCGCTGGATAGGATGGGGTCAGTTCCGCGTGAAAGGTCGCTGCCTCAGAACGGGTGCGTAGACGTGCTCCTAACAAAGGATGCTTCGCAGGCAAATGGCCGGATGGCCTGGCAGAAATCTTCGCCGGTCCGGTTTCCCGGCCACGCTGTGTGAACCAGAACCGCTGACGCTGGAAGGGATAAGTGGGCAGGGGCACCCGGGGGAAGCCCCGGCCACCGGTAGTTCCCTTCCAATCGATGCTCATACCTTGTCTATAGACATTCGCAACAGCAGACAGCAGCCTTTGCCATTCGCCGCGCACACCGCGCTTGCTTACGGAGGCAACGCGTCGATCGGGAGCTATTCCATTGGCTTCTGCGAGCGCGAGCAACTGCGGCTCCGGTCCAACTTCGAGAAAGAGACCTGTACTAAGGCTGGCCGCTGATAGCCCACGCTGAAACTGGACCGTCTGACGCAGGTGCTGACGCCAATAGCGGGCGTCGATGGGCTGCTTCCGTTCGACCGCCTGACCGGTCAGGTTCGAGATCCAACGAATATCGGGAACGCGGAACGCAAACCTTGCAGCCTCAGCCTCGAAGGCGTCAAGCATGGCATCCAATGCGACGGAGTGAAAAGCGTGTGTGGTGCGAAGTCGCTTGTGGCGTATGCCGGACTCGCGCAGACTCTGCTCGAAGCTCTCAATGCCCTCGCGACGGCCACTCACCACGACGCTTCGCGGCCCGTTCACCGCTGCAATGCTGAGATCGCGGTGGAGACCCGATGAGGCCAACAACTCTCGAATTTCTTCTTCCCTGGCAACAATGGTGATCATTCCGCCTGCTTCTGCCAGATCCTGGGTTAGACCACCACGAGCTGTCACGAGGCGAATGCCCTCTTCCGGAGTCATGACTCCGGCCACGGTAGCGGCAACATACTCTCCGAGGCTGTGGCCGAGAACCACATCCGGTTCGACTCCACAGCTTCGCCAGAACTCGCTGAGCGCCCAGCCATAGGCGTAGAGCGCGGGTTGCACCAGGCTTGCCTGCTCGAGTTCGCCATGCTCGTTGGCCCAGATCGCCGCGATGCTCGGAAAGCTTGCGTCGAGCGCGTGCTCGAGGCGCACCACTGCAGCGCGAAAGACCGCACTGTGGATCAGCAGGTCCAATCCCATACCACTGTGCTCGCTGCCCTGACCGGTAAACAGAAAGCATACGGATGGAGAGATGGAAGCCACGTTGAGGTCTGACGCTGTGCTCAGAGAACGCAGCGAGGCGAGCGCCTCTTCTTTATTGCAGCCGACGAGAGCAGTCCGATACCTGAAATGGTCCCGGCAATTTGCTGCGGTTGCGGCTATCTCTGCCCAGTCATACTTATCGGCGACGGGACTGCTTAGCCAGTGCTCATACCGTTCAACTACTGCGCGCAGAGCCTCGCTGCTGTTTGCAGAGAGCGGAAGGACATGTGCATCCGCAGCATGATCTTCGTTAGCCGGGCTGGGTGCGGGCAGTTGCGCCGGTGCCTGCTCCACGATCAGGTGAGCATTCGTGCCGCTAAAGCCAAATGAGCTGACTGCGCCTACGCGCGGATTCAACTCGCCGGCTTCGTTCCGCAAACCCGGCCACGGCATGGTTCTGTTGGGCACGGCCAACCCGATCTCATCCCAGGGAACGTGACTGGTCGGTGTTTCAAAATGCAGATGAGCGGGGATTTCGGCATGCTGCAAGGCGAGAACCAGCTTGATCAAACCGCCGACTCCCGCAGCCGCTTCCATGTGTCCAAAATTAGTTTTGAGCGAGCCCACCAGCACCGCCTCGCCAGCTTTGCGGGATGCGCCGTACACAGACCCCAATGCACGCAGTTCGATCGGATCGCCCAACGCGGTCCCGGTTCCGTGCGCTTCAACATAGCCCACCTGCATCGCGGTCCGGTCCGCGTCGCGCAGGGCTCGCCGCATCAGGTCTTCCTGCGAAGGGCCGTTGGGAGCGGTAAGACTGCTGCTGGCGCCGTCCTGGTTGAGCGCGGATCCGCGAATCACGGCGAGAATTGAGTCATCGTCAGCCAGCGCCTTGTCCAGTGGCTTGAGAACTACGACTCCACAGCCCTCTGCGCGCACGAAGCCATTGGCACCTTCATCGAACGCTTTGCAGCGGCCGTCAGAAGACATCATTTGGGCCTGCGACAAAGCCACGGTCGTTTCCGGAGCCAGGATGACATTTACGCCACCCGCAACCGCCATCACGCACTCTCCAGCGCGGAGGGCCTGACAGGCCAGATGCACAGCGACGAGAGAAGAGGAGCACGCCGTATCAACCGATATGCTGGGGCCCTTCAGCCCCAACAGATAGGACAACCTTCCCGAGGCAACACTGTGTGCATTTCCTGACGCGAAATGCGCATCCAGCAGGCCGGCGTCGCCGGCATGGAGCTGCATTTGCGCATAGTCTCCGCTGGCTATCCCGAGATACATCCCTACACGACTGCCCGCCAGCGAACGCGGGGCGATTCCGGCATTCTCAAGTGCCTCCCATGCTACTTCCAGCAGCAGGCGCTGCTGCGGATCCATCATTCCGGCTTCGCGCGGGGCGATGCCGAAGAAGCCAGCATCGAAACGATCGACTCCGGTCAAGAAACCGCCCACGCGCGAAACCATCTTGCCTGGCTTTGAGGGATCGGGATCGTAGAACTCGTCGATGTCCCAGCGATCGGGCGGCACGGCCGAGATGGCCTCCCGGCCATTCTTCAAAAGGTCCCAGAATGACGCCGGATCGTTAGCTTCGCCAGGAAACCGGCACCCCATCCCGATGATGGCGATTGGCTGATGCAGGCGCGTTTCCGCGGCATCGAGCTTCTGCTTCATCTGCTCGACCGCGCGGAGCGCCTGCTTGAGCAAGGCGCTATGACTGGCGCTGCTGGCTGGATTTAATTTCTCTGTCATCGCTTATTCTTCCAACTGCATGCGCAGCAATTCAGCAATCTCGTCATCGGACATGCGATCCAGTTCTTCTTCCGAGTGGATGGATGTCACGATTGCTGCTTCATCTGCAAACGTGTTTGTATGCAGATCGATCTCTCCCCCGTCCACCTGATGGCCCAACTGCAGCAGGAGGAAATCCGCGATAGCCTCGGAAGTCGGATAGTCGAAGATGAGCGTGGACGGCAGCCGGTCAATGCCGAATGCAGTCTGCAAGCGATCTTGCAGCTCTACCGCCATGAGCGAATCGAGCCCCAGTTCCATCAGGCGATCGTCCTTCATGGGTGGCGTTGTTCGCCCCAGCACCTGGGCGACCGCTTGTGTGACGGCTTTCACTACAAGGTTTGGGCGCTCCTTCGGTGAAGCTGACGCGATCTCACCAAGGAGATTGGTTCCGGCGCTTGAGCTTGTATCCCCAGAGGACGCAGAACCGTTCAACGATGCACGATCTGGTTGGTAAACCGCAAAAGGTGTTGGGTTCTCGAGTACTGACCGGGAGTGCCCTGTTCTCTCCGCGGACGAAATCGAGGCGTGAACCGGTTTGTGTGCGATTAGCACGTGGAGACCGAGTAGATGCGTAGCAAGCTTGGGGGATGGGGCTGCGGAGAAATGCTCAAACCCGCAGCTGACCAGCTCTTCCTCCCATCGCTCGAGTGAGAGCAGCGGTGATCCGCTGCGCGCTTCGTCGGTGGAATGCTGCCAACCCTCAATCAATCCCGTGGAAACGTCATGCCAGGCTTGGGGTGCCGTTGTCTCGACAAGGACTAATGTCCCTCCCGGCTGTAATACATCCAACAAGCGAGCGAGACTGGCGAGGAGATCTTTGGCGGCATGCAGCGCGTTCGCAACCAGCACTACGTCGTAACGGCCCTCATGAGCTTCGGCAGACATTGCACTATCCAGATCGAAGAGCGCGAACTCCATCGCGTGAGCCCGGAATCGCTGGCGCGCACGTGCGAGAAAGAGCTCAGAGACATCGCTGAAGGTGTAGATCACCTGCTGCGAGCTCAAATGCGCAAGGACTGCCGCTGATGTCGCGCCCGTCCCCGCACCGACTTCGAGGACCCGCAGACGCCGAGGGAATCCCAGGCTTGTTTTGACATCCAAGCGAGCCCTGGCCGCAATCGCAGCCGCCGCAATACGGTT
>Ga0126381_100003207_pt1 | contig 17827 bp, 17 predicted proteins | sample PanSoiMetPlot_28_FD_96465 | JGI IMG/M metagenome (GOLD analysis project Ga0126381, IMG submission 96465) | Tropical forest soil microbial communities from Panama - MetaG Plot_28 | ecosystem: Environmental > Terrestrial > Soil > Tropical forest > Bulk soil | place: Panama | collected 2016-02-17 | reverse complement strand
TTGACGCTGCCGAACAGGAGGCCGAGCTGCCAGAGGCGCCCGTCGCGCCAATTGGGCCACCACTTGGGCGCCGCGTCGTCGGCCGTCTCTGTGGCGCCCGGGCGCGGGCAGTGGAAACCGACCATGAGCGCGATGAGAAGCACCACGGCGCTCCAGAATATGACCGCGCCGCGCCAGCTGCCGTCCGCAAGCCGCAGGACGAGCGGCACGGTCAGGCTGACGGCCAGAACCTCGCCGACCAGGAGACCATTAGTATAGGCCGCGGTGGCGAGGCCGATTCGATCGGGCAGCCAGGCGCGCACGATCGGCGGCAGCGACGGCTGCATGATCGCGATGCCGACCGCCATCGCGACCGTGGTGGCGAACAAGGTTGCGGCATCGACCGCAGCGGCGCGCGCCGCCGCGGCGAAGGCGGCGAGCAGGATGCCCCATACCAGCGCAGCCTTGGCGCCAAAGCGGGCGATCAGGAGCGAGCTCGGCACGGAGGCCGCTGCGAACACGAGCGAGGGCAGGCCCGCGAGAATGCCGATATCGGTCTCAGAGAGATCGAGGTCGACATGGATCAGCGGCAGGAGCGGTGGAACCGCGAGCATCGGCATGCGCAGCGCCGCGCCCGCGATCCACAGCAGGCCCAGGCAGAGCAGGAAGACCCGCAACGACAGCGGGCGGCCTTTGCTACCGAGCGGGGTGGTGACGGATTTATCGTTCACGTGCTGGCTTTCTGGTGTTAGGGACGCATGCCGGGCAGCTGCCCTCACAACTCTTTCGCGGGCCGTGACGCAATTAAAATTTTCTAATGGAGCTGGAGATGCTACTGCGTAACTTAGGCAGGTCCGGGCTTCGGGTCTCTGCCGTCGGCTTGGGTTGCAACAATTTCGGCGGCCGCACCGGATTGGAGGAATCGCGCGCGGTCGTCCACAAGGCCATCGATCTCAGCATCACGCTCTTCGACACTGCGGACGCCTATGGCAACCGCGGCGGCTCTGAAGAGAGCCTCGGTCAGATTTTGGGCGAGCGACGCAAGGACATCGTGCTTGCAACCAAGTTCGGTCTGCCGATGGATGACGCGAAAGTCCTGAGCGGTGCATCGCGGCGCTACATCATGACCGCGGTCGAAGCATCGCTGCGGCGCCTGCGCACCGATTGGATCGACCTCTACCAGGTGCATCAGCCTGATCCGCTGACGCCGATCGAGGAGACGCTGCGGGCGCTCGATGATCTCGTCCGTCAGGGCAAGGTCCGGTACGTGGGCAGCTCCAACTTCACCGTTGCTCAGGTCGTCGAGGCCGACCGCACGGCGCACGATCTGAAGCTCAGCACTTTCATCTCGTGCCAGAACCAATATAGCCTGCTCGAGCGCGACATCGAAGCGCAGTTAGTACCCGCGATGCAAGCCCGCGGACTCGGGCTCTTGCCCTATTTCCCGCTCGCCGGTGGTCTGCTCACCGGCAAGTACCGGCGTGACACGCCGCCGCCCACGGGCACCCGTTTCGCCCGCGTCGGAAGCCGCCCCGAACGCTTCCTCAATCCGGCGAATTGGGCGGTGGTAGAGCGGTTGCGAGACTTCTGCGAGAAGCGCGGGCACACTCTGCTGGAGCTCGCTTTCAGCTGGCTCGCGGCGAGGCCTTATGTTGCGAGCGTGATCGCGGGGGCGACCAGACCGGAGCAGGTGGAGCAGAACGTCGAGGCCGCGAGCTGGCAACTGACGCCAGAGGATTTGGCGGAGATCGATCGGTTGACCGATCTGGCGCGACGCTAATCGTAGCCCGGGTTTCGCTGCGCTCAATACGGCTACAAGAGCCCGCCATCACCCCGCGAGCATCCCGGGCGCGTCGGCGGCGGCGCGCATGCGGCTGCGGCCGTTGCGGTTTGCCCGATAGGGATGCGCCTCGAATTCCTGGGCGATGTGGCGCGCGAGCTCGACCGCGATCTCGCTCTGGCGCGCCGGCGGCAGGTAGAGATTGATGAGGAATTTCGGCAGCCGTGGCAGGCGGCGGTCGCGCTCGATCGCCTGCAGATAATGCGGGATGGTGGTGCGCAGGAGCGGCGCGATAGCGAGGTCGGCCTCGATCGAGGCAAGCAGCGGCTCCATGCTCGAGACCTCGCAGACCGGCCGCCAATCGCGCCCGGCCGCGCGCAGCGCCTTGAGCACCACCGGGCGGAATTCGCACTTCTCGTCGCCGAGCGAGACTGGCAGCGGGTCGCGATCGTGCGCCGTGCCGTTGACGGCGCCGGCCCAGACCAGATCGTCCTCGATTAGCGTCTGGCCATTCGGGCCGCAGCGTTGCTCGGTGGTGAGGGTGAGGTCGATGCTGCCGCGGCGCATGAGCTCCAGGAGCTGTGGCGTCGTCGTGCATTTGAGCGACACCCGCACGCGCGGCCAGGCCTTGTCGAAGCGGCGCAGGATGGGCGGCAGATAGGGACCGACGATGTCATGGGGCATGCCGAGGCGCACCTCGCCCTCATAGGCGGGCGCGCTCATGGCGCCGAAGACCTCGTCGTTGAGCGCGATGAGCTTGTGTGCATGGGCGAGCAGCCGCTCGCCGTTCGGTCGCAGCGCCAACCGCTTGTGATGGCGCTCGAACAGCTCGACGCCGAAAAGCTCCTCGAGCCGCTTGAGCTGCTGGCTGACGGCGCCCTGCGTGAGGTTGAGCAGTGCCGCGGCGCCAGTCACGCTGCCGGTCTCGACCACGGCCACGAAAGCGCGCAAGAGCGCGGTGTCGATGTCGCGGTGCATGGCTGCCCGCTCCTTGATTAAGGTGCTCTTATGCACCACATAAACAACATTCGATTTAGTTATGCAAGGGAGAGCCCTACATCAAGCGCCTCGGCCGCTGGTTGGGCGGCCGGACGGATACTTGGAGCACGGACACTTGGCCGCACGAACACTTGGCCGCATGAACACTTGGAGCACGACGATGTCAGGCATGATGCGCATGAACCAAAGCTTGCCCCGCCGGCCGTTATCGGCCGCCTCGCCTTCGCGCCCACGGCGCAAGGGGTGGGGCATCGCCCGTCTCATGCGCGCGCTCGAGCTCGCGTGGCAGGTGCGGCGCGAGCGCCGTATGCTGCTCGGCATGGATGACCGCATGCTCAAAGACCTGGGCCTTAACGGCATCGCCCAGGCGGAAGCGAGCCGCCCGTTCTGGGACGTCCCGTCGGATCGGCTGCGCGAGCAGGGCGCGTGCCGCCGCCTCCGCGCTACCGCACCTTGATGTACTTCCGCAAATTGTGCGCGGCGACGTCGGCCGCATAGATGTTGCCCATCTCGTCGGCGCCGATGCCCGAGGCGGAGGTGCCGACGTCGTTGCTGTCGAGATCGGCCGGATCCGGAATGAAGGCCTTGAGCGTGCCGTCGCGCGCATTGCCGATCACGATGCCTCTTGTCTCGCCGCGCTTGGCGCCGGCCTCTTTGTAGGAGGCGCCCACATAGATCGTGTCGTCCTTGCTGACGAACACCGAGCTCGGCGTCCCGAATTGCGTCCAGGCGGCGATGAAGTTGCCGTCCTGATCGAACACCTGCAGGCGATTGTTGCGGCGGTCGGCCACATAGAGACGGTTCTGGGAGCCGCCGAGGAAGATGTCGTGCGGCTCGTCGAAGTCGCCGGGCGCGGGGCCCTTGTGCCCCCATTCCTTGACGAACCCGCCATCCTTGGCGAACTTCATGATGCGGGCATTGCCGTGCTGGTTGGGGTAGTGGCCGTCGGAGACGAAGATGTCGCCGTTCTCTGCAACCGCGATGCCGGTCGGCCGGTCGAATGTATCGGGGCCGTTGCCCGACACCCCTTCCTTGCCGAGCATCATCAGCACCTTGCCGTCGGGGCTGAGCTTGATGACCTCCTGGCCCTTGATCGCGCCATCGGGTGCCTTGGCGGAGAGGCCGAGGATCATTGCCTCGTCGTTGACGTCGCTCGTCCAAAGATTTCCGTCGTGATCGACCGTGAAACCGTGCGGGTAGGCGAAGAGGCCGACCCCAAAGCTCCTGAGCAGGCGGCCCGCGGGATCGAATTGCAGGATCGGCGGATTGGTGTCGCCGCGTCCCACGCAGGTGGCATGGCCGGGCGGCACCGTGTTGAAGCAGCGATGGAAGACCCAGATGTTGCCGTCGCTATGGACATGCACGCGAATGACTTCGCCCCACTTGCCCCCGTTCATGCCGAGCGGGAGCGTGGGCCAGCCCTCGGCGAGGCGATACGGATTGGGCAACTGCGGCGCCTTGAGGCTTTGCGCGTGAGCGGCGGCGCCCAGCATGGCCATGGCGAAGCTTGCCCCGATCAATCGATGTGCGTGCGACATGTGTGATCCTCCCTCGTACTCACCTTTTGCCGGGTGTGCTGCCGGCAGCGTAGCAAGTGTCTGGGGGGCTGCGATACGTGGACCTCGCGGCTGCCCGTCGTCCTTGCCGCCGCGATCGAAATCGCGAATTGTTGGGCGGTACAGCCAGTCAAGCGTGCGTGATCAGGGCGACGTGATGACGAACAGCTTTCGCGCGCTGCTGCTGACGGCGGCGCTACTGTCGCCTGCGGCGACAACCGGCGCTGAGAAGGCGAAGGCGTCGGCCCTGGTGGGGCAGGCGATCGAGCGCGCCGGCGAGCGCGGCATCGAGGTGGCGCCGCTCGGCGGCGACGCCCATATTGACGGGATCGGCCCCGGCGGCGCGAGCGCCGTGAGCGGCTCTCACGATCCCGCGAGAATGACGTAGGCGGCGACCACGACCCAGAACGCGTAGTTGCTGACGAAGGGGATGAAGATGAACACCCCGACGACCGCGAATCCCACCATGACGAGCGAGAGTGCAAAGCTGAACTTCACTGTGCGTCTCCCCTGTGCTCCCGAAGAAAGCTAGCGAAGAAGGTTGGCGGAGCGCGCCGCGGAGTCACGCGGATCATGCATCTCTCGTGACATCAGAATACCGCCACCGCTCGGTTGAGAAAAAAGGAAGCTCCGAGATGCCCGGAGCTTCCTAAGGTACGCACATACTCGGGACTGTTTCTCGGGTCATCCCGTGCCTTCTGTTTAGCGCATGCGAATTACTAAGTTGTGAAGCCGTGGCCGCATTGTGGTGACGAGGTACCGCGACCAATCAAACAAATGCCAAATATCCGACGGACAACCGGATACAAAATAATTGAACAAACGAACGGGGGCCGCGTGTGCACGCGGCTGATGGGTGAGGCGATGCGCAGATTCTTCCTGGCGATATGCATTCTATTTGTCACAGCTCCCGCTGCGGAGGCGCTCGAGTGCCAAGCGAGCGTACAGGACGGCGACGGCCATTGGGCTTGGCGTCTGATCGATGGCCGCAAGTGTTGGTATAAAGGCGCCGTCGGTATCGACAAATCACTGTTGCATTGGCCGGTAGCCGAGGCCGAGCCTGACAGAGTGCAAGCCGCGCCGCTCAGGATGGAGAAGACGCAGGCCGTTTCCCAGATGCAGGCAGTACCACCCGAAATGCTGCAGATGTTGCCGATCATGCCGCCGCAGCCGACGTTCGAGGATAGGTGGCGGCTGCGCTAGGTCCTTCGCTGAAGTAAATTTTCCTGCCCGCTCCATCTGGCGAGCTTCGCTTACCAATTTGGCGTGCCGTGGCAAGACAATACCCACCGCACGTGTGCGCTGCCTCAATAAATTACCTAGCTACTTCACTTCCCGGCGCAAAATTGATGCTTTCCGAGCTTTGGTCAATCGCCTGCGGCAAGGCAACCTCCGCTGACCAGCGGGGTTGAAGCCTGATGGGTGCGAGGTTGACCGAGTGGCCCGCGCCCGAGCCGACCGATGTTGACAAGATTGTCGGAGATTACACCGACGCACCCACCATCATGCCGGGGTTCCGCTCGCGCATCGGTCTGGCGGTGCGGGCCGGCGCCGCCAAGCCGGATATCAGCACGCAGGAGGTCCTCAAGCGCACGCTGCTCGCCGCCAAGTCGGTCGGCTACAGCATCGGGCCGAGCCGCGAGCTTTTCTCCAAGGTGATCATCGAGAAGGTCGGCATTGTGGCCGGGGTGGCGCGCGGCGACGTCGAGAACGGCACCCATTAAGAGCCATCTGCAGCGAGTTATATTTAATGCTCTTGGGCTTATATCGCATGAGGGCTCCCTCCCTTCCGGCACCCTCTTGTATCCACGCTTGCTTGCCATATGTGATGGCGAGCTGCTCAAAGAAACCGCGTCATGTCCAAACCTTTGATCATCTCCATTCCCCATCGTCTGGGAAAGGACGAGGCCATCCGCCGCCTGAAATCTGGCCTAGGCGACGCGCGCACAAGTTTCGGTCATGTGCTTTCGGTCCAAGAGGAGAGCTGGACCGGCGACCGATTGCAGTTTCGTGTCGGCGCTCTCGCTCAGTTCGTATCGGGCACGATTGATGTTGCAGAAGATTACGTTCAACTCGAAATGACACTTCCCTGGCTGCTGGCGCAATTTGCGGAGAGGCTGTCGCCTTTGATCCAAAGACAAGGCATGCTGCTCTTGGACAAAAAGTGAATACGGGGTGGTGGCACAGCTCGCCATTTAAGCGGCGTCCTCGTCGCCCTCATTGTGCTACTATTCCTCTTCTTCGATGGCCACCGTTCAACACGCGTGCTTTCTCAAGAGCTGATGCAGCGACGACGCGCCCGGCTTGCCGACATTGCCACCTGGAACCGTGGGTCGGAATTCGAAATTGGACCTGGCTTTCTTCTCCTGTTTCTTAACGCCAAGTCGCGGTTACACGTTACGCGGATCGGCGGCCGGTCAGTGCGTTGTAGATCAACAGCACCACCACAGAGCCAACAACTGCGACGATCATGCTGTAAATATTCAGACCGGTAACACCGGACGCCCCGAACAGATCAAACAGGAACCCACCGACGAGAGCACCAACGACCCCGAGGGCGATGTTCAACCAAAAGCCTTGCCCTCGCCGATCGACAATCTTGCTTCCGATGAAGCCCGCAATCAGACCCAGTATGATCCAGCTGAAGATACCCATGAACATCCTCCGTGTGAAAATCGGCCTCACCCTCTGCGCGAAGCTTTGTAAAACGTATCGATCAGAGCGCGTAACTAACTTGATTTAAATCAAATTTCGGAGCGGCGTGGTCGCCCGGCAAAGCCAGGGCTCTCGCTGAGGAGCAAAAGAAAGCCCGCAGAAGCACCCCGTTTCAATGGGAGATCGAGGCGACGCTTGAGCCGAGCCGCTGTCGTCGGATGTTCGCTCGAAGTTCCTTGCCGACGTCGCGCACGAGCTGCGTCGCTCCGAAGCGTTTTGGGAGATTCGGGGTGTCCACAGCGACCGACCGCTCATTGCGCCCCCTGGGATGGCTGGGCGAGGGCCTGATCTCGGGCGTCGCCGCCGCGACGCAGCGGCGCTATCTCAAGCCGCCCGATTCTGCGCCGAGTGCGGGACACCAGCCGATGGCGCTGATCGTGCGCGTAGAATGCGCCGGGACCTAGTGGCAGGAGTGGTGCGGGTGCGACGTTAACCGCGCCAAGCCTCATTGATGTTTGATTGTTGCTAGCGCCTGCCAATTTTGGGCCTAACTTGGCCTAAATGAACAAGACGCGAGGGCCGGAGCTGGATCAAGCTTGCCGTACGCTGGTACCTCATAAACGGGTCCGTTGCGAGGGGGTCCGATGGCCCCACCTGCCAAGCTCATCAGAAAGCTTTCCGGGCGCGAGCGGCAAATCGCGGCTCTAATCTGGCAAGGGCTGACGTACAAGCAGATCGCAGGTCAGCTCCACATCTCGCCCGGAACCGTCAGGGCATATGTCCGGCGCATTTTTCAGAGGCTCGCCCTCACCGATCGAACTATGCTCGAAGCGATATGGGATGGTGAGGCCGCGCCCGAATCTGGTGATGTTCAGCTCACACGCCGAATCCGGTGATGTTCAATTGAAGTCTCTTTTTGATCCGCTCTCGAGGCAACCACATCGAGGGCGGATCATCCGGCGGATCGCCTCCGAGCGCCCCGTACATCGTTGTCCTTGGCCCACTTGTCGATGCGCCCAACGGTTGCTTTCGGCATGCGAACGGGCACTACAGGATCGACGTCGCCTTACAGGCCGGTCTGGCGCCGAAAGTCCGCACAACCCTGCCGTTCGCTGGAGTTGCTGGCGAGTTGTGGCACCCGGATTTGAAAATATTGCACGGGAAAGGCTTGCCGAGAGTTGAACGCCGCTTGGCAAGCGCCCATCACCTTGGCGAGTCTCGGGCCCGGCTTGCCGGCCGTTCCTCGCGCGTCATCAATCGTGAGAGTCGCCCAGTTGCAATTGGCAGTTCCTGAACCATGCGGCCTGTCGCATTTGCGCCGGAGGATACCTAGGTTGACGTTGGAATGGGGTACCTGAAGCGGCCGCAAAGTGACCACCGGAGGCAGGCTCATGGATGCACCAAACAATGAATTTGCGCTCGCGGGCAGCCTTGAGGAGCTCAAGACGAAGGGGCGACTCGTTGTGCACGGCAACCACCGACCGATCCTTGTCATCTACGATCGCGGGCGCGTCTTTGCTCTCGACAATCGTTGCCCGCACATGGGCTTCCCGCTCGATCGCGGCAGCGTCGACGACGGCATCTTGACCTGTCATTGGCACCACGCCCGCTTCGAACTCGAAAGCGGCTGCACCTTCGACCTGTGGGCGGACGACGTACCGATCTGCCCGGTCAAAGTGCGCAACGGCGACGTCTGGGTGAAGACGACGTTCGGTCATGCCGATCCAGCAGCGCATTGGCGAAAGCGGCTTGCGGATGGCCTCGCACACGACCTCAGCCTCGTCATCGCCAAGGCCGTGTATGGTCAGCTCGCGGCCGACGTAGCGCAGGCCGACATTGTGCGGCAGGTGGCGCTGTTCGGGGCGCAGAACCGCGATGGCTGGGGCGTGGGTCTCACGATCCTGACGGCGCTCGCCAATCTCCTGCCTGCGCTACCGGAGGAGGCGGTTTATCGTGCCTTGTTTCACGGCGCGCGCCGCGTGGCGGCGGACTGCGACGGCCAGGCGCCGCGGCATGAACGTGCACCGCTTGGAAGCCGGCCGGAGCCGGCCTCACTTAAGCGCTGGCTACGGCGCTGGACAAGGGTGCGCCATCGCGAGGCGGCCGAGCGCACCTTGCTCACGGCAATTGGGGCCGGTCTGTCGCCGGCGCTGCTCGCCGACGCTTTGCTCGCCGCCGCGACCGAGCGGGTGTTCGCCGACTCTGGACACTCGCTCGACTTCATCAACAAGGCATTCGAGTGCCTCGACGTGATCGGGTGGGAGCATGCGACCGCGCTGCTGCCCACCGTCGTGGGGCAGATGGTTGCGGCCCGTGGTGCCGAGGAAACGACCGCCTGGCGCCAGCCCGTCGATCTTGTTGCGCTGTGTGACCAAGCAGTCGGCCAGCTGCCAGAATTGTTCGCTGTCGGGCGCGGCGTGGATGGTTGGTCGGACCACGCGACGCTCGCCGGGGAGCTGCTGGGTGATGATCCCTCGAGGATCGTCGACGCGCTCAAAGCGGCGATTCGCGCTGGCGCCGCTCCTGCGGACCTTAGCCGATCGCTCGCTTATGGGGCGGCTCTTCGAGTAGCGCGCTTCGGCAATGCCAACGAGCACTCCGATTGGGAGACGGCGCACCACGCCTTCACCTATGCCAATGCAGTCCACCAGACGCTCACGCGGATCGGGGCGGCCGACATCGACGCTCAGCTCACGGCTGTGCGCGGGGTGCTGCACGGAGCGATGGCGCTCTACCTTACTCGCTATCTCAATGTACCGCCGGCCCGCATCCCGGGCGAGGGCGGCGAGCAACTCGACGACCTGCCCGCCGACATGGAGATGATCCGCGCCACCTTGCTAGATGCTTTTGACCGGCAGCGACAGGTTGATGTTGCGGCGAAGCTAGTCGGCCGGCACCTTACGCTGGGGTATCCGCCGCAGACGTTGATCGCCACGCTCGCGCGCGCGGTGCTGCGCGAAGACGCTGGCTTCCATGCCTACCAAATGCTGGAGGCGGGAATCCAGCAGTTCAATGTTTGGGGCGCCACCAAAGAGGGCCAGCATATCCTCATTGCGGTTGCCCGATATCTCGCGGCCCATTCACCGACCGAACGCGCGGCGCTGCAGACTGCTGACATCGCCATGCGCTTGATGCGGGGCGGCGAGTTGCATCAGGAGGCCGGGTGACGATGCGCATCGAGCTCTCCGATCTGCAACTATAGTGGAGGAGGTGGCCCGTCGAGTTGCTCAAGCTTGACCGGCGGCTGTTCGTTTGGATCGAGGGGCCCTACCTTCATGCCCGAGCGAAAAGCGAACACAATGGGCCTGGCCAAAAGAATGCCGGGGCCTAATTCAAGCCAATGAATTGCCAACCAACGAATTGCGCTCATTGCCCCGCGTACCGCTCGGCATAAGCATTATCTTTGTCCTTGGTGACAACCTTGTGCGTCGGTTTCGAGCGAACGGCGAGGCAACCTGTTCGCTCTTCTGCCAGTGGTCTGAGCACCGCCTGCGGTGTATAACAATTGAACCGGCAATGTGTGCCAATCCGCAGCCCATGAGCTCGCACGTCAGATGATGCTTGCCTGGTGCAAGAACTTTGGTTTTCCATCCGGCGGATAAGAGCTAAAGCACATCATGGCTGGCGGCGGTGTTCTAAAGTGGCGGTGATGCAAAGAAGGGGAGGACCCGCCGTGCTTCGTCAACTCGCATTAGCATTATTCATCTCGCTCACGCCGTCTATGGTCGCGGCGCAGACTGCAAACTTTCAGATCGAAGAAGCGACAATTGAGGACATTCAGGCGGCCATCCTACGAGGCGAATTGACATCGACGCGGGTGGTGCAGCTCTACCTGAGTCGTATCAAGGCATACAACGGCACGTGTGTGAACCTGCCGGATGGGGTCCTTGGGCTCGGACCGATCACGCCAATCAAGAATGCGCGGCAACTCAATGCCTTGCTGACCTTGAATTTGAGACCAGCCAAAAGAGAAAAGTTAGGGTTTGATCCGCGAAAGGCTCGAAGCCTGACCGATCCGGTCGATGACGATCCGACGATGCGCGATGCACTGGAAGTCGCGGCGCAGCAAGACGCCTACTTTGCATCCACCGGCAAGCTTATCGGCGCTCTCCACGGCGTGGTGTTCTCCATCAAGGACCAGTACGACACCTTCGATATGCGCACCACCGCGGGCATGGATACTGCCTACGCGAACGATCGTCCGCCGCGCGACGCAACCTTTGTCAAGCGCCTGCGGGAAGCGGGTGCGATCATCCTCGCCAAGGCGAACCTGGGAGAAATGGGAACGCCGAACTCGCGCAGTTCCTTCGGCGGGCCCTTCTGTAACCCTTACGATACGGAACGCAGTCCCGGCACCTCTAGCGGCGGCTCCGGGGCTTCGGTTGCTGCAAACCTGGTGACGTGCTCGATCGGCGAGGAAACTGGGGGATCCATCCATCATCCCGCCAAGAACAACAGCCTCGTGGGACTGGCGCCGACGCAGGAACTGGTCAGTCGCGCCGGGATGGTCGGCGCGGGCCTGAATACGCGAGTGGGACCGCTGTGTCGCACCGTCCAGGATGTCGCCCGCGTGCTCGAAGTCATCGCCGGCTATGATCCGCTGGACGAGCTGACCGCTTTCAGCGTCGGCCGGCTGCCTGCAGAGCCCTATCGAAGCTTCGCCAATGAGCGGACACTGAAGGGAATGCGGATCGGCGTCATTCGCGAGCATATGGACAAGAAAGCGTTCAATGAGGCCGACGTTGAAGCGATCGATCTCACCGAACGCGCCCTTGGCGATCTCGCTCGACTGGGGGCTACAATCGTCGACCCGGGAGCGGGCGGGGCGCTGCTTCAGAGCTGCATCGACAAGTATGTTCCGCTCTATCGGAATCGTGCCTTCATCGAGCAGTTTGCCAATCTCTTTCCGCTCGATGCCAACGGGAAACCCTTAACGGACCGCATCGCGCAGTTGGTGGACATGTTTTTGGATCCATCCCTCGTCCCGCCCGGTTCGACAATCCGGAACTTCGGAGGGGCGTCTAATCCTGGACTGACCAAATACATGCTGACCCGCTACCTCAGGGAGCGCGGCGATACCAATATCAAGTCCCTCAGGGATCTGATCGACAGATCGAATTTCTATCGGGATATTCGTCCCGAGGCAGGATTTGTGGATAGAAAAGCGGCGCTGGAGGAGATCAACAGGAGCTCAACGCTCGACATGACGAACGTCGTTCAAGATCGGTTTGCCTATCAGCAGGTTGTTCTGCAATGCATGGCGCAAGACAACCTCGACGCCCTGGTTTCTCCAGCGGGAAATATTCCGGCTTATATCCTGGGCGCACCCATCGAGCCACCTTTGGCAGGCCGAACCAATTCTGTCTGGGGTCTGCTGGGACAATACGGTTTTTCGACACTGTCCGTCCCAGCGGGTTTCACCACTCAGGTGTTTGATAGATTTCGTGATCCCGCGGCTCCCGGTGGTACGCGTCTGGTCGGGCCCATTCCAGCAAAACTTCCGCTCGGGATAATGTTCTTCGGAAGGCCTTTTTCCGAGCCGATACTATTTCGTATCGCTTCGGCATACGAGGCAGCAACAAAACACCGCCTTCCACCGGTGGACTTCGGACCAGTCCCAGAACCATAGACGTAGAGGGTCACCGGTACATTCTCTTATTCGCGCAGCATTGGCCCGACGCTCCAATCCGATGAAGACACTTCCTGCCTGGAGGGAACACGTTGCTTACGTATGAGCCGTTGTGCGAGACCGCGACCGTACAGCGTAGGGTTCTTGACGATCGCAAGAGGAAGCGCGCTGGTTGGCGTTCGCACACGTTGCGGCCGCGGGGAAAAAGGACCAAGATTATTTGTCGGCATTCGACCGGAGGAAGTGTCCGGCCCGTTCGACGGTTGTGGCGCGGGTCGGCGATTCATCGGCTGAGCGGGGAGGCGCGCCATGACGACAAAACGCACAAGTTGGATTCGAAATGTGCTGCTGGCAGGTGCGGCGGCGATGGCCGCATGGCCGGCTGCAGCCGCAGAGGTCACGCCCGAGCGCCTTATCAGTGCTGACAAGGAACCGCAGAACTGGCTGATGAATCACCGCACCTATGACGGGCAGCGCTATTCGGCGCTCGACCGCATCAACGCTGGAAACGTCAAAGGGCTTAAGTTGGCCTACGCGGTCCCGCTCGGCGGCGGGTCCGGCAACGAGTTCAACCAGGCGACACCGCTCGCCGAGGACGGTTACCTCTACACTGTGGATTCCTGGGGCGTCGTCTACAAAATCGACGGGACTTCCGGGGACGTCGGCCGCATCGTGTGGCGCATGGATCCCAATCAGCAAAAGCAAGTTGCCAATCGCGGCGTGGCTTTGTGGGGAAATTTCGTCATCTCGGTCGCCAACGATCCGGCCCGCGTCATCGCCACGGATAAGGACACCGGAAAGATCGTCTGGGAGACGAATGCCGAGTTTGGCGAGCCCGCGGTGAGCCTGCGCGGCGCCCCGCTCGCCATCAAGGACAAGGTCCTTTTCGGCGCATCGGGCAGCTCGGTCGGCATCCGCGATTGGATCGCGGCTGCGGACGCCGCGACCGGCAAGGTCATCTGGCGCAAGTTCACCGTTCCAGCCCCCGGCGAGCCCGGCAGCGAGACCTGGAAGGACAAGAGTAACGCCTGGGAAACCGGCGGTGGTGCGGTCTGGGTGACCGGCACCTATGACGCGGAGAGCAATCAGACCATCTGGGGCACCGGCAATCCGGTGCCGGAATTCGATCCCACCTATCGGCCTGGCGACAACCTGTTCACCAACAGCGCCATTTCTTGGAATCCCGACAACGGCAGCATGAACTGGTACTTCCAGTATACGCCCGGCGATATGTGGGACTTCGACGAAGTCGGGACGCACATTCTGTTCGACGCTGAGGTTGCCGGACAATCGCGCCGGCTGTTGACGCATTCGGCCCGCAACGGATTTCTCTACACGATGGATCGGCACAACGGTCAGATCATCGGCGCCAAGCCCTATATGGACAATGTCAACTGGACCAAGGGCATTGACCAGAAGACCGGCAAGCCGCTCGACTACGATCCCGGAAAGGATGTGCAGACGTACGCGGGCGTCGGCAACCTCGTTCCGGGAGCACCGCTCAAGAAGCTCTGCCCGTCGCATCTCGGCGGCAACAACTTTTGGCCATCGTCCTATAGCCCGAGAACCAAGCTGATCTACATCCCGGCCCTGACCGCCTGCGAATCCGTCGCGGTCAGCCACGAACCGCGCATCAAGGGCAAGAGCTGGACCGCCGGCTCCGCCAGCACCAACGAGCGCTACGAGAGCAACCTGACCGCCGCCGATCCGATCACCGGGGAGATCAAGAAAACCATTCATCTGCGCTATCCGAACGCGAGCGGCACGCTGGCGACCGCTGGCGGATTGATTTTCCTCGGTTTGGCGGACGGCACCGTCGCGGCCTACGACGACACCACGCTCGAGGAATTGTGGAAGATCAATGTAGGGACGGGCTTCTCCGCGCCGCCAATGACATTTGCAGTGGACGGCAGGCAGTTCGTGGCGATCACTGCAGGACAGAACGCGGGTGCGAGGAGCAGGCTCGTCAACTCGCCGGAGCTGAAGGACCAGCGCAACGCGACCGTGCTTTACGTTTTTTCGCTCTGAGATGCGCAAACGCGCCGACGGCTCGACCCCGGGAGGAAAACATGGCAAGGAACCGCGACAGCGGACGCAAGCAACCAAAGCCGCGCAAAGAGAAGTCCGTCAGCCGGCGTGATTTCTTCAAAGGCGGAGCCGCCGCCGGCGGAGCCGCCGTCCTGTCGGGTGGCGCGCGCGCACAGGAATCGGGTGCGCAACGCATTCAATGGAACTATGAGGCCGACGTGGTCGTGCTGGGATCGGGCTGCGTCGGGCTACATGCGGCGGTGCGAGCGCGCGACCTCGGGGCGTCTGTGATCGTCCTCGAGCAGAACTTCGACGTCGGCGGCAAACTGGTGCACAGCGGCGGCTGGACCTCGCTTGGCGGTGGCGACGCCATTCAGGAGCGGGACCGCACGGGGGCCGACCCGCAAAGCTTGGGGCTCAAAGCTCCGCTCATCAAGCCGGAAGATTTGGAAGACGATCCCGACCGCCTGTTCAGGGATGTAACCGACTGGTCGGTGGTCGATGCCACCGGTGTCGCTCGCTATCGCTACAACGACCGCGAGCTGCATCGGGCGTGGGCCGACAACGCGCCAAAGGTCCGGCAATTCATGATGGACAATTACGTCCGTTTCGCGCGCATCGACGGCACGCACCAGGGCGGCGGCATGTCGCGCGCCCGTGCGGCGCGGGCCATCATGAAGCTCGCGGACAAGACCGACATCAAGGCTGGCACGCTGTCGCCGCAGGACCGCGGCGACCCCGTGGGCGAGCGGCATTCGCCCTTCAGCCCCATGCGGCAGATACCCGGCGGCTCGGGCGACGCGATCGGAGCGCCGGGGTGGGTCTACGGCGGCTTCGTCATCGCCCGATCGCTCGAATTCAGCGCTCGCGAGAAGGGCGTGCGGTTCATGCTCAACCGCCATATGGATGAGCTCATCCGCGAGCAGCCGTTCGGCGGCCGGGTTCTCGGAGTCAAGGCCAGCTATACGCCGAGAATGCACCCGCAAAATGGCGCACGACTCGAAAGCTTCTGGCAGAACGGCAACGTCGACGAGCGCGCCGAAACGATTCATATCCGGGCGAGGCGCGCCGTCATCGTCGCCACCGGCGGCATGCATGGCAGTATTCCGCTGCGGACCATGATCGATCCGCGCATGGTCGAGCCCTCGATCGAGTACGGGCCGAGCGCGCTCATCGGCCCGCTCAACATGGATGGCAGCGGAATCATCGCCGGAATGAAGATTGGCGCGAACCTCGCCGGCATGATGCAAAACTATCAACATTCACTGGGCTCCCCCACGATCAGTACCGTGATCGGGACCCGCGATGCCATCGGCAGCATCTTCCCCGGACACCCGGCATTTCTATTCGCACGCGCCAAGGGAATCAGCATCGGCGGCTCCGGATGGGAGCACGCCATCGCCGTTAACCAGGTGGGGAAGCGATTCTACAATGAGAGGGCCATTGCGGGCGTGTCGAGCGATGCGAAATATCCCGCCGGCAGCGATGGCACCCGTGCTCCGTTCATGCCGCTCGACTGGCGCAACGCCTCTCCGGCCCAGGTCAAGGCGCAATACAAGCGCTCGGCGGCGATCGATGCCGCGCTCGCCATGAACGAAGGCTCGCGAGCGCCTGATTTCGCGTCCGGGCCGGTTTGGGCGATCTTCGATTCGGCTGCGGCCCAGCGCGGGGGATGGCAGCTTCGCTATCCCTACATTGCCGACCCGCCCGACGGGTACTTCCACAAGGCCGATACCTTGGCGGAGCTCGCCAAGAAGGTGATGGGGCATCCGTATCAGAAGATGCCGTTGAAGTACCTTGAGGAGACGGTGGCCCGCTACAACGCTCTGGCCGAAAAAGGCATGGACGAGGATTTCGAGAAGCCGGTCCTGCACCGGATCGACACTCCGCCGTTCTATGCGGCCGCGGCAAGCATTCGCGTGCTGGATTCCTATGGCGGCTTGCGCATCAACGGAAGAGCCCAAGTGCTGGACACGCAGGGTGAGGTCATCCGCGGCCTCTATGCCGGAGGCGAGGCGAGCGGAGGCGGCTGGCAACACGGCATCGGCAGAGCCTCGGTGCACGGTTATATCGCCGGGACAAATGCCGCCCAGGAGCCATCGGCCTGATGATTGCGAGCACCGCCATGGCGGCAAGAGCGGCGAGGACGCACGGGGCGCCCACATGCGCGGTCGAGCAGTCCACGCATGAGGTTGACGCGGGAGCCGAGCTGACCGTCACTGTCCGGCTCTATTGCCGGTACGGATGCGACCTCAAGGGACGGCGTGTCTCGATCCGGGCTGATGACGATACCGAGCTCGCAAGCGCCGAGTTCATGGAGCGCGACGGCGAAGCTGTCGTGGCGCGCGAGGTGCCGCTGCGGGCGCCGCTCGGGGTAGGGGTACAGGTCTGCCGGGCCGTAGTGGGGGCACAGGACGAGCCGTTGCACGAAGCGACCTCGACCGAGTTCTCGTTCGTGGCAAAGGCGCACCCGACCAACGTCAGCGTATGGGGTGTGCCGTCCGCGATCGCGGCGGGTGAACGCTTCAGGTTCACGGTCGGGAGCAAGTGCCCGGTCGGGTGCAATCTCACGGACAGGCAGCTGAGCATTTTCGATGACGAGGGTGCACAGGTCTGTGGCGGATACCTGCGTGAGGACACTTGGCCCGGAACCAGCGCCCTTTATTTTGCGGAAGTGGAAGCCGAAGCCCCTTTGGCGCTTGGAGACCATCGGTGGCAGGCGAGGATTCTCAGTTTCGATTCGGGCGTACCCCATGCGGAGGGCGCAATCATTTTCACGGTCAAGGTCGTCAGCCCTCCCGATCATGAGGTGAAGGTCGAGGCATTCGATGGCGAAAAGCAAACTCCCATAGCGGGGGCTCACGTCCTGCTGCATCCCTATCGATCGTTTACAGACGCCAACGGGGTCGCAAGGCTCAAGGTTACCAAGGGCCGGTACCGGCTTTTTGTTTCTGGCTTCAACTACATTGCCTATGAGAACATCATCGACGTGGCGGCTGATGTCACCACCCGTACCGAGCTTATGGCTGAGCCTGAAGGGCAGGAGGACTATCGTTAGACTGGAAATCGGTTGGTTGACCAGAGGCGAGAGTATTACCCGCTTATCGAAGATGCGCCAACGCATTTGACGGGAAGCGCGGTGCGGCGGGGAGGTTCGTTGTGCGGCGGACGTTTATCCAGCTGACGCCGGTGCTCTTTGCG
>Ga0126381_100003205_pt1 | contig 17834 bp, 18 predicted proteins | sample PanSoiMetPlot_28_FD_96465 | JGI IMG/M metagenome (GOLD analysis project Ga0126381, IMG submission 96465) | Tropical forest soil microbial communities from Panama - MetaG Plot_28 | ecosystem: Environmental > Terrestrial > Soil > Tropical forest > Bulk soil | place: Panama | collected 2016-02-17 | reverse complement strand
ACGCAATCCGTCGTCTCAGCAAAACGATTCGCGGGATCCTGGACAAATTGACATTCCCCGAAGAAGTCATCGTGTCGGTAGATGTCGATCCTCAGCAGCTGATGTAGCAGCGGCTTGGAGCGCTGCAGTTAGCCGTCTTCGGCCACCGTCGACCGTTGTTCCAGAACGCGGGCCACGGGAGAAATAGGCGCGATCAATGTTCTCCACAGCCCGATAAGCAAAATCTGTTCCAACAGTAGTACGCCAATCTGCGTATTTTTCCGGTTCCTTCAGGATTCTAGAGTTGTCGGTTCCAGGAGGATTAAAACATGAAATCGTTCCCGCGTTTCTTTTGGCGCACGGCACTCACTTTGGTCGTGGCGTTCAGTCCGGCTGTTCTTTTCGCCCAGCATTATATTCAAACCAATCTGGTTTCACCTACTGAGATGGAGGGAACTAACCCTCCTGATCCTAATCTTAAAAATCCTTGGGGCCTCGCCAGAGGAACAAACATTTTCTGGTGGGTCTCAGACAACGTGACGGGGGTCTCTACCCTGTACGACGGCTCAGGGGTAAAACAGACATTTTTGACGGTCACAATTCCGCATACATCGCAGACTTCGGTAGGTAGTCCTACCGGTATCGTTTTTAATGGCAGTCACGATTTCGCCGTCGCGACAGGTATGCCGGGCATATTCATTTTCGTATCGTTGGATGGCACGATATCGGCGTGGAATCCGAACAAAAATTTTACCAATGCGATTCAAGTTGTGCCCGGATCCACCGAGTCAGTGCTGACCGGTGCCACCATCGCCCAGATTGGAGACGATCGGTTTCTATATGTCGCTGATTTAAAAAAGGGAGCAATCACTGTTTACAACGCAAACTTCGAACGGGTTGAACTGAGTGAAAATGCATTTCACCAAGATCATGTTCCGCCGGGATTCGCTCCATTCAACGTACAGAACATTGGTAACAACCTTTACGTCGCCTACGCCAAACAGAATAAGGCTAAGAACTTTGTCGAAATCCCATTCCACCCCGGCCAAGGGTTTGTGGACGTCTTCTCCCCGGAAGGCCGCTTTTTGATGCGGCTTCAGCATGGCGATTGGTTCAACGCGCCCTGGGGGTTGACCCTTGCTCCGAGTGATTTTGGAACATTCAGTCACAAGGTCCTTGTCGGACAATTCGGCAGCGGGGAAATCTTGGCGTTCGATGCGGTCACCGGCAAGTTTGAAGGCAAGCTTAAGGATCAGCATAATAATATCATTAGCATTGGTGGACCCGGAGCCCTTTGGGCGTTGGCATTCGGAATCGGGGCGCCGAATTTGAATACGGCAAAGCAGGCTGCCAATACGCTCTTTTTCACCGCTGGTCCCAACTTTCCCAACGGTGGACTGTTCGGAACGTTGACTCCTATCCCGGCCGACTTGACCCAAGGTAGCCATCAGTAAGGATCAAGTCTGGCTCTTGCATCCGATGCAAAGTCGCCACGCCTGGATCGGCTCGCAGAGCCGATCCAGCCCAGGGGTTTAACCTTGACTTAAAGTGAATGAGCTCTGGAGGGTCAAACATAGCAGATTCTGCCCCGTTTGTACCCTCCTGAGTTATGGGGGCGATTCTAGCCTGACCTCGAGCAACTAACAAAGATACCCTCCGGCAGCCTGTGAGGATAAAGCTGAATTCAATGGACGGGATTGGGTTGTCCGGTTCGAGGCAGACCGAAAGGTAGGAGCAGCAAAAGCTGCATGCTGCACTCGCTCGGAGCTGCGCGGAGCGAGGGATGGAGGGTAGCTCCCAAAGGGCTCTTCGGTGAAAATGTGCCGATTTAGAGTACGGAGCAAATAGTGCAGGGCACGCCGGTGTGCTTATACCCTCTGAGCTCAACGGAGCGGTGACGACCTGTTTTGAAGGAGCGAACAAGAAAACGCGGAGGAGTCAAAACAGTCGTTCAAAAATTTTATGCCGCTTGGGAATAAAATACGCCCGCAGCTGGTCGTATTCTTGGGCGGTAAACCGTGATGGCGACCATTGTGCTCATTTCGAATATCGCTGAATGGAAAAATTTAACACTTGATTGAAGAGGGCCGACCGAGCCGGTTCCTCCCGTGGTGGACCCCGGAGCTCGGAGGCAAACTTGGACTGATTTCACCTGAAAAACCGGGAAAGGGACCGATAGGTTCTCGTGAAGCCGTTGCGCATGAGAAGTATGCGCTGTTTTCGTTGGCTTGTGGCAGCGGCCTTAGCTGCCTCATTACCGGTCATGACGCGAGCTATGACTGGCCACGGTATGGGAGGCTTCGCAGGAGGTGGGCCTCATCGCAGTATGGGAGGCTTCGCAGGACGTGGACCTCATCACGGTATGGGAGGCTTCGCAGGAGGTGGGCCTCATCACAGTATGGGAGGTTTCTTTAGGGGCGGGCCTCACGCCTTTATGGGACCCAGGGTTGGTGGGTTTGGATTTCGCCACGACGATCCTTTCTTTGCCCATCGTTTCGCCAGCCATAACCAGTCCTTTGCGCATAATGCGCTCTTTACCAGGAACCAGGTCTCGACCAGGGACCCCGGGAACCAGGTCATTGCCAATAACCAGGTCGTTGTCAACAACCAGGTCGTTGTCAACAACCAGGTCTTTCCCAACCGGCGTTTCTTCTTCGCTTTTGATTTCGTTTCGTTTGGCTTCCCTTGGTGGTCCACCTGGTGGTACCCCTGGTACCCTCCTTACTATGGGTCCTCCTACGATTCTTACTATTCTGGCGGCGGACAGAGTTTCGATTACCAGTATTGGACTAATCTGGCAGCGTCAGTGCAATCGGAACTCGCCCGACGCGGCTATTACCAAGGTGCGATTGACGGGGTGATTGGCGCCGGCAGCCGCGAAGCAATTCGGGCGTTCCAGGCGGCCCAAGGATTACCAGTCACGGGAAGGATTGACCTCAAATTGCTGAACGCCCTGGGCATCGAGTACAAGACTGGGTAGTGGCCCTCATTCAAGAGACCGGTCAATTCATTTCAATTGGATTGCCGTGGACCTGTCCAGAGGGTGGATATTGCCGGGGCGCGGATGGTCGATCAAGGGCACGGTTCCCGGGAATTCAAGGAGCTGGCTGATGCGCTCGTGACTTGATTGCTAGCCAGCCTACGGCTCCTCGATATTGCCTTCTCCTTCTTTCGGCGCAGGAGTTGCCGGCTCCTCCGGTTCTGGCTCCGGGACAGTGTCTAAGTCGATATCTTTGGGTACGTCCAATGTCATACGTTCCGTGATCTTTGACGGATCCAAACGGTCTTATCGTTACACATGTGCTGCCGCATCGTTGACCTGCCGCTCAGCGATACTGGTAAGCTTATGATCTGCTTCGCCTTCCTCATTCAATGTTTTTTGCAGAACACTCGCATATGACTTTGTTCGCCGCGAGTGGCGCGGGAGGATCCCCGCAACTGCTGCGCAGACCACATTTCCGCCGAAATTTTCAGCCGCTCTCCTCCTCAAGCCCGATCCGTTCAGCTCTATATCGGCGCTTCCCCAAGAGGTTAATGAGATAACCCGGATCAATCGGCTTCACCAGATGGTGATGAAACCCGGCCCGCTTCGACATTTGCAGGTCCTGCATCTGGCCCCAACCCGTTAGCGCGATTAACATCACACCGGTCAGATCAAATCGCTCCCGCATTCGCCGGCACAGTTCATACCCGTCCATTTCTGGTAACCCGATGTCCAAAATGATTATTTTAGGCAAAAACGAAGGCACGATTTTTAAAGCCTCAGCAGGCGCATTTGCGATCCGAACTTCGTGTCCTGCTGTTTTGAGCACCAGCGCGAGGCTCTCTGCGGAGTCGCGATTGTCATCCACAACCAAAACCCGCACCGGAATTGCAGAGGAGGAAGCAGAAGTCTTGCCTGATGGCAAAGGAGCAGCCTCTAGTCTCGGATTAGCTGCCGGGAGGCGTACGATCAGTTCGCTTCCTTTGCCGAGACCTTCACTCAGCGCAGAAACTCTACCTCCGTGAGCCTCAACTAATCTTTTGACCAGAGCAAGCCCAATCCCTGTCCCTGCTACCGGATAACCATGCCGTGGCTGACCCCGGACGAATAGGGTGAAAATATGGGAGATCTCAGCCGGCGCTATACCAATTCCGGAATCAATCACGCGAATAACTACCTCGTCGCCCTCTCGGTCGAGCGTTAGCCGAATTTGTCCGCCATCGTCTGTATAATTTATTGCGTTTGTCAGGAGATTCATTACCACCTGCTCGAGTCGCACCGCATCGGCCTCGACCCAAACGGGATCGGGCAAAAGCTTTACATTCAACTCATGTCGCCGCTCCTCCATCAAAGACCGAACTGACTCGACACAGCTCGTTATGATCGATCGCACATCCACTTTCTCTTTGTTCAAATCCAGGATGCCTCGCCCGATGCGTGTCAGATCAAGTAAATCGTCGAGGAGCCGTGCCATATGGCGCACCTGACGCTTAGCGGCCTCCATCGCACGCGCCAATTCATTAGGCACCACCTCTGGCTGGTCGCTCAAGTAGAGGGCGTTGCTGATTGGCGCCAATGGATTCCTCAGCTCATGAGCCAGCACAGCCAAGAATTCGTCCTTTTGACGATCCGCCTCAGCGAGAGCCTCAATTTTTCTCTTTTCCGATAAATCTCGAGTTACCTTGGCGAAGCCTTTTAGTTCGCCATCTTCATCAAATAATGCTGTGATTAAAACGCATGCCCAAAACTGTCTGCCGTCGCGCCGGACTCTCCATCCTTCTCCCTCGAACTGGCGTTCTCGAACCGCAATGCGCAGATTTCGCTCAGGCAGCCGTTCCGCAAGTGCTTCGGGCGTGTAGAAGCAGGAAAAATGCTTGCCAATAATTTCTTCTGCCCTGTAGCCCTTCATTCGTTGCGCACCGCGATTCCAGGTCACGACATATCCCTTCGGATCCAGCATGAAAATCGCGTACTCCTGTACGCCTTCGACTAATCGCCTGAACCGATCTTCGCTCTGGCGTAAGACTCCGCGTGCTTCATGCTGCTCCGTCAAGTCCCGGATTACTTGCAAAAAGCCATGCAGTTCGCCACGCTTTTCACGGATCGCCGTTAGTTCAACATGCGCCCAAAATTTGGCTCCATCGTTTCTGATTCTCCAGCCCTCCTCAACGTAAGTTCCTCGCGCTTTCGCAAGACCTATACTCTGCTTGGGCAGTCCCTTTTCGACATCTTCGAGCAAATAGAAAACCAGAGAATTCTTCCCGAGAATCTCACTAGCCCGATACCCTAAGATTTGCTCAGCGCCGGTGTTCCAGCTGGAGACGTAACCTTCCGGGGTTAAGAGAACGATGGCGTGATCTTCTACGTTGGAAACGACTCGCTGAAAGCTTTCCTCCTGGAGCAGAAATCGATTGGCTGTGGGTATCTGCGGTAGCGCGCTGGGTGTTTTCTCAGGCATAAGGTCTTCCATCGACTGTCCGGATTCGCCCTCCACGAGGATATAAATTGACTATACGTATAGTCGCGAGCCGGGGGACGAGCGGTTGCTTCTAATTTTATCTTTCGACGAAATAAAACCAAAATCACAAGAAAAGTTGGGTTGTTTTACACCCCACAACTTGCCCTGCCATCCTGCTTGATTGAGACTAGATTGTTGCTGCCGATGTCGACTCCTGCCAACCGGATATTTCTACTCTCACCCGCTAATGTTGCAGGAAAACGCGCCCAAATGCTCTTGAACCCGAATTCTTCTTTCGAGCTCGCCCAACGGTTGCGAGCAGGCGACGTTACACTTGGCGAAGCATTTGTTTTCATGAGCGGACTCTACTTCCGCGGAAAGCTTTCGTACGCTCGCACTTTTACTGAGCCGATTGGCCAACCAGTGTTGGTTATTACAAGCAATCGCGGCCTTCTATCTGTTGATCAGCGAATCACCGACGACGATCTGCGCGCATTTTCCGACGTACCAATTGACGCTTTAGATGAGCGCTACAGCAGGCCGCTGATTTGCGATGCGACAATGCTTTCGCATTCACATTCCGGTTCTGTTGTTCTCCTCGGAAGCATCGCAAGCGGAAAATATGTAGACCATCTATTGCCGGTTTTTGGAGACAATCTTGAGTTCCCGATAGAGTTCGTTGGACGCGGAGACATGAGCCGCGGCGGACTGTTACTCCGGAGCGCAATCGCCAACCAGGTCCTGACTCATGTTCCGGTCGCAGGAGCTGTGCGCCATGGCCGCCGCCCACCGAAGCTGGTTCCGCATGCTCGAGCGCAAATGGCGAGATGAAGCCGGAAGCTTCGATCGGCTTGCCAACACTTCCGAAATAAGTAAAAACCCCACCCACCTGCGTGCCTGATAGAGCTCCGCGCACTCGTGCGCAATTTGCCAATCCTCTCGGCTCCGTCGCATCGATTTTCCCATACCAAGCCGGATCGGAAGGTTCGTTACTGAGAGAAGAAAATAGCGACAGTCTCTGGCCTCGCGTTCCCGATATTGTAGATGAGCAGATTGGATACCGCGCTCATTCACCGACCATCACTACAACCGCCCAAGAACGGCGAGGACCAAAACAATTACGAGAATTAAACCGAGTCCCCCTGAAGGGTAATAACCCCAGCCTCGGCTATACGGCCAGCTAGGCAATGCGCCGATTAGCAACAGGATCAGAATTATCAGCAAAATCGTGCTCATGACTTTCCAAATTTCACTGATAGTTCGCATCTGGCGGCGTTGCTGGATCGAACTTGGCTGCCGCAACTCTTCTGGCCGTGCACATCCGGTTATCGTCCGGCAATCGATCTGTTAGTGCGTGTTAGTGGGCCTAACGAGCGGAGGGCCGTTCGGACAGAGGTGAACTCTCATGTCGATCGACCAACAAAACAAAACCTCCCTGGCAGATCTCAACCATAAGCTTCGCACACCTCTCAATGCGATCCTGGGATGGATTTATGTGTTGCGGCACGGCTCTCCAGATCCGGATTTGCTCCACCAGGGACTCGATGCCATCGAGCGCAACGTCAGGAGCCAGGTACAAATCCTGGATGAGGTGATAGTAAGACCAGAAAACTCGGACTCCAGCACAGACGACGACAAAGAACGTGCCACCCAAGGTCAAACCGCGTTCGAGAAAGATGGAGGAGCCGCCCCTCTTGCAGAGAACTTAGAAAGAAAATTAGAGGGTATATCTGTCGTCGCGGTCGACGACGATCCCGAAGCGCGAAAGATTCTGAAGGAATTACTGACCCATTGTAGGGCGATCGCGACTGTCGTCGCGAATGCTGGGGACGCTTTGCGCGCTGTGGAACGGCTTCATCCGGATGTTCTTCTTTGCGATCTCGAAATGCCGGGAACAGATGGATACGACCTGCTTCGCCGCCTCCGATCGCTCGGACCGGAACGGGGTGGGGATACACCGGCAGCTGCATTGACAGCGCACGCCGGGCCAGAGGATCGGACACGCGTGTTGGAAACCGGGTTTCAGTTGCATCTACCGAAGCCGGTTAATCCTGCCGAACTGGCAGCAGCAATCGAGTGCCTCGCCCGATCTGCCCCGCAAAAATAACTGCCCTCGCCCAAAAGCGACAATTCATAGGATGCGAACAGACTGGAGCGCCACCGCCTTCCTTCCACCAGAGAATACTCTACCTGAGCTTCGGTCTGCTGCTTCCAACTGCAAAGGTTGCCCTCTATGGAGAAATGCGACGCAGACGGTGTTCGGGAGCGGAAAACAGTCGGCAGAGTTTTTGCTCGTCGGGGAACAGCCGGGTGACAAAGAAGATATCGCTGGAAAGCCTTTTGTCGGACAGGCAGGGCGAATCCTTGATCAAGCGCTCCGGTTGGCCGGAATTCAGAGAGAGGCTGTCTACATCACCAACGCGGTCAAGCATTTCAAATGGACGCTAAAAGGAAAACGCAGAATCCACCAAAAACCATCCGCTCGCGAAATTTTTGCGGGTAGACCCTGGCTACAAGCCGAGATCCAGGCGGTCAAACCGAGGGCAATCGTATGTCTCGGTACCACAGCAGCTCAAGCTGTATTGGGTCGACCGACAAAAATACTTGAGAATCGGGGGAAAGCGCTTTCCGCACCCGTCGGCTCTGTTGCGAATTCAAGAGCCAGATCAGCGTGCGCAAGCGATGGAGCAATTCGTTGCTGATCTGGCGAATGTTCTCTGCTGATGCCGGAGGGCGGGCCGCCCTTTAATTCGCCATCCACGTACAACCTCGGCCTAATCTTGCTGACTGGTCGCAGATCTGATAATTTGGTGGCCCCCCGCGAGAAAGCTAAAAAATGACTGTAGCGACCGATATCGGCGCGGTCTGTGACCTGCTGCAGAGCTTGGGTCTGCCGGCTTTGGTCCTCGAGCCAATTACCCGCCACATTACAGCAAGCAATTCGCTGTTTTCCGAGTTTATCGGCTTAAGCTCTACTGATGACTTGCGCACCTCTTTTGCTGAATCGATTTGGGCACGCCTAACAAGCCGGGACCAAGATCGCTGGAATGAATCCGTTTCTTCAGAGAAAGCGATTCTGCTTTACTTTTCGAGCGAGGAGTTGCCTGGAAATCTAGCGGCAATCTGGTCCGCGCCTATCCCCGGTCAGATCGAACAATCTGTTCTCTGCATTGTCCTTACTAACGGTGTCTCGGTTGAAGGGCACGAGTTGATAGCGAAAGGGCGCGAGCTCGAGAGACGACGCCTAAAGGAAGAACTGCACGCCAATTTCGCCCAGGAACTTCTTGGGGCGGCGTTTGGAGCAAAGCTGTTAGCAGATAAATTGGAGCAAGGTCATCAAGGCGAACTCGCGCAATCCGCTTCCGCTCTGACGACCCTTCTGAATCGGATGGCAGAGCGATTGCCCAGTCTGACTGAAGTTCCGTCGACGAAGGAGTAGATCGCCACCCCCATCGGATTCATAAGAATCCGTTGGTCGAAAACATTGTGGTGTGGACACGTTATGGCTAGTCCTGGGAAGAATCTACAAACAGGTCGAACATTGAGCAAAACAAGGATTCTCGTCGTAGACGACCATCCGGTCTTTCGGTTTGGTTTATCTAACCTTATTGATGCGCAGCCGAATCTCACTGTGTGCGGTCAGGCGGGTGCTGCTCCTCAGGCACTGGACGCCGTGCGGAAACTCGATCCCGATCTTGTAGTGTTGGATGTCTCACTGCCCGGAACGAATGGCATCGAATTAATCAAGTTGATCAAGGCAGAGAAACCGCATCTCGCTATCCTTGTGGTGTCGATGCATGACGAAACTCTTTACGGATTGCGCGGGCTTAAAGCTGGAGCACTGGGTTACGTCATGAAGTCGGAGGCGATGGATCACATCGTCGAAGCTATTGCCGCCGTGATGGCAGGTAAGGTCTACGTGAGTCCGAAATTCTCCGAGAAACTGATCTTTCGGGCCATTCAATCAGCCGATTCGGCCACAACTTCGCCTGTCGATTTGTTGTCTGACCGGGAGATCGAAGTGCTGCACCTCATCGGGAAGGGGCATTCCTCTATTTCGATCGCTAAGCAGCTCCACCGGAGCGTGAAAACCATCGAAACGCATCGCGCTCACATCAAAGAGAAGTTGGGTTGCCGCGATTCAGAAGAGATGGTTCGATTCGCCATCGACTGGGTGGCCCAACAGCACTGATCAGGAATCCGGCAAAAGCCGGATTCCTTAGATCTTGTTCTGAATCGGAAGCAGGAAATTGTAAAGCTTTCGCTGAGCAAGATGCAGACGGGTTTTTACCGTTCCTAACGAGATGGATCGGGAAGCTGCGATTTCCCGTTGGCTCATCCCTTGGAAAAAGGTCAATTGGATAACTTCCTTCTGGAACACCGGCAGGATCTGGATTGCCCGATTCAAGAGTTCCGCCAGATCACTGGTGTGAATTTGCTCCGCGGCCGAGGTTCGTTCCCTGATAAGTGGGTTGCCGGTCTCTTTCTTCAGATGCTCCGTCGCGCGCCGGTACGCCGTCTTTCGCCGGACCCGGTCTAGCGCTCGGCGTCGTGCCAGAGTAACCAGAAAACCACGAAGGCCTCGTTCGCCTGGTACGTAACGATGCCCCTGATCCCAGACCTGCAGCATGACGTCGTGAAGAACGTCATCGACATCCGATTGGTCATGAATCACTGCTAAAATCACTGTTCGCAAAAGCGACTCGTATCGAGAATAGATGATCTCAAGCGCTTCCGCGTCGCGGCGTACCACCGCTTCCATCAGTTCATCGTCCGATTTCCACTGATCCAGTTTCCGCGCTTTCATGCAATAACCTAATTGCCCCGCGGATTCTGAAAATCGGTGCACTCCCCGACAATTGACTCCGGTTATACCCTGGTTAACGGGACGCTCGAGCCCCTGGTACATCTGCTTGCACCCCTAGGAACCGCCATCGCTTTTCGACCGCGCGCGTCAGGGCTCGCTCAGGGTTGCGACCAAGTGATGTAGACAGCTTCAATGTTACTACAAACGGCCAATTTCTGGTTGGAACGACTTTTACGGGACAACGCTGCGCGATAGGGAGTTTCTTGACATGCAACCATATGGTTGCATATTGTGCGCGCCGGTCATGGATGAAGTGTTCAAAGCTTTAGCCGACTCTAGCCGACGCAAACTGCTCGACGAACTGTTCAAGCAAAGCGGGCAGACCCTGGGCGAGCTTTGCCAGCACCTCGATATGACACGGCAGGCTGTTACTAAACACCTTGTTATCCTGGAAAAGGCAAACCTCGTAGCCGTCGTATGGCGGGGACGCGAGAAGATGCATTTTCTCAATCCGATGCCGTTGCATGAGATCTACGAGCGTTGGATTGGCAAATACGAACGCCATCGCCTTCAGGCGTTGAGCGATCTGAAAAAAGGTCTCGAAAAGCACAAGACAAAGTAGCCAATGAAAACAGAGCAGTTCGTTTATGTGACTTATATTCGCACCACACCAGAAAAACTTTGGAAGGCGTTGATCGAACCGGAATTCACACGCCAATGCTGGTTCAACACAACTCAGGAATCCGAATGGAAGCCGGGCGCATCGTGGAAGATTCTGATGCCAGACGGACGAGTCACGGATAGTGGCGAAGTAGTCGAGATCGAGCCGTATCGCCGGCTGGTACTGAAGTGGCGCAACGAATTCAAACCTGAACTGAAGGCAGAAGGCTATTCGCAGCTGACCTACCAACTGGAGAAGGAAGGAAAATCAGTCAAGCTGACCGTGATTCATCAGATTGCAAAAGAGGGTTCGAAGCTCATCGATGCCGTGTCACAAGGATGGCCGCATATCCTATCAAGTCTTAAAAGCCTTTTGGAAACCGGCGAATCATTGGAAGAAACCCGCGAATGGTGACGCGAGGCGTGCAAATGAGACGGACGCGCAGAATGTCCCAGGCCTACGCTGTCAGGGTGATGCAGGTAACTTCGGGAGGGCAGTTAAACCGAATGGGAACGCCGACCATTCCAATTCCCCGGGTAGTGTAAATCTGAGCGTTGTCGACGCGGTAAAGGCCCCGATCGTAGAGTTGGCCCCACGGAGGCAGGAGCAACGGACCACTCACCGGTAACCGGACTTGTCCTCCGTGGCTGTGGCCCGACAGTTGCAGGTTAACAGGGATTTTGCTGTCGACCAGGTCCTCGATGTAGTCCGGCTCGTGGAGAAGAACAATGCTCGTCAGGTCGCTCTTCCGATTGTCAAACGCAGTTTTAGGCCGTGGCCACCCTGCGAAAACCGAATCGATCCCAGCTAAATAGATAGAGTCAGACCCGAGTTGGAGGGTCACTCCGCGATTTCGCAGGAGTTCGACCCCACCTTTTGCCAGCGCCTGAGACACGATCTTTGGACCTTTTCTCACGTCGTGATTTCCCAGCACCGCAAAGACGCCTTTGCTAGCTTCGAACTGATGGAACAGCGGCACGAGATCAAAAGCCGCATCGACGGTCCCATAGATAAAATCGCCTGCAAGCAGCACCAAATCCGGTTTGAACCGGTTAGCGATCTGGATGGACTCCTGCACGATATCGATCGTAGTGAATGGATAAAGATGAAAGTCGCTTAGCAGGGCGATCCGGAACCCGTCGAATCCATTCGGCAAAGAGGGTAGACGCACCGGAACATGCTCTGCCACAACGCGATGCGGCTCGAAGCCCGCCGCGTAAGCTAAAGCTCCTGAACCAGGAATTCCAACCCCTAGTCCAAGCCCAGCGGCTATCTTTAAGAACTGACGCTTGGTTAAATTCACCGTGTCAGACTGTAGACATTATACGCATCCTGGCAAATTCACAGATCTAGGAACAAATTAGGGTAAATTCCAGCATTTATAACCAGTAAAGGAAAGGGTTTTTACCAGCGAACGGCTGAGCGCGCTACGCATCGTAAGGACCCTTCTAAAACTGTAATGCGTTCCCATCTCGTTGGGCGGCCGCACCGTGATATCCTCGGAACCAGTTCTGCCGAGGATAAAGTGCGAATCGCACCGTAGCGGCGATCGGGAGCTGGGAAGCAGCGTGCCCAGCTAGCAATCAATCGAACGACAATTCTTCAACGCCCGGCTGTTCGTGAATAATTGTTTGTATCGAGGTCGTTCGATAGCGAGTCGGTCTTTCGCCGCGGAGAAATGTGAATTCCATCCGGCCCCCGCAAAAGAGATGCCCCGGCTTAAACGCATGACAAAAGGCAAATCCACAGCCTGAGATGTGAACCATTCCGGAGGGTCGATCTGCTCGAGAACAGCTCAGCCGAGTCTGCTCGTCCTGATCCATGGTAAATACGTAATCCGTGTGCTCGGTAACAACCCGCAGTGTGTCCCCCGGACGCAATTGCTCGAGCGCGAATTCATCGGCGCTCGATTCCGCGTACCTCGAAACGAATTGTTCCCAATCTGCAATGGCCGCTTTCATGGGCAGATCCAACCTACATAAAATCTATATCATCCACCAATAGATAGGTAAAGGGTGTCTAGTTCCGGGTTGGGGATTCCGAGTTCCGGCCTGTTATTCATATCGGAGCGCCTTAACCGGATCGAGGCGAGCGGCAAAATAAGCTGGAATAATCGCGGCAACCGAGCAGATCAGAAATCCGCTCAAGCATATAATGGCAACATCATGGGGAACAACTTCGGCAGGTATTTCTGGGAATTGATAGATTGCCGCAGGGAACAACTGAATGTGAAACGCGCTGGACAGCAGATCACGCACCTCGTTCCGGTATTGTACAAGAATCATTCCTGAGGCCAGGCCAATGATGGTGCCAAAGAAACCGACGATCATGCCTTGAGCTAGAAAGATCCACATGATCTGATTCATCCGGGCCCCAAGAGCTTTCATGACGCCGATCTCGCGCGTCTTTTGGACGGTGGTTGTAATCAACGTACTCATGATACCGAAGGCAGCGACGATCACGACGAAGATGAGCACAAAGAACATCGTAGTCCGTTCGACACGGATCGCGTCGAAAAAATCCTTGTTCAAATCCATCCAGGTAATTGCTTCAACTGGCGGTTTCAGGAACTTGTTCAGACGGTCTTTGACAACTTCCGCGGTGTAGGGGTTGTTCGTTCGAATTGCGATGGTGTGGATGCCACTGCCCAAGTCGTACGCTTCCTGAATCAGATGCATCGGCACGATCATGAAGTCTGAGTCGTAGGCATAGTGCCCAGAACTGAAGATGCCGGTTACAGTAACATCTTGGGGCAATATGAGTTCCCGCGCTCTTTTGATCTCGTCGCGATTGTCAGCCTTACCTTCCGCGTTATCGAGGGCTTTTTGAACGTCGTCCAGGTTGTGCGGCGAATAAACTTCGACCACGTCCCCAACGCCTACCCCTAGTTTGTTTGCAAGCTCAGCGCCCATGATGCAGCTGTCTCCATTGAGATCGTATTCGCCCGCAATCAGATATTTTTTGAGATCGGCAACTTTGTCCTCGAGCGCGGGATCTACCCCACGCATCCAGGGAGTTTCTCTAACGTTATGGGACGATTGGACGACAACCCGGCCCTGGGCCGATGGCGCGGCTGCGACAACGCCCTCGGTCTTGAGCGCCTGTTCCATGATCGGCTTCCAATGATCCAATACTTGATTGCTCCGGATGAAAACGTCGGCATCGAATCCAATAATCTTCCTTTGCAACTCGCGTTCGAACCCTGTCATCACCGAGATAACGATGATCAGCACCGCAATTCCAAGCGTAACGCCCACGATCGATATCAAGGTGATGATCGAAAGAAAGGTGCGTTTCGGCCGCAGGTAACGCAGCGCAAGGAACTGAGCAAAAGGAAGTCGAATCTTTTTTGTCACGAGTCGCAAAACTAGCCCAGCATCGGAAAAATGGTAGGGCTAAGGACCACGCCAAAGCGCGATGCTACCGCCTGAAAAACCGCCCATACAACTGCAACCTGGCTTGGATAACCACATCCCGAACCGCCGACTCGAACGGAGCACCTTTTTTCTCGACCAGCGGATTTGCCAGGAAAAACGTCAGGAAAGCAAGGACTGCGAGCAGAATGAAATAGCTGCTATATCGCGTTACGTGGAAGAATCCGATTGAAAACTCGTGGTCGCCAATTGCATCCAAAAAAATGCCCCAGAAAATCGGCGAGAGCCCAAGGCTGAGAGAAGTGAACACCGTAAACAGCGAGAAGAAATGGTTGCGACCCATCACGGGCATGGTGTCCATAGCGATCCGGGTATTGGCAATTGAGAAGAGTCCGCCAGCAGCGCCGAGTACCAGATAGTTGAAAGCAACTAATTGGTAAAGCGCAGGGACTGTTCCGCTTGAGACGAATATCCAAAATAGGATACCCCAGGTATAAAGGGTCAGCGACAAGCGCAACAACGGTTTACTTCCTGTCTGCTCGAGGACACGGCCAAAGAAAGGCACACTGGCAAACGCTCCAATCGCAGCCCAAAGCGTCATCGCCAGAATCTGGCCGGCCGTGTATCCAGCCTTTCCTTGAAGATAGCCGATAACAAACGCCATTAGGCCCCCAACTATCGCGTTGTAGACGACGTTGAAAATCACCAGCTTGGCAAAAGGCGGATGCTTCATCATCGCAACCCAGGGTACAGGCTGCGACGAAGTTTTGGTCTGCTCCCCGATCTCGATATCTGGGAGTTTTTGGATGAAATAAAGGCTCAAGGTTCCTGCGCAGGCACTGATAAAGAATAAGAGAGAGAACTGCCAAGGCTCCGCCCCCGACCAGAGGACCACAGTGGAAATCGCGATCGCGAAAACGCCACCACACTGCATGCAAAGCTGATCGAACCGGAGAAACGTACTCCGACCGGCCTCAGGTACCAGCGCCGTTAACCAGGGCAACCACGCCCCCGTGGAAACTCCGCGAAGAATAGTGAACGCGCTAAGGCATCCGAGCAGCAACGCAACCTCGGTCGTATTATCCAGAAAAGTAACCATCGGCAGAAGCGCCAGAAGAAAAAGCATGACCGCCCGCGATGTCCAACCGAGCAGCACGAACCCCTTGTATCCGATCTTCGGAATGAAATACGCCGTCGGAAGTTGAAGGATCGTCATCAGCGGCGCCAAGGCAGCCACTAATCCGATAATTGTCGCACTTCCTCCGAGAGCTTTCGCGTACAAGACCATTGGCGCCCCACAAGTGATCTGGAAGTTTACCGCATTGAAAAAGCTGAACCGGTAGGAGTTCACCGCTTTCGGTGGAACGCCTGCTTCTGAGGAGGTTATGACGACCGATGGCACGTGCGTGGAGGGGCGTTGCTCGCAACGCCCGTTGGGCGAATCATTCTATCATCGCGTTAATTGGCCAGTCCAGGCTTGGGCGTTGCAAGCAACGCCCCTCCAAACAAACCCTGACCCAGCGTAAACAACGTCCCTACAACCTCGGTTTCAATTGCGGAAACAAAATCACGTCACGGATCGATTCTGCACCGGTTAATGTCATCACCAGGCGATCAATCCCCAGCCCGAACCCGCCAGCCGGAGGCATCCCATGCTCCAGAGTCAGGAGGAAATCTTCGTCCAGGTTCTGAATTTCTTCTCCCGCCTGTTCGAGCAACCTCTGCCGCTGAATCGAGGGATCGTTTAATTCGGAATAGCCCGGGGAGATTTCGAATCCGTTGATCACAAGCTCGTAAACATCAACCAGCGCCGGCGTTTCTGCGTTCTGTTTTGCAAGCGGCACCAATTCCTTTGGCAAGTGCGTAACAAACAAAGGATCGACCGTCTTCTCTTCGATCAGCTTTTCGAAAAGCTGTTGGGTGATCTCGTACTCCTGCATATGTTCGTGTAGTTCCACGCCAAGCTGCCGGCAACGCGCAATTTTTTGGTCCCGATTGAGCGTGTACCAGTCCTTATCGATGTTTCGGATCAAGTCTTCGTATCTGGCTCGTTTCCACGGGCGCGAAAAGTTGATCGTTCGCCGGTCGCTTCCGTCCGGATTCTTGTGTTCCACCTTCAACGACCCAGTGAGACCCTCGGCCAAAGAGCAGATGAGCTCTTCCACCAAATCAGCCATCAGCTCGAAATCAGCGTACGCCCAGTAGACTTCGAGCATTGTGAACTCTGGATTGTGTCGACGAGAGATTCCTTCGTTTCGGAAGTTGCGGTTCAGCTCAAATACTTTGGGGAAACCTGCGACCAACAGACGCTTCAAATAAAGTTCAGGCGCAATTCGCAAGAAAAGATCCATTCCCAGTGAGTTATGATGGGTCTTAAACGGCTCTGCAGCGGCGCCTCCCGCGATTGGTTGCATAATCGGCGTCTCGACCTCGAGAAAGCCTCTATCTTCAAGAAACCGGCGAATCTGACGCACAATCTGGATTCGCTTCAGGAAGATTTCACGCGACTCAGCGTTGGCAACCAGATCAAGGTAGCGCTGCCGGTATCGCATTTCGACATCGGCAACTCCATGCCATTTATCAGGTAACGGCCGCAAAGTTTTCGATAGCAGCCGAAAGCTTTTGGCCCGCACCGTGGGTTCTCCTGTTTTTGTGACAAAGCATTCGCCTTCGACTCCCAGGAAATCGCCGAGATCAAGCAGTTGGAAAACCTCTGCCTGGTCCGCCGGCAATGCTTTCAAATTTATGTAAACCTGCAGCCGGCCAGAAATATCGCTAAGGTCGAGGAACTGGCTCTTGCCCATGTTCCGATGGGCAGTAATTCGCCCGGCGATTCTAACATTGTTCCCTTCGGCAAAATCATTCCGAATCTGACCGATAGAGCCAGACACATCGAACCGACTCCCGAAGGGATCTACTCTGCGCTCAACCAGTTGCTGAAGTTTCTGACGACGAATCGCTAGAAGATCGTGCTCTTCCATTAGACATCAGCCTTCGAACGTTCCGTGACGTTCGTCGATGATCACATCGCGATAAGTCTTGCCGGCCGGAATCATCGGCATGACATGCTCCGTGTAAGGAGTCATCACATCCAGGATGTAACATTCGTCGGCTTCCAGCATACGCTGCAGAGCTGCCCGAAGATCTTTCTTGTGCGTCACACGTTCGCATTTAACGCCAAACCCGTTACAAAGCTCCACGTAATCTGGATAAATCCTCTCCCTATCTCGCGGATCTCCGAGAAAGGTGTGTCCCCGGTTGCTGTTGTAGAACCGATCCTCCCATTGCACCACCATTCCGAGATGTTGGTTGTTCAAAATGATTGCCTTGGCCGCGATCCCTTCAACATGCGCGCAGGCCAGCTCTTGAATGTTCATGAGGAATGATCCATCTCCGTCGACGTCGATTACCGGCAGATCGGGTCTTCCGACTTTAGCGCCAAGCGCGGCCGGGAAACCAAAACCCATGGCTCCAAGCCCAGCGGATGTCAGGAATTGTCGCGGCTGGCTGAAATCATAATATTGACCAGCCCACATTTGATGCTGGCCGACTCCAGTCGTGATGATCGCATT
>Ga0126381_100003204_pt1 | contig 17841 bp, 16 predicted proteins | sample PanSoiMetPlot_28_FD_96465 | JGI IMG/M metagenome (GOLD analysis project Ga0126381, IMG submission 96465) | Tropical forest soil microbial communities from Panama - MetaG Plot_28 | ecosystem: Environmental > Terrestrial > Soil > Tropical forest > Bulk soil | place: Panama | collected 2016-02-17 | reverse complement strand
TCAACATGTCCCCCCGTCAATAACCCTACACATCATCTGCGGGCTGTTCATTGCTCCAGGCCAATGATGAGAAGATGAACAGATTCGCCGTCGCCAAGCGAGCCGCCACCCGGATGTCGGGATTGACATCTGTTTGGGGGAGGGTAGCGGGAGATCGAGGAAGGCTGCTATGCGGCAAAATAGCACACAAGGGAGTGCCCCAACTAAAGATTTTTTTAAAGCTAGCGGCTCCCTTTTGCAGGCGTCGCCGAACGAGCAGCTTATTTTGAGTTGGTTGGATTGTCTTGAATTTTCGCTAGTTTCAGTACTTTCTGTTTTTGTGACAGAGCTTCCGGCCGACGAGCGCAATTGTACCTCCGCGTCAAACGCTGCAAAGCGTAATGCCACGCTTCTCTTAACCGTCCTGCGCAGGTTGTGAAGTCAGTCCGAGACGCCGCATGAAATTTCACTGGCAGAACAGACAGTGTTGCCCTCCTAATTTCTCTCCATACTCTTGAGCCAGAAGCACACTGCGATTTGCTGCCCACCGTCAGAAAACGCCCCTTGTCTTGGTGTGCGAGGGAAAACATGCGCCGACCATTCAAACTCGTCATTTTGTTCAGCGCCCTGTGGGTGTATTTTCCGTCAAGTCCAGGTCGCCTGATATCCCCCGAGAGCCCACGCGCAGGCGGAGCAGCTGAAAATGAAGCCAGTGGAACGTACCAATCTCGGAGTGCATCCGGAGAACAGGAGCTTCGACGAATCATAGAGAGCGGCCGATTGGAAGACTTACAGTGGGCGAACTTTTCCGTGCACAGCGCGTCCGTAAAGGACTTTTATGAACAGACTGGGTACAAGCTCGCATGGACTGACAACGGAAAACTGACAACGCAGGCATCGCAGCTAATCCAAACACTTGAGAACGCAGAACAAAAGGGCCTCGATAGTAAGGACTACGACGGGGCGAGATGGACTGAGCGCGTGCAGAAGCTGCAGAACGAGAGTGCACGCACAGAACTCGCGGCTATCAAGTTTGATGTGGCTCTAACGGTATCGGGTATTCGATATGTCTCCGACCTGCATCTGGGTAGGGTTGATCCTGAAAGCCTGCATAAAGACTTCGATCCAGAGCGTCAGGGTCACGATCCTGGAACCTTTCTGATCAGGGAAGTTCGTGGTGCGCAAAGTGTGGCAGATGCCCTCACAGCGGTGGAATGCCCGTATGATGGTTACAAGCGTGATTTGTTGGGCTTACAGAAGTACCTGCAAATGGCAAAAGAAGAGAGGCTCGAGCCGCTCCCGCGCCCCCAGAAGCCGATCGCGCCCGGTGGAGTCTACGAAGGATTGGGAAAGTTGGTGCGCCGTCTCCAATTCTTAGGTGATCTTCCTTCCACCGTGACGGTATCTGATTCGGGCACTTATACCCAAGACATTGCCGACGGGGTAAAGCGTTTCCAGAGCCGCCATGGCATTGAAGCTGACGGCAAGCTTGGACCGCGCACAATCGCAGAATTAGAGGAGCCAATGTCGCACCGGGTTCAACAACTGCGGTTATCGCTCGAACGCTGGCGATGGTTGCCGCACAATTTTGCCGAACCTCCCATTGTGGTGAATATTCCCGAATTTAGGCTTCGTGCCGGCGACGGTTCCCAAGCACCTAAACTAACCATGGCGGTCGTTGTTGGCAAGGCAATGCGAACGCAGACTCCCGTCCTTGAAGAGGACATGGAATACGTTGTGTTCTGGCCGTACTGGAATGTTCCACCCTCGATTTTGCGAAGCGAACTGATTCCCAAGGTCGCCAAGGATCGTGGCTATCTGCAGAAAAACGGATACGAAGTAACCGCCTACTCTGGCGAGGTGGTCACCGATGCTGCTGTGAATGACGAGGTCTTGGCACGCTTGCGTGCGGGAAAACTGACCATCAGGCAGAAACCCGGGCCAAAAAATGCGCTGGGCTTAGCGAAGTTTATTTTTCCCAACGATAACAACGTGTACTTGCATTCCACCCCTGCGCAAGCACTATTTAGCCGAAGCCGTCGGGACTTTAGTCACGGATGCATTCGTGTAGAAGATCCAAAGGCGCTTGCGGTTTGGGTGTTGCGAAATAACCCAGGCTGGACCAGAGAAAAAATCGAACTTGCCTTCGAGTCAGGAAATCAACAGCAGGTTAATCTAACGCGGGCCATTCCCGTTCTTGTCGTGTATGCCACAGCAGTCGCGGAAGAGGACGGGCAAGTCCTGTTCCTTGAAGACATATATGGACATGACAAAGCTCTGTCCAAGTTAGAGGCGCAGGCTTACGCCTCCCAAGGCAAGTAAGCGCGTAACCCGGAACCTAGTTCCGTTCGGTAGTTCATTGCGCATGGGCAACGAAGGCCGAGCGCTAATCCGCTAGCCTTCCCAAAGCTTATCCGGAAAGGATTGCATATCATCCCCTCCGGAAATTCTGGGGGCAATTTGTTTCGAACGCCAGTTTTATTACTCCTGCTCTCACTTTCCCTTCCCAACCGGCACCTGGTCGCTCATCCGAGCGCTCCGCGGATCCCAGAATATCGCCTCCGCTTTTACCACACCCACACTGGTGAACGGCTTGAGGTTATCTATCGTCACGGAAACACCTACGACCCTGCAGAGGAACAACGCCTGGACAAATATTTGCGTGACTATCGCACCGGCGAGGTGCGCAAATTTGATGCGCGACTTTTTGACCTACTGCACGACCTGATGCTCTCGTTAGATCGCCCCGACGGGGAGATCGATGTTGTTTGTGGGTATCGAACGCCGCGCACCAACGAGTATTTGCGAACTCATGGCCATGGGGTCGCCCGAAACAGCTTGCATATGCAGGCCATGGCTATCGATATTCGTATCCCAGGCGTAACGACCACCCAACTTCGCGACGCAGCATTGTCCCTGGGGCGCGGGGGTGTCGGATACTACGGACCTTCGCATTTCGTGCACGTTGATGTTGGGCCAGTGCGTCGCTGGTAAGGATATTGCACGCCACCGGTAACGTACGCCAGCGCCACGTCGTTGTGAATAACGTTGCCGAGAGGCGCGAGAGGGGTTGCGATTTCGACGTGCTGAGGGCACTGTAATGGCAACGACAGATTGCAACCGTGGCCATCAGGCAATCGCTGCGATAGGAAAGCATCCGCATGGGCGGAAAACGTTGCCCTAGCACTGGCAAAGGTGGCAAGAGCGACATCACTGTCTTGCAACAGCTCTTTTGGATCATCCTCCTAAACTCCTAAAACCTCTGTGCTGTTGATCTTGACAGTTTTCCTTGCTGGCGAGCAAGCATCTACTGTCCCGGATAGGCCGCTACTGGAGGGTGCCAATATTGGCTTATGGATCTGGAGGCCCGGCAACCGCTGTTGGCCTACTGGTGATGAACGAGAAGGCGCAAGTTCGCTAATGCCGAGCAAGATAGAGCTTGGCGCAGGTGCTTCTGCAGCGGCTGGTTCGGTCGCTAGGATTTTGTCGACTGAGACGTCCTTGTTGCAGGCTTCACGGGCAGAAGGACCATTTCGCGGTCATGGCACTCGTAGCCTCAGTCTACGATGCAACGGCGGTAAGGATCTTCATGGACCGGGAATCGATACGAGAAGCAACGAAAGCTTGCACTAGGATCACGCCAGTTTGAAAAGGCGGCTGTCATAGAACAGGATTATTTGTCAGCACGATCCCACATCGGCCCTTTGATCCAGGTGCGTAATTCGTCCACCTGGTTCTAGTTCGCACTTCTTAGATGGCAGACGATGCCTACCACATGATTGAAGTCAAAAATGCGCGATAACCCCAAAAGGGCAACCTATCTCTTTTTGCAGCTAACACTGACGTTTAGCGCCGTGGTCTGGGTCTTTGTCATCTGGTCTGGCCATCTGGCAATGGGTTTCGGTCTCATGGTTCCGGCCATCATGTGGTGCCCGGCAATCAGTGCCCTGCTAAGCTGCCGCTTACTGGGGCGAAAATTTCGACGATTGGCCTGGCACTGGCCGAATGGGATATATCTTGCCATAGCTTACTGCCTGCCTATCGCTTATGCGTCCCTGGCTTACGGCGTAGTGCTGGCGTCGCGCCTGGGAGCCTGGAACTCGGAATTCATCCATGTAGTTGCCGAGGATTTCGGACTGCATGGCTTGCCCGCATGGGGTTCGCTTACGCTATACATTTTGTCGATGGCCACCGGAGGCGTAGTGCTGAATCTCTCGATGGCGCTGGGTGAAGAGATTGGGTGGCGCGGATTTCTAGTTCCAGAACTCGCCAAGCAAATGTCTTTCACGAAAGTGTGTCTCGTAAGCGGCATCATTTGGGCAGCTTGGCATAGCCCGCTGGTTCTGTTAACGGACTACAACTCGGGAACGAATCGATGGTATGCGCTCGCATGTTCCTCCCTGACCGTCATAGCCATCAGCTTCAGTTCAGCCTGGCTCCGGCTGACGTCGAAGAGTATATGGCCACCAGCTCTGCTTCATGCCAGCCACAACGTTTATGTCCCCGGAATTTTTGACCACCTTATTCGCAATACCGGCCCGACCCTGTGGTACACAACCCAATTCGGTGCAGCACTGACAGTGAGCGGGCTTCTAGTGGCCTTCTACTTCTGGACGCGGCGGAACGAAATCCAATCGCCCACTACGAAGCGCGCGTCGCAAGCCTCTGGTGCCTTGGAACGAGTCTTAAAGGGCGAAGTGACGTCTCGAAACTCGAACGCACCGAGTCTGTTGAGATCGCCCGTCAACACCAATGCAGCAAGTTAGCAGCACATCGAAGCCTGGCGCGTTGGACAACAGCGGCTTGGGTTGCTACTTTCCACAATACGCCATTGAGCTGCCGGCCCACACAAATACGTAATCGGTCGTGTTCACCGTGATGTGGAAGCGCAACATTCCGAGAGGGTAGCACCCTTCCAGGGAACAGCGAAGCGAGTAAGGGCGAGGATCTTTGGCGAGAAAGGAGGCGGTAAGGGAACCGTTGGGTGGGACTTCGAACGTGCTCGATGACTCATTCGCGGAAAAAAAATTCTGGTGTGACAGAAAGCCACCAGCGAAGCAATACATTTTGCTGAGATCCCAAACCTCCGATCCGTTGTGTTTCTTGGCGTGGCCTTTTTCGGAAGTGATTGCCAAAGGCAACAATACGTGGCCGTCTACGTTGGCTCCCGCTTGCCGCACCACCAGGTCGTATCCAGTATTGTTCACGATGGTAGTGGTGAAGTTAAGAATTGACCCCGACATTCCTGAGCCTATCCGCTCGAAGCCCGCTTGGGAACTCACGTCGACGCCCGCGGTGCTCAACTTGTGAATCGCATTCCCATTGATCGGGTCCAGAACAGTTGAGGAGACAGCTCCATTCACAGAATCTTCTCCCCAAATCACCGCACTGGCGACTTCCACCTTGATCGTGGGCGGTTCGTTTTGTGCACATGTAACCAGCGAAAATAGTAGGAAGACCGGAATAGCGTAAATCTTGTCCACGTGTTGCCTACCGCTACGGTGTTACTTGCTGCCACCGGCCGGAACAGTTCTGCTGGGCCACGGCCTGCTGCGCGAGCAGGAAACAACAAAGAGCCCCAAAAGCCGTCACTGAGGCGCGACTACGTGCATCGCTTTCCGGGAATCGTTTTGCCGACCGGTCCTTATCCTGGCTGAAGTTCGCAAATTCCTTCGTATTCCGGTCCACACGGCCTCACATGGAGGCGTGGTGCTCAACCTACGATTACTGCGTGCCCGCCCCGCCTCTGTTTATCTGACCAGGAAATTTTCGGGCGGGGGTAAACGACCGTCATCTGTCAGTCCTGCCAGTGGCTGATAACGGGCGTAGCGAGGTAGGGAAATGTTCTACGCTGATGCCCTTGGGGTCACGCACTTTCGTCGAGCATGCCGCATCAACCTATCCAGCCTTTTCCAGTCGAGAAATCGTTTTTGGCCAAACTAGCGCACCTTCGACAGGAGACCCCAATAGGAGTACGCGCAATTCTCGTTCAGGAACCGAAAACTCAGTAAAGCCGCAGTCCAAGCAGACTGTTAGTTTTGGAAATGCCCATACGATCGGCTTATTCAAGCCTTCAAGGCCGGGGAAATGAATAGCAACTTCGCCATTAAAAACGTTTTGGTTGTTCGAATGACACGATCTACACGCTGTACCGATATCGCCAAACATAAGGCCACTCTTACCCCGTAGGCTGGATTCGCTGCAGGCTACTCTTCTCACCGGCAACTTGTCAAAGCATTCTTGCAGCAATGGTTAACCAGTATAGTGCACCGCGATGGCTGGTATGGAACTGCTTCCGGAGTCAGGCCAGTAGTTGTATCGTCATGAACTGGACTTGCCTTTCTCTCCCTTTGCGGTTTCCGAAACGCGGCTACCGCTTGGCAGTCGTGATCTCGGGCAGCGCAATTATTGTCGTCGGGGGAAGTATACGGGTTTTGAGACTTCTTGGGGACATCACTCGAAATACGCGCCTCGGCTCTTTGCACTTGCTTGGGCGTCATGACTTCGCGAAGTTCCGCGCGAGCGCTGTCGGCTTGCTTCAGACCAGCGCTCTTGGCCTTTGTTTAGCCGCTTGCACATAATCCTGCGCTTGACCGAAGGAACAACGATGGGGAAACTCTCGGCCCGATCACTTCCGCCAGCGTTTGGAATCAGCGCCACTCGGCATCACATCCTGCCGAAACTGTAATTTGTACCAGTTCTAAACTTCACAAATTACCGGAGAATGTGTCGTTAACTCATCCACTCTCAGGTGATTTTGAAGCTGCGCGCAACCGCATCAGGCCTGTCGAGCTCGACCATTTCAGCACTACGAGCAACACTGTGGTGCTGCACCGTGTGCAAATCGTTCATTTCCATACAATCGCCACAAGAGCATTTGGAACCACTGTGCCCGGTCTGTGGCGACGTCAGATTGAGTTCTGTGCAAATTTACAGAGTATTTGCGGATTGCCGGTCGCCGACGCTTGAGTTCGACGACGAACAGCTCAAACCCGCAATGCTGAGTGGCAAGAAAACGCCGGGTTAGTTATCCCCGGTGGAAGCCTCAATTGGCCATTGGTCCTCGGAACGATGCCACGTCGCGTCAGGGTTGTACCGTTCTATTCTCTTGGCTAGGTTCAGAGTGTCGGGGCCGAGATCCTTTTCGTAAACCACTCCGTCATAGCTGACCATGAAAGTCTTAACGCCGGTTACGCTATATTCTACCGGAACCGCCAGCAAGGCAAACCCGCCGATCATGACCCCCTCAATAACGTAGTCGAGCTGCCCCAGACGGGCTGAAGGGCCTTGGCCTTTCAACACCCGGAAAAAATAACCGTGGTATCCAGAGCCCTCGTTGGCAGAATATCCCTCCGCAATGGCTTTCGCGACAGCCTCGCCTATAGGACCGCCAGAAGTGCCGTCCGCATTCTTCCAGTACAAACCATCGTGTTTCCCAGGAGTGCTAATGATTTTCTGCGCGTATTGGTTGACGCCGGAATCGTCGTGAATTTCCGAAGCATATTCCTTTTGCGCCTCGACGAAGCCGCGACAGATCTGGATGGCGTCGAGCTCATTTGCGCCAATGCGACGAAACAGAATCTCCTGGTGCCCTGCGTCATCATCGAAATACCATTTTCCGTTCCGTTTTTCCATCGGAACAGGAAACGGCCAGTCGTCGTTGCCAAGCACAAGAGTGGCTCGATCGCGGTTTGTCGGATCGATAGTGATCGCGGTTTTCTCTCGCGCCTTGGCCGCAAAGGCCTGAGCATAGTTTTTGTCGCGGACAGGGTCCGAGGAGGACACAAAATCCTTCCCTCCCGGCCCAAAAATGTCGAGCAAGGCCGGGACATCGTAGTTCGCGGCCGCCTGAATGAGCGCGTCAGCTGCCTTCTGGGGCGTCTCAAAAGCTTTCTGCGCATCTGATGCGCTCAGGGATGTGGCGGCCCCCGATTGAGCGAGTACAGGAAGTGCGGGCGCAGACGAAAGCACTGCCACGCAAACGATCACAGAGCGTGACATGTAGGCAGTCATTTTCGGTCGCATATTCTTCTCCTGGTTCTAAATGTCATCGGCGGCGTCCGCCTCCGCCACGGCTTCCCCTGGAACCCATGCTGGACGATCCACGTGAACTGCTGGCTCGGGCACCGCTTCCGCTGAAGCCACCGCCGCCGCCAAAGGCACTCGAGTTACGGGATCCTCCTCCGTTCGAAACACTGCGATTGCCCACCCGGTCACCGGACCCCGGGTTGCCTGCATCCCTAGCTCCCGCGCCACCGCCCTGCTGCCGCCCACTACTGCCGCCTTGATCGCGCAGAGCGGCCTGTTCAGGCCTGCCGGTTCCTGCTCGGCGATCGTTGTTTCCCGCCCGGTCTCGATCACCGCGTTCAGCCTGGTTTCGGCGAGCGTCGGCTTGCCGATTGGCCAGAGTATCCCCGCGAGTTGTTCCGCCAAACTGTCTTGCGGTGTTGCGATCTCCATAAGGAGCGCCGCCGCGGTGCTGGGGATTGTGCTGCCAGTTGCTTGTGCCACCGCGATTCGAGACGTTCTGTCGGTTGACATTCTGTCGGTTGACATTAGAATTCTTAACAAAGTTATTGTTGTTGTTTATATAGACGTTATTGTTCCCGCCCCACCCGCAACCATAGCCCCAGCCTCCGCCCCATGCGGCTCCCATCATCATTCCAACTCCAAAAGAAATGGCCATCCCTGCCGCATAATACCCGGGGGGAGGATAGTACACAGGCGGATATGGATAAGCGGGAGCACCGTAAACGACAGTTGGGTTGTAGCTTGGAACATACACGACTTGAGGATTTGCCTGCTCGATGATAATGGTCGGTTTGCTCTCGATGACCTTGGTTTCAACTTTCTGCTGTTCACTTGATTTCAAATTACCTGTATCCTGCGCCTTTTTGCGCATCCTCTGCACCGCATCCATTACGTCATTTTGCTGTGCTAGAAACGCGTTTCCCAGGTCGGTGGTCCATTTGATGTTTTCCGAGAGCCGCTTAGCCACATCAGGAAGCAACGCCAGCGCCTGAACACTTGGGTCCCAGTTTTGTTTTTTCACGGCATCGGCTAAAGCCTGATCTTTCAGGTCCTTGTTTTTGTCTAACCACTGTTGAAGTTGAATGATCTCCAAAGGGTAAGTTGAGGCTACAAGCGTCTGACTCAGCAGCGGATCAGGATACAGCGCGATGGGAGCGACCAGAGAATCGATTTGCTCTGGCGGCAGTCGAACGCTTTCTTCTGCGGCCGGAGAACTCGACGGCTGGGTTTGCAGCGCGAACAAGGGCGCATCGCCCGGAGCCAGCCCCACGACACAGGTGATTGCCATAAGCCTCCGAACCGTGTAACCTAGCGAAAAAGCTTTTCGTTTCATAGCAGACGACCTCCCTCGGCGTCGCATTTCATCGTCTGTGCCACACTCTCGCCGAAAAGCAATAGTTCGCCTGCAAGCCGCGGGAATGCGGACCGTGTTCGTGGCGGTCGCATGGAACGATCTATTCCTTTGTCTTTGATAGTCGTCTCGAGCAGACAAACTGCGAACTGCTAAAAGTGACAGATCCGCGGTCAAGACCACATACCAAGGAAAGGGTTCCCGCGGATAAGGTTCAGGTTGCTTTTACCATAGAGCGTGGCTTTTACCTGCCGGCTAACTCACAAGAAACAAGCGCTTTCGACCAGCCCGCTTCGTCGAGCGCGCATCGCCTACAAAATGCCTTTTACTGTTTCGCTCTGTTGGCGTGGGTCACGCCGTAGCTGAGATTTCTTATAGTTGCCAGCACGAACAATGGATCTTAGTCTGGCAATTCATGAAAACCTCTTCCGGGATTCACAAACTCGATGGCTATATGATGGCTATATATAGACACAAGGTGTCGAGGCCGACAATGCGAATGTTAGTTTTGATAAGCCTATTTTGCTGTTCGTCAATCTGGGCACAGGTCAAACAGGAAAGTCGAACTCTGGTGCTCAACGGGCATAAGGGAAACATTGCAATAATAGAAGTCAACGGCCAGACCTATGTAGATTTGCTGGGTATGGCGCGAATCGCCAACGGCTCCGTACAATTCCAGGGCACTGAAGTGCTCGTAGTGCTTCCCCCATCTTCAAGCGCCACCGACGCCGGCAGTTCGGAGTCGGAAAGACAGTCCGAGTTAAACTTTTCGAAGGACTTTACGAAGGCAGGTATTGAGGCTATAGCGCTGATGAGAGAGTGGGCGACCTCGCTGGCTAATGCCATTCAGAACGGATTCCCGGTCACCGACAGCTGGGTTTCTGCCTACCGCGACAAAGCAGCCAACGGCCTGAAAGTGTTGTCCGCGGTAACCTCCACCCCGGCTGACGAACGTGCTCTTGAGTTGTTCCAAAAGGAATTTGAGAATGTTCAGCGATGGAGCGACACATTCGTCCAGGCGCGCAACTCGATGAGCGCAGCAAACTATGCACTTTCTCCTAATGCGCTACGGGACGACCCCATGTCTCAGAAGATCATCTCCTGCGCCCATTCTCTGGCGTCCATTCTAGAAGACGGCAAACTTGCCGAAGTCCATTCATGCCATTGAGTAGCAAGGACTACGCAGCATAATCTCCCAGAGCTATAACCCTCTCTTGGGCACGCCTACGAAGCGAGAGTGCGATCATGAGTCGTGTAACACCCGTCATGAAATGCTTACTCCTACCAGAGTGCCTACCGCCCACCATGAACTGGATGGCCAGTGCCTGGCAATCAAAAATTGCAAGCACGATGGTGATAGTTCCATCCAATAGCTCCACGCTGAACGGTTACCTCTCGCGGTCACCACATAAAAAGTAACGTCCATTATGCCCTCCGCGAACAAGGATTTGAGGAGGATTGGGCCATTCTGATGAGTTGCGTACTCTTTGCTCCAATACAAGGAATAACAGATCGATCGCCAACTTACCGACAGCGGCACCATACGGCATTTCCCGCCTGATGGAACTGGTAGTAGCGATAGCTGCATTCTGGCTTTCCAGAGCTCCTAGAAAGTCAAAACACCAGGAAAATGGCTGCTAGTTTGTCGAACGTGTACCAATTTTTATGCCGACGAGTTCCGAGTCAAATGCCCAACCCGTTCAGGAAGATACATGACGCTGGTTAAGGTGGCCAAAGAGATCGCTCACAGGCTCGCGGCTAGATTTTCTCCGCGACGCGGCGCCGGAAGGCGTCCTGTCTACGGCGGGACCAAGAAGTTTCAAGAAGATGCGCATTGGAAGGACTACGTTCTATTTTACGAGTATTTCCATCGCGATAACGGAGCCGGACTGGGGGCTAGCCACCAAACCGGCTGGACGGGAATCATTGCACGTTCTCTCGTTCTCTGGACATGTTTGCACGTTTCAAGCCCGCCGATGCCCTCGAAATTTCAAAGAACGATCTAGCCGCTAGGATGGCGCGGGCACAAGTTGTGGGCTAGAAGTCGGCTCCAACTGAGCTATAGCGATGTCCTGCCATAGTCCGTTGAATAGTGTCTTAAGCTGGCAACATTGACAGTTATGCTCAGCAACTGCCATGGCGCACCTTGTATACGACTGACTAGCGTGTCGGACGCAAAGCGAAATCTGCAATCGTCGCGTACCCCGCTAGGAAGGAGGTCATGTGAGACATCGCGGGAGATTTTATGAGCGCATAGCATTTACGAGTTTGCTGCTATTCGCTGGGCTTGCGTTCGCAAAAGACAGCAAACTTCGTATCCACGTTGTGCCTAAGCAGGCGTACATCTTCATTGACGGGGTTCCATACGGCCCCGGAGGCCGGACCATTAAGCTGAGTTCCGGCAACCACAGCATCGGTGTGTACAATTACGGTTTCGCACCCCAAGTGCGCGACGTTTCGGTAACGGAAGGGGAGGTGACACAAGCCGAATTTACCCTGCAGCCCGTTCCTGGGAACGTGAGCGGCCCCTGGGGCAGGCTGCAAATCGAGGGTGCTTCTCACTCCGCCATACTTTTGACGGGCAAGACCCCTGATTACTTCGTCGGGCACGGCGACGAGTTCAACCATGGTGGCGCATTTCTGCCCTGCTGCATTCAGAGATTGATCGTTCCCCCCGGACCCCATGCCTTGACCATCTTGGACAAAGGTGGGCACGAGCGCTGGTCGGGTACACTGAATGTGGCTGCCAATGAGCGGCTCATTTTCAATGCTAATAATGGGCATCAAAAAGTTAAACCTTGGCCGAAGGGTGCAGACACCGGCCCGCTGCCACGTTTCACGGCAGGAATAGCAAGCGCCACTGTTGCGGTTGCTCCGGTAACTGGGAGCTTGACCACACAGTCTGGCAAGATCAACTGCGGGGATTCCACACAGCTCGCCTGGACAACCGCCGAAACTGTCGAGCGCGCAATCGTCTCTGATACGGGAACATTAAAACAATCGGAGGCTAGTGGCAATGTTTCCGTGCGACCGTTAAAAACAAGCAAGTATGATTTGCAGGCCTCGGGGCCGGGCGGAACCGTGACTTCAAGTGCCACTGTTGACGTCAACACGGCGGTGCAAAGTTCCCTGCAAGCCTCGCCCAATGAAATTCGCTATAGAAAAATCGGTGAGAAGGTTCTGGAGCAGGGGTCGTCCAATCTGACGTGGAGCACCTCGAACGCGAGCTCCGTCGCGATTGAGCCACTTGGGTCGGTCGATGCGAATGGCAGTAAGTCCATTCAAAACTCCCCGACGCAACAAACCAACGGCGCTGTCAACGAAACCCTGACTTACACGCTAACCGCTAAGAACGAGTGTGGCGGCTCCGACACACAGACGGCATCGGTTCGGATTGTAGGTTCGATCGAACCTATTCCTGAGCTCCCATTGACCAGCGTTTTCTTTCCCACTGGCCTCCCTGATCAACGCCATCCCGACAGAGGGCTGGTTAGGAGTCAACAGCTGGAGCTGGACAAAACTGCAGAAGCTTTCAAGAAGTATCTCGAATACGATCCCGATGCTCGGTTGAGTGTATTGGGGAACACTGATGAGCGGGACTCAAACGCGCGAAACCAGCCCTTGAGTGAGCGGCGCGCCAATCGTGTCAAAGAATATCTCGTATCGGTTGGTATTCCAGAGAACAAGATTGAGACCACTGCCCAGGGTAAGGAGCATCCGCTGGACGCGGCGACGGTCAAGTCGCTGCACGATCAGAATCCCAACAAGCCGGATAAGTCGCTGGGGACTTTTCAAGAACTTGTCTGGGCTTACAACCGGCGGGTTGATCTTGTATTAGAACCCAAGGGCGAGCGCTCTACTCAGTATTTTCCCGGCACTGCTTCTGAAGCGCGACTGTTGTTTGACAGCAAGTGGCCTGAAAATACGCAGACGGTTATTTTGGCCTCTGAAAAAGCCAAAATTCCAGTGGAGCCTGATCCAGGAAAAAAGTAAGCGCAAAGTTGTTACCCTAGCGAGGTCGTCCGCTCGGGAGGGCGTCTCAGTTCTTGCCAAGTTTTCTGCCTCAGCAGCGCTAGCCGGGTGAGGCCAATTGAATGGGGCGCCCTTTTTTATCGGGGGGTTGCTTGCTTGTTCGCCGCAATAAACAGCCAAATGGCCCAGTTCAGGTGTAGAGCATCTCTGCCGACTTCGTACTCCTATGCCAAAAAGCTACTCTCTCATGATCCGCTTGAGCTCTAGCGCCGCCCAAGAAAGGCACTGGATTCAGCCCGCAGCACGCTGCGATTCCTGCTATTTCGCGTAGTGCTTGCCGTTCGGGAGCTGGCGGAGTCGCGGAATCACGTTGGCACGTACGAATTCAGAATGCACAGCATCGCGCGGGAGACGCTAGCTTGCGTTTTCGGGCCTCTGTTCTCAGCACATAAATCAGGTGAGGGCTGCTGCAGACAAGTCTCACGTTTCCATGAGCATCCCGGTGGCGCACTTCAAATGGCCTGCCTGAGTACCCGGTAACGGCGAATCAGAGCATTGGTTGAGCTATCATGTTGGAGTTCAGGTTCTTCGGTGCTCTCCAATTCTGGAATGATGACCTCAGCAAGTTCCTGGCCGAGTTCAAGTCCCCATTGATCAAAGGTATTAATGTTCCAAATCACACCTTGTGTGTAGACCGAGTGTTCGTAGAGCGCGACAAGCTTCCCTAATGTCTCCGGTGTGAGGCGCGGCAAGAGAATGGTATTGGAGGGGCGATTGCCGGTAAATAGCCGATGCGGTACAAGCCAATCCGGTGTTCCCTCCAACTTCACCTGTTCCATTGTCTTTCCAAATGCCAGCGCTTCCGTCTGCGCAAACAAATTCGACGAAAGAATATCGTGATGTCGTCCCAGAGCATGTAGAGGCTGTGCGAAACCAATAAAATCGCAGGGCACCAGCCGCTTCCCCTGGTGCAGTAGATGGAAAAACGAGTGTTGGGCGTTGCTCCCAGCCTCACCCCAACAGATCGGGCCGGTCTGCAGTGTAACCTCAGTACCTATGAGAGTTATATCTCGGCCAGTGCTTCCCATTGTCAGCTGCTGCAGATACGGCGGGAGTCGCCTGAGGTAATGGGCGTAGGGTAAGATCGCCGTCGTTTCTGCGCCAAACAAGTCGGCATACCAAATCGTCAATAAGCCCATGAGCACGGGAAGATTCCGTTCGAAGGGGGTAGTCAGATAGTGCATATCCATCTGGTGAAAGCCGTCTAGCATGCCCCGAAAGTTCTCCGGCCCAATGGCCAGCATGGTCGATAGCCCGACAGCAGAACACATGGAATGGCGATCTCCCACCCAATCCCAAAACTCAAACATATTGCCCGTTTCGATGCCGAACTTTGCCACCTCGGACGGATTTGCCGAAACGGCGACGAAATGTTTGCCCAGCGACTTCTCGTCTGCTCCCAGCCCGGCCAATAGCCAGGCTCGAGCGGACAACGCGTTTGCCATCGTTTCTAGGGTCGTAAATGAGTCAGAACAAATAATAAATAGGGTCTCGGAGGGATCGAAATTGCGGACACTATCGACGAACTCCGATCCATCTATATTGCCAACGAAATGAAACGCGATCGAAGGCTCGCTATAATCCTTCAGGGTTTCGTATGCCATCAAAGGACCAAGATGCGAGCCGCCAGTTCCGATGTTAACAACATGACGAATGCGCTTCCCCGTGTGTCCTACCCACTCTCCGCCGCGGACCCGGTTGCAGAAGCGTGCCATCTTTTCGAGCACGAGATGGACTTGCGGAACAACATTCTTGCCGTCGACAAAAATAGACGTGCCCCTAGGTGCCCGGAGTGCTATGTGCAGAGCGGGACGCTTTTCTGTAATGTTCACTTTCTCTCCGCGAAACATTGCATCAATGCGTCCCTGCAGACCAGATTCATCCGCCAAATCAATGAGCAACTTAAGAGTGTGATTGGTAAGCCGATTCTTGGAATAATCCAAATAAATACCGGCGCCCTCGGCCGCCATTCTCTCGCCTCGCGACTGGTCGCCGGCAAACAGATCTCTCAGGTGAAGTCCGCGAACTTTCTTAAAATGGAACTCGAGAGCTTTCCATGCGGACCGCCTCGTTTGCAGGTGATTGGCAATTGCTGTTAGGCGTGACGCCATATCTCTTTTCTCGTGAATATCAAACTATGTCCGTTGTCGAACGCTGCAATACGTAAACGATTAGCTCAGCTGTGCTCATCGCGATTTCCAGTTCCAACCAAATGCATCGCCCGCGTAAGCTTTCTGGTGCTCGGGTCGCTTGCTCTTAACCAACGTCATTCCGGGGACCAATCGTCCCCAGGCCAAAGCAACACATGCAATGGCGAGCGTTTGAAATAACCCGAAAGCAGTCGCCGACGTGATAGCAGCAGTATCCGCAAAGCTAGCCGTAGCGATTACCAGAGTGACGCCAACATTGCGAACGGAGGTTGTGATCACCATTGCCTTTGTGCTGTCACCCTGCCGTGAAACCGACCAGCCTGCTGCCATGGACGCCACTACCAGACAGAGCATTCCGACATAGCCCTTTAAGTGAATGTCGGAAAGCATTCGAAACTGAACTGAGAGAATCAACCCTATAAAAAGCACGATAAGCAGCAGGCTGAGCCCCTTCGCGGGCTGCAGCAGGTTATCGGCGAGCCTCGGATAGCGCCTGCGGATCCACAATCCAAAGGCAAGGGGCAATAGCTGCGCTCCGAGCAGGGTGGGGACCATTTTGCTTACGTCAATTTCCAAAGTTCTCCCACCCGCGACAATCGGCAGCAGCAAACCGAGAAGCAATGGTGCCAGCACTGCAGACGATCCGGCCAGGATCACCATCAAACCCACCGCGCGTGTCACGTCTCCTTTGGCTGCAGCAGTGAAAGGAGGACCGTATGGCGCTCCGGGGCAGACCGCGGCGACAAGCAAACCGGCCGCCACCATAGAGTCGGCGTGAAACCAGACCAGTAAGCAAACCGCAGCCGCAGGTACAAGAGCATAGTTTGCTACTAGAGCACGAGCGATCAATTGCCAATCTTTGCCGACAAGGCGGACGTCAGAAAGGGTCACGCCCAAGCCAATGCTTACCATCATTTCGACCAGCGTGATCGCCGCAAGCAAACTAATGAGTTGGTCGATCGTCATTGTGACGTCTCCCAGTTCGCCACACTCCCGCCGGGAAGATGACGCACGGCTTGACTCAAGCTCCTCCGCAAGAACGGAGCAATAATCGGAAGGTTAGGGAGCATAGCCTCTAGCGGCTACTGACAGAACTAACAGTTCTGGAGCAAACGGTGGCGAATCATGGCCTTAGTAGTGAGTTGAATGCCGGTTTCAACGTCTGCAGCCTCGCAAGCCCGCGAGCTTGCGCACCAAAGCACCCGATTAAAGTAGAAAACGGCGTCGACTATGCCCAAGATTATAGCCAAGAGCAGCACAAACAGAAGTCGAACTTCCCCTGCGCCCCGCATCTGCAAGGCTGAGAGAGGAGGTAGCAAACAAGCGCGACGAGGAGCGCGAAAAGAATCTCGGAAATTTTCTCCATCGGCCCAAGAAGGCGTTCGGAGATATCGGCCAATTTTGGTCGAGCATCTCCTTATTGCTGCCAACCGCCCCCTAGCGCATTGTAAAGTTGCACCAAGGCCAAGCGCTCGCTCAATTGTGCCTGAGCGAGGCGGATTTTGGCGTCAAAGTAACGTGTATCGCTATCAAGAACTTCCAGGTAACTTGTGACCCCACCCCGATAACGGCTATCCGCAAGCCGGGTTGCATCTTGCGCAGCATTCGCCAGTAGCTCCTGCTGTGCCCGGAACTCCTGATTTTTGCGATACGCGACGAGGGAGTCTGAAACCTCCCGGAATGCTTGCTGGATCGTCTGTTGGTATACGAGGACGGCTTGCTCCTGTTGCGCTTGTGCAAGCCTAACGCCTGAGCGGATCCTCCCAGCCGTGAAGATCGGCTGCAGCAGTTGGCCACCGAAGCTCCAAAACCCAGCCGGTCCTGTAAATAGGTCGCTTAGTGCCGGGCTCTGGTATCCACCGATGGCGGTCAGCGTGATCTGGGGAAAGTACGCGGCTCTAGCCACTCCTATTCGGGCGTTTGCCGCGACCAATTGTTGCTCGATAGATTGAATATCCGGACGTCGGCCGACCAACGACGAAGAAAGACCAGCCGGGACAGTAGGAGGCACAATATTTTCGGCCAAAGGCTTGCCTCGAGTCACAGGTGCAGGATTCTTGCCCAGCAGAATGCTAATGAAGTTTTCCTGCTGCTCAATACGCCTTTCCAGATCGGGAATTGCAGCTGCCGCAGTGTAAACCAATTGCTCAGACTGGCGGACGTCCATCAGCGAAGTGTTGCCTCACCTTTGCCTGATCTCTACCAGCCGCAATGACTCCTTGCGAGAATCCAGGGTGCTTCTAGAGATCGACATCTCCAAGTCGAGTTCCAACAACTGAAAGTAGGCAGAAGCTACGT